>Ga0172378_10000710_pt1 | contig 29697 bp, 17 predicted proteins | sample GrowelOW332metaG_FD_119755 | JGI IMG/M metagenome (GOLD analysis project Ga0172378, IMG submission 119755) | Groundwater microbial communities from an aquifer near a municipal landfill in Southern Ontario, Canada - Pumphouse #3_1 metaG | ecosystem: Environmental > Aquatic > Deep subsurface >...
CAGGTACAGGATATACTTGCAGAAGTCCGTGAAGCCGTTGCGCAGTGGCCGTCGTTTGCGGAACACTCGGGCATAGATGCAGAACGCATGCAGGCGGTACAGACGGTGCTGACCGGACTTACGGTAACATAAAAAAGGCCGGAATTACTATCTGCAGGGCACGCCGCCCTGCTGTCATACAGTCCCGGCACAGAATCCGGCGGCAGCGTTATTCTGCGTCAAGTGTGGTATCGCTGCCCGGAATGGCTACTGAAGTTTCGCCGCTTACGCCCCTCATGACTGCCTGCAGTATCTTCGGAAACGCCTGCTGTGCGGTACTCCGGTAAAACAGTCCTTCGTTTTCCTTCCCGCTGGACGTTGCACCGTTATCCCAGTAGACGGGTACTATTCCGCAGTTGTGTGCAGTAAAGGCTGTATATTCCATATAGTACCGCCGGTATTTTTCATATCCTTTCTGATACGTTGCGCCGCATTCGCCCAGATATACCGGTATTCCCCTGTCGACGTACGCTGTTTTAAGCTTTGCAAACTGCTGTTCCATGGATTTTTCCTGTCCGTAATTCGTACAGTCCGACGCAGAAGCTCCGCCGTAATCGCTGCCCCAGCAGTGTTTCTGTGCCTCAAGCGTATATTCATAGGGCGAGTAGTAATGTGCGGAAACGATAAGCCGGTGTGCCGTCGGATCAGAAGGCAGGACAAGATTTGCAACGGTAAGATCAATGTCAGTATCATAACCCGCTACGACAAGGTAGCGGTAGGTATTGTTCCCGCCCGTGCCGCGCACTGCAGTAACAAATGCCTGATTCCACTTGTTCACAATACCGTACTGGACGCCGCCGTCCTGACGGTTAACGCCCCATCCCCAGCGGCCGTCCTGAATTTCATTCAATCCTTCGAACATAAGATAGTCGCCGTGATTTTTAAAGTATGAAGCTGTCTGTGTCCAGACAGCAATGTATTCATTCGTTACTTCATTATATGAAGCAGTACTGTCGTCGGCCTTATTGATGTTCAGCCAGTGTTCGCTGTTCGAACCGTCATGGTGCATATTTATAACGACTTTAAGTCCTGCCGTATGTGCATACTCCACGACCCGGGCAACGCGGGCAAGGTACGTTTTGTCAACTTTATAACCCGTTGATTTTGAATCGATGTGTCCCATCCAGGTTACCGGTATTCTGACAATGCCGAAACCCGCACGAGCTGTTGCGGTAAGAAGTTCCTGTGTTATTTCCGGATTTCCCCATGCGGTTTCAGAAGCGGTTGAACCGGCAGCATACGTATCGGAACTGTATGCATCAAGACTGTTGCCGATATTGATACCGGCGTTTGTTTCCTGCATATACGCAAGTGCGGCGGCAGAAGTGCAGTCCGTACTCATACTTTCAGGAGAAGACAATACCGGCGATACTGCAGGAACGGTAAAATCAAGTGCGGAACCGGAAGAACCGGTATCCTGCGTACCGTCTGCACATGCGGTGAACATAATTCCAAAAAATAAAAAAATAAAAAAAACAGTTTTTCCTGCTGCCTTCATACTATACCCTCATAAAAAAATCTGTCGTATCATAGCATATCAAACAATATTATGAAAGCAGGCAGCCTGCTGCAGGATGGCTGCAGAACAGGAAAAAAATCGCCTGCTCTGCAGAATGCATTACTTATTCAAATTTTATTTTATATTCTGTTGATGTATTCGTCTTCGAAATCCATGCAGCGTTACCGCTCATATCGGTGAATGAAACTTTGATAGTATCACCACTGACAAACGTTCCGGTGTCATGCGAAACAGTAACTGTTATACCGGTTCCATCGGCAGTATATTCGTTTGCAACTTTTATAGCGCTGTTTGAAATGGAAGAAGTAACTGACATCCCCTTTATAATATCACCTGTCGTCGATGTTACGGTAAAAGTAATTTTATCAAGAGGATCTGCGGCTGCAATGCTGCACGTACCGCCTTCTGTACCTGCGGTTAATACAAGATCATCCGTACTGCACAAAAATACCGGATGAACTGTATCCGAGACGACGACGACGTTTGAACAATAATACATATTGTTAACCATGGCGATCAATGCATAGGAAACCGTATGACTGCCGTAATTATAATCACCGGGAATCTGCGGTACTGTTACGGAAACCGCTTCCTGACGTGAGTATTCAAGAGGAGAAACAGATAACGATATCCCTGTGCCGGTCCAGTCAGATAAAACTCCGTCAGCGTTGTACGTCTTCTTTACTATAGAATAACTAGTACTGCTGCCATTTTCTGCAAGTGCAAACGGGACAAAACTGAATGTAAGAGTTGTTGAAGCATCAATTGCGGCTGTATTAGCAAGCGAAACTGACCCCGGTGTTTTTTCTGTCGGATCAACACTGTCTGTTTTTACTGTTACCGCAAAATATGCTGCACTCTTATACACACTTGTGAGCAGTACACCGCTGTCTGTATAGACGTACACATAGACGGAATCGAAAGACTGCAGTACTCCGGCAGGTGTAAGCGTCATCGTTTTTGAAGAAATCGTACATGCAGCCGGTATATAGGTTCCGGCATTTTTCTGCGCCTGTAATTCCTCGGCATAACTCACGGTTAAATCAACACCTGTATCTGTTGTCAGAATTGCAGTATACCCGGTAACGTCCTGATCGAATTCAAGCACAACAGCATCTTTACCGGTAATTTCCGTAGTAGTTGCATAATTATGCCCTGTCTGAATTACAGGATCAGTAACCGTAAAGGTAATATAGTTCTTTTTGCTGGTGCTGGAAATTTTACCTTCATATGCGGTTGTACCAAATTTTATGTTTGAAGTCGTAAACAGCGTCGTTGAACCTGATACTACTTCCAGTGACATATCATATGTTCCAGCTTCAAGCTCCGGAGGCGTAATTGTTACGGTTGATCCGGATACGGCCACAGAAGTACTAATAGAATTTGCGGTAACAGTCTTGTCTCCCGATTTATACAGTTCTACGGTAGCTGTGGCACCGGAAGCAAAAGCTTTGTCGAACGTAAGCGTAATCGCCGTTCCCGGAGCTATCGTACTGACAGTTGAATCGTCGGTACTGTTGATTGCATCCGTAACCGTATACAGATTCGATGCTGAAATCCGGTATTCAGGATAGGCAAAATAAGTGTCAAGTTTCCAGGCAGAACTGAATGTAGACATGTCGCTGGCGAAAGCACATGTGGATGTATCACCGTTTGAAGATTTTACAGTGCCCCATACCTGTAAATCTGCAGAAGCAGTATTTACTGCATCGCCGAACGGAATATACAGAATTTTGTCTTTAGTCTTTACAGAAACAAGCGCTCTGCTGCCGTATGTGTCCGCCGTACCCATGTACACTGCTGCGGATGCAATTGCGTCGTTGAATGTAAGAGCCAGATACTGTGAAGACGTTACCTCAACTGACGCTGCAGCACTTCGTGCAGCACTTACTGATACGGATACTGCATCTGCCGGAACGGCGGTAGAATCGATAATGCTTACACTCTGTACGCCGAAAAGAATAAAACTTACATCATAATCAGACTGGCTGAATGTTGTACTGCCGTCCTGAGCAGTACCGGTCAGATGAATCTTTTTAATTGACGTATCGAACATGCCTTTGGCAGGGGTTACTGTCGCAGTCTTATAATCGCTGCTCCATGAAACAGTAACATCCTCCGTCACGGGTGTGTTGTCTCTTTCTGACGTATATGCGGAATAGAACGTCGGTGTAAGGTTTTCCATTGCACGGTCGAACGTAAACGTAAGCGGCGTTGTTCTGGCAAGCGGCGTAAGAATTGTTGCCTCGCCTGCATTCGTTTCTGTAACTCTAACAGTCGAATTAAAAATCACCTCATAGATATTTTTGCTGAAAGCGGTGGAACCGTCGTCCGCTTCGCCGGCGAACTCGATACAGGCGATAGAACTGCTGAACTTTCCGCTTACTGCGGTTATTGTTGCAGTCTTTCTGCTGCTGTCCCATTCAATATTAACGGCGTCAGGTACTTCCACAGCCTGCTTACTGTTGGTATAAAATTTCGGAGTAAGAACGGTCATTGCCCGGTCAAACGTAAACGTCAGTGAATCAGTAAGGGCAAGCGGAGTAGTTTTGGTAACTATTCCGGCATTCGTATCAGTAACTTTTATAGTTGCATCAAAATTTACTTCGTATACCGGCTGTTCAAACGTAGTGCATCCGTCGGAAGCTGCTCCTGTAAGTACAATATATTTTATTGCTCCGTTGAATTTACCGTCGTCCGCCGTTATTGTCGCAGTCGTTTTATCGCTGCTCCATGCGACAGAGACAGCTTCCGTTACAGGTGTATTATCGGTGCCGGACGTATAAGACGAATAGAAAGCCGGAGAAATACTTGTCATTGCCCGGTCAAACGTGAATGTAAGGGTTCCGGTTGTTGCAAGCGGTGTGTTCACCGTTTCTGCCCCGACGTTATTGCCCGTTACAATAATCTTTGTGGGCTGTGCATACAAAACAAAGTCTGCTCCTGAGCAGGATGTGTTCGTTGCCTGTCCATCAATAATCAACTGAGTACTTGAAGAAAAGCCTTCTCCACGCCATGCAGCACTGAATTCCAGTGCATTATATGTATTATAAGTCGAAAAATAGTACGTTGTTCCGTTAATTATATAATTAAATCCAGGTACAACCAAAGCTAAATCGGTAGCAGCAGGAAGATTATTAACAGAAAAAGTTCCGTCGGAGGACGTAATCACCGTTCCATATGTATTAGCATCAATACTCCCGTTTGTGTATCCCTGCATTTGAATTGTCATTCCTTCCGGTGCCGGAACAACACTTTTATCTTCCGTTGAACCGATAGCAGCATTACACAAATATGCGGTTCCTTTTATAGAGCACGTAAGCGGTGCCATTTTAGCAACACTTGCGGAAACGCTGTACGTATAGGCAACCTTGCTCATACCTGATGCAAGACTGCTTACCGAGCTGCTCAGGTCGTTCAGGGAAACGGTAGTTGTCCCGTCTTCGGATACAGCCTTTCCCGAACTTTCAATAGTAAGCGTCGTAAGATTGGTAAGTTCACCGCTGTAGTCACTAAGTACGCCGATGAGCGCAGCAGAAACCGCTTTTTCATTATATGGGTCGTCGTCAACATATTGATGGGCATTAACCCAGATGCCGTTCACGGTTGCAGGTGCATAACCGGTTTTTGTAACAACGGCTGTATATCCGTCGCCCGTTTTAGTTCCCGTTGCTGACGAATAATTGGGAGTAACACCGCTGATGGACCACACGCCGTTACTATCAGTTGTTACAACAGGATATCCTCCCATGGAAACGGCAGCGCCGGCCACAGGTGTTACATTCTCACTGCCTTTTTCAAGTACGACACCGGAAACAATTCCGGTTACACCGGTTGCTCCCGATGAAGAAGCCGTATCCGACGAAGAATCGGCGGCATTCTGACAGCCGGTAAATGCAAGGAATATACCGGCAGCAGCCAGTATACACGTAGAAATTTTTTTCATAAACTGTTCCTCCAGAACATTATATAATTATCAACCGTGAGTGTTGATTTTTAAAAACAAAATAAATTATTATTACGACAGCCGTGAAAAATAGTCTTCTTCAGGCAAAACAGTATGGAATACACTTTTTATAAACGATCTTGGTATAAGGATTATTTTCATACAATGCTACGAAAATGTCAATATTCGAAAAATATTATTATTTATTCCCATTAAAGGTTTCTTCACAATTTCAGTTCAGTCGTAGTGCTGATCAAGAACATATGCCTGCACCGGCTGTTCATATCCCTTTGCAGTTACAAGTTCCGGTCCGGTAAAAAGAAATTTGTCATGTACTTTTTTATGGGTATTCTCAGCGATCAGGATTCCGCCGGCAGGGGCATTACTCTCCATACGGGATGCAAGATTCACGGCTGCACCGATGACGGTATAATCGATACGGACATCCGTCCCGAGATTGCCTGCTATGACATCGCCTGTATTTATGCCTATCCGGACTTTAAGATCAATACCGACAAGCGGCTTCCACTTTGCCGCAAGCAGGCGTATTTTTTTCTGCATATCCACAGCCGCTTCTACCGCCCGTTCCGCGTGGTCAGGCTGCTCAAACGGATCACCGAAAAAAGCAAGCATTCCGTCTCCGATGAATTTATCGACCGTACCGCCGTGCGCAAAAACAATTTCTGCGATTGAAGTCAGATAATCAGTTAAAAATGCATGAACGGTTTCGGGCGCTTTGTCAGACGACCAGTGCGTAAAACCTGCTATATCCGAAAAAAGCATTGTCAGCTCTTTTTTTGCAGGGACAAGATCGGTTTTTCCTTCTTTGAGGACGCGCGCCGCAAGCGCACGCGGGAAATAACGCGACAACGCGTTTTCCATGAGCATACGCTCGCGGTATGCAGCGGCAAGTCTGAACAGCCAGGCAGAAAGCCAGAAAACAGCCAGTGCCGCACACAGACCGCAGAAAGACGGAACAATTCCGGAACAGAACCAGAGTACGAGAGTTTCACCCGTAAACAGCATAAACATAATCCCGCATACACCGTGAAACCATACGTCTTTTTTCCGGACCACCGCAAACAGGACTCCGCAGGTAAGCAGCAGGCTTGTAAGTATTCTGAGCCACACCGGTCCGGAACGGAAAAACGACTGTGTAAGAATTGCATTTAAAACAGTTGTGTGAACACCCGAAAGCGGATAGACCGGTTCAAGCGGGGTGATACCGAAGTCCTTTTTTGCCGTCGTCAGATCGGAAATACACAGAACGGCGCCGTCGAGCATATCGTACAGCTGTTCATACACCGTATCATCATGCGCAGCGGCGGCAAACGTGTCGAGCGGAATACGCCGCAGTCCGTTTTTCCACAATCCTGCATACGGAATGTACATACAGCCGTTTATATCGACCGGTATATGTATGTTCTTCCCGTTTTTAAGCGGCATAATAAATTCTCTGCCTGCATCAAGAATACTATGTTTTATGTCGGCATCAAGCGCCTGCGCGGCAAGCACAAGCGGAACAGACGGCATATATCCGTCGTTCCACCGGTATAAAAGCGGAACACGGCGTTCAACCCCGTCAGAATCGGGAAGGAGGCCTGCATGGGCAAGATGCGGCACACGCGCTGCAAGGTCCGGGTACGGAAGCAGGAATGCCGCCGCAGAGGGCACGGCACCTGCGTGAACTATCACGGGATGCCACAGATTCTTTTCAAGAACGGCATTTTCCTCTGCGGTGAGCGCCGTGTTTGAAATTCCCGTTTCTTTCTGCGAAAGCGGCACTGTTACCACGACAAATCCGGGCACCGCTGATGCCGTTTGCGCAAGTCTGCGGTCACCGGCCGGATCACGCGAACCGGCAAACAGAAAATCAAAACATCCGGATATACCGGCCTTTTTCATCACTTCCAGCGCGTCGGCAAAAGCGGTGCGGTTATCAACGGCATCTCCCAGACTGCGTTCGGCACTGTCGGTTAAGTCGACGGAAACAATCCGGGGTGTAAGTTCAACGGGATCAACGCGGCATTTTATACGGAGCAGAATGTCGTACACACTGCGGTCGGCAGCCGACCATATTCCGGTAAACGACAGCAGCACACCGCACATAAACAGACAGACCGGTACAATAAAACCGGCCCGTGATTTTTTAGGAACTGGCCCCGACTTCTTCTGCATGAACGCTCCCTTCCGTAAATAAACTGAATCACTATGCAAAAAATATTCCAGTCTATCTCACGGAACGGACAACCCGGAAACCATGATAGTTATCGCTGCAAGACGGAGAATCTGCATTCCGATAAGAAATACAACAAGCTTCACCACTATAACCCCAGCTGCCGCCGCGGCTGACACGATACGAACCCGATGACGGTCCTGCCGGATCAGAATCAGCTGAATCTGCATAATAACTGTTGCTGTACCAGTCCCAGCACCATTCCCACACGTTACCGCTCATGTCATATATTCCGAGTTCATTTGCAGCCTTACCGCCGGTCTGATTTGTACCGGAAGCAGGACTATATGCATACCATGCAACATCGTTTATCGTATTGCTGCCCGCATACATATATCCGCTGCTGCTTAATCCTCCAGAGGCAGCATATTCCCATTCCGCCTCCGTGGGCAGCCGGTAACCGTCGGCATCTTCATCCGCATCCATATGCATACGGTCCCACCGGCCATCGCTTCCCGTCGGAGTCATTCCCCACTCAGCGGGATCTTTAACTCCATCAATACTGTATACCGGCGTAAGACTTTCCTTTATTGAAAGCAGATTACAGAATTTTACCGCTGCATACCAGTTTACATTATAGACCGGGTAACTGTCGCCGTAACCGTATGAACTTGACGATGATACGGGATTACTTCCAACCACCGACTTATACACTTTCTGTGTTACTTCGTATTTCCCGATCAGAAAACTGTGTACTGTTACAGTGTGCGCCGGATTATTACTATCCGAACCGCTTCCCATCGTATACGTTCCGCCTGCGACCGGTACGGCATCGACCAGCGTACTTGCCGCCAGAACTCTGATTTTTTTCCGGTCAGAAAACGAACCGTCTTCTGTTGTAACCGAAATAACTGCCGTTCCAGCTTTTAGTGCCGTAACAGTTCCCGATGTATCCACTGCCGCAACAGCTGTATCTGAACTTGCCCAGGTCACAGCGGTATCGGCGGCATTCGTCGGATTAATGGTATATGCAAGGGTTGTCGTTCCTCCTTCCAGAAGAGGAACTGTTCCGTATGCAGAAAGATATACCCCCTGCACTGCTGTTGAGCCGCCTTCAAAACCGGATTCATCATAGGTACAGGATACCGTAGACGTGCAGTCTTTAAATACCTGAACTGTTTCCAAAAAAGGAATTTCCTTACCGCTTACCGAATCTTTAAACACTGCGGTAAACGTATAATCGCCTGCATTCAGTTCAGCCGTATACGTAAAACACACCGGTATTGTATCGTTTTTTGTAAATGATACGGATTTTTTCGTACCGGCGGAATCTTCTATTGTTAAAGCTGTATTGGAATCATCCGGTGTAAGTGTTACATCTGAACCGAAATTAACAGTAATATCTACGGTACCAGTCCCTGAAGGACGGGATAGTGCTACATCCGCATCTGCCTGCGATACAGGACTGATTGTAATGTCTGCTGCTCCCGTAAGCAGTATCGTACCGGCGCTGTTCAGTGCGGTAATCGTCATCGTCCACGGGCCTACCGGCATAGCAGCTGTCGTTACCGTAACGTCACTGCCGTCTATGGCTCCGGTAAAGTCGTCCGAATATACTGCGCTGTCCGGGCCGGTTCCTGCAATATGATAATGATCAACCGTTAACGTCGTACCTGAGGGACGTACTGTACGGGAGAAAATACTTCCGGACGCAGACAGACTGTCCGTTAATAACAGGTCAGTACTGCGTAAATGCAGAACTGCCGTCCGGGGTTCACCGGAAGAGGTATTCCCCAGTAACCCGGAACAGGCCGTACACAACAGTGAAATTACTGCCGTATACAGCACAAATCCGAAACACCGGTATATTTTCGTATGACAATCTGTATGCATATTTTTTTTCTCCTGAAGCAGCTGCTACTTTTTCCGGACAACACGAAAACCAATATCACTGCTGGCACCAGACGGCGAAGCAGAATTACGGAAAGATACAGTACAGGTGGAACTGCCGTACATCCAGCTGCCGCCCCGAATAACGCGGCTGGAACCGGAAGACGGACCTGTGTAATTTGTCTGTGTATCAGACGGATAATCTCCGTACCAATCCCAGCACCACTCATATGCATTCCCGCTCATATCGTATATGTCCAGTTCATTTGCTTTTTTTCCGCCGACAGGATTTAATGAAGAAACAGGATTATACCACGCGACTTCTTCTGCAGTATCGCTTCCAGCATAGATATAATTATGACTGTTGATCCCGCCGCGTGCAGCGTATTCCCATTCCGATTCGGTGGGAAGCCGGTAGCCGTTTTTTGTAAAGTCGGCAGATACGTCGTTTCCGCTGATTGTATACACTTCGTCGTATTCTGCCTCTTTTGACAGCGCATTGCAGAATGCAACGGCATCGTACCAGCTGATGTTATACACCGGATAACTGTCCCCGTAACCGTATGAACTATCTGACGATACCGGATTACTTCCCATAACAGCTTCATATAAACTCTGTGTCACTTCATATCTTGCCATATAAAAATCAGATACGGTCACAGCATCTGTCCCCCTATTAAACGTACCGCCGGTAACTGAAACAAGCATGTCTCCCGCTACTTTAAACCGGAAACTCTTACTGTATGCAAGTCCGTTCGCTTTTGTCTGAACGGTCAGCGTATGACTTCCGGGATTCATAAAACAAAGTGAAACGCTTTTTCCCGTCTGACCGGATAAGAGTTTGTTGTCAAGATACCATCCGGATACGGTAAACGGAACATCTGCCCGCGCTGTAAACGAAGCGCTGGCTCCCGCGCTCAGTACTGTTGAACCGACAACGGCAAGGTTTATATCAGTAAGACCGGAAACGGTACCGGCAGTCCCTGCGGAATCTGTAATATTCCACAGATAAATATACGAACCGTCCGTATAACCGGCAAGAGAACCGTCCCCGGAAAGTGCAACCCCGTTCTCGTACGGACTGACGGAGCGATCAAGACTTTCCCACGAAGAGCCGGAATTAAACGTACAGACCGGCGCCATATCCCATGAACCTGCCTGCCCGAAATGTATGGCTTCGCTTCCGGTTTTAGAACATACGATCTGATAACACCCGCTCGTTGAGCTCCAGGAAGAGCCGGTGTTAAACGACTGCTTACCGCTGCTGCTGTATATTCTGCTGCAGTCGCAGCTGACCGCCACCGTATACCCGCCTCTGTCGTCCAGTATTTGTGACCAGCTTTCTCCGGAATCCGACAACAGCCACAGCGAATCAGAAGTTCCCGCTATAATAGTACTGCCGTCTTCCGAAACTCGTATTCTGTTCCACGCTTTTGTTCCTTCATTAGTTTTTGCAGTCCATGTTGCACCACTGTCGGCTGAAGTAATAATATACCCGTCATTATAACAGGCGGCTATCACTTTTCCGTCTGAAGATACGGATATATCAGTCCAGTTGTGAGAAGCAGCACCTACCGCCTTTGTCCACGTTTTTCCCTTATCCGTAGAAAAATAGATGTAATCCGAATAGGCCGCAATAAGTCCACCGTCGGCAGACATCGAAAAATCATCATACGCAGCTGCCGTACTGCTCAGAGTCCATGAACTTCCCCGGTCTGAAGAGGTAAGCACATAAGAATTATATGATGACACAATAATGAAATTTCCGTCTTCCGAAACCGCAAATGCGTGCCATGTTCCGTCCCCGTCATGAAACTGCCGTTTAAAGGGGAAAGTGTCCACGGTAAACGTACAGTCGGCGTGATAATATCCGTCATTCGTGGTTACTGTAATCGTAACTGATCCCGGAGCTTTCCCCGTAACCAGACCGCTGCTGTCAACAGTTGCAAGGGAAGTATCGGAACTTGTCCACAAAACAGTCTTATCCGTCGCATTGTCCGGTGAAACAGCAGCGGTAAGCTGCCACTTTTCATCCGATGCCATTTTTACGGGGCTGGAAGTCAGACTTACTCCGGTAACCGTATATTTTGTCCATACCGCATACAGCGTCTTACTTGCCGTTATACTGCTGTTTGCCAAACAATACTCACTTCCAGCGGCAAAATCAGCCGACAAATTCTCTTTCGGCGTAACCTTAGTTTTAGACCAGCCGGCAAACGAAGCATAAGTACTGTCAGAAGAAGTATACGTACAGGCTGCGAGCGTTGTATATGTATCAGGATAAAACAGCTGCTGATTCATTGCCGTTCCCGTTCCTCCGTTTGCATCATACGTAATAAGACACGGTATGGTAACGGTTGAGCTGGAAGTCCACGCTGAACTTCCGAATGTATTATATGAACGTATCCGGTACTGATACACATGTCCCCGTACCGCGGTTGTATGAATATAACTCTTACTACCGCCGCTTATACCGGCATCCACGGTATCCCATGTTTCTTCAGAGGAATCCGCCGTCCTGTCCCAGCAGTCAATTTCAAAACCGGTCTCGTTATTCGTCGTATCGTTCCACGTAAGTGCAACTGTATCGGTATCTGCGTTTGTCGTTGTTCCGCTGCATACAACAACAAAATCTGACGGAGCTAACGACGGGGCGGAATTCATATCCGTATCAGCAAGACTGATCGTTGAACTGCTCGTAAGGTTTTTACGTACGCGGACTACTTCCATGACTGTCGTTACCAGACTGGTGCCGGAGTACAGCTGGAACACAAGCGGAATATTCCCGGCAGCTGCCGATGTATTGGAATAGGTAACTGAATAACCTGTTACCGAAAGAGCCGGGCTGACTGTATCATTGTTAAACCTGGTTACGACTGAATCTATTGTATACGATGAAGGCCATGAAACGATTACATTTACAATTCCTGTTCCTGACTCTATAGGACAAAGCGTAAAACTGATTGTTCCGGATGCATTAACATTCAGATTATTCTGTGTCCCTTCCAGGACAAGCGAATTTGACGAATCAAAGGCATCAAGGGTAAAATCCCATTCTCCTGTTCCGACGGTAAGAACGGCTTCACTTAAAGACGTCCATGTTCCCAGAGAAACCTGTGTTTCACCGCTTTCAGCACCGAACAGCTGATATGAACAGACGGAAGGTTCCGTACATACAACAGTTCTTGCCATATCGGTTCCGGCAGATACATATACCGTTACCGTATCCGAAGAAGCTGCGGCAGAACTACCGGAAGAATTTTTTTCCTGTCCGACCGAAAAAAGCTGCCTGCACGAAACAGCCGTCATCAGAAGGAACACAAAAGAGACTGCTGTATATATGTTTTTCCTGGTATCTGCGTTCATTTCTGCCTCCGTCTACTGTGTAACCGTAAAATAAAGAGTTGCGGAAGAAACTTCGCCCGCACTGTCGGTCGTAAAAACAGTAAGTGCATGAGTTCCTACTATTGAAGAAGTAACGGTGACAGACTGTCCGGTACTGCCTGATAGTTCGTTACCGTCAAGATACCATTGATACGCAGTGTATGTTTCTGTAATGCTTACTGTAAGAGAATCTCCTTTCGCTGCCGTCGTAGTACCGGAGAATGTGACAGACGACCCCTGCGGCACGCTGATCGTCACCGAAATATCTTTATACCACTTCGCATACAAAGTCATGTTTTTCGTTACCGGATCAGAAAAATACCATTGAGTGGTATAAGTTGTATCCGTATACCAGCCGCCGAATTTATATCCGTCATACACAGGATCGTCCGGCTGCGGTACAGATGAATAATCCGGACATTCAGCAAACGTGTCTGCACTGCCGTTCTGAGGATCGAACGTAACAAGCCAGGGAATAGTACTCCCCAAAGATTCACTCCAGTCCGAAGTTCCGAAACTGTTTACGGCTCGAATCCGGTAAACGTACGAACGGCCGCGTTTAAACACCGCCGCTGTACAGGTCTTAGTACCCGGAGCTATGCTGCCGTTTACCACCGTCCAGTCTGCGGCAGTTTGATCACGACATTCCAGCTCAAACCCTGTCTCATCAATTGAATTGTCTGTCCACGTAAAACTGACTGTCCCGTTCGTTGTATCGTCCGTTGTTCCTGCATATGCCGCCGCAGTTAATCCGGACGGCGCTGCCGGTACACTGTTTATTTCTGAAGAAGTCAAATTGATTGTTTTGCTGCTTGTCAGTCCTGACCGTATGCAGACTACTTCAGTTACGGCAGCAGCGAGCAGGTTCCCGCTATACAGTTTAAGAACAAACGGATAGTCACCTGAAGACACCTGTGTATTCTGATACGCATAGTTGCCCATAGAAATCCGGCTGCTGTCGATGGCAGACGGACTGCTCCCGTTGAACGAAACGGTCGCCGACGTTATCCCCCGGTCAATCGGCCAGTTCAAGTATATATTTACCGCCCCTGTTCCACTTACGTCGGGCGGATAGAGTACAAAACTGATCGTTGTCGAAGCCACGAGTGAAACGCCGTTTTTTGTTCCGGACAGTACCAGACTGCCGGAACCATCATACGCATTCAGGGTAAAATCCCAGGGCGTTCCCGCGGCAAGTGTAATGGAAGGTATTGAGTCATAAAAATTCCATGTTGTAAGCCGGTTCTGGGTACTCCCCGCAGGAGCTCCTGATAATACATATGTCGTTACAGTCCCATCCGTATATATTACGGTCCGGCCCGCACTCCGGGTCACGGAAATATGTACCGTACAGGCAGACGCATCCGTACCGGCAGCGGCAGGCGTGTCAAGAGTCTGACTGCAGCCGGTCGCTGCAAAAATCAATACCGGAACAGACAGGAATACGATATGCCTGAAAACGGAACGGATACTTCCTGATAAAATATGTTTCATCGTCTCTGCTCCTTAATTAATTACTGAAACTGAAACTGTTCCGGAAGACAGGTTTCCCCCGCTGTCCGCAGCAAATACGGTCAGCGTATGAACGCCCGCAGAGACAGTCGACGTATCCAGTGTATAGGACTGGCCTGTACTGCCATCGAGCTTGTCGCCGTCAAAATACCATTGATATGAACTGTATGTCTCCTGTACAGATATAGTTAAGGACTGCCCCTTTGTAACAGACTGTACGTCCGTAAATGTTATCGACGAACCGCTTGATATCGAAATACTGACGGCTGCCCCCCACACGGCGTACAGCGTTACGTCATCGCTGCCTATCGTATATACCGCACCGTCGCTGTAATCAGCCGACGCCGCAGAAGATTCTGCTGCCCATCCGAGGAATGTATAATTTTCACGGGTGAACTGATTAAGCGGCAGTGTAATCGTACTGCCGTCGTCTCCCGTCTGACTTTCCATTGTCCCGCTGCCACCGTTCGCATCAAATGTTACTGTATGTGTCGATATAATCCATACTGCAAATAAATCGACGGCAGAAGACGGCATTGTAAAGGTATCGCCGGCAGAATAGGTAGTTCCGCTGCCGTCGTCCGCTGTATTCCATCCTTTAAATTTATATCCGCTCGCGGTAAGATTTCCAGTATTACCAAGCACTGTTACAGTGTCGCCCGCGTTATAGACGGTATTATCTTCCGGAACAGTACCGGTACTGTCACTCCTGTTTGCATAATATGTTACGATTCCTTCCGTTACGGTCACACTGCAGGTCTTCGTACAGGTATTCGCTCCGTTATCATACGCCGTTGCGGTAATATCAGCCGTACCGTCTGCTTCTCCGGTGACTTTTCCGCTGCTGTCAACAGAGGCTACAGAAGTATTGCTGCTTTTCCATTTTACCGTAATGTCGCTCGCTTCCGACGGTGTTATTGAAGCGGTTAACTGCCTGGAGTTTCCTTTACCCAGAACGAGAATACCTTTATCTAGCGCTATACCGGTTACGGCAAGCCATTTAACAGTTACAGAACAGGAAGCAGAATAGTTTCCTGTTGCAGCCGTAACGATGCAGCTGCCTGTCTTTACCCCGGTTACCAGTCCCGTCTGCGAAACGGCAGCAACAGATGTGTCGCTGCTCTTCCAGTCTGGTACGTCCGTAGCTTCTGACGGAGTTTCCGCAGCCGTAAGCTGAACCGTATTCCGTACATAACAGTCTGCGGTCGTTTTATCAAGACGTATACCGGTTGCTGCAATTGACTCATAGCCCTGATAGTCGTCCGACGAAGGATCGGAAGGATTATCGTATTTTCCGAATATTTCCTTACAGCTGAAAAATGTGAGCGCAATAAAAAGCAGAAAAGGTATACACGCCGTTCTTTTTTTCATTCTGCACCGCCTGACTGCTGTTCCGACAGTTTCTGTATCTGTATGTCAAAATCGTGTATTGAATTTTCTATTTTTCTTGTATTCGGCATCTGAAGGAAGGAAACAGGCGATACAAGAAAACTGACGCCCGCAAAGACGGCGGTACCGGTAGCTATAAGCGCCCATTTTTCCGATTCACTGCGGTAAACTTCAGAGTCGGTTGTATATACGGCATTCTCATAATTATCATATGCAATCTTACCCTGCATATACGAAAAAACGGCGGCACATGAAGACGCTACTCCCAGTCCTAAAAAGGTCCAACCGCTGATTCGTGCTGCCGTCCGCTTTTTTTTACTTTTGGTAAGTTTTTCTTCGTAAATTTTCTTATGCTGCTGAGCGTTGTCAAGCTGCCATGCTGTTGAATGCTGTATTTCCGGCACAACCAGATTATTGTCCTGCCCGGCCGTTATAGTTAATTTTTCTGTATACCCGTCGGCAATATCGTCCTGTTTTCTTATTTTAAGTGTATACTGCCCCGGTACGACTGATTCATCCCAGTCGGAATCTGCGTAAAACGCTTTATCCGGCTGTGCCCCTGAATCAGAATGAATTACAACATTTACTGCGTCGCTTACTTCCATTCTTACGGACAGTTTTCCAAGTTCCGTCACCTGCGGAGTTAAAACCAGCGGTTTGTTCTGTTCTATTGTTACCGGAACGTCGACGGACTGCACATACGGTCCGGTCAAAGATACGGTATACGTACCCGGAGCAAATTTCCCGACATTCTCCGCACCGTTTCCTTTTGCAGTAAGATACTCTTTTCCCTTTACTGAAACAACTGTTTGTGGAGGCAGTCCTGAAACGGAGAGAAGGACTGAAGCAAATCCTGTTCCTTCAGCTCCTTCTATAAAACTGAATCCATTCGTCAGGGAAGAATTTGCCCACGGAACCTGAGCTCCGTTTGTCTCTTTGCTGACTTCATCGCGTACACTCCGCAGCATAAGTTCTATATCAAGGGGATCGTCCATGTGTTCAAGAAGAGATGCAGTAAACGTACCGTTTTTACCGTCCCCGTCTTTTGCTGTCTGATTCGGAGAGGTGGAATAAACAACAATCGACTGCGCAGGAAAACTTCCCTGAATGCTTAATCCTCTGTCTGCAGAACGGGCAGAACCGGCAAAAGGATTATTACGGCATGCATCAAGGATGATGATGCTCGTTTTTACATTACTGTTCTGCATTTTGTTGTATACAAAATCCGCCTTAACGGCCATTGATTCAACTTCATCAAGGCTTTGAATATTTGAACCGGCTGGAATAAGATAATTCTTTCCGTCTACCTGGACACCGTGACCGGAATAATAAAAAAGTGCAACAGTATCAGGGGAAGAAAATGCTTTTTGAAAATCACGGATATAATCAAGCATCTGCTGATAATCGGCATTAATTCCTTTTATAACAGTAAAGCCGAGACTTTCAAGCTTTACTGCCATATCGGCAGCATCATTTGGAGGATTTACAAGCGGAGTGTTGGCGTACTTTCCGTTCCCTATTACCAGTGCAACACGGTTTTCTGCCGTGACCGGTATAAAACAAAACAGAAGCATCCCTAAAACCAGTAAACTTTTACTTTTATTTATAATCACGACCCTTCTCCCTTTTATTACACTGTTTCAGTGTTTTATTTTTATCGTCCTTACATATATTGAGGCGCCGGAGCATCCTGTTGCAAAAGAATCATCAGCCAGCCCCCGTGCCGCAGCTCCCATAACAGCGGGCTTCACAGGAATTTCTGCAAACGGTGTCTGGGCAAGACGCAGTCGTCCTATTTCATCAAGAATCTGCTGCGAATCCCCTGCCGAAAATGATTTTTCCAGTTTTTTCTGCCGGACAGCCGACACAATTATATAAAACCGTTCTATACCGTCGGGAGGTTCAAGAACAAAAAACTGATCAGGGGCAGGAAGATTTACGGCATTCTGCCTTTTTATTATTTTACTATACAGTATGCTTACGTTTCCGTCCGCCTGCTCATCTGCCACATAACAATAGGCATCGGATTCCGGCTGCAGCCAGAATCTGAACTTCTGTCCGTCGGACATAGAAACTGCGTTTGTACTGTTTGTGGTGTTTATTATTGAACCGTTCTCATCGTAAAACGCAAATTTCCAGGAAAAAGTATTTTTATTCTGTGCAGCGATAGAGAAAAACATACACATACAGAAAATACATACTATGCCGTATTTTTTCATAACCTGCTCCCGTAAATACTTTTGCTGTTTGCTTCTATAAAATAGTATTATTCTTTTCTAAAACTTATATCCCTCATTATTTCTTTTGTCAACAATACATGACCGTCTGTATAAAAAACTGTCAAAAAAAATGTTCCCATTGTCATTCTTCTTTATTCGTTGTATTCTTATTTTTATACTATTCAGTAATTTATCTACTATTTTATGTAATTTAAGGAACCGAAACGTATGGAAAATACACCTGCCGAAGAGACTTTTCAGGCGCAGAATGCTGCTGTACATGCCCAGGATGATGAAATAAGTCTTATTGACTTATTCGCCGTACTTCTTAAACGAAAAGCAATGATTATTACCGTGACCGTACTTGCCATGATCGGTGCGGTTGTATTCAGTATTATTTCCCTTGTACTTCCACCGGACAAATCTCCGATGCCGAATGAATACACCCCACACGCTCTCATGCTCATAAACAATTCGGATTCATCGGGAAGCAGTCTCTCTTCAATGATAAACTCAAGCGGACTGAGCAGTCTGGCAGGGCTTGCAGGCGTTTCAACAAATTCCTCTTCATACAGTTCACTTGCGGTATACTTGGCAGGTACCAACACGTTCCTTGATTCCGTAGTAGACAAATTCGACCTGGTTGCCCGGTATAAAATAAAAAAATCGCCCCGGGCGGAAAGCCGGAAAGCGCTTAAGAAACTGCTGACAGCTGACTATGATGAAGATTCCGGCGTTTTTTCCATCAGTTTTACGGACAAAGATCCCGTCTTTGCGCAGTCGGTTGTAAATTATGCGGCAGATTTTATGGAAGATTTATTCACACAGCTGGGCGTTGATAAAAATCTTCTCGAAAAAAAGAATCTTGAGGAAAATATAGACAACAGTTATAACGAAATCAAGCGGCTTGAACAGGAAATACGAAAGCGGGAAAACACGGTATCGTACGGGTACAATCCAGCGGCTGCATCTTCTATAGTTCTCGATACGTCCATGCTGAAACTTGAACTTGACGCACAGAAGCAGGTATATACACAGCTTAAAACACAACTCGAAGTTCTTAAAGTCTCAATGGCCAGTGACACGCCCGTGTTTCAAATACTGGAACGCGGTGAAGTAGCCGACCAGAAGGCAAAACCTTCGCGGGGTAAGTTGTGCATTATTGTAACGTTTGCAGCGTTTTTTCTTTCTATATTTATGGCATTTGCGCTTAACGCAGTTGAAAACATAAAAAAAGATCCTGAAGCTATGGCGAAACTTTCCAGGAAGGGAAAATAATTTTATGAAAAAACTTATCTGCTTTCTTACATTAATACTCTCGCTTTCCGTTCTTTCTGCGCAGGATATAAACGCTGCTGTCACAAAATCACAGCAGGAATTAAGTACCGTTACTGCAGATGCGGATCATGGCGCTACGGCACTTGTTCCCGACGCTCAAATGGCTATGTCCTCGCCGGATTATCCTGTCACTGCGGGTGATATTTACACGCTTGCATTCGCCGTCAACAACACACCTGTTACTTATGTTATTTCGGTAGATACCTCATACAAAATCCGTGTTGCAAACATAACAGTCCTTGACGTTACCGGTAAAACGTTCCTTCAGTTGAAGCGGCTTGTGGAACAGATTGTTACGGAAAATTACCATTTAAGCGGCGTCCAGTTTTTACTGACGACGCCGGCTGTGTTTAAAGTGACTCTCAACGGTGAAGTAAATCAGACAGAAATAAAACAGGCATGGGCTCTTTCCCGCCTTTCGAACGTTGTTTCCGGTTCTTTTACTCCGTATTCCTCAATGAGAAACATTGTTATTACTTCCGCTTCAAAAAAAAGCGCGACATATGATTTGTTCAAGGCATCGCGGTTCGGTGATCTGTCTCAGGATCCGTACGTACGCCCCGGTGATATAATAACTATAAACAGGCTGGAGCGGAAAGTAACGGTAAGCGGTGCAGTAGAGCGTCCCGGCACGTATGAGCTGCTCAAGGGAGAGAATCTTACACAACTTGTAAACTACTACGGCGGAGGTCTGACAACGCTGGCAGACACGAGCAGGATTTCCCTTAGTCGTGCACTTACCGCAGCTGCTGATTCCGGCGGCGAAAAAATATATCTTACGGAAAAGGATATTTCTGCAGATTACGTACTTCTTGATATGGATTCTGTTTCCATCGGAACGAAAAGTTCACTGCGTCCCTATATGATGATAGAAGGTATCATCACTACAGATACTGCCGGTGGCGGAAACGGGAAACAGGCAGCAACAGCCGATATGACAGACCAGAAAACCCCGAACACCTATCTTAAGCAGCCTGTCCAGTTCCTTCCTAACGATAATTATGCCGATCTGGTACGGGCACACGCAAATCTGTTCAATGAACATTCTGATCTGGAACATGCCTATATTAATCGTAATGATCAGAGACTTATGATCAATCTGGAACAGATTGTCTATGATCCGCTCTTCAAAAGTGAATATACGGTACAGGCAGGCGACAGGCTTATTGTCCCGTTCCAGCAGGCGCTTACAAAAGTTCATGTGGAAGGTGAAGTCTCGTACACTTTTGAAAAGGAAGCCTGGCCGCTTATACGGCTTTCTTCTCTTTTGAACGGTGAAGGCATTCTTACTCCGTATTCGTCGACACGCAACGTTCAGATTACGACTGTCGACGGTACGACAACAACGTACGATTTATTCAAGGCATCACGGTTCGGCGATCTGTCGCAGAATCCGTACGTACGTGCAGGATCTACGGTGACCGTGCAGCGTATGGAGCGGAAAGTAACGGTAAGCGGTGCAGTAGAGCGTCCCGGTACGTATGAGCTGCTCAAGGGAGAAAATCTTACACAGCTTGTAAACTACTACGGCGGAGGACTCGTAGACAGAGCGGATACAAGCCGTATGCAGCTTGTCCGTACGCTTAATCAGACTCATCCGTCAGGTGAAATGATATATCTTGATGACAACGCAATAGATACCGACTATCAACTGTACTGTTACGACAGTATCTCTATTCCCACGTATCTTGATTTAAAACCCGTTATGTTTATGGAAGGTGCACTCTATTCTTCTACAGGAACGGCACCGGAAGCTTCGACCCGTATTACTATAAACTTCCAGTCAGGTGAAAATTATGCAACACTTATCAGGGCAAACAGGACTATGTTCTCTGCAACGTCCGATACGGCGAATGCGTATATTATACGCGGAGATAAAACTATACCTGTGGACATCGATAAAATTCTTTTCGACGCATCATATTACAGTAATGAAGCAGTTCAACCATACGACACGCTTATGGTTCCGTTCCGCCAGTATTTTGTTTCGGTTGCAGGAGCGGTAAATACACCGGGGCGGTACCCGTATATACCGGGACGCACGTGGGAATATTACATCGGTCTTGCAGGCGGATTTATGGTAGATAAAAACGCCGGGCAGGCCATTACTATAAAGGATATACAAGGTACTATTCTGCAGAAAAGTGATCCGATAACTCCCGAAACGACGATTACGGCAGCAACAAATTCGTTTACGTATTACTTCGGAAAATATTCCCCGGTTATAACTACGATACTGTCTATTCTCTCTACAACACTTACGATAATCGCTGTTACAAAATAGAACGGTGTTTTGAACGGGGCAGCAGAAGACCCGCAAGCAGTGCGGTAAAAGGCGCTGCGGCGGCAAGACCGAAACTGCCGCCGATGGTGTCTATAATTTCGGCGGCTATACGCCGGTAATTCAGTATATTGTACACGGGTGTTCCCTGTGCCATGAACGTCATGAGCAGCGCAATACTGCTGCCGGAATATGCCAGCAGCAGCGTCGTTGTCATTGTTCCCATTGCGGCGCGGGCGACCGCCATTCCGGACTTTATTGCGTCCCGGCGGGAAATGTCCGGTCTGTTGCGCACGACTTCGCTTACCGCAGACGTTATGTCGACAGAAAGGTCCATAACGGCGCCGCTTGCGCCGATGCAGATGCTGCTCATAAATATACGGGTAAGATTTAAAGACTCAAATCCTGCATACAGCAGCGATTCCGAATATGCCATAATTGCACCGTGTATTTTAAATCCCTTTGTACAGAAAACCGACAATACTGCTGTAAGCAGTATTCCGAGCATGGCGCCGGAAAACGACGAAAGCAGCCTCCGGTCAAATCCGTACACAAGGGCAAGAATTGCAAACGTGAGAAAAGCAGTAATAGTAAGACCTGCGGTTACCGGATCTATGCCTTTTAAATACAGGGGGACCAGGACTTTCCATATGGTAAGAACGGTGAGTACGAATGATACAACCGCACGCGCACCTACCCCGCGGGCAAAAAAAATCAGGAAAAGGGCAAACGCCGCGGCCAGAATAAATTCACCGGAGAGGCGGTAATGATCTATAAGATTTACGGAAATTATTTCATTTCCGGTATGATGCACGACTGCCTGCGCCGTATCGCCGGGGACAAACAGTTTGTCGTCCTCAAGCGATCCGTTCAGCATGTTCCATCCTTCAGCAGTCCGGCCTTTGAACATTCCGTTAATAAATTTTATTGTACATACCTGCTGTCCGTACCGTATGAGCCCCGTATCACGGATACGGCTGTTGTCAGTCGAAACGATTTTTACTTTGCACTTTACCGCATCGCGGAACTGAAGCGCACCTTCGAATCCCGTCGGCAGCAGCAGCAGTATAATAATGCACAGCACAGACGCTATAACAGCCGCGGAACTCGTATCTTTATGCATCACATTGTTCCGTAACAGCTGAGACTGTTGTAAAAAAGCAGCGGATCTGTATATTCATTCTTATGTGAAAAATCAGGAGCTGAAAGACTGATACACGTCACATGCAGAGCATGCAGTCTATCATGCAGCTGAATCATACGAACTATGCAGCTGCGGAGAAAATCTGTAAGGTTCAGCCGCAGCAGTTCAATCCGGTACCGTATTTCATACTTCATCGTATCTCTCATTTTCTGCTCCCTAATTGATTTCTGAAAAAATCCGGCAGTATATCAAGGAGGATCAAACATGCTGCCGGACCACAACTTTTTTTTTAATAATCAGAATTCAGTCCTGCTTCACGTCTGTAAGTGATGCAAGTTTTTTGTAAATATCAGTATTGTCGTAATATCCGGTAAAACTGTCCTGTCCCGTTCCCTTTGCAAAAACTGGTACGGGAAGTCCTGTATGGGAATACGACGTAAAACCTATGCCGCTCTTACTGTTTATGATGTGTGTAATTGTTACGGTAAGCGGCTCGTAATTTCCGTACAGTTCGTATTCCTGCTGTGAGCGGGTTTTGTCCCCGTTCATTGTCTTTTCGTACGCCGATTTTATACGGCCGTATTCATAGTCGGTAAGATACAGTCCGCCGTTTTTATCCTTACCGGCATTGTGTGCTGCTGCGTCAGGGGCCATAAGTCCGAACAGAGCCGTAACGTCCTTCATAACATCGTCGAACGACGTTCCGTTCTTTTTGTACGATGCGACATAGTCGCTGTCGAACTTTGCATATGAAATCTTCTGGTTCTGAAGCGTACGGAAAAACAGATTGTAGTCAGTTCCGGCAAAACCGATTGTTAAGCCGCCGGTTTCGTGGTCGGCTGTTACCAGAATCAGGGTTTCTTTCGGATGTTTATTATAGAAAGCAACTGCTTCTTTTACGGCATCCGAAAGTGCAAGGGTGTCTGCGATAGACGAACGTGCGTCGTTCGCATGACACGCCCAGTCTATTTTTCCGCCTTCGACCATCATGAAAAAACCTTTTTTGTTGTCGAGTACTTCTATTCCTTTCTTTACGTAATCGCGGAGCGCCCATTCACCGCTTCTGCGGTCTTCGTCGTAGCTCATTGCGTTTTCATCTGCAAGTGTTTCTGCCACGACAATAGCCTTGTCGCCGTTTTTAAGAGCGCCTGCGTCTTTCTGGGTAAACGCAACTTTATACCCTGCCTGCTTCGCAAGATCGTAAATGCTCGTCTTGTCGCTGTTTTTATCCTGCGGTTCCATAAGTGCACCGCCTGCAAAATAATCAAAACCGCTTGCAACAAGTTCAAGTCCGATAGGGTAATTGCTCTTGCGGCTTGCCTGATGGGCATACATAGCGGCCGGCGTCGCGTGGTTCAAGTTAACTGTACTTAATACGCCGATTTTCCATCCTTTCTGCGCCTTAAGCTGTTCGGCTATGGTGCGGAATTTAATTTTCTTTGTCGTATCCACATTAATAGAACTTGAATGCGTTTTCTTTCCGGTAAGGATCGACGTTGCGGTTGACGCAGAATCGGGTGCGAAAGACGTGGCATCGTACGTCTGTGCACTGCCTGCAACAGGGAAAGCCATAAAGCTTAATGAACCTGCTTCCGGTGAATCGGCAGGATTTGTGGATTGTTTAACAACGTCCACTATACCGCCGGCATCTTTCCCTGAATAATATGCCGCAGACTGTACCTGCGGGTAGCTCATTCCGTCGCCGATGAAAAGGAATATGTACTTTGGCGTGAATCCCTTCGCATGGGCAGGCGTCAGAGCGAAGAACGTAATTCCGAGTACGAGTGCTGCAAGCAGTTTAAAAAAACTGCGCCCGGCTTCCTCTGAATTTTCATCGTTTCTTCCTTTTGTCATTTGATGACCTCCATTTGCACGCAGTGTAAAAAGAAAACATTAAAAAATGATGAGCTGTATGTAAAAAAACGCGTGCATTTTTTCACAAACTGCTCACCGGTATTTAACAGAATATGGTTACGATCTCTTCAGTTTTAATAAGCAAAGGAGTTTTGTATGAACAAAAAAACTACAGCAGCAGCGGCAGCTCTGCTCATCTCCGCAGCGGCCTTCGCCGACGGATTCAGTGTAAACGGATATGTCCGTGCAGGTCTTGCATCAACATTCGAAAGCACACCGGCACTGAGCACCGCAAAATGGTATTCTGGCGCTTACTTCTCCGGAGACAGCACAGGAACACGCGGACGGATTAACACTGCATGGGACGGTAAAAGCGACACAGGCAATTCCTACGGTGCATTCTTCCGTCTGCAGTCCGACGGAAGTGTGGAAAACTGGACAAATCTTTCAGTGACATCCATAAAATACGCCGATGTGTATTCAGGTTTATTCGGAAACATGGTCACGGTCGCTGCCGGAAAAATCAAGGACAACTGGATTGGTACTTCAGGTTTTCAGGGATTTTCCGTACTCGACGGTAAATCAGGAGCAGCTGTTATAATTGCACCGGTGGCAGGTCTTAACCTTGTCGGCGGCGCGGTTATTGACTACTCTTCTTCTATGAACGGTAATACGTTCCTTGGCGGTGTAAGATACAAGAACGACATGGTTAATATTTCTGCAGCATTTGCAGGATACGGTCTGTTCACGGCAAACCTTGCCTACACCGGAACAAAAAACCTGCTCGTTGTTATTGAAACAAAGTTCGACACTGATCACGGTTTTAACGACATTCTTAAAGATCAGCGCATGTACTCAACCGAACAGGTTCAATATACGGGTGTTGAAAACTGGACGTTCGGGGTTTATGCCAAAGAGTGGTTTAACAAAGTATCTGTCTCCGGGGACAACGACTTTACACTCGCCCTTACACCGGCAGCAGCCTACCAGCTTAACAGCATGGTTAAGCTTTCAGCAGAAGGTACATACAACATGCCGGTATACGACGGTGCAAAGGCCGGATATATGACAATCGTTCCGGCTGTAACACTCAGTTCGGATAAAGCTGCCAACGTATACATCTGGGGATCGATTTCCACCGATCAGGATCAGGAAAAGAGCTGTGCCGGTATTGGTGTAAAACGGGACTTCTAAAAACACACCGCAACCGTTTCATATAACTCCGTGTCTTATTTGGAGACGGAGTTATTATGGAAACGGAAATAAAACGGAGCAAGAGTTATTCTTCAGGCGAAGAAATAGGTAATTCAGTAAGTCATGGTGCAGGTGCAGGTCTTTCCGCAGCAGCCATTCCGCTGCTTGTTATTCACGCGGTTCGTTCCGCACCTGCAGGATTAACCGCCTTATATGTTACGAGTTTTACAATATTCGGCGCGTCGCTTTTTATTTTATATTTATTTTCAACGCTCTATCACGCACTTACACCGTATAAAGCAAAAAAACTGTTTCAGATATTCGATCATTCTTCAATTTATCTGCTGATTGCCGGGACATATACCCCGTTCTGTCTTGCCGCACTTCACGGTGCGTTCGGCTGGGTACTGTTCGGAATTATATGGGGACTGTCCGTTACGGGTATTGTACTGTACTCAGTATTCGGAAACAGACTGCGCGCGGTATCCGCCGTAACGTACGTCATTCTCGGCTGGATTATTATTTTTGCATTCCGTCCGCTCTCGCGTGTCGTTCCGCGCATTTCGCTTGTCTTTCTGATTGCAGGAGGAATTGCCTATACTGCAGGATGTCCTTTTTATGCGCTCAAAAAAATAAAATGGATGCACAGTATTTTTCATCTGTTCGTACTTGCAGGCAGTATTCTGCATTTCTTTTCGGTATACCTGATGATACCCTGCTGACACGCTGACCATATCCCGGAGGACAGGTCAGCGTGTATGTGCATTTATGCTTTGAATTTACCTACGGCAGAAGCAAGAGTATCTATACTCGCCTGATTGTTCTTTGCAAGATCGTTAACACTGTTGATGGAATCGTTTATCTGCGTAATTCCCTGTGCCATTTCGTTCATGCCTGACGTTATTTCTTCCGACAGCCGCAGCAGTTCCGACATTTCATGGTTCACGGAATCTGCGGCAGAACGCATTGACGAACCACCGGTTTTTACATCAAGCGTGACGTCACTGATCTGCTTCATTGCTTCAAGAACCTGTCCGCCGCCTTCCGACTGTTCCTGCATTGCCTGCATGATGGACTGTTCCTGTTGTGCGACTGTCTGTGTGAATGAATAAATCTGATTGAATTTTTCCTGAAGTACCTCTGACGAAGAGGCTACCTCGTCAATACTTTTGAGAACGTCCTTCAGGTTTATTGTAATCGATTTTCCCTGCTTGTTTGAATCTTCAGCCAGTTTCCGTATCTCATCTGCAACGACTGCAAATCCCTGTCCCGATTCTCCGGCGTGCGCCGCTTCAATAGCCGCATTCATGGCAAGCAGGTTTGTCTGACTTGCTATGTTCTGAATAATTTTACTTGCTTCAAGAAGCGACTGCGACTGCTGCTGAATCTTTCCGGCCGTCTCAACGGATCTGCCAATATCCTGCTTTCCCTGTTCTGAAGCATTCTCAAGCGACTGTATCGCCGTGCTGTTTTTTTCCAGGATTTTTGTTACTGAACGGATATTTGCAACCATTTCTTCAATAGCCGCAGAAGATTCCACGACACTGGACGACTGATTTTCAATGCTGCTCATAAGTTTTTTTACATCCGAGTTTATTTGTTCTATAGAGCCCTGTGCATTTCTAAGGCTGGTGCCGTGCTGCTGAATCTGTACATTCACACTGCTGATATTCGATTTTATCTGATTAGCGGCGGAAGCAGTATTGTCCATATTTCTGGTAAGTACCGTTGCGGAAGATTGCATAGATTCTGTTTCCTGTTTGACAGCCCGTACTGAATTCTGGATTTTTTCCATAGTCCGGTTAAAATACGTGTACATTTCACCAAGTTCGTCTGTCCGGCTGACTTTCATCCGTACCGTCAGATCGCCGTCTCCCTGTGCAATATTTTTCATCGCAGCGGAACCTTTTTTTATTTTCTTTACAGTAGATCTTATTACAGAATTTGTAAGGATTACAGCTATCAGAATCGCTGCAATAAAAACTAAAAACAGTATCCGTATAATTGCTGCAGAGTCAGCATTAATTTCATCTTCCGGAATATTCATGCCAAGAAACCATACCTGGTCTGCCTCAAAAATTCTGAATGGTGCATAATACTTTATTATTTTCCGGTCACCTTCGCGGCCGGATATTTTAAATGGTTTCATATTCGTTATGCTTCCGGTAAAAAGACCCGCAGTCCGGGGATCCGAAAAATAAGAAAGTATACTGCCTTCTTTTTTTATGTCCCTGTCAACGGCAATTAGTCCGTTAGCGGAAACAAGTGAAATATATCCGTTTTCGTATAAAGAAACCTTTTGAAGCAGTTCTGTAAGTAAATCCATTGACATATCAATTCCAACAGCACCTACTGCCTGACCTGCCTTATTGTGTATAGGGAAAGCGACTCCGGCCACAAGCATTTCCTTCCCGCCGACTACATATTTATTGGGATCTATAAGAATTCCCTTCGTACTTTTAAGCGGATTTTCATACCAGGAACTTCCATCATAATCAGTAAGCGCTGCGCATGAAACAACTCCGCCGCTCCTTGTCCAGTACGGAATAAAGCGTCCTGTAGAATCAGTATACTCTGTTCCTGCATATGTCCGGTCCATACCGTCAAGTGCTTCCGGTTCCCAGCATGTCCAGACTCCTACAAATGTTTCGTTTTTTTCAAGTATTCCCTTCATGATTCCGCTTATATACGTCCGTCTGTCGGTTACAGGAATTGATTCGTAATTTGACACTGCAACTGCAAGAGAGCGGCATGAACTGTACTCATCAGCAAGAATACTTGACGTCTTTTCCAGATAGTGCGACGCAGCTTCATCAAGATAATTATTAGATACTTTATTAAAACTTCTGCTGACATTCCGTCCCAGCACTGCACCGCTTATAACAAGCGTAAGTACGAGCGCACCGACAAGCAGTATGATCATCTCGCGGCGGATACTGCCGGTAAACCATTTTATAATAGAACCCATATCTTTCTCCTGTAAAATAAAAGCCGAAAAGGCGCTATCTATTATACGCAGAAAGGTATGGTGTTGTAAAGTTTATTTCCACTTCTCCGGGATTTACTGTCCGTCCAGTATTTGAACCTTCTTCCCTGACAAAATTAAATTCGTTGTTTTTACGGCGCACATTCTGCCGCACATAGAACAGGTATGTCTGTCGGCCGGAGGAATCCGTTCATAGTACGCGCGTGCCTTTCCCGGATCAATGGCGTGCCGGAACATTTCATCCCAGTCTGTTTCGTGACGGGCTGCTGCCATTGCGTTATCCTCATCACGTGCACAGGGAATGCCTTTTGCAATGTCGGCGGCATGTGCGGCAATGCGGCATGCAATCACGCCTTCTTTTACGTCGTTTTCGTCGGGCAGGCCAAGATGTTCGGCCGGTGTTACATAACAGAGAAAGTCGGCGCCTGCAGCTGCGGCAATTGCCCCGCCTATTGCCGACGTAATGTGATCATACCCCGGGGCAATGTCGGTAACGAGCGGGCCCAGAACGTAAAAAGGCGCATTATGGCACAAACGTTTTTCAAGAATCATATTTGCTGCGATTTCATTCATGGCCATATGTCCCGGTCCTTCAATCAGTACCTGAACGCCCTTTTTCCATGCACGTTTTGTCAGCTGACCAAGTTCAACAAGTTCTGAGATCTGTCCGGCATCACTTGAATCTGCAAGGCAGCCGGGACGGAGTGCGTCTCCGAGCGAGACAGTCACGTCATATTCATGCAGGATGGAAAGCAGTTCGTCATAGTGTTCGTAAAACGGGTTTTCATTACCCGTCATTTCCATCCAGGCAAACAGCAGCGAACCA
>Ga0172378_10000711_pt1 | contig 29689 bp, 27 predicted proteins | sample GrowelOW332metaG_FD_119755 | JGI IMG/M metagenome (GOLD analysis project Ga0172378, IMG submission 119755) | Groundwater microbial communities from an aquifer near a municipal landfill in Southern Ontario, Canada - Pumphouse #3_1 metaG | ecosystem: Environmental > Aquatic > Deep subsurface >...
ATTACTTAATAGAATAAAGAGTCTCATCTCTTTCAGTTGAAGAATTAGCTCTTTCTTTGACTATTCCGAGATTCTTTAATGTGTCAAAAGCTTTCTTTGTTGTTCTCCATTGAGTTTTTGTTTTTAATGCAATCTGTCTTGTAGAAAGTTCGCCATCTCGTTCAAGTAACTTCTTTATTTCCTCAATAAGCTCGGTAATTGACTTCCTTGGCATATCTGCATAATAAAACAGATAATCTTAAATAGCAAGTCTGCATAATTGTGCATATATCAAAATGAGCTTTGAAATGTGGATGGGAATAATGTATGGTTTAAGCACACTTGGAGTTATCTTCGGGTTATGGCTTGGATATAAACTATACAAAAAATTTGGAAAAAAATAAAATGGAAGAATTTTCTTGGAAAGAATTAATTTGGTTGATTCCAGCTTTTATTGTCTTAGGTTTCTTCTTTACGGGATTTTGGTTCATTATTCCTTTTTTTATTGGTGGATGGCTTGATGAATTAATAAAAAATAATAAGAAAATTAAGGATAAAAATATTTTAAGAGGGTTTATGTGGACTATAATAGCAATTATTACAATAATTGTTATATACTTTGAGATTAAAACAATTTAAACCTTATTTTGAAGACCCAATTCAGTTTTTATCCGTTCAATCCAATAAGACATTTCCTCAAACTTCTTTTCATTAATTTTAATTGCATCTTTTAAAATTTCATTCTCTTTTTGAGTTCTCTGCAAGTTTTGTTCCAATTCAGTTTTATTTACATCAATTAACAAATCTTCTTCTTTAATGGTGTCTTTCATGCCAAGAAGTTCAGAATAATAATGAATTTTATCTGATTTTTTCCAACCAAAACGATATTTTAACGCTGATTCTGTTGGGTAGATGGGCAACCAATAACAACAAGAACAATGTCTCAAATCATACATTGTTAATTTTGAAAATTTCTCTCCGCCCTTTGAAACCTCATCCCCGAAAAACTTTTTTGCGAGTCTTTTAAGATATTCATTTGCTCTCTTTTGAGAAATTGAAAAAATATACTCCTCTTGCTTCATATCTTTTCTTGAAACATATTCTTTGATTAATTCTGAATAGTGCATTATTTTTATTCTTCTTCCAAAAGTTTTTGAAATTTCATCTCTTATATTTAATTCTTTAAAATCTGCTGAAAAATCTCCAACTTTGATATTGATTAATTCTGTTGGAGCTCTTATTCCAGTTTCAAAAAGAAAAAGAATCAAGACACGATAATCATATTTTGCATTTTCTGATAATTTGATTATTTCTTTTTCATTTAAATAAACCCATTTTGGTTTTGATTTTGAGGTATCCAAATCTCGGGTTATATCAAAAATCTCAATCTTCTCTTTTTGTTTTATTTTAATATACCAATGCCAAAAAGCTTTGAATATTTTTACAAAATCAACAACAGAAGCATAAACTTTTCCATCAATCCTTGTTATTTCTCCATTCCTCATTTTATAAAAAAATTCCATTACTTGTTCTTCTTGGAGTAGAGTAATATCGTTTAAATCATAAAGTTCCTCAATTTTTCTTGTCATAAAAATCATTCTTTGTTTAAGATTATTCAAGCGAGTTGGACTTCTTGACCCCTTTGCACTGAAATTAGAATCATTTAATCCAATCTCCATATCAAGAATATATTTTATAATTAGTTCAGAATTTTTCTTTGAGATTCCCTCAATATAGGGATTCTCTTTTATTTTTTCTTTCCAAGTTGCATATCTTTCTTTGTGTTTGTATGGGTCTATTTTTGTCATATTTTCTATAACAAAACTCCCATTATAAGGCGGGTGTATGTGTCAATATACACACCCCTGAGGGTCGCAAAAAGGTATTACGCCCAAACCGGGAATTGGACCCGGGTCTCAAGCGCGACAGGCTCACGTACTAGCCACTATACTATTTGGGCATTTCTTGATTTAAGTTACTCCCTATGTCCCTAATCAAGATAATAGTTATTAGGATGTCTCCTTTTTAAGATTTTTGTTTGTTACTAATTAGATGTACAAAGAAATATTTATAAAGATCTTATTGCTTGTTAACGTATGAAAGAGAGGATAAAATTAAACGTGTTGGACTATTATTTGTTCGGTTTCGCTTGTATTTTGGTTGGTGTTTTTTTGACTGGTTTTTTCATGGGAATGAATCCGGTTGGCATGTTATTTATTTTCGTAAAATATAGAATAGCATTCTTGTTACTAGCTGTTATAATAGGAATAAAGCCTTTATGGGTTGCATTGTACGGCAGAAAAGACGCAGAAGGAAAAAATATAAAAACAGTAGACCCTAAAAAAACAAGTAAAAAGGTGAAAAAGAATGCAAAAAAATAAGAGAGCTGCAATTGAAATGTCTATGAGTACAATTGTAGTTATAGTTTTATCTGTTATGTTATTAATCGGTGGAATTTCTTTAATTACGAATATATTCGGTGCTGGAGAAGGAATGTTGGATTCTTCAAGTGCACAAGTTCAGAATCAAATACAACAATTATTCAAGGGTGATGAGAAGTTAGTTGTTTATCCTGATACTAAAACGATTGAAATAAAAAAAGGAAAGAAAGGAAATTTTTTGTTCTGGGTTAGAAATGATAAATCTGGAATTGATGGTTCAAACACTCAGTTTGAATATGATGTTTCGGTAAGTAATGCTGGAAATTGTGGTGTTCCAGAGGATGTATTACAAAGTTATCTTATTCTTGGGGATCACGATACATTCAAAGTTGAAGCTGGGGAATATTGGAAAGATGGAAATGCCTTGTTTGAAATACCTAGTTCTGGTGCCCCATTGTGTACATTTAACGTAAAGGTCAATATAGAAGCTGATGGTAATTTTTATGCTCAGGGAATTATGTATGTTAGTATTACTTAAACAAAAGAATTAAAACTACGTTTCTTTAGTTAATGTATGGTAAACAATGAACCAGATTTGAAAGAATTAGTTAATTCATTCGTGATAATTAACAGACTTAATATTCCGAGATTAAACATTTTGAATTTACAACTTTACGTAGAACACTATGTTAATGAAATAGTTGCTACTCAAATTGGAACTCCTGCTCAAGAGGAAGTAAAAAAATATATCACTTTTCCACAAAAACTAAGAATTCTAAAAAATATGAAAATTTTAGACGAGAAACAACTTAAAATTTTAGAAATTTTAAACAAAATTAGAGATGAAATGGTTCATGAATTGGTATTAAATCCAGAATCAATTGATACAAAATTAAAATTTATTAAATTTGATTTTGTTTATGGTTGGGCATTCACAAACAAAGAAGGTGAAGTTGTGAAAAAAATTATTGAATTAAAGAAAATATTTAAAAAAATTGACAATAATTTACAAAAGTTATCCATTTCTACAATCATCATTATCGGTCTTTTATATAATGCTTATAAAAAAATGAAAAACGAAGAAGTTTCACAATTTGTAGATATCATTTTTGATGAACATCAAAAATTGAAATTGATCGTTAGAAATATATAAAAGTACGTAACAATATGCGTAACATTTAAATAAAAATAACACTATCTACCTGTATGAAAGATTTTATCATAAAGGTCACTTGGTGGATGTTTCATAAAGGATTAATTTCTTTTCAAACCCATAAAAAACTATATAACAAATTTTATCCACAAACATATTGATTCTTAGTTATTATAATTCTGTTGTAACATGGTATAGAGGTATAACGTAATCTATTTTTCGTGTCGTTTTTACAATATAATTCTATTCTTTTACTTAGTTTTGTAAAATTTTTATATATCTCATAATACTCATCTCTAACTTTTGGATTATCTCTATTAGACATAAAATTTTCCGCACAAATCTGGAAATCTTTCCCTACTCGTTTATATTCTTTAAATAAAACTTTTTCTTCTAAGTTATTTTTATTTTCCATAAATTTAAGTGGTGCTTCAACCTATTTAAGGTATTCGGTTTTATTATAATAAATAATATGAAGACACAGTATACATTTTTATATGATTAAAAGATTTAATTAATCGCTTCTCAATGCTTCTACGGGTTTTAGCTTTGCTGCTCTTTGAGCTGGAATTAAACCTGAAATCATTCCGATTATTACACTAATCAATAAAGCTCCCAATATTAATTCTATACTCAATGAACTTGAACTAAACATACGTCCAAATCCGCCCATTCCTGAAACACTTGTTCCACTGACGGCTAAACTAATAAAACTTGATACGATCGCACCCAACAAAACTCCACCAATTCCCCCTACTAATCCAATAAGACCTGAATTAAATAAAAATATTGATAAAACATCTTTATTTTTTGCCCCAATTGCTTTTAGAACTCCTATATCTCTTGTTTTTTCCAACACGGAAGTAAACATTGAGTTCGCGATTCCAACCGCACCGACCAATAAAGAAATTCCCGCTATTGCTCCAAGAAACAAACTCATTGTATTCATCGTTTCAGAAAGTGTTTCTTGCATTGTTAAACTCGAAGAAACTGTAAAATCCTTGTCGTCTTCAAACAAAATTCCTCTGGACAACATAAGTTTATTTTCTAAATTAGTAAGTGTTTCATTCGCAGAATCAACGTCTGACATTATCGCATAAATTGTATCATATTCTTTATTTGTTTTATTCTCAAGCGTATTAACGGCAACGGAATATGGAATAATTATTGAGTTATCCAAACCACCCATTCCTCCAGAACTTTCAAGTATACCAACAACATTATAATTTATACCATTTATAGAAATCTTTGAACCTATCTTTATATCATCGTTAAATGTTTGTATAACTCTTGAACCAACAATTGCAGAATATTTATCACTTACTGTTAAAAAACGCCCTTCTGATAATTCTGTTCCTTCATTAAAAACTTGCCAAACTTCCGCATTAACTCCTGTTATACTCATTTTTGATGTTTTCGTTTTAAAAATTACATCTGTTTGACCAGATACAGTTCCCATCACTTCATCTATATTTGATACAGTTTTTATTAAATTTAAATCCTTATTGGTTAATTTCGGATCTTCTTCATCTTCGTCGTTGTTAAAACCAAAATTTTCTCGGTCTCCTCCAGGAATTCCACCTTCCATAGACATTCCTTTTGCTCTTGAATAACCAGAAGTTATTGTTATTATATTGGCTCCCAAAGAAGAAATTTGATTCTCTAATGTATTTGTAGCACTTTGACTAATAGAGAGTATACTTACAACCGATGCTATTCCAATTACAATTCCAATTATTGTTAACCAACTTCTTAGTTTACTATGAACTAATATATTCCATGCTAATTCTAAATCTTTTTTTATATTCATATGAAAGGGGGAAGAGAGCTAACACACATTAGCTCCCTTATTTTTTATCCAATTAGGTAAATTTACCTTCTTAGACTGTGATTTCTTTTTTATTTGGCACCTTTTATAAAAAAGATAGATACCTACAAAAATAACAATTATTCCTACAACTATTAAAATTGTTTTCCATGCTGAACTTTTTCTATTCATTTGTGGCATTGTTTCGTAAGGCATTTTGTCAAATGTAGAATTTTGTTTTATAAACGATTGATTTTCTTGTATAGAATCAACATTTCCTATTGTCAAATTCAAATATTCTATTCGTCGTTCTCCGATTGCATCAGTATAATCTAGTTGTATTGTTAAAATATTTGTATTACCTGTCAAAGTGAACGCTGCAACTGTATAATCTCCTGACTCTAAATTTCCTAACATTTGAGAATTCGTTACACTTGAGACTATTCCCTTTTGTTCTGGAATTCTAATTATCATTGATGATGCATCATTTTTGCCTGTGTTTGCTATTGCAATAGATATATCGTTGTCTTCGTAATCTTGTACAATTATATCAAAAGATGTTTTTACATCCTCAACTCTTATATCAAAGTCCCTTGAGACAAATACGTTTTTGTTTGTTCCATAAAGAAATGTTAATGGATTATACCCACTAACTGCATCCTCTGCGACTCTAATTTTATATTCCAAAACTATTGGAGATGTAGCCGACGTCAATGTTCCAACTGATTTTTTTAAACTCTCATTATCATCTACGCTGAATGGGAATGTTGGACTTAACTCAAATACTGCATCTTTACAAGTAGATTGACATTGAACTTTTATATATAAATTAAAATATTCTCCTGGAACTACTGGATAAGAATCATATCTTAACATTTCTATTTGCAAACCAATAGAATCTAAGGAAACGGAATAATTTTCTTCGTATGATGTTGCACACGTAAATCCTAATACTATTATCATACTTAAAAAGAAATATATTTTTTTACTCATTTTTTGAACCTCCTTTCAGTTTTTTATTTGAGTTTAAAACTATTTTTTCAATTTGTCCGTCTTTAATATATACGATTTTATCAGCATAATGAACCAAGTTTAGATCATGAGTTATAAGAACTATTGTCGTGTTTTTGTTTTTATTTACTTTATATAAAAAATCCATAACAAATTCACCTGTTTTACTGTCTAAATTCCCAGTTGGTTCGTCGGCCAATATCATTTCCGGATCATTGGCTAAACTTCTAGCGATCGCAACTCGTTGTTGTTGACCTCCGGACAATTCAGTCGGTTTATGAAATAGTCTATCAGATAAACCCAACATTGATAATAATTGTATTGCTTTTTTTTCGGCTATTTTGGAATTTATTCCTATAATTTCCATTGGTAACATTACATTTTTTAATGCTGTTAAATTTGATAATAAATTAAATTGTTGGAAAATAAATCCTATTGTTTGTCCTCTTAACTTAGCCAAATCTGATTCTTTCATTTTTGAAATACATTTACCCTTAAGTATAACATCTCCAGAACTTGGAACATCCAATGCACCAACAATATTCATCATCGTTGATTTTCCAGAGCCAGAAGGTCCCGTTATAGCGACAAATTCTCCTTTATTAATACATAAATTTATATTTTTTAAAACAGTTAAACTTCCAGTCTTCCCCATATTATATTTTTTGCATACATTTTCTATACTTATTACACAATTCATACAAAATAAAATAATATCTTATTTAAAAGAAAAATGGACTTTATATCCATAAAAATTTAAATATAAATTACATTATTTCAGATATGGATATCAGAATATTATTTGGAATGTTAACACATCCTTCAAGTCCTATTTTTATGTTGATAAACACCGCTTTATTGACTATTATTGTTTTATCGAATTTTATCATTTATTTGAAGACTAGAGAAGTGTATGACCTATCAAAGGAGAAATCATTAAAATATTTTAGAAATACTTTTCTTTTTTTGACATTGGTTTTTTTTACCAATTTATTACAAGTATTTTTACCCAATTTTCTTTATATTCAACATAATATTATGAATACGTTGTCGTTATTTAGAATATATTTCAGTGGGGTTTCATTAGTATATCTTTTGTTTACTTTTCTTTGGAAAAAACTAAAAAAATTTAATATAGGAGATGAACTTTTACCACATTTAATTGGTATAATATTAGTTCTTTTATTTGTTATTGTAAATTCTAGACCACTTATTACATTATTACAATTTCTATTATTTTTATTATTTTTTATATTTAGTATTATTAGTTATAAAAGATCAAAAAACAAAAGAATGTCTAATTATTATTTATTTTTCGTTATTTTGTTTGTCTCTTTATTTGTAGTAAATATTTTAGATATGTTTTCATTTTCAAATTCTATTATTTTTCCAATTGTATATATCATTTGTATTATAATATATCTAAAATTGGTGATTAATCTTATTGATAAGATAAGTCTATAATGGAAAAACGATCTAGGTTAGATATTATTCATAATATTATATTCACAATTATGGATAATCGAAATTATATAAAAAAGACTCCATTACAAAGAAAAGTTAATCTTTCAACTAAACGATTCAATGAATATTATTCAGAACTCTTGAAAAAAAAATTTATTTTTGAATACGAGAAAGATGGAAATATGTTTGTTTCATTGAGTGATAGAGGACACAATTTCTTAGAAAAATATTCTTACATAAAGTCTTTTGTTGAAGAATTTGATATTTAACTTGTAAAAAAACGTTATCTTTAAATATTCTCGATCTTTTTATTTATTAGAGAAAATGGGTGATGTATTCGTTAAATGGCTTTCAGAATTGTCGAAGAATGATATTCAAGTTGCTGGTGGTAAGGGCGCTAACTTGGGAGAAATGTATAATGCTAAATTCCCCGTTCCACAGGCATTTGTTGTAACGACGGCTTCTTTCTTTCATTTTTTAGAGAAAACTGGAATTCAAAAGGCTATAGTACAAATTTTAGATTCTATTAATGTAGATGATACTGCTGAACTTCAAAAGAAGGCAAAAGAAATAAGAGAATTAGTTCAAGCGACAAAAATGCCGGAAGACTTGGAACGAGCTATTTTAGAAGCATATGAACACTTCAATATTGATTTAGATGAAATCAAAAATTCTCCGGGCGCATTAGCAATACTAAGATCAGCTAGAGAACCAGTTTTTGTTTCGGTTCGATCGTCGGCTACTGCTGAAGATTTAAAAGAAGCAAGTTTCGCTGGGCAACAAGATTCTTTTATTAATGTTAAGGGTAATGACGAATTAATTGAAAAAGTAAAACGTGTTTTCTCATCTATTTTTACTGCAAGATCTATTTATTATAGAAAGAAAAAAGGATTTGATGAATTGGTTGGAATATCTGCTGTTGTTCAAAGAATGATTAACTCTGACAAATCTGGTGTAATGTTCTCGAAACATCCAGTAACAGGAGAGAATACAATCTTAATTGAATCCGTTTGGGGACAGGGAGAAGGAATTGTTTCTGGAAGAATAAAACCTGATTCTCATGTTATTAATATGGATTTAGAAATAATAAAGGAATCTATTTCTGACAAAAAAATCGCAATTGTTAGAACTGCGGGTGGTCAAACAAAGATTGTTAACTTGACTCCTGAAAAATCTAACGAGCGTGTATTAAAAACTTATGAAATAAAACAATTAGCTGAATATGCATTAAAATTAGAAAATCATTATAAAAAACCACAAGATATAGAATTTGCAATTGAAAACGATACGGTGTATATTTTACAAACTAGACCGATTACAACCTTAGAAAACAAAAAAGTTATTCAAGAAATAGACGGTAGATTGCTAACTGAAGGAATGGCTGCATCTCCTGGGGTAGCTTCTGGAATTGTAAAAATAATAAAAACAATGGATGATTTGCCAAAAATAAAACAGGGAGACGTCTTGGTTACAACAATGACTAATCCTGATATGGTTGTTACGATGCAAAAAGCGGCAGCAATTGTAACATCTGAGGGTGGAGTTACAGCTCACGCAGCAATTGTTTCTAGAGAAATGGGTATACCAGCTGTTGTTGGTGCACAAAATGCATTAGATGTTTTAGAAGATGGTATGCAAATAACAGTTGACGGGTTTAATGGTAAAGTATTTGATGGAGTTGCGCAAAACAGAAGTGTTGAAATTAAATCAATTGAAGATACTAAAACAAAAATAAAAGTTATGGTAGATTTACCAAAGTTTGCACAAAGAGCTGCACAAACAAAAGCTGATGGTATTGGATTAATCAGGTTAGAAGGAATTATCGCATCAAATCAAAAGCATCCTTTAGCATATGAGAAAGAAAATAATTTAGATGGATACAAAGACATGTTAAAGAATGGATTAAAACAAATTGCCGAACAATTTATTGGTAAACCAATTTGGATTAGAAGTTCTGATATTAGAAGCGATGAATACTCTAATCTAGAAGGTGCTCCGAAAGAAATTGAAAGAAATCCAATGCTTGGTTTTCATGGAATCAGATTTGCATTAAAACATACTGGTATACTTAAAGCAGAACTTTTAGCGGTTAAGGAATTGGCCGAATTAGGTCATAGCTTTGGCATTATGTTTCCACAAGTTATATCTGTAGAAGAAGTAAAGGAAACAAAAAAAATATTCAAAGAACTTGGTTGTACTGGTAAAGTAAAGTTCGGTGTTATGATAGAAACTCCTGCGGCCGCAATTTTAATTAAAGATATTTGCGAAGAGGGAATAGATTTCATATCTTTTGGAACTAATGATTTAACTCAGTATACTTTAGCTATTGATAGGGGAAATGATGATGTACAATATATTTATGATGAAAACAACTGGGCCGTATTAAAACAAATTAGTAGAGTTATTAGAGAATGTCAAAAACATAATGTTGAAACGTCTATTTGTGGGCAGGCTGGAAGTAATTTAAAGATGGTAGAGTTTTTAGTAAATTGTGGTATTGATTCTATTTCAGTAAACGCAGACGCTGCTTATGATATATCTGTACTTGTAAAAAGACTAGAAGAAGAGAATAAAAAAAATCCAGAAGAAAAATCTTCTAACAAAAAAGAAGACATTTATAGTTAGTTCTTTGACAAAAAACTTTTAAACTATAATCTGGTTTACTTTCTATGGAACATGAAAAAAGTTTAGAAAAAAAAATAAGTGAATTGCCTAGTGAAAAACAAACACTAGCTGCTGAACTTAAAAAGGCTTCTATAACATATAATGTCGCAAAAGAAAAATACGAACATGATAAATACGATTTTAAAGTTATAGAACAATATGACAATGCTTGGGATAATCTAAAAAAAGTTCATGATAAAACGATGAAAATAAATTGAGTAAAAAATAAAATATTAAACTAATTGTGATTTCCATTATATTCTGCGATGCTATCAAAATCTTCACCAAGATCTTCTATACAACCTTCATAACTAAATGAATCGAAAATGGTAGTTTTCACTTCATATGCTGTGGGATTTCTAAAATATTCTTCTTCTTCTTTGTCTTCGTCTTCATATACTAATATGTGCACTGTATAATTATCTCCTTCATCTTCTGGTGTTTTTTCATAGTAGTTTTCATATCCTGGTCTATTTGTTGTATTATCATCTCCGAAAGAATCATCTATGTTATGGTTAGGAAAAAAACGAGAATAGCTTTCTTCATCTTTCGCTTTATAATAAGAAATTATTTCTTTTATTAGGTCATCCCACGTTCTTTTAGATTCTACTGCTTTTTCTAACGTTTCTACCATATTATAAATGAAGACAGTTCTTTTATAAACCTTTCTATTTGTGACCACTTTCTAGTAACAGTTATGTTTAACTAAAAATTTTATATTTATAAAGATTCTAAACTTAACCGTTATCACTAAATAAAAACAACATATTTATAAAGATTCAATAAATTTTTTCTCTGTGGAAAATGATTATAAAAAAATAGTGCTAGAAAATGGATTGAATGTTTATTTAAAAAACACATCAAGCCAGACTCTTTCGGCGAGATTAGATACAAACGCTGGTTCTTGTTATGAACAAATTGGAGAAAACGGATTAGCTCATTTCCTAGAACATTGTTTGGTAAATTCAAGGACACAAAAATATAATCTAAATGATGTGCGTAATATCCAAAAACAATTCGGATATTTTAACTCTTACACCAACCTTTCAAAAATAGGTATTACAGGAGAAGTTTTAGCGTCTGATTCGGAAAAATTATTAAACTATTTATCAGAAGTCTTATTCTATCCTATGCTAGATGAACAAACAATAGAACAAGAGAGAAAAAAGATAATCCAAGAAATCGATAATAATTATAATAACGAAGACTTTAATTATCAAGAAAAAATAAGAAAAATTTTGTATGCTAAACATCCATTAGAAAAAAATCCATTAGGAAATAAATTCGTTATTAAACAAGCGAAAAAAGACCAAATAAATAGTTATTATAGATCTTTTGTCTCTCCATGCAATACAGATTTAATTATTGTTGGTAATTTACCTAAAGACATAGAATATATTATTCAAAACGAATTTTCAAACATACCATCTGGAGTAAAACATCCAATTAATATTCCAACACTTACAAATTCTATGACTAATAGAGAAAATGTTTATCAATATTATTCTTTACCTTATTCTGACCCGTATAATCAGCATTCAGACCTTTCTTTATATTATAATTTTGACTATCCTACATCTACAAAAGATAAATTTATACTCTCTATTATTAGTTCCATTTTAGAGAATAAAATACTTCGTAATATTACTGAAAAGAAAGGATTAGTATACCCAGTAAAAACAAGAATAAATACGAGTTATAATGCTGGAATATTAGAGTTTATTGGAGAAGCTCCAGCAACAAAAATACATGAAGCAAAAGAAGAAGTTTTTTATGAAATGAATAAAATGAAAGAAAATAAAATATCAGAAGACGAATTAGGTGAAGCGAAAAATAAGGCTCTTTTTAATTATTACAAAAAATATGAATCAAATACTGGAATTACAAATTTAATTAGAGAAGAATTAGATAATAATTATTTATCTGAAGAAGGTTCTGATTATTATAATTCTATTACCACAAACGATATCTTGCGAGTTGCAAATAATTCTTTGCCTGATGAGATCGAAGATAAATATATTACATTTATTAAAAGTCCAATTTATATCAAAGATAAAATTTAATAAGCAATTATTCTTTCATATTGTATGGATATTATAACAACTACCACCGAAGAAATTCCGGGAAGAAAAATAAAATCTATTTTAGGTATTGTTAAAGGTAATACCGTTAGGGTAAAAAATATTGGTGTAGATTTTCTTGCTGGGTTAAAAAATATAGTTGGCGGTGAAGTAAAATCCTATACGAATATGGCTATTCAGGCTAGAGACCAAGCTTTTTCTAGGATGATTGATGAAGCAAAAAAACTTAATGCAGATGCGATTGTTGGAATTAGATTTGCTACTTCAACTGTAATGCAAGGTGCTTCAGAAATGTTGGCTTACGGAACAGCCGTGAAATTTTAAGTCTTAAGAAAATATTTTTATGATAATTCAAGTTTAACCTGTTCTTCGTCAATTTTTACATCGTCTCTTGGTATTCTAACAATATCACTAACTGTATCATCTTCTGCTACGTTTATTACTTTTACTCCTTGCGTTGCTCTGCCCATAACACGTATGTTGTCTAATGATATTCTAATTACTATACCTTTTGTTGTTGTAACAATAACTCCGTCCTCATCTGTAACACTTGTTGATTTTATTATATCTCCAGTTTTATCAGTTACTTTCATGTTTATCACACCCTTTCCAGCTCTTCCTGTTAATCTGTAATCTTCTATTTCACTTCTTTTCCCGAATCCATTCTTCGTCACAGTTAATATCGCAAATTTTTCTCTGTCTTCTAATGGTAGAACTTCCAAACTTACAACTTTATCTTTATCATTTAATTTTATTCCTGTTACTCCGTAACTTGATCTTCCCATTGGTCTAACTTCGTCGCTATTGAATCTTATTGCTTGTCCTTCTTTTGTAACTAATAATACCTCTTGTTTATCTTTAATTTCTTTTACGTCTATTAAAGTATCATTGGTTTCTGCTAGTTTAATGGCCTTTATACCGCCTTTTCTTGGGGAATTAAATGAAGCAAGGTCTATTTTTTTAACTACACCTTTTTCTGTTGCCATCATCAAATAATTTTCAAATTTCTTTACAGCAATAACACTAGCTATATTTTCATCCTTTAAATCCAATACATTAATTATTGCTCTTCCCTTTGAACCTTTTGAACTTGATGGGACCTCGTGAGCTTTTAACCAATGTATTTTTCCCTTATCTGTAAAGAACAACAAATAGTCGTGTGTTGAACATGTTATTAACTCACTTACGAAGTCATCCTCACTTAAATCAGATCCTATGACACCCTTACCGCCTCGTTTTTGTTCTTTGTAATCTTCCAAGTCAATTCTTTTTATGTATCCTTTATCAGTTATTGTTATTACTACATCTTTTCTATCAATCAAATCTTCTTCGGAGAAATCTTCAACTTCACCCATTATTTTTGTTTTTCTTCTATCCCCATATTTTTCCTTTAATTCTATTAAATCTGATTTTATAATTTGTAAAATCTCTTTTTCATCACCCAATATTTCTTCTAACTTTGATATTAACGTTTTCAAATCCTTTTCTTCTTCTTCTAATTTATCATGTTCTAAAGCTGTTAAATTTGATAACTTCATATCCATTATTGCTTCAGATTGTCTTTGTGTTAATTCATATTTTGAAATTAAATTTGCTATTGCTTCTACTCTTGATTTGGATGCACGAATCATCTTAATTACTTCATCAATATTTTTTTGGGCGATCAATAAACCTTCAACTATATGTATTCTTTTTTTTGCTCTATCTAAGTCAAATTCTTTTGCTTTTCTAATTACACCTTGACGATGGGTAACATAAACCCCAACCATTTGTTTAAGATTTAATAATAATGGTTTTTGACCAACTAAAGATAAAATGTTTGCACTATAACTAATTCGCAAGTTGGTATACTTAAAAAGTCTGTTTATAGTAAATTTGGCTTCGGTATCTTTTCTTAATTCAATTACTATTCTTATTTTACCTTTACTAGATTCATCTCTAATGTCCATAACATCTGGTAGTTTTTTATCTCTTACCAAATTTGCTATTTGCTGAACTAATTCTGATTTGTTAACTTGATATGGAATTTCATTAATAATAATTTTTAATTTATCGGTTTTTTTCTTCGGTTCTTCTAAGTCAGTTTTCCCATCTATAATTAATCTCCCCTTTCCTGTTTCATACATTTGTTTAATTTGTCCGCTAACTGTTCCACCTGTTGGAAAATCTGGGGCTTTTATTTTTGATATTAATTCTTTTATCTCACATTGCGGATTATCTATGTAGTATAAAATTGTATCACATACATTTGTTAAGTTATGAGTTGGAATATTTGTAGCCATACCAACAGCAATACCACTTGCTCCGTTTAATAATAAGTTAGGTATTTTTGCCGGCATCAATACTGGTTCATCTAAACTATTATCGAAGTTTTTTCTCATGGCTACTGTATTTTTTTCTATAGAATCCAGCATTTCATCTGTAATTTTTTGCATTTTTGCTTCGGTATACCTCATTGCAGCTGCACCATCACCATCCATAGAACCGAAATTACCCTGACCGTATACTAAAGGATATCTCATTGACCAATCTTGAGCCATTCTTACCATTGCTTCATAAATAGCACTATCACCATGTGGATGGTACTTACCCATTGTGTCACCAACGATACGAGCAGATTTTTTAGTTTGTTTACTACTTTCTAAACCCATCTCATGCATTGCCCAAAGAATTCTTCTATGTACTGGTTTTAAACCATCTTCTGCATTTGGTAAAGCTCTTCCAATAATAACACTCATTGCATAATCCAAATATGCTTGTTTCATTTCTGGAGAAATTTCTACATTGATCAACTCTTTTGCGTCGATTTTTTCTAATAATTCTTTTTTGTCGTGTAAGAATTGTTTTTGTTCATCTTCTGCATCATCCAAATTATCAATATTATTTACTCCCACCATTTCTATTACTTTCTTTTTTTGTTCTTCTTTTGATCCATTAGTGTCATTTTGTAATTCATCTTCTTTTTCTTTCTCTAACTCATCTAATAATTTTCTTGTTTTTTCTGGCATGTCATTTTCTTCACTCATTTTTTATTCCTCTTATTTTTAGTTTGTTTTGTAGTTTTCTTTTTTTCTAAATTTTTTTTATCTACTATTAAAATCGGAAAATCTACCGATTGATTTCCACATTTTGCGCATCTAATTCTTGGCACTAAACCAAATAAATTTTTTAATTCAAATACAAATTTTACGTCGGTACTTTTACAATTTGGGCAAAACCTAACTTTTATCGGTTTTTCATGTTCACAACAATTACATTTTTCGTGTTTTGTTTCATAACTTGATTCTCCACAAAGATCACAACTAGTTTGTTTTTTCATTTACAAATCAACCTCCGCGTTTTCTGCATTTTCTTCAATAAATTGTTTTCTAGGAGCGACAGCATCCCCCATTAATAACGAGAATGTTTCATCAGCTTCAATTGCATCGGCTATTGAAACTTGTTTTAATCTTCTTGTTTTAGGATTCATAGTTGTATCCCATAATTGTTCATCGTTCATTTCTCCTAGACCCTTGAAACGTCCAACCTCTACTTTATCACTTAATGTCTTTTTTACTTCATTTAATTCATCATTTGTGTAAGCATAAGAGATTTTATTTCCTCTTTTTATAGAGTACAATGGTGCAACAGCAACAAATATTCTACCTGTTTCTATTAATTTAGGGGTATACCTAAAAAAGAACGTTAATAAAAGCGTTTTAATATGAGCTCCATCAACATCTGCATCTGTCATAATTATTATTTTACCATATCTAATTTTTGATATATCAAAATGTTCACCTACACTTGTTCCTACTGCTGTAACCAAATTCGATATAATTTCACTTTCTAAGGCTTTGGACGGCGAACTTTTCTCTACGTTTAATATTTTACCTCTTAGTGGAAGAATTGCTTGTGTTTCTCTATCTCTACCAGATTTTGCAGTACCACCAGCAGAATCTCCTTCTACTATATATAATTCTGTATCTTCTATTTTTTTAGATGAACAATCTGCTAATTTCCCAGGTAATCCACTACTTGTTAATGCATTTTTTCTTCTCACTAAATCCTTTGCTCTTTTTGCAGCTTCTCTGGCCTTTAATGCACTTAAACATTTTGTTATAATAGCTTTTGCAACCGTAGGGTTTTCCTCAAAAAAGTCTGACAATGCAACTCTTGTCATTGATTCAACAATCCCTTTTGTGTCTCCATTACCTAATTTTGTTTTAGTCTGGCCTTCAAATTGTGGCTCTGCCATTTTTAAAGATATAATAGCTGTTATACCCTCTCTAACATCTTCACCAGCTAATGCTTGATCTTTTTTCATTAAACCATTTTTTATACCGTAATCGTTTATTGCCTTTGTTAAAGCCGCCTTAAATCCAAAAACATGGGTTCCACCCTCGATTGTATTAATTGTGTTAACAAAACTTTGAATATTCTCTGTATACGAATCTGTATACTGAAGTGCCGCCTCGACAACTGTCTTATCTTCTTGTTTTTTGAAGAAAATTATCTTTTGATGAATTGGATTTCTTGTCTTATTCAAGTATTTTACAAATTCTTGTAATCCACCTTCATAATGAAATTCGTCCTTTTTTTCGACTCCTTCTCGTTTATCTTTTAATATTATTTTTAATCCTGCATTTAAAAAACACATCTCTCTAAATCTTGTTGCTAAAACTTTATAATCGAAATCTGTTGTTACGAATATTTCATCGTCGGGGAAAAATGTAACTTTTGTTCCATTTGGACCATCTGTGTAAGATCCTATTTCATTAACTTCGCATGTTGGTTTTCCTATATTATAAGATTGAGTATAAATTTTCCCTTCTTTTCTTACTTCTATTATCATTAATTTTGATAGTGCAGCAACGACGGATATACCTACTCCATGTAAACCTCCACTAACAGCATAAGCTTTACCATCAAATTTTCCACCTGCATGTAGTTTCGTTACAATTATTTCAAGTGCTGGTCTTTTGTATATAGGATGCATATCTACTGGCATTCCTCTTCCATTATCTTCAACTGTTACTGACCCGTCTTTATTTATTGTTACATAAATTACGTTTCCGTAACCCATCATATGTTCATCAACAGAATTATCTACAACTTCCCAAACTAAATGATGTAAACCTGGCTTATCTGTAGAACCTATATACATTCCCGGTCTTTTTCTTACAGCTTCCAAACCTTCTAAAACCTTAATACTTTCTGCAGAATATTTATTATCAACCATCTTTTCTCCAATTATAAGTTCTAAAAACCAATCAGTATTTATAAATATTTGTGTTGAAAAAATCATTTTTTACGACGATAAATTGATACATTTACATTTTTAAAACTTTTTATAAAAAATATATTTTGTCACTAAAAAAGACACCAAATTAAATGAGTTTTTGTAATCTTTTTTTAAATTTTGGAAGATATTTTTTAGGAAATGTCCCGCCAGCTGCCTTTTTATGTCCACCAAATGAAGCTCTTTTGAAATCCAAAATTGTATCTTTTAACAAAAAAGCAAAATTTGAATCATCCCTTTGAGATCTAACAGAAAACATAATCATTCTCTTTTCCTCTGTTGCTATAATAAATACTTCATCTTTATTCTCGGAAGAAAGTTTTGAAGCAACAATACTTTTTATTGGGAACTTAGATTTTATTAAATAAAAATTAAAAGAACCTAATTTTTCGGATTCGTTTTTACATTTATTACATTGATAATTTATTTCATATTCTATTTTCTTTGAAATATTTTCCAACGATTTTATGTGTTTATAATTTTTTAAATTTAATATATAATTAAAAACTTCTTCGAGATTTTTATTGTGATAAATTAACATGTTTTCTATAGGATATACGACATTTTTATTATACCAATCAATTGTTATTTTTTCTTTTTGCATAAAATCTTTAATATATTTTGTATTACTGTTATACTTTTCTCCTGCGTCAGCTAAAACTCCTATCATTGCAAGCCATTGGTCTTTTTCAAATAATTCTTGAGCCATTCTACTACATGGAATATATTCATCTGGCCTGTTTCTATAAACTGCAATATTTTTACCGAAATTAACCTCTTTTTGATGATGATCTATAACTAAAATATCATTTTTTTGTGCCGAAAAATTCTGAACTAAATCATGAATACCAATGTCGGATAAATCTGAAAAAATTATTTTATTATATTTTTTATATTTTCTACATTTGATTTTTTCTTTGTAACTATAAAATAAATGAGTTACGTTTGGAGTTTTTGATAAACAATATCTATACAAAAATATTCCAGATATAATTCCGTCTAAATCTGTGTGATGAATGAGTAAAACTCTATCTTTTTTTGATATGTTTTTTAAAAACTTATTCGCACCACTTCTTCCTATCATTTTATAATGTACGAAATTAACTATATAAAATTGCGTATTTATTTTAATATTTTGTTATTAAATTAGATTTGATAAGAAATTTGAAACATAAAAAATTTGAATTTAACTTTTTATAACTCGCCAAATAATTACACCTTCAATTATTGCTATCACAACTAAAATATAACTTGCGTCGTAAATACGATTTAATAGAGCCTCATAATCTGCAGGGGAAGCGTTTGGAATAAATTTAAATAAAGAAATTTGTACTTCGCCTTCTGGAGCCTTAATCGAATATTCCATTAATATTACACCAAATATTAATGTGACAATTGCTAAAGCAATTAGAAATAATTTACTCCACCTCATGGAAATTTAAGATAAAATTAGTTTATATTCTTTTCTTTAATTTCTTTTTTCAATTTTTCTATAAAATCGTTTAAATCATATTCTTCGATGTCGTTTCCGTCTCTTTTTTTAACGGCTACTTTTTTGTTTTCTAATTCTTTTTCTCCAACTGTTAAAATATAGTTGAATCTTTGTATTTGAGCGTCTCGAACTTTTTTACCGATACTTTCATTTCTGTCGTCTAATTCAACTTCGAATCCTTCATCGAATAGTTTTTTATATACTTCGTTTGCATAATCTTTTACGTTGTCATTCATTGTTATAATTTTTATTTGATTAGGAGAAAGCCATAATGGGTATTTCCCGTTCATACTTTCAGTAATTATTCCTATGAATCTTTCAATACTTCCATAAACTACTCTATGTAACATTACTGGACGTTTTTCTTCTCCTTTTTCATCTGTATATACTAAATCAAATCTTTCTGGTAACGCCATGTCTAATTGTATTGTTGAACATTGCCATGTTCTTCCTAATGAGTCTTTTAAGTGAAAGTCTATTTTCGGTCCATAGAATGCACCATCGCCTTCGTTAATTTGATATTTCATTCCCGATTTTTTCAAGATTGTTTCTAATGTTGCCTCCGCAATGTCCCAAGTTTTATCATCTCCGATTCTTTTTTCTGGACGGGTAGATAATTCTACATGATCAAATTCTAATCCAAAATAAGCAAATGTTTTCATAATTAATTCAATTATTTTTTGAATTTCACCTTCTAATTGTTCTTGTGTACAAAATATGTGTGCATCATCTTGAGTAAATTGGATTGCTCTAAATAAACCTGCCAAAACCCCTGAAAGTTCTACTCTATGAACTACACCTATTTCTCCGACTCTTAATGGTAAGTCTTTGTAAGATTTTGGAGATGTTTTGTAAACTAGCATTCCTCCTGGACAATTCATTGGTTTTAATAAGAAATCTCTTCCTTCATAGTTCGTTTTGAAGTTATTTTCTCCGTATTTTGACCAGTGTCCCGAAATTTCCCATAATTTTCTGTCCATTACTTGTGGTGTTGAAATTTCTTCATAACCCGCACTTCTGTGTAATTCTCTCCATAATTCTATTAATTTATTTTTTATTTTCAATCCTTTATTATGCCAAAAAACCATCCCTGGTGCGACACTATTAAAACTCCATAAATTCATTCTTTGACCAATTATTCTATGATCATTTTCTTTCAATTTTGATGTATCCAATTTTGCCTTTGAAATTTGTCTCAATAACTGTTTTCTTTCCTCGTCGCTAATATCTGCTATTTTTTCGTTTCCTTTTATTACAATTTCTCTAGATAGTTCAGATAATGGATGTCCTTTAACTTTTAATTCGAATGTTTTGTAATATCCGAATGGAGCTCTTGTTACATTGAAGTCTTTTTTTAATTCTTCAGCAACCAAATTTAATATTTTTACTGATTTTATTGGTGATTGTAAATTACTAGATAAGTGCGCATAAGGATATAGAACAATATTTTTCGTATTAACTTGTGAGGCTATATTTTTTATATCATCTACAAACATTTGAACTGTTTCGGTCTCGTTGTCACATTTTTCCACCGCTGTTAGTACAACTAAACACTCCGAGATATCTCCTTCCAAGTTTTGAGATGGAGCTATTTCATCGATATCTTTCAAGGCCTTCTTTAGAGCTTTGAATTTTATATAATCACAATGTAGATTTAATGTCTTCATAAAATACTCAATCGTTGTTATATTTTAAAGTTTATGGTACGAAAACATTTATAAAATATAACTACTATGACTTAATGAAAGAGTGTGATTATGGTTACGAAATCTAAAAAAAATAACGTAAAAAAGGGTGAAAAGCCTAAACAAATTGCTCCTTCTAGGGATAGAACTCAAATTTTAAATAGAATTCAAACTGTTAAGAATACTATGCTTTTACCAACGGAACGAGAAATCGCAATGGATTTTGCGACTAAAGTGTACAAAGAGTTTGATACAATGATTAAATCTATTGTTTTATTTGGTTCAAGCGTTAAAATGGATTCTACGGAAAAATCTGATATTGATTTAATTGTATTAATCGATGATGTTTCTATAAAGTTCGATGAGGAATTAATTGCTTGGTATAGAAAAAGATTAGAAGTTTTATTAAATCAAAATAAATATCAAAAACCATTACACATTAGTACAGTTAAATTGTCTTCTTGGTGGAACGATTTATTGAGAGGAGATCCCGTTGTTTTGAATATTTTAAGAAGCGGAGAAACGTTAATTGATTTTGGGGGATTTTTCGCTCCATTGAGATTATTATTAAAAGAAGGCAAAATTAGAGCTACACCTGAATCAATTTATACTTTATTAGAAAGATCTCCAGTTCATTTTGCTAGAGCAAAGAGTGCGATGTTGGCCGTTGTAGATGGTCTTTATTGGGGAATGGTTGATGCATCTCACGCCGTTTTAATTGCTGCCGATATTATGCCAGCTTCTCCTGAAGACATTGGACAGGTTTTAGATGAACATTTTGTTAAAAATAAATTATTAGATAGAAAATATGTAAAATATTATGACATTGTTCACACTATAGCAAAAGATATTGTTCATGGAACGAAAACTAGTATTGAAGGTAAAATGCTTGACGAATTAATAGAGATGTCTGACGAATTCTTAGCTGTAATGTCAAAATTAGTTGCTGATATAATAAAATTAAGAAAATAATTTTATATTTTTGAAAAATATTATTTTGTAATATTAGTAATTTTTAATTTAACAAAACGTATGTGGAAGGGAGGATTCGAACCCCCGTAGGCAAAAAAGCCACTGGATCTTAAGTCCAGCCCGTTTGGCCACTCCGGCACCTCCACATATAACTATTTTTTGTTTTTTGATTATAAAAAGCTTTTGAAGGACTTAAAAAAAGTAATTTATTTTATTACCCACATCTTAATTACAATAAATATAAGTGTGATTATATTGATTATTTTTATAAATTTATTTTACCAAACCCGATCAAACGCCAATGTCCGCCGACGTTTCTTGATATTCCTATTGAATCTTCTTTGATTGGGACAATTGGAATTTTTAATTTCAATTCTACTTCGTTTTTTGAAACCTTTGACACAATTCCTACAGTTATTGATGTATTTACACTAAGCATTAATGTTTCGTTCAAAATTATTGGATTTATGACTTTATCCTCGCCTGCTATATTCTTGAATAAATCATATTGCAATTTTATGAAATTAGTCGTATCTGAAAGTCCACCTATTGTTGATGCTACCGTTCCAGCTAAAGAATCTGCTTTTGTTAAAGATGTATCAAGTTCCGTTTCAATTGCAATACTTCCTCCTGGAGTTGCTTTATCTACTTTATAATGTCCTTTGTAAATTGAAATTATTTTTGATTTGATTGGAGTATAAATAAATTCATTGTGTTTTTTTTGAGACAATCCTGGTTTTATTTCTATTTCATCTCCGACTTTTAATGTTCCCTTTTTTAGTATACCGCCTAGTATACCACCATGTAAATTTTTTAATTCTGTTCCTGGTTTATTTATATCAAAACTTCTAGCAATCAACAAAAGTGGTTTTGCATTTTCGTCTTTTTTTTCAATTTTTATTTTACATAATTCCTCTAAAATTTTATCTATATTTACCCCTTGTTTAGCAGATATTGGAATTATTGGAGCATTCTCAGCTATTGTTCCTTTCACAAATTCTTTTATTTGTTTGTAATTTGAGGTTGCTTGTTCTTTTGTTACTAAATCTATTTTGTTTTGTGCGATTATTATGTTTTTTATATTTTTGGCTTCTAATGCAATTAAATGTTCCCTTGTTTGTGGTTTTATACCTTCACTTGCTGATACAAGTAAAATTGCGGCATCTATAATTGCGGCGCCAGAAAGCATTGTGGCCATTAACATTTCGTGACCTGGTGTATCAATAAATGTAATATATCTTACAGGTTCTCCTTTACTTTCTGGATCTGTTGTATACTTGTCTCCTTCTTTTTTTATTATTGCGTCGGCATATCCTAATTTGATTGTAATTCCTCGTTTTTGTTCTTCAGAATGTGTGTCTGCCCACTTCCCCGACAGATGTTGTAATAGAGTTGTTTTGCCGTGATCAATGTGACCAACTATACCTATATTTATTGTTTCTAAATTTGCTATATCCATTTATATAAGAAAAATTACTGCTTTTTATAGCTTTGGAAAGAGCAAATTTATAATTAATAATTTATATTTTATTATTTTTTAATATATTTTCTTAGAACTAAGAACCAAAGTATGTTTACTAAAATTAATATTACAGCAACTATAACTAATATTGTTACAAGACTATCTGATTCAGTTGAGTCACCTCTGTTATCGTTACTTATAACATAGCCCAAACCATAAACTTTTATTTCGTTTGTAGTTACTGTTAATTCTAAATCATTGTCAATTTTCTTTGTTCCGTATTCTAGAGTTATTTTGGTATCGTAATTTCCTTCATTTACTCCGGCCGTATCCCAATAAGACGACAATATTTGTTTACCGAATGGTTCTATATCGTAATCTGGAGATTTTATACTATCTAATTTGTTACCTGATTTACCATAAATATCCATTATACTATGAACACCTATTATTGCTTCACTCCACTTGTTTTCTAATAACATGTTTACTTTTACTATTTGCCCTAATGTAAAATCATTTACATATAAGTCTTGTAATTCAATGTTCGCTTCACCAATTGAGAAAGTATCTTCTAAATTAATTACTTTGTCGTCATATACTAATGCAACTTTTGTTTGATATTTCCCAACTTTTGCATCTTTTGAATTCCACTTGTATATTATATCCTTTTTTTCTCCTGATTTTATTGAATAAGTTTCTGTTGTAAATGTATCAATTTTCTCATTTAAACTGGTGAAAATATCTACAATTGCGTATACATTTGGCAAATCAAATTCTCCTTTTGATGCTACTGATACGACAAGTGTTACTTCATCATTTGAATCTGCATTTAATACATTTAATTTAGCCTCTGCATATTTTCCGGGATATGGAACATACACATATACTTGTGTTACAACGGCAAGTGTTGCTCCGATATAGTTTTCTCCTTCACCTACAGATGCATCTTCTGTTACAACAATTTCTCCTATTTCTAATCCTGGTTTTAAGTCAGATGGTAAATTCAATACGTATGATATTTCTTTTTCATTTTCATCAGAGTTCATATGAATTTTTCTTTCTGCTAAATCAATGTATTGACCCAAGTCTCCCCTTGTTGTAATTTTTAAATCAATATCTTTATTTTCTGAATTGATTATCTTAAATGTATAAGTATTTCTTGAATTCGCATTAAAGTCTAGCGTATTTCTTGCAGGAGTTACTCCAAGGGCAGATACATTCGCTAAAATAATAAAAAACAAGAAAATTGTAAATAATAAATTTTGTTTATTCATTTTGTCCCCCAATAAATTTTGTTGAATTTGAGTTGAATTTTTCTGCTGGTTGTAAATTTTTGTTTTCTAATAAATTGCTTTCGTTATCATATACTTCTACATTTAAAACAACTGAACCTGCGTTTACTACGTCATAACCGTTTTCTTTTTTTATTATGTTTAAAACTACTGCGTCAATAATTGTTAGTTTTCTAATTTCACTTTCTTTTACCCCGATTGCTTTCCAATAGTATGTATTTGGTTGTAGGTTTAATGATAGGTTATTATTCAAATTGTATGTTCTTGGATTGGTAAAATTTACATCTGTATCTATTTGTAATTTATCTGCATTTTCTATTTCGAACAAAACAAGGGACTCTGTTGATTCATATTCGTTCGTTGGGGCAATTACTTGTGGACTTTGAAAACCTATTGCCCACATTATTACAAATAGACTAGATATTACAACTACAAAATCTATTGTTCTAACTACTTTTTTATTTGTTATCATGCTTCTTCCTCTGATAATTTAGCTTCAAATACTATTGTTGATGATTTTGTTCCTGGACCTTCATTTGTTGGAACTTGTAATAAAATATCTACTTCTGCTGTATCATTATTAGTGTGATAATCTAGATCATTTATCATAATAACCTTACCAGTTAAACTCATATTAATCCAACTAACTATTGATTTTGCCCAATTAAATGCGTTTTCAAATCCTAATTTTTTGTCAACTTTTGTTTGGTAATATTCCGATGCTGTCGATACTGTGTTCCACATTGATGTTGCGTTAGCGCTAACATTTATTTTTACATTACCATCATTTCTTAATGTAAATGGCTCTGGATCATTTGTTGTGGTATTTTTTGATGCTAAATAGTCTATTGTTCCAAAACTTATTTCTGAATTTACTAGACTTGCTACAACGTAGGCATTTAATTTGAATGTTCTTTCAGACCATGGGCCATAAGATTCTCCGTCGTATGCTCTAACTTTCCATGTATAATAATATCCATAATCATTTAAGCATTTTAGTTCTTGAGTTAAACTATAATTTTCTATATTTAGATTATTTCGTGTAATATCGTCGTTACAAATTGCTGTTCCTGCACTTTTGTGTTCTTCTAAAGCGAACTGATACGACAATGTATCTCCATCTAAGTCGCTTCCTATCCATGTAAATTCTGGAGTTCTATTTATTATATCTGAGTTGTTTATTGGTGATATTAGCTGAACTGTTGGTATATTGTTAAATAAGTTTATTTCATTTGAATCTACGGTTGTTCCGTCCGCTGTTAAATCGTTTGGTGTAACTGAAACAACCCATTTTTCTCTATCTATTAATTCTTTTGAAGAAATATTTTCAATTGAATGTCCAGCTACTCCTGCATCATAAATTAATTTAACCTGCTCGGCAGATAACGAACGATTGAAAACTAAAACTTCGTCGATAGAACCATTGAAAGTTCTATCTTGTGCAACATTTCCACCTATCGTGAATGGGGTTGAACCTACACTGTTAAAATTTCCCGTTTTAGCTATTGTTCCAACTTTTACACCATCGATATAGCCATCTATTCCATCTCCATCATAAACAATATTCACTAAATGCCATTGATTATCAAATAAATCTTTCGTTTGACCTGGAAATATTGAATCTATTGTTCCATCCCAAAATCTTAATCTTCCACTACCTGAATAATTATATAAATACATTATCCATATACCATTTACGCCAGAAATCCTACCATGTTCATCATTTCCTTCTCCACTTGTTTTAAACCAACTTGATAGTGTTAATTTATTTGTTATATTTTGTGGTGCTACTACCGATATATAATCATCTATTCCGTCAAAATTATATGCTCCACCAACTTTTCCGTTTGTCGTCCATGTTGCTCCGTAAACCGTTCCGTTATTTGCGTTTTTTGAATAATCTTTTGTCCAAGATGATGTACTAGCGCCCTCAAATGGCATATTTAAAACTGCTATACTATTATTATTTACTCTCCAATCTGTTATATTGTAAACCTTATCTTCTGCATCTAAATCGTGTGACTGAACTTTAACTGACATATTTTGAGTTGCTCGTAAAACTCCGTTTGTTGTGTTTAATACAACGGATGTAACAACTGGTAGAATATTTATTCTTGACCAAAGTCTGTATTCTGTTTGGTTACAATTATTTACCATATCACAAGCATAACCTTTATACCAGTAACCTTGTTTAGATATGTTAGTCAGATTCATTGTTAATTCCCATTTTGTTTGAGAAACTTTTTGTAAATTAGATTGATATAATAAATTAATTTCTTCTTGACTCAATGAACGATTGTATATTCGAACTTCGTCAATTAGATCATTGAAATAACTTCCTGACGGCGTTGTTGAACCACTAGCTTCTGCTCCAATTTGAATACTATTATCTGAATCGTAACTTATTGGGGTTGTAACACCTTTATATGTTGAATTTTTTAATTCTCCATCAATATATAATCTAGCATATACTCCGTCGTATGTTCCTGTAAAATAATGCCATCCTGGAGATAATAATGTATAATTTGTACTTGGTATAATATATCCTCCTGCATAAACATAAAACTGTACAAGTCCTGCTCCAGTACTATCAAATGCGATAGTATAACCGCCACTTTCAGTAGAACTTATTAATCTTTTATCGCCAATTGGAGAATTCCAAGAGCTTTTGTATGCCCAAGCTCCAACAGTTATTGCACTTGTTGGTTTGATTGATTGAGAACTTGGGATTGATACATAATCGTTTCCGTCGAAACTTAATGCTTTTCCATAACGACCGCTATCGGAATATGTTGCTCCCGTAATTATTCCATTATTTTCTTTTCCACTTAAATCCTTTACAAATGAATTATTTTCTTTTAATGTTGATAAGTTTTGGAAGTTATATAATAGAACTAAGTTTTCATCTAATGCAGATAAGTTTTGGTTGTTCCATTCAAATTTAAATTCTTTAAGTTGATAGTCGGTTGCTTCTAACTTTATTGTCGTATTTGTTTGGGTTGTTTCAGTTGCGTTTGCTGGCGTTGGTGAAACGAACGAAATTCCCGGAGTTCCGGTGTCTACATAGAATGGACCGAACCTTGTTATTGGTCCTGAATTTCCTGCTCCATCAATTGCCTTAACAAAGAAATAATTTTCTCCTTCTATTGTTGTGCAACTAAAATTTGTATTTTGTGTATCTACTATATCGTTTGGTATTGAATTCTGCCAATCATCACATAAAACAGAGTATCCTGCAACTTCCGTTGTTATATTTTGTGTCTTTTTTGAGATTGTATCATTATAATTTCCTTCGGCATCTTCTGTGTCTACATAATAATAATATTGACTACCAGAATCTGTTGCATCTGTCCACGTGAAGTTTGCTGTTTGTGTTGTATAAAACCCATCCTCTTGTACATCTGTTGAGGTTAAATTCGAAACCGAGGTTGGTGACGAAACATCAGATGCTGCGAAATCTAAATAATTTGATTTTGAAATATTCTCTCCATTAACTGTTAATTTTATATTGTCAACTAATGTTGTGTAAATAGAACCTTGTCCGTAATTTAGTAAAAATAATATTTTTATATATTTAGTACCTGGTCTAAATTTCGTACTACTATCACCATATAGTGCATTACCTTTCATTATTGCAGAAGAATATTTTGTCCACGTTGTTGGAATAGCAGCATAGCTTGCAGCAGAATACATATAACCTCCACCCGTATGCATTCTTATTTTTGTTCCTGCTGGATATGTTTTTCCAACAGTTGTTCCAAATTCAAGTTCACAATAATCTCCAAAATTTTGAACTCTTGTTATATTTGAATTTCCAAGGTCCCTATTGGGTAAATCGGCATAATACCCTGAATCATCTATGTTAAAAGCTATACGACCATGCGATACAACATACCAATTTGAACAATTTTTTATTTTAATTACTTTGTCTGTTGATTTAATATCTTCATACAATTCTGTTTGTGTGTTTAATACAACGTTTACATTCTCAGCAGTTATACCTATTTTATTTACATCGTATGTGTTTATTCCATAATATAATCTGCTTTGACCACCTGTTCCATTTGATTTAAACATTCCTGATAAAACATATTCTGAATTATTATCTATTTGAATAAAATCTGTAGACATTAATGTTTTTGCACCTACTTCGTAGAATGCGTAATTTCCCTCATAATAATCTGTTGTTATTCCCTCAAATCCAAAATTTGTTAAATTCCCTAATTCCGCGTCACCATTTATTATTGGTAAATTTACATTCAAATATGTTCCTGATTCTGTTGTTGAACGATACAGTTTGTGTTTGATTAAACCAGATTGCATATCATTTATAATTTCTTCTTGAGTCAATGAACGATTGTATATACGAACTTCGTCTAATTTACCCTTAAACCATTGTGCGTTGTTCCATGCACCTATTTGTGAATATATTGGAATTGTTCTCAAAACGCTAGAAGTATTTACTAAAACTCCATCTAAATACAATGTTTGTCTTGTAGAATTTTGAACTAATGAAAAATAATGCCAATCATTAAGGGTATAATAAGCACTTGCTCCTCCAGAATACATTACTAATCTATTTGTGCCACCCCAAATACTTTCAAATTCAAAACCTGAAGAGGATGACCTACTTCCTAATATAGTTCCCCATGAACCTGATACATCTGTTCTATAAAACCAACCTGACAATGTATAAATAGATAAAGCTGTTGAAAGAGTTATGTTAACATAATCATTTACTCCATCAAAACTTAAAGCTCCGCCATTTCCTTCTTTTCCTGATGTCCAATTTGGATTTCCGTTCATTATTCCGTGATGTTCATTTCCACTCCAATCAGATGTTGTCGTTCCTGTTCCTTCTTCGAACGGCATGTATAAAACCAATCCGTTATCTTGATCGTCTTGTTTTACGTTTATTGCGTTGGCACTTTTGTTTTCTAATAGTGTTAAATTTGATGTGAATGG
>Ga0172378_10000715_pt1 | contig 29573 bp, 23 predicted proteins | sample GrowelOW332metaG_FD_119755 | JGI IMG/M metagenome (GOLD analysis project Ga0172378, IMG submission 119755) | Groundwater microbial communities from an aquifer near a municipal landfill in Southern Ontario, Canada - Pumphouse #3_1 metaG | ecosystem: Environmental > Aquatic > Deep subsurface >...
TGGATAAAGGATGCAAGCGCCTTCTCACGATATGCGCTTGCATATTAGTCAGTAGCCCATTTCCCTGGTATCGCGTCTCATCTGCCTGTCAAGATCTCTTTCCTTGAGGGTCTGCTTCTTATCATAGGCAGCCTTTCCGCGGGCTAGGGCGATCTCAATTTTAACTAGATTATTCTTTATGTAGACACGAATTGGTATTAAGGTAAGGCCTTTCTCCTCGACTTTTCTTCGCAGCCTCTTTATCTCCTGCTTGTGGGCAAGCAAAGATCGGGTTCGAGTAGTCTCATGGTTATGTATGCTGCCATGTGCATATGGCTGGATTGTAAAGCCAATGAGCTTAAGGCCATCCTCGATCTTTATATAGCTGTCAGAGAATGAGAAGCGTCCTTCCCTGATTGACTTGACCTCAGTGCCCTCAAGTGCAATTCCACACTCAATTGTCTCGACCATCTCATAGTTGAAATAGGCTTTCTTGTTTATCTGAAGGCTTCTGTCGCCTTTCTTATGGTCAAGCATCTACTTCTCCCATGCCACCCTGAAGCCTGTGAGCTCAGAGCAGGCTGAGGTGGCAAAGCCGCCTACAGAGAAGGCATCTATGTCCGAGTTAAGGTAGCTGCCGCCTTTTAGGATGATGTCTGCATCTGGGGCAAGGGCCATGAGAAGCTTTTCATCGGTCTTGATAAGCCTTGATAGCGGTATGAATTTTGAGCTTGTCATTTCCCAAACACCACCTAATAAAGATCCGAGAACGGAATTATTATTTGTAGATGCTAAGGTGTTTTGGTAACTTGAATCTATTGATGCAAGTGCAGCTTCCCATTCTACCTGACTAGGAAGATAGACATTCTTCCCTGTCTTTTCGCTTATCCATCTGCAATAGGCCTCAGCCGCCTTGACAGAGATGTTGCGTATTGGATTGGTTCTGGAGGTAAGCGATATGCCATAGAGGTAGTAGTCATCTACCAGGCCCTGGCTCTTAAGCTGCTCGATGTTGGCAAGCTTCCAATCTGGGTTCTCAGAGAGAAAGAGAGCATACTGGTATTCAGTGACCTCTGAGTTGGCAATGTAGAAATCCTTGCAGTAGGCATCAGCTGAAGTCTCAAGAACCTCCGGATAGGTGTTAAGTGTTCTCTTGCCAATGGTTATGGATGCTTCCTTTATCAGGGTTCCTTCAATCAGGGTCTTATCATAGGACAAGGAGGATGAGCCGCCCTGGCTTGTTCTTGAGACAGCGTTCTTTCCTATGTACTCTGAATTGTCTGTCAGAAGCTTCTCCTGAATTGAAAAGTCATGAGTGATTCCGAGGCTCTGGCATGCCTGCCTTGCATCCTTTAGCATCTCAGGGCTTGTTATGAAGGAGAAGGCAAGATCAAGCACATCGGAAACCGAGGAGCCTTCGATGACATTCTGGCTTGTTCCATTCTGTCCTACTTTATGCGAGAACTGAGTGAATAGGGGCCTATAAGGATTGACCTCAGTGAAGCTGGTCTGGGCTGACCAGAGCGAGACATCCTTTATGAAGGCCTGACAGGCTGCAGCAAGGGCTTCCTGGTTGAGTGAGGCGTCGCTGTTGACTGACATCCTTCTTGGGAAAAGCCAGTTGAAGAAGACAGGATGACCGACCTCAATCTGCTTGGTGTCGATGACAACTCCGCTGGACTTATATATGATCTCATGATTTCCGCTCTTGATGTTGGCAGAGAAGGGAGCTGCTCCCTTGTACTGGCCGTCAACATATATTGCGACCCCCTCAACCGAGCTGGTGAAGCTGACTCTCTTGTAGCCATGAATGATATCAGGCAGAAAGCCAACAAGAAAGACCGAGACGACAATTATAGCTGAATATAGGATTGTCAGGTAAACACCTGGCCTCAAGCCGAACATCGGCTTCAGCTTGACAGGCTCAACCTTGACAAGATCCTCAAGTATTTTCTTTTTCATATCAGCCTTAAGTTATAGTCCTTGGGCTGTCTTGTCAACTGAAGTGAAATAGTGGTAGATTCATAAACATGAATAGATTCTTTGATAAGGTGCAGGAGATCACAGAGCGGAAGCTGACGCAGAGAAAGGCCTACAAGGAGACCTTGAAGGCCAGAAGGACTGTGAAGAGCGAAGTGCTCGACTGGCTTGATGCCCTTGCATTTGCAGTCATATTCGTCTTTCTGCTGAACCAGTACGTTTTCCAGATGTTTGTCATTCCTTCTCCTTCAATGGAAGATACGCTTCTTGTTGGAGACAGGGTTCTGGTAAACAAGATGATCTACGGCCTCGAGGTCTTTCCAGAAGGACCGAAGATCTTTGTGAACAGGACTCCAGACAGGGACGACATCATAACCTTCTACAATCCAAGATATGAAAGCAAGGGACCTGTCTACAGTGTCCTGAGCCAGATGCTCTACATGGCCACAATGAGCCTTGTCAACATCGATGTGGACAGCGAGGGCAATCCTAATGAGAAGCTCTATGTAAAGAGGGCAGCCGGCCTTTCTGGGGATGTTGTCTGCTTGGAGAACGGAGATGTTATGATCAGGCCTGCTGGCCTGGATGAATATGAGCAAGAAAGCCTCTATCGAAGCCAGAATGGCTTGTCATCCTCTCCAAGCAGAACCTTGGATCCCAGCATCTACCAGGCTATAAATGCATGGGGAAGGCTGCTCGCCTATCAGGATGCAGGACTATCTGAACTGGCTCCTGCCAAGCTGAAGTTCGACTACCAGAACCTTGACTCCTCAGTGAGTGCCTACGATTACTATCAGATCTCAAAGGCCAAGGCCCTTGAGATGAGCTATATTGATCCTTCGAACATGGAAAGCAGAAGCGAAGCTGCAAAGTACAGGATAGGGATCTATGTTCCAGAGGGCTATATTCTTCCTTTGGGAGACAACAGGGACAACTCCGGCGACGGAAGATACTTTGGCCCGGTCAGCACGGCCGATGTCAACGGAAGAGTTGTATTCACTGTCTGGCCCTTTACCAGAATGCGTCAGCTTCTCTCCAACACTTGATGCTTGAAGCCTTCGAGAACATTCCAAGCCTCTATGTCCACATTCCTTTCTGCAAGCGCAAGTGCCGCTACTGTGCGTTCTATTCAGTTCCATGCGCTGACTTCATGGAGCCCTATGTCGATAGGCTTGTCTCAGAAATCAGGCGGGCAAGCAGGCTTTTCAGAAAGCCTTTTCCCACAGCCTATATAGGGGGAGGAAATCCGGGATGCCTGAGCCCATCGGCCTTCATGCGCATTTGCGAGGCGATTTGCGAAAATGGCAGGCCACAGGAGCTTACAGCTGAGATGAACCCCGAGAGCATGAAAGACTTGCCAGGCTCTGCATTTGACTATATAAGCCGCCTCAGCCTGGGAATCCAGAGCTTATCCGAGCAAGGCCTTGGCCTTCTTGGCAGGAACAGCAGCCTTGAAGAGACCCAGTGTGGTCTGGAGACAGCCCTGAAGCTCCGGGAAAAACATGGCTTCTCATTGAATTTGGACCTTATCTGCTGCAGAGGCTGCGACGGGGGCTCTAGCGCTGAGGATCTTGAGAAGGCCATGGGCTATGAGAGCGATCATATCTCGCTTTACGAGCTGACCCTAGAGGGCCACAGCCCGCTGTCAAGGGATTTTGAAAAGGGAATCCATAAGAGAGATGAGGATTCTTCTGATGAGCTTCTTGGGCTTTGGAGAGCTCTTGAGAAACGCGGCTATGAGCACTATGAGGTATCTAGCTTTGCGCTTGAAGGCAGAAGATGCCTTCATAATCTGAGGTACTGGAACCTTGAAAGCTATCTAGGGCTAGGAAGCGCTGCAGCCTCCACTGCCCAGGGCAGGTCAAGCTATCGAATAGAAAGCCCTTGCGATGCAGCAGGCTATGCAGAGGGAGAAGCTTTCTCTGGCTACATAGCTACGCCCTTGACCAAGGCCGAGGAGGCTGAGGAATATGCAATCATGAGGCTTAGGACCAGCGATGGGCTTGACTTGGGAGCCTACAGGGATCGCTTTGGCAAGGAGCCTGTTTTCCCGAAAGTTGGGCATATGAGCATCGAAAATGGTGTTTTCCGCCCTGAAGGCGATGAGGGCATGCTGCTTGGGGATTTTGCAGCGCTGGAGTTCTGCCTAGCCAATAGCCTCTAAGGTATTGACCGAGATTTAGCCACTGTGATAGATTTTAGTGTCATACTATTTATAACGAGGTAATGAATGTCAGGTCATAGCAAATGGGCAACCATCAAGCACAAGAAGGGACTTGCGGACGCAAAGCGCGGGCAAGCTTTCACAAAGCTGATCAAGGAGATCAGCATAGCAGCAAAGATGGGAGGCCCTGAACCCGAGTCCAACGCTAGGCTCAGGACTGCAGTTCTCAAGGCAAGAGCCGAGAACATGCCTAAGGATAACATTGAGAGAGCAATCAAGAAGGGAAGCGGGGAGATGGGCAATGCTGTGTTCTACGAGCTTGTCTATGAGGGCTATGCACCAGGTGGAATTGCAATCATTGTCGATACGCTGACTGACAACAAGAACCGCACAGCAGCCGATGTGAGAAGCACCTTGACAAAGCTTGGCGGATCCCTTGGAGCCACTGGAAGCGTTTCCTACATGTTCCAGACAAAGGGCGTCATAACCTATGATGCAGAGAAGTACTCAGAGGATGAGATATTTGAGAAGGCTCTTGAGCTTGGCGCAGCTGATGTGACCAGCGAAGACGGCACGATTGAGGTCTCCACAGCTCCTTCAGACTTTGCAGCGGTTCTTGAAGGCCTTCAGGCCGCTGGATTCGAGCAGGACAGCGCTGAGGTTCTTCGTGTTGCTGATACAACAATCCCCCTTGACAGCGAGAAGGCACACAAGGTCATGCGCATTGTCGATAGGCTCGAGGAGCTTGATGATGTCCAGCAGGTAGCAACGAACCTCGAGCTGCCTGATGACTACGAAGAGGAAGAGTAGTGAGCATTGTCCTGGGCATAGATCCAGGTCTAGCCAATACGGGCTGGGGTGTCCTGGAGAGTTCCTCCGGTCGCCTCAAGCCCATTTTTTATGGCTGCGTGATCACTGAGGCCCACGAGCCAATGCAGCAGAGGATAGGCTGCATTGCCTCCACCCTTGAGCAGGTCATAAAGCGCTATGATGTGACAGAGGCCTCGATGGAGGACATCTTCTTTGCAAAGAATGCCTCCAGCGCAATAAGCGTTGCAAAGGTCATTGGAGCAATAAGCTATATGCTGTTCATCAACGGGATAAAGCTTTCGCTTTACACTCCTCTGCAGATCAAGAGCGCCATTGTCGGCTATGGCAATGCTGACAAGCGCCAGGTGCAGGAGATGGCCAGGATCCTGCTTGGCATGGACAAGGTTCCAAGCCCAAACCATGCTGCCGATGCACTCAGTGCAGCTGTGACGCATACTTTCTTTGAATCGACTCAAAGCAGGCTCAGCCTGGGAAAGTGATATAAACGGAGGATAAGATGATCAATGCCTTGATTGGTGAGCTGGTGAGCATAAGTCCTTCCAGCCTTGTCGTAAGAGCGGGCTCAATAGAGTTTGAATGCGCAGCATCAGCCCAGACGGCGAGCGCCTTCTCTCTTCTTCCGCAAGAGAGAAGATCCAACGTAAAGGTTCTGACCATCCTGGTTCATCATGAGGATGTGATGAGCCTCATAGGCTTCTACAGCGAGGAGGAGCGTCATCTGTTCCAGGAGCTTGTAAAGGTTCCAGGGGTTGGGAACAAGCAGGCGCTGAAGATCCTCAGCGGCGTCAAGGTCAACGACTTCATAAGGGCGCTTGACAACAACGACATCGATTATCTTTCTCGAATTCCAGGGCTTGGAACAAAGACAAGCCAGAAGATCATACTGGCTCTGAGAGATACGCTCGTACAGGACTACGAGATATCCGGAACTCTCAGGAGCCAGGGAGGCTCAGGAGAGGCTATAAAGCCTTATTCAGATCTTGTCGAGGCCCTGTCTTCCATGGGCTATGACAAGAAGCGCGTTGTCGACAGCCTTTTGCGCCTGGTCAGCGAGAACTCAGAGAGCCTAGCTGCTATGGGACACCAGAAGGCTGAGGAATGGCTGTTTGTCGCTGCCATTTCCGATCTGTCATAAGGAGTCATGATGTCTGAGATAGATGATGAAAGCTTGATGAGCAGCAGCTTCCAGAGCCAGTCTGACAGCCTTGAGGAAGGCCTCAGGCCAAGGACCCTTGAAAGCTTCCAGGGCCAGGCCAGGATCAAGGAGAACCTTGCTGTCTTCATAAAGGCGGCAAGAGAGCGAAAGGAAGCCCTTGACCACACCTTCCTTATAGGCCCCCCAGGACTGGGCAAGACGACTCTTGCGACTATCATTGCCAATGAGATGGCAACTGATATCCGCATGACCAGCGCCCCCGCGCTTGACAAGCCCAAGGACCTGGCTGGAATACTCACCAATGTCACAGAGAACAGCGTCTTCTTCATCGATGAGATTCATCGTCTCAAGCCGGTTCTCGAGGAGATGCTTTATATTGCGATGGAGGACTTTGAGATAGACTGGGTCATAGGCCAGGGGCCTTCTGCCCGGACCATGCGCGTCCCGCTGCCTCATTTCACGCTTATTGGAGCCACGACAAAGGCTGGAATGGTCAGCTCTCCGCTTCTGACTCGCTTTGGAATAACCTGCCGTCTTGAATTCTACAATGAGGAAGAGCTAGCCTCGATCATACGCAGATCATCCAACATCCTTGGAGCTGAGATTGACGAAGAGGCTGTAGCCCTGCTGGCAAAGTGCTCCAGGGGCACCCCGAGAATCGCCAACCGGCTTCTTAGAAGGCTCAGGGACTTTGCCTGCGTGATGGGCAATGGAACAATTGATCCTGGAATCGTCATGACTGCAACCCAAAGGCTGGGAATCGATCTCAACGGCCTAGAGGAGCAGGATCGCAACATCCTTGCCTCGATAATCGATAATTATGATGGCGGCCCCGTAGGAGCCGATACTCTCTCCATCTCCGTTGGCGAAGCCATCGAGAGCCTGGAGGATTTCTACGAGCCCTATCTGATACAAAAGGGCTATCTTAAGCGCACGCCCAGAGGCAGAATGGTGACAGCCAAGGCCTATGAGCTGCTTGGCAAGACGCCAAAAGGATATCTTGATGCTGGTCAAGGATTTCTCTTTTAATCTTCCTTCTGAGCTCATAGCTCAGGTTCCTTCAGAGACAAGGCAGTCATGCAAGCTCCTTGTCATTGACAGGGCTACTGGAGCCTATGAGGACAGAAGCATGGAGGATTTTCCCTGTCTTCTTGAAAAAGGCAGCGTGCTGGTCATAAACGACACAAAGGTACGAAAGGCAAGGGTCTACGGATACTCGGACAACAAGGGCAGGGTGGAGTTCATCTTCCTCAATCCCGTCGGCGATGACCGCTGGTCAGTTCTTGTTTCCAAGGCCAAGAAGCAGAGGCCTGGAAAGGTCTATAGCTTCTATGCCAATGACGATGAGAAGCTTGAAAGCCCCATTGCACAGGCTATGGTGATGGAGGAGGGCCCTGATGGAACCAGGATCATCAGGACAAGCCGCCTTCTTGACGAGGACTTCTTCCAGAAGTGCGGCCATGTTCCGCTTCCTCCGTATATAAGGCGAGAGGATGACTTTTCTGACGAAGAGCGCTATCAGACTGTATATGCCCAGAACTACGGCTCCGTGGCTGCTCCAACTGCAGGCCTTCATTATACCAATCAGATGCTCGAGGATATACAGGCCAGGGGGATACAGGTTGTCAGGGTCACCCTTCATGTAGGCATGGGAACCTTCAGCCCGATGCACTCAGACACCCTTGAAGGCCATCATATGCACACTGAATGGTATCATATAAGCCCAGAGAGCGCCCAGGCAATAAACAAGGCCAAGCTTGAGGGAAGAAAGGTTGTAGCTACCGGAACAACAAGCGTAAGAACCTTGGAGAGCGCTTTCAAGGATGGAGCTGTCCAAGGCGGATTTGGCTCGACAGCCTTGTTCATCACTCCAGGCTTCAAGTTCAATGTGGTCGATCAGCTTCTGACTAATTTCCACACCCCCGAATCAACCCTTCTTGTGCTTGTAAGCGCTTTTAGCTCAAGAGAGAAGGTGCTCAAGGCTTACGAGCATGCTGTTGAGATGCGATACCGGTTCTTCAGCTATGGAGATGCCACCTTCTTCAGATAGATAGCTGCTTTTTTGTGCTGAGGCTGACCATGATGTGGCCAATGCCAAGCAGGATGGAGCTGATAATCAGTGCAAGGTTTGCTCCAAGAATTCCAGTGATCAGGAAATCCAGAACTGGAAGAATGACAAGAGGCATTGGGATGAAGAAGCTCTTATAGCATAGCTCCACTGTCCTTCCACAGAGAAAATATCTCATCCAGATGCCTATGTAGAGGCCTGTGATCAGGCTTGTGGAAATGACCCATGCAATAAAAAGACCCTTAGAGGCAAACTCTGTTGACAGGTAGGGCTTGCCAAGGTCGAAGCAGAGAAAGATCATGGAGGCTATGCGGCCAATGTGCTCCAGAATATCCCAAATGCTTGACTTGACAGGCTTCTGGTCAACTGGCTTCCAGATCAGGAAGGCTATGTTTGGAAGCATGACTGCGCAGAGAAGCATGAAGCCCAGGATGTTGATGCTCATAGCTGGATCTCCTTGTCCAGTATTGCTGTGATCTCCTTTTCAAGCTCTGCTATGGACTTGGTTCCATCAAGGCGATAGAGATGAGTTCCTTTCTCAAGGCCCTCGAAGCTTCTCTCGTAATTGGCTCTTACCTTTTCAAGGATCTGGGCATGCTCGAAGATCTCCTTCTGAGCGCCTCTGGTCTTAATCCTGCTTACGCAGGTCATAACCGGAGTGTCAATGTAGATCAGGACACTGGGATAGGGGAAGTCGTTGAGAGCTTTGACCTTGTCGAAGCTGCATCCAATGCTCTGATATGCAAGGGATGAGAAGAGATAGCGGTCGCTGATTACAGCCTCTTTGTCGGCTAGGTGCTTTCTAATGCCTGAACAAGGGTTGTTGACATGGTCCTCCCTGTCTGCACAGAAAAGGTAGGCAAGAGCAAGGTCTGTTGTCTTGACCTCGCCTTTCAGGACCTTTCTGACTAGATGGCCCATCTCGCTTGTGTCGGTTGGCTCGTTGGTGATGAAGGCTCTTATGCCCTTGTCCTTAAGATGGCTTTCTGCTCTCCTGAGCTGGCTTGTGGTGCCTGCCCCGTCGAGTCCTTCAAGAACTATGAAGTTTTGTAGAATTTCCATGTGAATGACCTCCCTAACTGAAACGATACTACCATTTTTGACATTTTATTGATATAGTAGGTAACTTGATGAAGCGCACCAAAAGACCAGTTTTGATAATACTGACATGCCTGCTTGCCTTTGGCTTGGCCCTTGCTGTGTGCTTTATTGACCTTCCATCCCTTGGCCAGGGAAGCCTTGAAAGCATCCTTGAATCCATAAAGCTTCCACAAGGCCTGCAGGTAAGCGTCCAGTCTGTCGATAGAAGGATATTCAGAGGTCTTGAGGCCAGTCAGGCAGCCGTTTACCAGGATGGCAAGCTGATCTGCACAGTGGAGCTTGCACGCCTTAAATCAGGTCTTCTTGACCTTCTTCTTGGAAGAGTCGGAAGCTATGATATTGAGCTTCAAGGCGTCCAGATACATGCAGACCTGGACAGCCTGCTAGGCATGAAGATGCCAGACAGCTCCTCAAAGCCCCTGAACCTTAGCATAAAGGCAAGCGATATTGGACTCGATGTGCTCTTTGAGGGCTATAGGGTCGAGGCTTTTTTGCAGTCATTCTCGCTCAAGCTCGATTCAGCTGCAGTCTCTTTCAGTGCAAAGGCCTCCTGGGTGAATGCAAGTGGAAATGACATGCTTGCAAGCCTCAGCGGCCTGGATCTGGATTATAATGACAATGGGCTGGAGGTCAAGCTAGCTGAGGCTAGCCTGAGCACCCCATCGATCAAGATAGATCTTGGGTCCTCAAGCCTCAGCGATGAAGGGGGATTCGCCTCACTTGGCTTTGTTCATGTCTCGGGTCCAATCGAGGCAAGCTGCGCCAGCATCAAGGCTGACTATGAAGACAAGCTGCTTGACATGATCAAGGACAAGGACATAAGGGCTGGCCTGATGATCAGCGCATTCAGCGCAACATCTGGCGACATTGATATCTACCTTGACGCTCTCAATGCAATAGTTGACAAGCAGAACATTGAGCTTGATGCACAGAATGTGATGGCTAGCTGGCAGGCCTATACCGCAACCACACCAAGCCTGACGGCAAAGGCTTCAGGCAGCCGCAGTTTCATCAGCCTGGAAAGCTTCACCTTGACCGATCTGATGGTCAGCTCACTGGATCTCTCAGGCAGGGCAGAAAGCCTGTCAATTGATGGTTTTGTTGACCTGGAAGGCCCATTTGAAGCCAGCTTAAGGCTTGAAGGCCTTGAGTCGACAGGAAAGCTTGGTCTTCAGTGCCCGTCGATAAGGGCCACTATGAAGGCAAAGGATTACCGGCAGAGTGCAGATCTTGACCTGAGCCTGGATCATGCAGGTCTTGAGATGCAGGGCATTGGTGCAAGGCTCGATGGCCTGCATGCAAGTGGAGTCGCAGCAAGCCTTGACCAGATCAACGGAGAAATTGCCATTGATGGGGTCTTCATAACAAAGGGCCTTGAGAATGAGGATGACAGCCTTGGAGCAAGGTTCATCGCCGCTGATTTTATTGCAAGCTCTGATGCAGGGCTTGAGCTGCAGGGGAGCATGAGCCTTGAATCAAGCACAAGAGCCTTCTCCACAGTGCTTGCAAACATGGATTTCAGTGCAGCTATAGCCCAGGAGATCCATGCAAGCATCAGCATGGGAAGCATAAGTTCAGGCTTGTTTGCTGACAGCAGGATCAGCGTCAATGGCGCCTTGGTCCTGAATGACGAGACAAGCCAGGCAAGCCTTGACTTCAACGTAGATGATGGGCTTGAAGGCTTGATAAAGTATGATCTAGGCAGCGGCGATGCAAGGCTCAGCCTGAGCTTGGACAGCTTCCATCCCTATGGATATCTCAAGAACATAGAGGCAGGGCTTGCAGCCTTTGCCTCCAACTTCCTTGATAGCGGGACCTCAATCGATGGATATCTTGAGCTTTCCAACAGGACAGCCATGGCCTTTGAAGGTGAAGCCGACTTCAACCTTGACTTCAAAGGCCTGGCAATAGGCAACTCCCATGCCTCTGTAAACGCTGCATTCGATGGCTCCTACAGGGGACTGGACTTCGAGATCAGGGAGCTGGGAATATCAACTCCTTCATACAGGATAAGCTACGATGGCTCCTTCAGCGCCTCTGAGCTTATTGGAAAGGCCCAGGGGACCTTGACCGAAGGAAAGCTGAATCTTGTAAAGACAAGCGATCAAAGCATTGTAGCTGAAGTGCTTGTGTCCATTTCAAGCGACAATTTCATCAGCGCCAGGCTTCAAAGCCCGTTGGTCAAGGATGCTGCCTTGGACCTTGAGGTCAAGATCACAGATGCACCCATCATCTCCATGTCTGCTCAGGTCATCAATCCCATCTCAGCCTATCCAATTGATATCAGCCTTGACCGAAAAGCCCTTTCCTTGACTGCCAGAAGCGAGGGCCTCAGGCTTGATGCCAGCCTAGTCGATGGATCGCTTCTAAAGCTTCAGGGCGTCCTGCTGAATCTAGGAATCCTAGGCGGCAAGGCCTCTGGCTACATGGCGCTTGACTTCAATTTTGACAGCTTCCTGTTCAACGCAAGCCTGTCGAGCTTCACTTTCAGCGATATCTTCCGTTTCTCTGGCAAGTTTGACCTAAGCCTTGATACAAGGAGCCTCTTGATTCCTGCATTCACCCTTAAATACGATAAGCTGGATGCCCTTAATGGCACGCTGAAGGCAAGCTTCCCGAGCTTTGCCGATCTTATCAGCACCTTGAGCTTCAAGGACTTTGACCTTGCAATGAATATGAGCGATGCTGCAGGATCGAAGAGCATGGTGGCAAGCTACAAGGATTCCAAGCTGCTGCTGCAGGCAGAGGGGCTGCGAGCTCCTAAGGCATTAGGGCTTGGCATCGATGGAATGCTGGACCTGAGCATACTTGCTGATTTCTCGAAATCCATCTTCACAACATTCCAGTTCATTGGCAGCGACCTGGCAATCAGGGCAGATCTTGAGACAAGCTCTCAAGGCATGACAATAAGCAGCCTTAAGGCAAGCATGGGTTCAACCGACATCGATGAGGGCTTTGTAAAGCTTGACCTAGGCTCCTGGGACCTAGATGCGGGCCTGAGCATCTCCCATGCCATTGATCGAGTGCTTAACGATGACACGGTTGTGTACAGCTCTTCTATGAATCTGTCCGCAAGCTTGCTGGATTGGGCAAGATCCTGCAGCCTGGACAAGGCTGTCAAGTCCATTCAGTCCAAGAACCTGGGCCTGAAGGAAATTCTTGGCATAATAGAGCAGGCTGTCAAGGGCCTGAGAAAGCCCGATGTGCTTGAGACTGTCCTGGAGCTGTCGGACATAAGCCTGGGAAGCTTCAGGAGCCCAGATGAAAAGCTTGCCATCAGCTATGCAGATGATGCCATCGCAGTGGCAGGAAGCATGATCAACGGGCTTTGGAGGGCATCAGATGGCTATGTGCAGCTGAGCATCGATCCCTCCATCGGCTTTGTAGGCCTGTCTCTCAGTGGCTATGCTGCAAGCGAGCTTGACCTTAGTGTCTCTATCAAGGACCTTGACTGCACTATGATCAACCAGATTCTTGATTTCCCTGCTATTGCAGTCGAAAAGTGCCTAGCCAGCGCTGATGCCGTCATAACCGGCCCGATAGGCGATCCATCGATCTTTGCAACAGTGTTCTGTGATGAGATGGACATAAGCCTATTCTGGCTTCCGGATACGCTTATCAGGCTTTCAAGCCTAAGCGTAAGCGTGCAGGATCATGAGATTTTCACCCCAAGGATCAAGTGCCAGCTTATAAGCAAGAGCGGAAGGCAGCCCTTGAATGCAGACTTTCTTGTGTCATGCACCCTTGATCATCTGGACATTCCATTGTACAGCCTGGAGCTCACCACAAACGGCGATGTGCTCTTCCATTTCCCATTCACGGAAATAGGAATGGACATTGAGAGCTATGTGAATGGAGATTTCTATATCAGAAGCGATGGCACCGGGCCTATGAAGCTAGGCTGCAAGATGGCCTGCAGCGATGCAAGGCTGGACTTCACCTTGCCAGATGACCTTCCATCCTGGTGCTTCCAGCCTACTGACCCAGTTGACTGCGACCTGGACCTGCTTCTTGGCCAGAATGTCAGCTTTGCATATCCAGCAAGCGAGAATCCTGTGCTGAATCTCAGCGTTGATCCCAACCAGAGCCTGAAGATCAAGGTCAACGGCTTGACCAATGCTGTATTCTTCTCTGGCGACCTAGTCACCACTTCTGGGAACATCTACTATTTCAGCAAGGACTTCTCCGTAGTTGACGGAGCTATCCGGTTCTCTGAGGACCCCTTTGACTCCAGCAAGATGAGCCAGCTCTTCTTCGACCTGCAGGCAAGAGTCAGGGACTATGACCTTGAAGGCAACCGTGTGGACATCTACCTGATTCTGCAGAATGTGTCCATTGATTCAATTGAGAACATAAACCCAAGGTTCACAAGCATCCCTGCAAAGACGCAGAATGAGATTCTCGAGCTGCTTGGGCAGAGCATTATCAGCGCAGATGCCATGTCGAGCTTCTCGGTCAGCTCCATGGCCTCAATCACATACTCTGCTGCTGAGGCAATAGGCAAGCTTGGACTGATCGACACCTTTGGGTCCAATGACCTTGCCAATACTCTCAAGACCACTCTGGGCCTGGACATGCTGAGCTTCCGAAGCTCGATCATCCAGAACCTTGTCTTCGATATACTGCCGGGAAGCTTCCTGTCTGATTCGCTGAGCCCATTGGCCAAGTACCTTAATGGGACAGCCATATACATAAGCAAGGAGCTGGGAGACCAGGTGTACCTTCAAGCAAGCATAACGCTCAAGGCGGGAAAGCTAGGCTCATCAGCCTTCCTTTCCCAGGACCTGGGAGTGGATATAGAGATGTCAGTGGACTGGGAAAACGAGATGGGAACCTTCTCAATATTCTCTCAGCCCAGTGAGTTGTCCGTTTACAATCTTTTCGATACTATTGGTTTCAGCGTGTCAAAGCGCCTGGAATTCTAGGAGACTGCCATGAAAAAGCTTTTTTTGATTATTGCAAGCCTGTTGCTGATCGTCATGCCCCTTACAGCTGATGATGAGGCTTGGTGGATTGACCAGCCTATTGAGAAGCTGGTATTCACTGGCTTGAAGAACATAACAGAGGACTCTCTATCAGCAGTGAAGTCAGCATACCAGGGGGAGGTCTTCACCGATGGCCTCTTTGAGGCTCTTCAGACTGATGTTTACAGCATTGACGGAGTGGATCTTGCCATCTTCGACGTAGACAAGGATGAAAATGGAAAGCTGCTTGTTCTTGTTGAGATCACTGAGCTTCCCATGATCGGCAAGCTTACCTTCAACGGCAATGAGAAGGTCAAGACCACAGCCTTGAAGGAGGCTCTCGTCTCAACAGCTGTTGGCCAGTTCCTTGATGTCTACAGGCCGCAGAAGTTCTCTATTGCAAGCGATGAGCTGACTTCTGTCTACAAGGCAAAGGGATATCTTGATGCAACAGCCAAGGCCTCTTACACCCTGAATGAGGAGACAAACCAGATTGACCTGGTGTTCGACATCGAGGAAGGCATCCAGCAAGTCGTGACTGAAATCGGCTTTGAGGGCAACGACAGCATCAGCGACAAGATCCTGTCCAAGGAACTTTCGATAAAGGTAAAGTCCATGTTCAACGCCGGCGGCCTTGACCTGGCAAAGGTCCAGGAGGATGCAGCAAGCCTTGAGGCCTACTATCACAAGAACGGCTTTGTCGACGTCATACTTGGCGGCTACAGGGTGGACAATATCGACGATGAGAAGGATGAGCTGGATTATCAGAAGGTCAAGGTGACCTTCCTGATCAATGAAGGGCTTCAATGGCGCTTTGGCGGCTACGAGCTGAGCGGAAACACCCTGTACTCCAATGAGGAGCTTCTGTCAAAGGTCACATCGCTTCCTGGCCAGGTCATAAACAGCGAGCAGATCCAGAGCGATGTCTCCCTGATTGTCGACAAGTACTACAATGAAGGCTACATCTACAACTCCGTTGACCTAAAGGAGAGAAGGGATGATGCCTCATCGACCATAACCTACCTGGTTTCCATTGGTGAAAGCATGCAGGCTAGGATAGGTGAGATCACCTTCTCTGGAATCACCCGTACAAATGAGTCTGTTTTCAGAAGAGAGCTGGCTATGAAGACTGGAGAGGTCTTCTCAAGGGCAGCCCTGATAACAAGCTACCAGAACCTCTATAACACTGGGCTTCTAAGCAACCTCACATGGAATCTCGTCCCCACCAAGACTGGAGAGGATGTTGATATTGAGTTTGTTCTTGAGGAGGGCAACCAGAAGGACATCCAGTTCGGAGCCACTTTCGGCGGCTCGGTTACGGGCTTCCCGATTTCCGGCTTTCTGCAGTGGAATGACAAGAACCTATTTGGACTGGGCAACACCCTTGCCATAAACACAACCCTTTCGCCGGACTCGCAAAGCGCCTCTGTATCCTTTACACAAAACTGGACAGGCCTGAAGCGATGGAGCCAGACCTACTCTGTCTCCTTCTCAAGGGACACCATATCCGACGTGCTTCAGAGAGGAGCTGGATCTGATTATGACAGTGGAAGGTCCCAGGATGTCTATCCTCTGGGCTACTCAAGCGCAGAGGCCTGGGAAGCTGCTGGAAACACATACCCAGACAATCAGTACCTGATGAATTACGACATGATCAAGTTCTCCCTTGGCTACAGCACAGGCTATACCTTCATCCTCAAGCCAGCGCGCCTGACCATATCCGCAGGCCTCTCCTTCGGCCTGAATCATTCCATCTTTGATTCAAGCCTTTATGATCCGCTTAGCCTGCTGACGCTCAAGTACAGCCAAGGCTGGCAGATGTCAAACAAGCTCTCCCTTGCCTTCCAGTGGGATGGAAGAGACCTTATCGACAACACTACGAAGGGCTACATGCTCACACAGAGCTTCTCCTTTGCAGGAGGTCTTCTTGGAGGCCTTTCCAACTACATCAAGTCCACAAGCCTTGCTGCTGGATACTTCAAGCTGTTCTCCACCGGAGAGGGGACAGACAAGCGCAATTGCATATTCTCAGCCACAAGCACTGTGAACCTTATGCTTCCTCAGCTGTACAACAATGAGGACGATACCCTCAATCCAGGCTGGGGCTGGCATGATGCTCGCCTTGGATCCACAGTCTACGAGATGCTTTATATCGATGGAATGACCATAGCACGTGGATTCAGCACCGTAACCGACCAGGCCTTCCTATGGGACAGCATGCTTGAGATAGGCTACCCGCTGGCAAAGGATGTTCTGCAGGCTGAAGCATTTGCCTCGGCAACTGCCCTAAGTGAAACACTGGATGTCAAGTTCAGCACCCTGGATTGGTACATGGCCGCTGGAATCGGCGCCAAGCTGAAGATTCCAGGATTCCCAATTGGAATCTATCTTGTGAAGAACGCTACTGTCATAGACAATGCCTTTGCCTGGGACACAGGAGCTGTATTCAACTCCGACATGACCCCTGGACGAGGAATGAAGGTTGTCCTTGCCATCTCAACAAGCTTGATATAGGTGAACCGTGGCTGAAGAGACTCCGCTCATAAGGCAATATCGACAGATAAAGGAGAAAAGGCCTGACATGGTGCTTTTCTTCCGTCTTGGAGACTTCTATGAAATGTTCGATTCCGACGCCATAGAGGTTTCAAGGCTGCTCAATCTCGCCCTGACCCAGCGAGCTGGGGTGCCTATGTGCGGAATCCCATATCATGCTGCAAAGACCTACATAAAGAGGCTTCTGGACTGTTCCAGGAAAATAGCCATATGCGAGCAGATCGAGCTTATGGACAAGGGGCTTGCCAAGAGGGAGGTTGTAAGGGTGATAACCCCTGCAACTGTGCTGGACGAGGATTTTCTTGATGGAGGCTCCAACAACTACCTGCTGAGCATAAAGGCAGGCCAGAGTGCCTTCTGCGACCTGTCTACCGGGGACTTCTTTCTCAAGAGCCTTGATTCCAGGCTGTCGATAGGCAGCCTTCTTGAGGAGGTCAGGCCTTCAGAGATACTGGTCGATGCTGATGAGTACTATACTGACAAGGCTTTCTCCTCTGCTCTTGATGACAATGGAGCCATGGTTACCAAGCTTCCAGGCTTTCATTTCTCCCTTGCAGGCGGCTATAAGCTATTGTGCAGGCATGCAGGAACCGTTGACCTTGATGCCTTTGGCATAGATGCTAAGAACAAGTGCCTAGGCGCTGCCGGCGCCTTGATGAGATACCTGGAGGAGACAAGGTGCAGCTCCGACCTGCGCGAGTTCAGCTACAAGGTCCTTGAAGAAAGCCAGTATCTTGGACTGGATGAGAATGCAAGGCGCAATCTTGAGCTCTTCTACAGCCTCAGCGACCATACTGCTCAATACTCCTTGTTCTCTACAATCCGCAGAACAGTCACAAGCGGCGGTCAGCGCATGCTCTCCAGCTGGCTGTCGATGCCGCTGGGAAGGGTGGATGCCATCAATGAGAGGCAAGACAAGGTGGCCTGGCTTGTACAAAGGCCTGAGGAGCTTGCTCGCCTTAGGTCCTTGCTGGAAGGCAGCCTGGATGTGATGAGAATCAGCAGCAGGATAGGCATGCTCAACAGCTTGCCTCGCGACCTTGTCGGCTTGAAGCAGTCCATTGCATGCTTCTTCTCCATAATCGCAGAGAGCGAGGATTTCTATAGGACCATAGGGCCGGGCTTGTTCACCCAGAGGAGCTTTGAGGCTCTTTCCAGTCTTATGAGCGTCATTGACAGGGCGATAAGTCCAGACGTAGCAGGTCCTTACGAAAGCAGCAAGGTGATTCTTGATGGCTATGATGCTGATCTTGATTCAAAGCGTGCAATAGGCAGGGATTCCTCCAGCGTCTTTGATGCATATCTGGAATCGGTCAAGTCCGAGACCGGGATAACCATCATGAAGCTCGGATACAACAAGATAATCGGCTATTTTCTGGAAGTGCCAAAGACCCAGGTGCCAAGGATTCCCGCTTCATTTCTTCGCAAGCAGACCTTGGTCAGCGCTGAGCGCTATACCACAGAGCGTCTCATTGAGTTCGAGAGGCAGAGCCTTTCGGCAGATGCACAGGCCAACGCCAGGGAGAGGGAGCTCTATGATGAGATTGTTCAGCAAGCCCGCCAGGCCTGTGACATCCTTGATGAGCTTGGGCTTTTCTTTGCCAATTCAGACAGCCTGGCCAGCCTGGCCTACATTGCGCTGGAGAAGTCCTGGTGCAGGCCAGAGCTTATTCAGGAAGGTCCTCTTGTGGCCAAGGCAGTTCGCCATCCTGTTGTAGAGAGCCAATGCGAGCAGGGCGTCTATGTAGCCAACGATGTTGATATGAGCGTACCCTTTACGCTTATGACAGGGCCTAACATGGCAGGCAAGTCAACCTATCTCAGGATGACAGCCATCCTGGTCATCCTTGCCCACATGGGCTCCTATGTGCCAGCCCAAAGCGCCAAGGTGCCCTTGACCGACCGAGTCTTCTGTCGTGTGGGAAGCGCAGACAACCTGGCCCGCGGCCAGTCCACCTTCATGGTTGAGATGAAGGAGGCTTCCTACATCGTGAGAACCTGCACCACTAAAAGCCTTGTGATCATGGATGAGATTGGCAGGGGAACAAGCACACAGGAAGGAATGAGCCTTGCCTATGCAATCATGGACTTCTTGGTGGCAAAGAAGGTGAAGACGCTGTTTGCAACTCATTACCATGAGCTTACAGGACTTGATACCTCTTCGCTCAGGCTGCTTACCCTGGAGGTCGCCCAGGTGGGCAATGATGTGCTGTTTCTGCGGAAGATCAAGGAAGGAGTCTCAGATTCCTCCTATGCGCTTCATGTTGCCCGCCTTGCAGGGCTTCCAGCCTCGATACTAAGAAAGGCAGCAGTGTTCCAGAAGAAGCACTTCTCCGATTATGCTCTTGGACAAGGGGATCTTTTCACCAGCTCGCTCATTGAGGAGAAGGATATTGATCCCGTCAAGGTCACCGAGGAGCTGGCCATACAGGAACTTAGGAACATTGATGCTGACAGCCTCAGCCCCTTGGATGCACTGCTAAGGATAACTGAGCTGAAGAAGCTCCTTGATAAGGACTGATTGTATCAAAAAGACTTTTTTTGTATATATAATAACAGAAAAGCAAGTTTTCCTAAATCTTGAATATTCAGGAAAACATTGCGTTTTCTTGAAAGTTCATGGATTGTAGCGCTTTAGCTAAGCTTAGAGTTGACATAAGAAGAGGGTTTTCGATACTATTATGCTAGATTTAACTAAGGATTTAGGGATCGAGCTTCGGTCCCTTTTTTATGCGATGCTGACAAATGCAATTACACAAGGCAAGGACTTCCAGGATTATGCCGCCTTGCTGGAGCCAATGGGACTGGTACTGGTTGATATCAGGCGTTCAAGCGCCCACAATGGGCTGCAGATGACTATGTCCATCAAGCTCAAGGAAGGCCTGGTAGGCGTAGATGAATGCGCACATGTATACAACCTGGTTTATCCACGCCTTGAGCTGGAGAATCCAGGGATGGACATTGAGCTTGAGGTCTCGACCCCAGGCGTGAGCAGGAACTTCAAGGATGTCTGGGAGTTCAAGGTATTCCAGGGCTCAAGGGTCAGGGTGTATTCTACAAGCCTGGCCAAATGGGTCATTGGAAACATCTGCGCCTCAAATGAGACATGCACGACCTTGACGCAGGTAGTGGATGAGAATGCTCAGCAGATTGCAGAGTCCTTGGACATTGACTATGATGATATACAGAAAGCTAGATTGGATATTAATTGGGAGGATATGAAGAAGTGTCCGAGATAAAGGAAGCTATCACTACAATGGCAAATGAGAAGGGTATCCCAGTTGAACTGGTTGTAGATACCCTTAAGCAGACGATACTGGCTACCTACAAGAGAAAATTCGGCACTGACGAGAATGCTCTTGTCGAGTTCTCCGATGATCTTGAGACAGTCTCTCTTTATTCCAAGAAGATAGTTGTAGAGGAAGAGAACTACTACAATGAGGTCACCGAGATCCCTCTTGATGAGGCTCAGGAGCTTGATGCAGATGCAGAGGTCGGCGATGAGCTCAGGATACCTCTTGACCTTAAGAACTTTGACAGGATAAGCATCCAGAGCGGCAAGCAGAGGGCAACACAGAGCCTTAGGGATTTCCAGAAGGATGCCATCTACACTGAGTTCAAGAAGAAGGAAGGCGAGATCATATACGGCTATTACCAGAATTCCAAGGATGGCGATTGCTTCATAGACCTTGGAAGGACCCAGGGCATACTTCCTCGCAAGAACCAGAGCCCGCTTGACAACTTCGAGAAGAACGATCGAGTGAGAGTCTATGTTGAATCGGTCAGGCAGGATGACGACATCAAGAAGGGCCGCAACGTAAGAGTTGTGCTCTCACGTGTTCATGAGAACTTCGTGCGCAAGCTTCTTGAGCTCAATGTGCCTGAGCTGGTTGGAGACAATCCCTCTATTGAGATCATCAAGATAGTCAGGGAAGCCGGGATGAAGACAAAGGTTGCCGTCTATCCTAAGAGAAACGACGTTGATGCTGTAGGAACCTGTGTAGGCCTCAAGGGCGTCAGGGTTCAGGCAATCATCAGCGAGCTAGATGGCGAGAGGGTTGACATCCTGAAATGGGATCCGAATCCAGCCCAGTTCATAGCCAATGCCCTGTCCCCAGCCAAGGTGAGCGAGGTATATATACTAGACGAGGATAGGCGTCACGCTGTGGCTGTGGTCGATGAGAACCAGCTTGCCTGGGCCATTGGAAGGGGCGGTATCAACATCCGCCTTGTCAACAGGCTTTGCGACTGGAACGTCGAGGCCAAGACCAAGGCGCAGTTCCTTGACATGGATGTCAACCGCGAGGTTCGCAGCGTTGCTGAGTCCATGTTCACCCCAGAGGCAGCCAAGGTTGAGGAAGCTCCTTATCAGGAGCCAGCTGCCCCTGAGATCCAGCCTGAGGTTGAAGAGGAGCTTGATGGCGTCAGCTTCTCAGATTTCGAGGATATCGACCAGAAGATACTCAAGAAGCTTCACTTCTATGATGTATACACAGTCGAGGAGTATATGGAGCTCTCGGATGAGGAGAAGTCCCAGTTCGATGAGCTGTCCAAGGAAGATCGCGACTATATCGATGCCTTCATCGAGTCCCATGTTGAATTTGCGGATGAAGAGGATCAGGAAGTCGTCTATTCGTGCCCTACTTGCGGGGCGCAGGTTACCGAGGATATGACAGAGTGCCCCTCTTGTCATACACCTCTAGCATTTAATTAGTTTATAGGAGAGCAGTTCCTTAATGGCAGAAGAAAACAAACCAAAAGTGACCTTGATAAAGAAACCGGCATATCAGACAGCAAAATCAGCCTCTGAAGAGCCAGTGAAGGCTGAGACAGCAAGCGCGGTCCCAGTAAAGAAGAAGGTCATCATTCGCAAGGCTGTGGTCGGCAATAGGCTGACCATCACGACCACACCTGTGACAAGCGCACAGACAAAGGCTGAGCCAGAGAAGCCGAAGGCGCAAGAGCCAGCAAGGGAAAGTCTTGCACCAAGGGCTCCCGAGCCTGATAAGCCAGCTCCTGCTGCCCAAGGGCCTGCTGCAACAGTGCAGCCAAAGCCAGCTGCCGCTCCTGCTTCAAGACCGGCATCAAAGCTGGTTACAAGACCTAATGTGAAATACGGCTCTGACAACATAATCAATGGACCTAAGATCATAAAGGGAACAGATCTGCCGCCTCTTCCGCCAATAGGAGGTGAGAGAACACCGTCCTCCTCAAGCGGAGCAAGAAGGAGCGGAACAGTCGCTGGAAGACCTTATAACAATGGTGAGAGAAGCCAAGGCGGCTATAGAGGCCAGGGCTATCAGGGCCAGGGCGGAGGCTATCAAGGCCAAGGCAGCGGCTATCAGGGCCAGGGCTATCAGGGCCAAGGCGGCGGCTATCAAGGCCAAGGCGGCGGCTATCAGGGCCAAGGCGGCTACAGATCTGGCTATCAAGGCCAGGGTGGCTATAGGCCAAGCTATCCATCAAATGGTCCAAGACCGCCTTACAATCCCAACGGTCCTAGGCCGTACTCTCCAAGGCCATACAATCCCAATGGTCCAAGACCTCCATTTGGGCAGGGCGGTCCAAGGCCCTTCAATCCTCAGCAAGGTGGCTTCAGGCCCCATTTCCAGGGCGGAAGGCCTGGCATGCAAGGTGGCCCAATGGCAGGAAGAAGACCTGCTGAGTCCGATTCTATTTCTGCAGGAAAGAACCGCAATAGGACTGTAGGCAACAAGAACAAGGACAAGGACAACCGCTTTGCTCGTGATGAAGAGCTAGACTTCGAGTACAGCAAGGCCAAGAAGCTTGAGGCTCAGGCCGCTGCTGTTCCCAGGCAGATAGAGATACTTGACTCAGTCACTCCGGGTGACCTTGCCAAGAAGATGAATCTTCCTGTCAATGTCATCATTGGCAAGCTGATGGCCAATGGCATGCAGGCAACCATCAACCAGCCGATCGACAGCGAGACTGCTCAGATTGTCGCCTCTGACTATAACTGCGAAGTCAAGATCATAACCCTTTATGACGAGACCGTCATTGAGAGCGAGGCTGAGAATCCTGAGGACCTGGTTGCAAGACCGCCTATAGTGACAGTCATGGGCCATGTCGACCATGGTAAGACGAAGCTTCTTGATGCAATAAGAAAGACTCATGTTCAGGAAGGTGAGGCTGGAGGAATAACCCAGCACATCGGAGCCTGCAAGGTCATTACTGCATCAAAGCGCGAGATAGTGTTTTTGGACACCCCGGGCCACGCAGCCTTTACAATGATGCGAGCCCGCGGAGCTCAGCTCACGGACATTGTCGTCCTGGTTGTCGCAGCCAATGATGGAGTCATGCCTCAGACAATCGAGGCTATCGATCATGCAAGGGCCGCTGATGTTCCAATAATTGTTGCAATCAACAAGTGTGATCTTGCTGAAGCAAAGCCCGAGAGAGTTATGCAGCAGCTTTCTGATTACAACCTGGTGCCTGAGGAGTGGGGCGGCTCTACGCTGTTCTGCAAGATCTCGGCATTGAGAAAGGAAGGAATCGACGAGCTTCTGGACACAATCCTACTTGAAGCAGACATGCTTGACCTTAAGGCCAGCCCAAAATGCAGGGCTGAAGGAAAGGTACTTGAAGCAAAGGTCGATCCAGGAAGAGGAAACGTTGCTACAGTCATCATACAGAAGGGAACCCTTCATCAGGGCGATCCGTTTGTGTGCGGCGTAAGCGATGGAACTGTCAGGACAATGACTGATGACAAGGGCTTAAGGATCAAGACAGCTGGCCCATCCAGTCCGATAGAGATATCCGGACTTTCCATAATCCCCAATGCAGGCGATCCGTTCCAGGTCACTGAGACAGAGAAATTTGCTCGCCAGATATCTGCAAAGAGACAGGAGATCGAGAGGCTTGGAGAGGCTAAGAAGTTCAAGAAGGTCACTCTTGACACCCTTTACGACAAGATGAAGAGCGGAGAGATGAAGAATCTCAACGTCATTATAAAAGGCGATGTGCAAGGATCTGTCGAGGCCCTTCAGAGTGCTCTGGAGAAGCTTTCCAACGATGAGGTGCGACTCACTGTCATTCACGCAGCCGCTGGAGCCATCATCGAGAACGATATCAACCTGGCTTCTGCCAGCGAGTCCGGAGCCTTGGTCATCGGCTTCAATGTAAGGCCAACACCAAAGGCAGCGCTGCTTGCTCAGAAGGAAAAGATCGAGATTCGAAAGTACAGCGTTATCTACGAGGTCGTCGAGGATATCAGAAGCGCCATGGAAGGCCTTCTTGCACCGGAGAAGAAGATTGTCGATGTCGGTCGTGCTGAGGTCAGAGACCTCTTCAAGATCCCGAAGGTCGGCGTGATCGCTGGATGCTACATCACCACTGGCCGCGTATCCAGGTCCAACAGCGTGAGGGTCGTCAGAGCGGGCAAGCCTATCAATGATGAGCTTTACAAGATCACCAGCCTCAAGCATCTCAAGGAAGATGTGAAGAGCGTTGATGAAGGATGGGAGTGCGGTATCGGCCTGGAGGAATTCAGCGATTTCGAAGTTGGGGACACCCTTGAGGCTGTAGAGGTCACCTATGTGGCCCGCACATTCAAGGATCCTGCACCAACAATCTAGGAGGCCACATGGGCGAATACAGCCAAAGCAGGCTTGAAAGCCGAATAGTCGAAGCTGTGAACACACTGATAGCAACACAGGCGGTTAAGAACCCAAATCTTGGCCGCTTTGTGAGCATCACCGGCATTGAGCTGTCCAAGGACAATGGCTTTGCCAAGCTTTTTGTGTCATGCCTCAGCGACTCGGACAAGACACTGGATAGATCGGTAGCTGCACTGCAAAGCGCAAGCGGCTTCATCCAGGCTCGCCTTGCAAAGATCCTCAAGACACGCAAGACTCCTGTGCTTACATTCGTTTCAGACAGGTCCTTGAGTGATGCAATAAGGATCAACGCTCTGATTGACAGCCTCAAGACGGATGAAACAGATCAGAAAGACAACTAGTGCAATACTTCTCCTGGACAAGGGGGAGGGTGTTACAAGCTTTGATGCATTGAGGACCCTGAAGAGAGCAGTCGGGAAGAAGGCAGGACATGCTGGAACGCTCGATAGATTTGCTTCGGGTCTTCTTGTATGCTTCAGCGGCAGCTTCACCAGGCTTTGCGATCTTTTCATGGACCTGGACAAGGTCTATGAAGCAAGAGTCCAGCTTGGAGTCGAGACAGATACCCTGGATCCAGATGGGAATGTGGTGCTTAAAGCTCCTGTGCCAGGCCCGGAAGAGGTCCTGAAGGCCATCGAGGCCTTTCCAAGGGACTATGACCAGTGCCCTCCGCTCTATTCAGCTGTCCATATTGATGGAGAGAGGGCTTACAAGAAAGCTCTAAGAGGCCATGATTTTTCAACCATGGCAAAGCCAGTCTCCATAAAAAGCCTAGAGGTCCTTGGACAAGGCCCGGACTGGGTCGATTTGAGACTTAAGGTTTCCAAGGGCTTTTATGTGAGATCCTTTGCATCAGAGCTAGGCAGAGCTGCAGGCTCCTGTGCCCATCTGACTCGCTTAAGAAGAATCAGCATAGGTCCCTTCAATGTCAAGGATGCAATAGCCTTTGACGATGAGGATGAGATTCTCAGGATTTCAAGGCTTTCCTGCAGCTGGTTCTTTGACAGCCTGGGCTCGCGTGACATCGAGTGCACCGACGAGCAGGCTAAGGGCCTTAGAAATGGGAATCTTGCTCCCCAGCTTAGGCTGGAGGGTCTGAGCTGTCTCTATCATGAAGGCAAGCTTCTCTGGGTTGAGAAGGATGCCAGGCTCATATGCCAGGGGGAAGGGGATGAATAAGACATTCTTTGGCTCATCTGACCTGCTTGGCCTGAGAACGGCGATTACCATCGGCGTCTTCGATGGACTTCATCTAGGGCATCTGAAGATCATCGAGGCCCTTGTAAAGCTCAGCTTGGAGAAGGGGCTGACAAGTGTCGTAATGACCTTCAGCGTCAATCCAAAGATGGCACTTGGCAAGCAAAGAAGCCTCGAAAGCCTCACAACTGACAGGCTCTTTGAGCAAACCTTGTCAAATATGGGAGTTGATTGGCTATGTACAATTGACTTTTCTCCCCAAATGAGTAAACTTTCGGGTATGGCGTTTATCGATCGGCTTTGCACTTTGTCCAAGGTTGATTCGGTTCTTGTCGGAAAGAATTTCCGTTGCGGTGCGGGCAGTGAATCTGCAGGCCCTGTTCAGCTTCGGCGGTTCCTTGCCGCTCATGACGACGCGCAGCTTGTGGAGATTGACTATGCCCGGTCTGCAGATGGGCAGATAATCAGCTCCTCGTTGCTGCGTGAACAAATGCTTGCGGGCAGGCTGGATAAAGCAAATAGCTTGCTCGGCAGACCTTACTGTCTAGACCTGGCTAGTTCCCCTTCAAGTCAAGATGGCTCGGATCTGATATACTCGACCGATTCCATTCATCAGCTCTTGGTGCCACAAGGGTCTTATGATGCTACGGTGTTCCTGGAAGACGGGAGGGCAATAGGAAGCCTTCTCGAAATGAGGTCAAGCTATCTGCGCCTCAAGGGAATAGGATCGGCTAAAGCGGATAAGGTAGAAATTCTACAAAGGAGAAGCAACCAAAATGGTAACTAAGGAACAGAAACAGGAAATCATCGTCAACTATGGCGGATCAGAGGCCAACACAGGAAGCAGCGCAGTACAGATCGCTCTTCTCACTGCCAGGATCCGTGACCTCCAGGGCCACTTCGATACCAACCCGAAGGATCACGCAAGCCGCCAGGGACTTATGAAGATGATCGGACAGAGAAGAAGCCTTCTCAAGTATGTCAAGAACACTGACATTGAGCTCTACAGAAAGCTTCTTGAAGACCTCAACCTGAGAAAGTAACTTATAGAAGCTCCAAGGAAACTTGGAGCGTTTAATTATTCGGAATCAAAAAGAACTAAAAGAAAGGAAAAGCATTTGATGTTTGATGTTAAGAAAGTTTCAGTGAAGGTCGGTCAGCTTGACCTGATCTTCGAGACCGGCAAGATAGCCAAGCAGGCTAATGGTGCAGTGCTTGCCCATTATGGCCAGGATGGAGTCATTGCAACAGTGTGCTGCGGAGAGCAGCCAAGCGAGCCGCTTGATTACGTGCCGCTCTCAGTGGAGTACAACGAAAAGTACTATGCTGCTGGAAAGATCCCAGGAGGATTCCTCAAGAGGGAGTCAAGGCCAAAGGACAAGGAGATTCTTGTCTCAAGACTTATAGATAGGCCGATGAGGCCTTTGTTCGACAAGGCTTTTGGAAGAGAGATCCAGGTTGTTCCGACCGTGCTTTCAGCAGATCAGGTCAACCCGCCTGATATCGTTGCCATCAATGCTTCCTCTGCAGCTGTGACGATCAGCGACATCCCGTTCGCAGGTCCAATAGCAGCAGTGAGAGTCGCTTCCATAAGAGGCGAGTATGTGATCAACCCGACCTTCCCACAGATCGCTGAAAGCGAGATGGACATTGTCGTAGGCGGAACAAGGGATGGCATCACCATGGTAGAAGGCGGAGCTCATGAGGTCTCTGAGGAGCTTATGCTTGGAGCCATCAACGCTGCCCAGCCAGTGATCAGGGACATCTGCGATGCCCAGATCAAGCTGAGAGAGCTTTGCGGCAAGAAGAAGCTCGACGTCATGACCATTGCTGAGAAGCCTGCTTATCTCAAGGAGATTGAGGCTTTTGCCTATCCACTTGTAAAGGAAGCCAGCTTTGTAAAGGGAAAGGCGAACCGCTATGCGGCTCTTGACAAGGCCAAGAAGGAAACTGCAGCCAAGTTCAAGGAAATCCTCAGCGCCGATGCAAAGGGCTCTGAGAGGCTGAGCGAGCTTTTTGAGGACCTGACATACAACATTCTCAGGGCATCGATTCTCAATGACGGCCTTCGCACCGATGGAAGAAGCGTCACCGACATCAGGCCTATCACCTGCGAGGTTGGTGTGCTTGACATGACCCACGGAAGCGCCCTTTTCACAAGAGGCGAGACCCAGAGCCTGGCAGTCACCACTCTTGGAACAGTCCAGGATGAGCAGATGCTTGACAACATCGATGGCGACAAGTCCTATTCCAGCTTCATGCTTCATTACAACTTCCCTCCCTACAGCGTAGGCGAGTGCGGCAGGCTTGTCACTGGAAGAAGAGAGATCGGCCATGGCCATCTTGCACAGAGAGCCCTTGAGGCTATCGTTCCAACAAAGGAGACCTTCCCCTACACAGTGCGTGTAGTCAGCGAGATCATGGAGTCCAATGGCTCAAGCTCAATGGCTTCAGTCTGCGGCGGATGCCTTTCCCTCATGGATGCAGGCGTTCCAATCAAGAAGCCAGTGGCAGGAATAGCAATGGGACTGATCACTGAAGGCGCAGACTACTCACGCTACGTCATCCTTTCCGACATTCTTGGAGAGGAGGACCATCTTGGAGATATGGATTTCAAGGTAGCTGGAACAAGAGACGGAATCACCGCCTTCCAGATGGATATCAAGATCGCCGGAGTATCCCAGGAGATCATGAAGAAGGCTCTTGCACAGGCAAAGGCCGGAAGGCTCCATATCCTCTCAATCATGGAGAAGACCCTTGCCCAGCCAAGGCCGGAAGTCAACGAGCTTGCACCGAAGATCCTCACCACAAAGGTTGACGAGGAGAAGATCGGAGCAGTCATTGGAACTGGCGGAAAGACAATCAAGGGCATTGGAAGCGCAACTGGAAGCACAGTGGACATCGATGATGACGGAGTTGTCACCATCTATGGCAAGAACACAGCTTCTGCAAAGGCAGCGCTGGAGATGATCAAGGCAATTGTCGAGGAGCCAGAGGTAGGCAAGATCTATCAGGGAACTGTAAAGAGAATCCTTGATTTTGGAGCCTTCGTCGAGATTCTTCCTTCAAAGGAAGGGCTCTGCCACATCTCCAAGCTCTCACGCTCAAGGGTCAACAACGTAAGCGATGTGCTTTCAGTCGGGCAGGTCATCCCCGTAAAGCTTCTTGACATCGACAGGCAGGGAAGGCTGAACCTCTCCTACATCGATGCCATCGATCCAGCAAAGTAAGATGGATGACAGATGCTTGATCATCTGCAATGAACCTGGCTTGGAGCCTTGCTATCAGACAGCAGGCTCCGCTGGGGCCGACATTAGGGCCTATCTTCCGGATGGGCCCATTGTTTTATTGCCAGGCAGCATAGCAATGGTTCCAACCGGAATCAGGCTGGCAATTCCTGAAGGCTTTGAGGCTCAGGTCAGGCCAAGAAGCGGGCTGGCCATCAAGCATGGAATCACGGTGATCAACTCACCTGGGACAATTGACAGCGACTATAGGGGAGATGTGCTGGTCGGACTGGTGAATCTTTCTTCCCAGAGCTATGAGATTCATCACCTGGACCGTATTGCCCAGATGGTATTTGCACGATATCATAGGATGGAATTCAAGGTTGTCGATGCTCTTGACCAGACGCAAAGGGCTGAAGGAGGCTTTGGTTCCAGCGGCAGGACTTGATGAAGGGCAAAAGAAGCTATGGCATACTTTATGGCTATATGCTGAAAAGCTTCCTTGGAGCTTTTCTTGTTTCCTTTGCATTCTTCTTCTTCATATTCTTTGCTAACCAGATCCTGGTTCTTGCTCAGAAGATACTCATCAAGAATGTATCCATAAAGAACGTTCTTCTTGCAGTCATATATTCAATCCCTCAATTCCTTCTATATACCTTTCCCTTCAGCTGCCTTACAGCAGCAAGCATGGTCATAGGGGAGCTTTCAAGCAAGAA
>Ga0172378_10000717_pt1 | contig 29543 bp, 10 predicted proteins | sample GrowelOW332metaG_FD_119755 | JGI IMG/M metagenome (GOLD analysis project Ga0172378, IMG submission 119755) | Groundwater microbial communities from an aquifer near a municipal landfill in Southern Ontario, Canada - Pumphouse #3_1 metaG | ecosystem: Environmental > Aquatic > Deep subsurface >...
AAACCGCCATCGCTTCATCTCTATAAGCCGCAGATGTCAAAGTAATACCATCTATGGTAGTATTCAAACCCAAACTACTATTTGGATTAGTATTCCAACTGGTACTTGGAGTCCACTCGCTTTCATAAGCACCACCAGTATATTGCATTACTTCTACCGAATAATAAAGCCTCATTTTTGTCGCTCCGCTAGGTATATTAGCCGTATCAGACAAGCCCGTACTTCTGCAAAACGGTACATATGCACCAGGTTTTACAGTAGAATTATAATAGTAATAACCATTTTCCTGTAAAATCCAACCTGCATAAGTAGGAGTTGTACCCGTGTTAATAGTTCTTGTACCAATAAAAATTAATGAAGTGTAATCCTTCCCCGTTCCCAAAACTGCGGGCTTAATAATATTATCGTTATTATCTACCCAACAGGCAAAGGCTTTTGCACGCAACACTACATCAAAATTTGAAACATTCTTAATAGCAGAATAAACATAACTATAAGTGCCACCATCATAAATGTACATATTACCCGTTATTTGTTCATGTATATAATAAGTTGTAGCACCCCAAGTTAAATTGTATATTTCAGTCCCTGTATCTGCCGGAGTAACATTTCTAGCAAAACTTGTTGATTTTGTAAACACAGCATAACATACGCCAAGTACCATACAACTGGAAATAAAGCATACCAAAATTAATGTAAATATTAATTTTACAAAAACCTTTGATACACCTTGCATCACTTTTCCCCTTTTATCTTTTTTTGTTAAAAAGCAATGATTCCAACTCTTCTTTTTCCTTTTGCTTCCTATATAATATTTGTTTATTCAACATTTGTTTATCCAACTCTTTTCGTTGCTCAACATAGTTTTGAACGACCTTTTTGTTGTGGGCTTCATCAACTAATCGTTTAATTAAAGACATACCTATTATCAAAGTAATAAGTCCCGCAACAGCGACATACCAGTAAACTCTCAACCATAACAAAAAATCACCCATTCCAGGTATTGAAATAACAAATTCACCCTGAACAGTAAAAGCACCTATACTTTCATAATAACCAGGATACTTATCTTGATTGTCGCCTTCCATTACCAAAATATATTCCGAAGCATTATCACCATTGACTTCAATTTCCGCTACTCTATGTATATAAGTCCAGCCGTCTGTCTTGACATAACTAATAACATTCCCGACTTGAATATCTTCATAATCAATAGGCTTGACAATTACCAAACTGCCTTTCAAAATTGTAGGCTCCATACTGTCTGAAATTACGGAACAAATCCTCAACCCAAACAACAATCCAAAAGCCACCAAGAATGCAAGTGCAAGTGCAATAGTAACAAAAATTGCATTGACGATATTTAAAAATGAAGCAAATCCAGACTGTTCCACCTGGGAAATAGAATATTCATTGACATATTCTTCTATTTGTGCCGACTTGAAACGCCTCATAGTAATAGTGTCTTTACTCAAATTTCTGCTGGCAAGAGCCTCCATTTCAAGTGATTTGTTTAATACACATTTGGGACTATTTGGGTCAAAAGTTACATCAATATTATCATCAAAAGGTTGCTCCTCTTCAATGTAGTTGCGTTTTGCCAAAACGGTCTTGTTATTAGACTGCATATTGGCATCGTTTTTGTAGGCCATTTTGCAAAACACCTCCTTTATAATGCAATAGTTATGATAATTTTATCAAAATAAAGTAAAAAACTCAAATGATTTTATCTAATTTTGTAATTATTTTGTGGTTTATGTAATACTACTACCAAATAATCAGTCAAAATTAATAACAACTAATCTACCGTTATCATTTATTATTTTGGCATTTTTTTATGAATTTATTTACAAATAAAATTAGTTCAAAAATATATATAAAAAAATCGTACAAAAAAAGGAAATTGCGATTCATTTATTATTAATAGATATTTCATTTAATATTGATTTTTAGTAAAATTTTCACAAAAAAAAGAAATCAATAAATTGACTTCTCTTTTTTATTACAAAGTTCTCTTTGTACCTTCAATCAAAGTTTCAGGAGAGGAAACATTTGAGTTATTTACTTCTATATGTTTTAATTTCATTTTCTCATCAGCATTATCTGGTAAAGTTCCTATATAAATATCTCCGTCTTCTCTGTCAGCATTTTCTATTGACTTTTCATAAATTGTTTTTTCACTACTTATGGTTGGAGTTGCCTCCGCCCTTTCAATAGTGGTTTTTGTTACAATACCATCTTCATTATTATATATATCGTTCTGTGAGGCTTTTTTTGTTACATCGGCTAATTCAGCCTCAAAATTTTGTGAAAGAACATCTGTTACTGATTGCTGAATTGAATTGATGTTATCTGTATATTCTTTTTGGCTTATGGAACTATTTTCTGATTCTAAATTTGGATTTTGATAAAATCGTTCAAATTCATTAGAAATTTGTTTTTTATGATTTTTTATTATGTTAAATTCCGGCAACTCGGAACAGTTCAATAAATTACCACCATTTGCTTTCAAAATTTCACGCTCTTTGTTTTCCCAAAAGTCGTAACTTGCATTTAAAATTTCTTCTTGTTGATTAAAATTAACAACTCTTTTTATTTCAGTTTCCTTTGGGGTAAAACTTGTAACGGGAGTAGTCCTACTTTCATCAAAGTCATCTAGTGTTACATTTTTTAATTTTGTTTTTGGAGTATTATCAACCTCAATTGATGACTGTTTCTTTACTGGTTCAGGCTCGGGAGTCTTTTCTGGTTCTTTAACCGTTTTACTCAAATCGGCTTCCAAACTTTCATCGTGTTTATCTTTTGAAATCAAGTCTTTTGCACCGAGTCGAGAATTTTCTTTGGCTTCTTCGGCAACTACTGTTTTTTCTGCCAAATCGGCTTTCAATTTCTCCTCTTCCTCTGCAAAATATTTATCAAAATCAAGTCCCAAAGCCTCAAAATCATTTTTAGTCAAAACTATTTCTAGTGACTCATTCCAGTTATTCATTGATTTATTATTAATTTTGAGCGGTTTATTTGCTTGCATAATTATTGAATTGCCAGACAATTTAACTTGAACACCATTGCTCTTTGTATAAGATAATTGAGACTTATTCAATTTTTCGGTTAACTCATCAAGCATTAGTTTATTGTAGTTATTTTCTCTTAACAAAGGCTGTTTCTTTTGAGCAACTCTCAAATAAACTTCATCTTTTTCTATCTCATCTTGTGCCATTTTGATTTTGCCTTGATAATAAAGAATTGCCAAGTCTTTTAGGGCTATATTTTCCAATTTAACATCTTTTTTGGCATCGGTTTTTTCTACATTAATTCCATTACCAATAATCGCAACAGGGTCAGTAGCATAACTTTCTTTGTTAAACGCTCGGGAAATATTCATTAAATTATCGCTAGCATCTTCATCTTCTAGTCTTTCATAAATTTGAGCCTCTTTGCCTTTACCAACTATAATATTGCCGTTTGGAGTAACTTCAATACCATCAATAAAAACTGACCTAATAGTACTCAATCTAGTAGTGATATGTTCAAACATTGCATTTAATCTATCCGCATCACCATCTTTTTTACGACGAGTTATATTAGCATTCAAATGTGAATTAGTGTCCATCATTCTGTCTAACAGACGACTGGCCTCATTTTTTTCTCTATCTTTATTTACTACAATATTAGGGAATAGCATACCATTTGTAGAGTGAACTCCATTTTTGATTGCGTGATAAATATTAGTGTAGCAAATATTTATATTTCTATTAATTTGAGTAACCATTTTTGTATCTAAACTTTCAGTATATTTATTTGAAATAACTACCCTTTCTAATCGCTCTGCTTGATCCAGCATTGTCTGTACATAACTGTTGGTAGCCTTATTCATAGGAATAAATACTCTTGTGTTACCGTTTGCCAATCTTTCTTTGAAAGGAGAATAATCTGCATCTTCAAAGTTGACATTAGAAGTATCCGTTTTATCAACTTTTGAATGTGATTTAGCATTTAAAAAATATCCATCAAGATCATCTATTCGAACATTAATGACTTTTCTATTTACTTTTGCATCATCTTTTACAGGTGGTTTGTTTGCACTGTTTTGATTTTTTAAAGCAACCTGCACCAAATTGATAGGTTCGTCTTGATTTAAAAAGACACTTTGTGAAACATCTTGATTTTGGACAGGCGTAGTAGTTTGAACAGGTGTAGGTGATACAACCTGTGCTTCTTCTTCCGTTATCCCCAAATTTGGCACTATTTCTTGGTCAAGATTTTCATTTTGAGGTACTGTTTGAGCACTTGAACCTTCCTGTGCATCTTGTTCTTGTGGTGTAACTTCTACCACAGGAGTTTGAGTCGCATTAGCAGGTGGAGTGTTATTTTGATTAGGCGTTTCTGCCTCACGCATTCCAGTTTGCCTTTCTGCATTTGCAGAATCTGGTTGTCCAGTTTGTCTTGATTCATTTGCTTCTTGAACAAGATTTGGTATTATTGGAGGTGTATTTAAAGTCTGCCCTTGTCCACCTTGATTTTGTGGAGGATTTTGATTTTGTGGAGATGAAGGAGGATCTTGACGACGATTTTGATTTGATAATTCTGGAACAGGTGTTTCTAATTCTTGTTCCTGTTGTTGAGATATTCCATTACTTAAAATACCTATAATTTCATCAAACTTGGTTTCCATAGGAGTATTTTGTAATTTTGCCTCAGTAGTTAAACTGATAATATCTCGAATCACATCAGGATTAACCGTTAAATTTGGGTCTGGTGTAGTATACTGGTCTAACAATTTAAACATCTTTTCTTGTTTTGATATATATGTAGCCCTATTAATATTGTTTGATAAAATTTGATGAGATGTATCATGTAAATTGTTAATACGATTTACTTGACTAGCCAAGTCATTTATACCTACATTGCCTTGTGTTTTGATACTATCATTAAAAACATTTAAGTAATTCAGCACTTCACTAACTGCCAACTTATGATTTTCAAACTGGTCTTGCAAGTAAAGATATTTTCTTTCAATAGCCTCTTTGCTAGCAAAATTCCCTTCCGAATATTCCTTTTTTACAGCATTAAAATCATTTACAATATTATCGTAAACAATACTCATAATTCTCTCTGTCTGTACTGCGTTATATCTATCAAAATTTAACTTGCTTGGTGTCTGCCCTTTTTCCATTTTGCTAAGATAATTGCTAACTAGACTTGCTAATTCTTGGGCATCAGTATCCGAACCAAAATAGTTGCGGTACATTCCATTAGCGGTAATATTTTCTATTATAGCAGTATTTATACTATAAAAATTGCTCATTAATTGTTCTGCTGTAACATTATCACTTTTACCCTGACTAATAGATTCCATATATTGTCTAACTTGTGCCAAGTTGAATGGACTAATTACATCCGCAACGCTAGTCAGCCTACTACCCATATCGGTAGATAAAATTTTGAATCTATTTGCAAGAAATTTATTTGCTTCCATTTTTGAACAACCTAATGGAGTAACAACTAAACTGCCATCTCTGCCAAATTGAAAAGTAATATCATCTGCTAACTCTTTATTTTTAGCCATTTCCAAAACGACTTGCATATCGTCCAAACGGCTCATATTTTGTCCATTTTTACGAGGTAACATCAAAGTTAAACTGTTCGTATCTTCTATATTTTGTTGAAAATCTGTTTCACTTGCAATAATTGTATTTGGAGCAAAATGGCGAGTCTTCCATTCCCCAAAAGTGTCCTTAGAATCCTTATCGGCTGTAACCATATAAGAAACATCCAAACCATTATTTGCGACCAAAAGCATATTAGGAAAACTTTCTGCCAAAACCCCCCTGATGTTTCCTATAGTCTTAGCAGGAATAACTTTTTTAAATACATCAACAAGTTTCCCATCTTCGTCAAAAGATTTTATTCTTGCACCATAATTTGAAACTATTGCAACTTGACTATTGTGAGGTGCTTTCAAAGCATCCAAAATACTAAGTGCTGTTACAGCATCAGTCGTGGAATTTAATACAAAATAACCACCTTGGTTCATATAGTTTTTGAGTGCAACTCTTTCTCTGTGGAGTATCCATTTTGGTTTATCTTGATTTGGCTTAATAAAAGTAACAACTTTGCTACTGGCTTTTTTTACATAATTATTAAGGGTAACTATTTCTCTACGAATTGTACCCTTTGGTAAATTTTGATTTGAACGAAGAATACCAACAGTTCTATCACTAATTTGTTTTTTAAAACCTTCATCACCAGTAATTAAAAGCATCTTATCTGTGCCAAATTCAGTCTTTGGACGAAGATATCTAAAATTCTCGGCTTTCCTATGGCATGCTTTTACTACATATTTTACACCACCAGCAGCAAAAGAACCCGCCTTTAATCCTCTACTCAAAATTCTCAAAGTAAATATGGAACTTCCTGACCACTTTTTTGTAGTACCGGCATATATAGAACTCAAATATTTTGTGGCTTTCTTTCCACCTGATAAAAAGTGTGAACCAGCACTGCGAAGCATAGACCTACCACTTTCCACACTAGAATTTGAACCTACATCATTCCCACTTGCCATATTTCCTCCTAAAATCTAATAAGTGTATATTATATCTTATACTAATATTTTAACATATTAAAAATGTGATGTCAATATTAAAGACAAAGCAAATGAAAAACTTTACTTATATTATAGTATGCAAAAAATAAATTTTATTATCAAAAAACACGCTAAATAAATGACTTTATACTCATTTTTGAATATCTAATTTGCAAATTATGACCTCAATTTACTTGCTTTTATTGATACTCTATGCTAAAATAAATTTTACAATAAACAAAGGAGATTATTATGAATATTTGGCACGATATAGAAAAAAGCAGAATAAAACCCGATGAGTTTACTGCCTTTATTGAAATTAAAAAAGGTGGCAAAGTTAAATACGAGTTGGACAAAGCAACTGGTTTACTTAAATTTGATAGATTACTATATACAAGTATGGTTTATCCAGCAAATTACGGTTTTATACCTCGCACACTTGGTGGAGATGGCGACCCATTAGATGTTTTGGTACTTACTACTGAACCATTAGAAAGCGGAGTTTTGGTTGATGCTAAAACAATCGGTATGATAGTGATGGTTGACGACGGAGATATGGATGAAAAAATCATTGCTGTTGCAAAAGATGACCCATTCTTGTCTAATGTTAAATCAATGGACGATTTACCAAAACACGCTTTTGATGAAATGCGTCATTTCTTTGGTAGATACAAGGAATTACAAAATAAAGTAACTGAAATCAAATCAATAGAGGGCTTGGAGGCTGCTGAAAAATGTATTCAGGAAAGTATAGCCAACTATGATGCTGAATACAATAATTAGTTATTTTAAGTAGTCAAACAAAAAAGGCGGTAACGCTTTTTTTATTTTTTTACATATAAAATGTTTACTAATAATAATAAAATAGGTATAATATATATAACTTAAATTAAAAAAGGGAGTTTGGTAAATGTTTGACAATTTTAGTTCTATATGCAATCCATACAAACCAACTCCAAAGTGGAAATCAATTATAAAGACTACCCTTTATCTAGTGCTCATAATTGTTGTTTCCTTTTCATTCATATATTTAGCATCACATTATGCAAAACCTGTACACGGTGTCAGTATGCAACCTACGCTAAATACAGAGAGTGATGAAAGCCGTGATATCGTACTGATTAACAAGTTTGCAGAACCAACACACAGTGATATCGTGATAATAAATGTTACCTCTATCCCTTTTGAATATTCAGGCATTTCCAGTGAAACTACTTTGATAATAAAAAGAGTGATAGCAGTCGCAGGCGACAGATTAAAACTTACTTATAATGATGAAACAGAAACAACACAAGTTTATCTAAACGGTACATTGCTTCAAGAAAACTATATAAACACATTTACAAGCAAAAGTCTTTATCTAAATTTTGTCAGTCAAACTCACTGGCAAACCGTTCTAGAAAAAAATGATTATGGCGAAGTTACCATACCAGACGGTATGATATTTTGTATGGGAGATAATAGAGATAATAGTAGAGATTGCAGATATTTTGGACCAGTATCTTTAAATACATTAGAAGGTGTAGTAGATTGTGTTTTACCAGACGGTACTTTTTGGAATGATGCTTTGACAGAATTATTTAATTTTACTTAATATACAAAATCACAACAAACAAAAATTTAAATTAGTTTAATAAAAAGAAAATAGTAAAAATTTTTATTGATATTGTAAATAAAATTTTTTAATTTAAAAGAAATAAATGTTAACTAAATATATACAAAAATAAAACCCCTCAAAAAGAGGAGTTTTATTTTTAACCTAAATCACGACAATTCAAAGGAGTAACACCAATCAAGTATGGCAATGTCGTTTGACCTATATGAGCATTACCCGTACAGTCCCAAACATCATAAGCATCAAAGTATTCGCCATATCTAAATTCTGATGTCACATCGGTTCGAACTTCACCTGTACTTGAAGTTAATTCCAATGTACTAGTACTGACATCTAGATAAACGAAATAACAACTTAATTTACTAAATGTTACTGAATTATTTTGTCCTACATATTTTGCACTACTAAATGATACTGGTGTATTGTATTCATAATAGTAACTATTTGATAATCGAATAGCATTAATTGCACCATTTGCTACTTCAATACTTCCTATCAAGCCTCCACAAAAACCACTAGTAGAAGTAAGATTTGATATTACAAATACTTTGGAAATAGATACATCGCTTGTAGCACTATTAAATTGTGTACCTACCAAACCTCCAACATTACCATTGTTTACACTAATATCCACATCAGCAAAACATTGTGTAATGTTAGTACCATTATTTATTCCAAATAATCCACCAAATTTTGAAGAACTCGTTACACCTGTATAGTTTATTCCACTAATACCACTATTTTTTATACTAAATAATCCAATATTTGCCACTTTGCTACTACTACAAGTAGCAGAAAGTCCACCAAACACCAAAGTACCAGTGTAATTAGTTGAAATGGCATTGCACACTACAACTATATTTTTAATATCCGCAGATATTGTCAAATTATTGAATAGTCCTACATATTTTATTCCACTCAAAGTATAAGAATTATATTTCACAACATAAATTGAATGACCTTTACCATCAAGTGTACTTTTTACATCGGCACGAGTAGTGTAATCTTTACCTGAATAAACTATATCCCTAGACAATACTGCCCTTATTCCGTCTGTTGCACTTAGCCTACTAAATTGTATTCCTTCTGCAATCTGGAATGGATTATTTGATTTTCCGCTACCTGTATCAGCAACAATATCACTCATAATTATCAAATAAGGCATACCATAATTTTTTGTATAATCTTGTGTCCAAACATTTGTAAAGTCAAAGTCCCAAGTTTCAGTTTGAACATTGATTTTTGATACAAATGTTTTCGTTGTAGTTGTTGTACTCATACCATCATATGTATTTATTGCCAAATCATAATTAGTATTAAACTTGTTCAAAGAATGAGCCATAGAAATATCTTTGTTTACTATCAGTCCATTAATTTTTGAAGCCGTTGATACACCCACTCCCAAACCAACATTTGAAATGACAGTAGTATCAGTATTTGAAGCCAAATAAATATTTACATTTGATACGCTATCTTTGAGTAAAGACCTTGTAGCGTTACCAACTAATCCACCTACACTGTCCGTATTTACAGTAGTAACATAAGTAATACGCCCAAAAGCAAAACAGTTTAGAACTGCACTATTACTACTTGTTGCTACTATTTCTCCCACGCTACTAAGTACGCCATTATTCATTACAATATCAGCATATGTATAACAAGATGAAATACTACCATAATTTTTTGCACACAAAGCGGAAATATTTATTGCACTTCCTCCTTTGTAAACCAAAGTAGTCAAATCCTTTGTAATATATTTATTGTATTCATAAGAATTTGTATATCTTATATTAGTATCGCCTGTTCCATAACCTTGATTTTCTGTCATATTATTTGCAAATGTATCCAAATCGTTCGTACTACTAGAAACAGTTGGAACGCTCCCTACACTACAATTAAATAATATTCCATAGTTTTTCGCAACAAATACGGCAATATTTGCACCACTTCCAGCACTATTGATTGTTATGTTAGAAATATCAATTTTAATATTTGATACAACTACTCCTTTATCAATAATGTCAAAGAAAGCGTTATCATCACTTGCAATATCAATGACTAAACTATTCGCAAAACTAATTACAGTAGTGCTTGACTTACCTAGCAATCTACGAATACCTGTTAATGTTATATTATTATCAAAAATTCCCATTGAAACAGTATCAAAATTCAGTAAAATTGTTGCATTGTTGTATGCACCCAAATCACCAAGTACTGTCATCAAATCTGTTGAATTTGAAATTGTTGTAATATACATTCTGGTATCGTTAGCCAACAGACTATCACTGATTGCCAGTGGGTGAACTATTGCAGTATTTGTTGAATCACTCCAATCTGTTCCCCACAAAGATGAAGATAAAGCGATAATATTTTGCCAGTCTTGTAACTCATCTAGTGAAACATCCAAAGCCGAAGCATCGTATAGCCCCACCAGTTCAGGACAATATATTATAGATATAATTCTACCATATGTACCCTTTGTACCTATAATAGCACCAAAGGAAACATTTTCAAGATTTTGATTTGACTGAACTGTTACACTAGTCAATACCAAGCAACCATTCAAATAACAACACAAATTACCGACAGCACCACCGACAAATACAGTGTTTGGTGTATCTGTGCTGACTACATAAATTTGAGCGTTTGACATACAATTATAAATTGCCATACCGCTAAATCCTGCTAAGCCACCCGCAAAAATAGAACTTGCGTTGTTAATTGTGATATCCCCAAGACTTATACTAGAAGACAGACGCAAACTAGTATTGTTGTATGTTTCTGTGCTACCAAATATTTGAGTTAAATATCCAATCAATCCACCAGCATAAACAGTACCTAGACTTGTAATTGTTAAATCACCCTGTCCAGACAAAGCAGTAAATACATTTTTAGTTGTACTAGAAGGAGCAGTTGACATTTGATAAGCACAATATCCAAATATTGAACCCGCATAACATATACCAGTGTTGAGCGTGATATTTATATCACCATAAGAGTTCGCAATATCTACAACTCTACCACTAATCAAGTTTACACTAGGAAGCATTATACCTGTGTTAATAATTTTTCCTGCTATTCCACCAACATAGAACGCTCCGCCAGTATCTACTTTTGATAAAGTAATTGTACCGTTGCTAATTGCCGAATTGATATTTACATCAGCAACCTGACCTACTAAACCACCAACATAACTTTCATTACAATTACTTTGTGCAGTAACTACTAGATTGACATTAGATAACAATGAAGAAATCTTGCTATAACCATTACCGCCATTCTTACCTATTATTCCACCCGCATTTACTGTATTATTTACATTTATAGAGATAATACCTGTTGCGTTGCCATCACTTAGACCAACGTAAGATGCTTCGATAGCAAACAAATCGCTTACATTTCCGCCCATTCCACCGACATTAAATTTATCAGTATTTGGACTTGTAGAAGTAATGTTTATAGAAGTTGCCACTTGTGTTGCACCTGCAATTCTTACACTGCTACTAATATTTCCAAATAAGCCACCTATGTTATTTTCATTTGCGGTAGCACTTGAATAATTACCTATAAGGTTTATAGATGTTGCTACATTATTAAATGAACAACCCTCGCCAGTGGCCACAAAGACACCAAAATTCTGTACATTATTCAAAGTTATATAAAGTGCGCCTCCGCTACCATTATAAACGCTAACATTTCTAAATGTAGTATTTGTACCATTAATAACCAAGTATGCAAAATCTGTCATACTATTACTATAACTTGCAAAATCAAATCTAAAATTCATATCCATAATTGTTAAATTTTTCGTAAATCCAAATAATGATTCAAAATTTGCTAAATTATCATTTGCATTTGTAAGTGCAACGGTAATTGTTGCAGGTCTTGTAATATTACCATCAACTACCATTCCATAGAGTTGACCACTTAGATATCTATCTGTACTTGTAGCCATAGTCCCCTTGTTGTATTGACCTATATAGGTATACCAATCACTATCTGTAATAGTAATATCATTAATCACTTGATAATAAGCAGAACTTGATTTTCCTACAAGAGTCAAAAATTCTTCTGCATTACTTATTTGGATAATGCTTCTAGTTCCGCCAAAAGACAATACTGGGAATATTGCACCTGTTTTATTGATGTCAATAGTCCAGGTTTCTCCGCTAGCATCCAAGCCATCAAAACAGTTAATCGAAGTACTTGTTGCCACATTGACAAATGTCAAAGATGCTACCGTATTCACTTGTGTAAACTTGATATAATTACTACCTGCGTTTTGTTTTATAGCACCTATATCAGCGTCAACTACACCATTGCTTGCATAGCACGAAGCCTCTGCATAAGTTGTATTACTTGTAGCACCTATTACAAATCCAGCCATTGAAAGTGCAGTACTAGTATTATCTATTAAGGCACGCTGTAAATTAATATTTATATAACCTATTAAATTACCCACATAAATATTATCGTTTGCAATATTTGCGGTAGTATTGTAAGTAGTAGTTTCAGGATAATTATTTATTGCCATATCGTTTGGTGAAGTATCACCCGAACAACTCATAAATGAGCCCGCCAGCACTCCAATCAAACCACCCGTAGAAGTGGTAGCATATACAGGACTAGTCGTATATGATTTTGTTACACTACCAGCATAATCATCTACTGTAACTGTGCCATTTATAGTGTTGTAATAAAGCACCGAGTCAGCAAAATCATAATCAAGTACGGAATCTATATCTTTTTTGATATTACCAAGCAATGTATCCGCACTAATATTACTCGTAACGGCAAAACCTATTAAACCACCCGCAAATAAAGCATTTGTAGATACAACGGCTTCACGAGCGTAACTATTAATTATTGTACCGCCTCTATTTAACCCTACCAAACCACCTATTGCTACGGTTGTTTCATCACTTTGGAATAAACCTAGGTAACCCAAAAAGTTTTGTGAATTACTACTAGCGGTAATACTCTGGTCGCTGGCTTTTTGAACACTCAAATCTTGTGCAACAAAACTTTGGCTGATTATACCTCTATTTTCTCCTACAAGACCACCTGCAAAGTTTGAGGCTCTAATTTTTGGTGAATAAGATTCATCTACAATAACTTTACAACGAGATATACCACCATTATATAAGTCACCCACTATTCCACCACTAGACTCTGCCAAAATATCAACATCGAGTTTTACAATACAATTTTTTATAGTTGCATCGCTTTCATAATCGTAAACATTTTCATTGCTAATAACAGGATTGTACAAGTTGATTGCTCCTATTACTCCACCAGCATAAGACATTGTACTAATGGAAGCGGTAGAATTTTGCCCCGCATAATAAGTAACTGTTCGGTTGCTTGCCGTTTGGTATGTAGCGTAAACATCAATAGAAGATGTTACATTTTGAATTATAGTTTTACCTACAACAAATCCAGCCAAACCACCTACAAGATTCAATCCCTGTACCTTAGCACCTGTTGTGCCTGATACTTTTACATTTTGAACAATGACAATTTTACTGTTTGTATCATCACCTATTGTTCCTGCCAAAGCCCCCACTCTAGAAGTAAGTCCCGCAGTAATTTCAGTATCCAAACTTATACCCAGATTAACGACATATCCATTTGTAATTTTTGCAAACAATCCCAGATTTTGTGAACTATCACTTTGTGAAGAATAGTTGATGCCCGAAATAGTCATACCATTACCTTGGAGGTAGCCTGCAAAGGTTTTCTTCATTGAATATGTAGTACTGTTATTATTAAAGTCCAGATTACAAACAATTCTAATATATTTGTCCGTATAATTTATTGTATCATTATTGAAAACATTATTATATTTTGTAACGCTATCTATAATTATAGGGTTTACACTAGAACCTAATACACAATCACCTGGTCTAGTATAATCATCAGCATCAGCACCAGCATAAATACCTCTATAAGATTGTGCAATATTATTTGTTTCTACCAAAGTAGGCAAGTAAATATTATTACCCAAATCTACAAGTTTCCAAATAGTATCTGGTGTAGACTCTGTACTATAAGTAGTAATTGTAAATGCAAAACCTTGCAAATATTTTCCTGCGGAATTTAGGAACTGTGCCATAGACAATGCCGTCGCAGGTTCATTTTCATTGAAAATTACATCTGTTTGTGTTACATAATAACAATCCGTTACAGTACCACTATTCTGCACTTCTATTTCTGTACTAATACCTACAAAACTCCCGCTTGTTCGGCTATTTTCTTTGATAGTAGCCAAAGAGTATGAGTCAGTAATTTTACCAGAATTTGAATAAACAAATCCACCTATACCGCTTGAACCTGTTATGGTAGTGTTCACATAACAGTTTTCTATAATTCCTGCATTTGAATGAACCAAACCACCTATTGTTCCATAAGATTTTATACCACCCGATGAGTATCTTATATTATTAGCATTAGTTGGTAACACAAACTTTCCATTTGAATAAGTTTGTATTCCCTCCACATAAGATGTGTTTATTTCACCTGTGATACTTTGAATAGCAACAAGTCCAGCAGTTTTGGAAGTTTTTGCATTGTTCTGTGAATTTACAACATAGCCATTTGCATATAGACACGCCGAAATCACTCCCGAATTGTATCCTGCCAAACCTGCCACATTACCATTTGCAATAATATTCACACCCTGCACGCCCTGATTTCCTATATTATGAATACTATCTTGATAACCAACTTCTTCCTTTGAACCAACACGAGAATTTGAAATTGCACCCGTATTATAACCAACCAAGCCACCTACAAAAGTAGTTACAGCAGTAGTACCCACCGTTGTGCTTGTCAAAATAAATGTTGTAGCATTAGCCTTTGTAATACCATTAGTAGTACTTTCCCACGAACTATATACATCTTGTCCAAATTGTGGTACATAACTTAGAAATGAATTTTGTTTATCTGCCGTATTACTGTACCAAGTAGTTTCATCCGCACTTACAATGATATCACAATTGTAAATTGTACCGTTATTTTTACCAGCAAGATAACCAAAGTTTACTGTACTATGTTCTCTTGCATCTACAAAAGCAATATTTGATAAATCAATGATAATATTTTTCAAAACTGTTCCGCTATCCACAGTACCAAACAATCCAATATTATAAGTCCCCGTACTGTCCGTGTTTGTGGCAAAAGAATTTATAGTTATTGTATAACCATTTCCGTCAAGTGAGGTGATTGCAGTGTCCAATGGAACCCAGTTTGTCAAAGTAATGTTATTTGTCAACATATAAATTGAACCCGCTTCCATATTAATTAAATCACTGGCAGTAGATACAGTATAAGGTTTATCATCTGATGAACTATTTACAACATTCATTGTAAAGTCATAATCAACGCCAAGAGTCAGCAATGTAGTCCTAGCAGTATGCTGGTCTACTTCCATTTGCCAGTATCCATTCCAGTCAGATAGTCCGCTCTGGTCGCTTCTTACATAGAATAAATTATACATAGCCTTCAAAGAAATACCTGATGTAATTTTTAACCCTTTTGCATAATAATAAGCACATTCATCATTTTCTAACTGTTGTTCTTCCAAACTGAAATTTGTATAAGAAACACCCGCCATTATTGACCTATATACGCCTGACAAGTAAACACTCCAAATACTATCATTACCATAAATGGAATTTGCACTTGTCCCTAATGTATTGATGTATTGCAAATCATTATCAAATTGTTCGTGAATATTGCTTACACTGATTTCAAATAATCCTAATATCGAAGCACCAGCACTGATGTCAAATATATCCTGAAATTCATCTACACTAGGCTCTTGCATTTCCCAAACTAATCTAAATAAAGTATAACTCGTAGGATTGATATTTAATACCCCATTTGTCATTCCTTCCATATAAGCATCAGTAATAATGTAATTTACAACATAAATATAGTAAACAGCATAAGTGCTTGTAATCGTTACATTATTTGTAGACAAATCAGTAAATTTGATTGTCAATTCAATTATACCGCTAGGAGGACTTGCCTCAATACCGATATAAAAAGATACTATTTCATTTACGCTTTGCTTTGTGTCTGTTTCACTTCTATATGTAAATGAATTACTGTTATTGATAAACTTACATTGAGTCAAGGTATCACCATCATCACCAGTATAATTTGCTATAATATCTATCTTAGTATTCAAAACTACACCAGTCAAATCAAAGTTGACAACTGTTCCCCGTGCTACCAATATTTGTTCATTAACTTCATTATTTGTAGTCAAAGTAACTTTTGGAGCAAAGCAAGAAGTCAACTGCAAAGTTACTGTACAAGGTTCACTCGTTGAGCCATTTTTTATAGCCCTAAGAGTCAATGTAAATATAGTATTTTCCTCTACATCACTACCAATAATAGCAGAAATGTATAAAGTTCCGTTGTATGTACTATTAACAACACCATATTCATCGGCGGTCTGGCAAGTAACAGGTTGAGCCAGTAATTTGTTTCCATCATACAAAGAACCACCGTCAATAGTTTGATATCTTGCAGTATTTCCGTTTGAACCAATAGCACCCCTGTCTGCTAATTGAGATAAACTCACGCTATCACCACTAACTGAATCTGTGGTACTACTAATTTCTATATAATCATAATCAGCATAATAATCTGCAACATTTACTACCATTAATGCTTTTCTGCCAGGTGATATTTGAGTGTTTGGAATATCATCAGCATCCAAACCAACCTCACCATTTTGATAGAAAGTAGTATGAATCTGTTTTACTGGGGTTGGTTTAAATGTAATTGTAAATGTATAAGAATTGAATATTTGATTGATTTCTGTATCTTTTAAAGTGATTGTCATTGTATAAGTAATATCTTCTGTCAAATATCTATTTGACTCTAATAAATCCGCAACCTCTTCCGTATCTTCTGGTATTTCAAAATAAAAGTTTACTAAACCGTTTTGCGTATTATTTGTATAACTTAAAATATCTTCAAAACGCTTTCCTACACTAGCGTTATCATAACTATCACTATAACTTACTTCGCACTCTACCGATTCAGGCAAATCGCTTGTATAATTCAAATTCAATAAATAACTATCACTTGAATAAATCGACATACTAGAAGTATCCAAAGTAGCCGAAGTAATACCGTTATAAACTCTAAGGTCAAAAGAAGTACTCAAATCTCCAATAGTTACGCCAGCACCAATAGTACTACCATCTATTGCAAATATTTCTGTTGCTCCTCCAAAACTTAATATTACATAAGGTACAACAGAAACGGTTACTGCACCAGATGTTTTTGCCAAACCTATTATTGAATGGCTAGCAACATTTGAAGGAATTGATACAGATAATGGGTCGCTACCCGTCCAGTCTACTCCATTAAACAAGAAATATTGACTATTCACTCCCTCATTATCATAAATTAAATCACTTGCATTACAAGAATATTGAACATAAACACTGTTTGCAAGAGAAGTATTTTGATGAACAATAGGAGTTATAGAAACACTATTATTCAATTTTACATTCAAAGTGTAATTATCTAGCGTAATATCATCGCCATTTTTATCTTCCAAAGTAAATGAATTTAGTCCCGCAATAACATTGATTTCAATAGTAACTTTTGCTGTCAAATCTTGCATTGATTGAATGGTTAAATTCACAACACCAGTACCAACAAATTGTAATTTTGCACCTATCAAATTCTTGTTGTTTTTATTGATGGATAAAATACTATTGTCGCTAGAAATTACATTTAATTGCCATTCATCTTCATCCATAATTGGGGCAACAGTTAATTCAATCAAATCAGTTAAAGTTAGTTCATCAAAGGAATTATTTTGACTATTCCATAGATTATCCAAAACTACAACTAAACCATTGTTGCGTTGGAAATAAGTAGGCAATATTTGTCCTATTTCCATTGAAGCAGTGTTTAACTGACTAACTGCAATACTTTGAATAGATTTTTTGTATAACATACCGTCTGCTGTACTGTTAACTAATATTAATGAATTATCATTATATCCTGCCGTACTCAATGAATCTATCCAAACACTTAAATAAGAACCATCACCCTGTTTTGAACCTATATCAAAAGTAGTCAAATATGTATCATTAAAGTTCGCTAAGTCTGTAATAACATTTGTGCCTACTGTACCATAAAAGTAAATATTATTTCCTTCTACTATATCACTTGTAATTGTAGAATTTCCATATTTGCGTGTAACCACAGTTTTTACTTCAAATGAAGTAGAATAAACACTCAATACTACCCTAGCATATATGTGAGATAAGTTTATCTTACTACTAGTATAAGTAACAATATACCCCGCTATTTCACCTGCCGTAGTAGTTGATTCTGTCATTGACCCTGCATAAATTATACAGTTTGCAAAACAATTTGTAATAGCAATATCACTAGTATTAGTATTAGTTAATACTCCAAAAATACCACCTACAAAATTATTTCCACTTTCCTTGTAAGCATTAATTTGACCTTTACTAAATGAATTTGAAACGTTTGTATTTGTAGCATATCCTACTATACCACCTACATAATTACATCCCACTATATCGCCATAAAAACTTCCTGTCTGGTCTGTGATTTCGTTTCCATAGTTGGCTAAATTTGTCATAGACCTATTTGCACTTCGAATATAACTCAAAAAGTAAGAATAAGTAATAGACCCACCCATACTACTTCCAACCAAACCACCAACATAAGTATTACCAAATACGGCATAAATATCTTCTGCTGACATTGTATCACTGTCATAACTTTCCACTACACAATTACTAATTTGTCCTGTGCTAAGATTATATCCTACCAAGCCACCTACGCTTATATTCCCAAAAACTCGCATAGATGTTTCATCACCAGAAAGTATACCTCCATTACAACCAACAATACCACCTACAAATATTAATGCCTCGGCATCAATCCTTCCAGTAGAATAATAATTAGTAATAGCCTTGCCCGATTCCAGTACTCCCGCTATTCCACCTATTCCACCTATTGTATTACCATTCATAAGGCTATCATTATAAGTTAATTGAAAGTCTACACTACTTGTGCCATTTTCATTTGTTAAATTATCTCCCAAATCACCGGCAATACCACCAATGAACAAACTACTTGTACCATCTTGCTGTAATATAACATTCAAGATAATACTTATATTTGTAATTTCACTAGTATTAGAACTGTTTAGAATTAAACCTGCCAAACCACCAAAATATAAACCACTTCCAACGCCCGCAGTTAATCCTATTGAAAAAGTACTATTTTGCAAAGACACGGAAATATCATTTATTGTTGAATCCTCAATAACTCCCGCTAGTCCACCAAAATATCCAATACTGCCATCTTCGTAACCCGACAGACTAAATGCACTAGCACTTGCTGTTACATTTATTTTTATTTGTAAACCTGATACTTCTGCCCCCGTAAGTTTACTAAACATACCCGTATAATATTCATTACCATCTTTATAAGTAGTCAATCCAAGTCCTAGAATAGAATACATAGCACCAGTACTATCATAACCATTACTAATAAATGAACCAGTAAATCCATCATCCGTACCACTACCGATAGGAGTCCAAGCCTTGTTTGTCATATCAATGGTTTGCATTAATACATATGACTTACTCAACGCTGAAATACTTTGTGATTGACTCAAAGCAGATAAATCATTTGCGTTGTATATTCTAAATGGTGTGGCTACACCGTCTGCAATAGTAATCAAGACATCTTTATAAACGCTTGCATCATCTGGGTCAAATGTATTTATATTATTAATAATATCAGCAGGAACAATCCTGATAATCGCATAACCACTTGCAATAGCAGTTACACTAACATTATTATCAACAATATTCAAAATAGCATTTACACCACTAGTAGTAGATGCATCATTCCATTGCCCTGTTGGAGTTATTGTACCGTTTATGTTATCTGCATTTGCAATATAGCAAATTGTGTTATTATTATAAACACTATTTGGTAGAGTGGAAATATTGAAGTCATCTTTATTTCTGTTGATTAGTCCACCATATTCCAAATATAATTCATCATTGTCAGCATCTGTTGTAATAGATGTTACTTGTTGCGGTTTTGAAATATGTACAGTACAACTACAAGTATAAACCGCACCCGGCTCAATTACCGACATATAAAGAGTAGTTGTAGCACTTGTTTCACCCTCTTGCAATCTTGCGGTTATAGTGAATGTTCGGTTATCACCCACATCAGTTACAGTCAAGTAATTTGTATCATAATAAGTGGTAGATTCGGTATTTTCAAAATAGATTCTTCTAAATGTTGCTGTTTCAGTTCCTGGGGACTTTATATTTATTACTAAATTTGCAGTTCCCGCACTTAAATCAGTATAAGAAAGTGAACCAGTATCATACAGGAATAAATTTGTATCAATATATCCACTTCCAGCCCAAGCAACACTCTTTACTGGTACAAATACATAAACATCAAATTCCCGTATTCCAGACTGCTTACTCCAACCAGTTACGCTATCATAAACCCAATAATCAAATGTCGCAGTTATCGTTGTGGCAGTGCTATCACCAATATTTACACCTACTGCACGAATTTTTGCACCTTCAACAACAACAGCATTTGTATTATTAGAAACAACATTCAAATTTGAAATAGAACTGTTGCTTGGTAAAACATCTAGACATATTCCTATTTCTGTATACAATGATAGATAGATATCTTGTAACCCAAAATCACTTAAACCATTTTGTACTTCATCATTATTATAATGCGTTAGTGCTATTTTACCGCCACTACTCATTGCTACCGTGTTGTCGACATCAAGGTTCGCTTCCATAGGTTCTACCACAACAGAAACATTATAGTCAGCATAATAACCATTTTCGTCTTGGTTTGAACTAATTCGTAGTACTGTGTTACCTTCACTTAATGAAGTTAAATTGAATTGAGTAAAATCAGTAGTTTTTGTTGCTCTTGCAATTTCACTTTCTTCAAAAATTTCATCACCATTATCATCAAAGGCATAACTGAATGTTTGAGCACCAACCGAAGTACCGCCCTTTGTTGTATAGTTAATTTTTACCAAACTGGTTTTCAATTCATCAGTAATTCCCAACATAATTTGATTATTTGTTACAGCATTGCCATTGATATTTAAGGAAATACTTGTAACTCCCGCAGTGATATAACAAGTAACATAATTTACAACATTAGGAATAGTGTCATCACTGGAATTTGCACTTACTGCTAGCACAAAATAATTCAAGATATTTGCACCAGTAAAACAAACAAAGAATGAAGTATCATTATCCAACAAGGCTTCACTAATATCTGTTTCCTGTTCTTCCAAAGTAACTAATTGCCTTACACCATTTACATAGTGATACACTCTAATACTAGATAATTTGGATCCCAAATTATCAGTACTGCCGTCAACATTATAAACTGAAATGCTATATTGTCTACTCTTTGCAGTTTCCGGCTGAACTTTTACTCGCACCTCTGTACCTTTTGAAGTAGCATCTTCATCTAAAACATTTATGTCGATGTTTTGGTCAGTAGGAGTAGTTATTGTTTTTGTGGTAAACTGTACAGAATAAGCAATTTGGATAACCTCTACTTCCACAGACTTTGTTACTGCAACGAATTCTTTTTCCGTATCTTCATCATATAAAGTAACGGTAACAAGCATATTTACATTACCCACACTAAAAGCACTTATCAAAAAGTCGTTTTCTTCTGCTACAACTTGTGCTATGTTTGAATTTGTGGTTGTAACTAAAACTTTATAACTAATATTGCCCGTGCTTGCTTTTACAATAAAATTACAGGTATTGATTTCATCACTTGCTGTTGCCATTGTTAGACTATCAATATCCTCTCTATCTGCAACATTTGTCAAAATTATATCACTGGCAGAAAACTCATTGTACACCATCACATAAATTTCACAAGTTAAATTTGCCTTTTCTTCCGTGGTCATATCATCGGTAACAGTATTTGAAATAGCAATCAATTTCACAATACCAGTTTGAGCACTTTCTGTTGCCGTTATGGTACTACCACTTATACTAACACCATTCAATTCGTAACCAGGAGCGATATAATATGTAATATCTCTTTGATTTGTAGTCAAAGGTAAAAATGAAACTAAATTATCTGTAACCAGATTTAAACTTTGCCCCGTTTGCACACTTGGATTGACATTCTTGGCATTAATTGACTGAACTGGTAAGATTACATTCAAAGTAATAGGTTCAGAAACAACTTTACTGGTTTCCATTGAGTAGACTGTCATAGTAGTAGTTCCTGCATTTATTGCAGTGACACTAATTGTGTTTACTCCATCTTCTTCACTAACAAGGGAAGCCGTAGCAATTCCACTAGGAGAAAATTTGACACCCAACTCTCTGTCCATAGTATCAGAAAAACCTGTCAAGGTAGCAGTGAAAGTTTTTGTATAACTACTTTGGTCAGCAGTATCCAAAATCATCTCCAACTGATTATCTTCACAATCGGTGGTAATTTTCATATTTGCATATATATCTCCACAACCAGCAAAACATAATATGCAAGCAAAAATTATCGTGGAAATTAAGCCAAATGTTTTTCTCATCTTTATCTCCTAAATGGTTCCCATTTTAGTTTGTGTTTGTTAGTATTTTTTATTTACAAAAATTACTATAATACTACAAAATATATTGTATTAAATGCACCAGCAAAAAGTCAAATAAATAACGCACAAAATCCCACTATAAAAATAATTAAAAATATTAAATATTTTCGAAATAAAATAGAAAAATACTAACAGAACTGCTTTTTAGTTGTGTTTTAATTCTTTATTAGTTATAATTTATTTATTATTTTTATAGGAGAAGTTTGTATGATTGATGATAAGATATTATTTGACCTAGAAAATAATTTTGGTGACTGGTGGAAAGGCAAATTTGAAACGCCTACAATGAGTAAGAAACTCTACCCCTACACTCAATTATTTTCACCCATTAAAATTAACAGATTGACAATCAAAAACCGTATTGTTATGGCACCTATGGGAAATATCAATATGGCAGAAGAAACTGGACGCCCAAATCAAAAAATGATTAGTTATCTAACAGAGCGTGCCAAAGGCGGAGTTGGACTGATTACTACTGGATTAATCCCCGTAAGTTATGGCATTGATAGTAGTATAAAGGAATTAGGCGACCTTAGTTATTTCCCTAGAATTGACCGCTCCCGTACAGTATTTTCAGGCTGGCGTGAGTTGGCTAGCGGAGTTCACTCAAATGGTTCGAGCCTGTTTATTCAACTTACCGCAGGTTTGGGGCGTGTTGGTAACCCACAATGTTTGTTGACTCAAATGAAGTTACCTGTTTCTGCTTCTTGGAATCCAAATTACTATATTCCACAAATTCCTTGCAAAAGACTATCTGGACACGCACTCAAAAAATTGGTAAAGAGATTTGGACAGGCAGCGGCTGATGCAAAATCTGCAACTATTGATGGTGTATATTTGCACGGACACGAAGGCTATTTGTTGGAACAATTAACAAATCCAGCATTTAACCGCCGAAATGTAGGCAGATATGCAAACTGGCAACGATTTGGACTAGATGTAGTAGAGAATATCCGTAAACGAGTAGGGAAAAATTTCCCTATAATGTATAGAATTGATTTGTCATTGGCTTTGAACGCTACTTATAAAGACAAAATGAATAGTGTAAAAAGTTTAAAGAAATTTAAAAATGAAAGAACTATACAACAAACTCTTGACTATATGACAAACTTGGTGAAAGCCGGAGTTGATATGTTTGATGTAGATATCGGTTGTTATGACAACTGGTGGCTACCTCACCCACCTGCAAGTATGCCTAGTGGTTGTTATCTAGAAATCAGTAAAATTGTAAAAGATTATTTCAAAGAAAATAATATTGTTTCAAATCAAGGTATACCTGTGCCTGTTGTTGCAGTGGGAAAATTAGGCTATCCAGACTTGGCAGAAAAAGCACTTCGCGACCAAAAATGCGATATGATTATGTTGGGGCGTCCGCTTCTTGCAGATGCTGACTGGGTAAACAAAGCATACAAAGGCGACAACAAAAATATTATTCCTTGCATAGGTTGTCAAGAGGCTTGTATTAATGAGTTTGTAAACGGTGGACACCCACAGTGTGCAGTAAACCCTCGTACCGCTTTTGAGGAAATATTTAGTGCAGAAATGGAAAAAGCACCAAAACAAAAATATGTTTGCGTAATTGGAGCAGGACCTGCTGGAATTGTTACAGCAAAGACCTTGATAGAAAGAGGACACAAAGTAGATTTAATTGAAAAAGAAAAATATATAGGTGGTACTCTAATTGCTGGTGGCGTTCCCGCTATTAAATATGAAATCAAAAACTATGTTGAATATTTGCGTAATCAAGTCGCTGAATTAAAGAAAAATGCAAATTTCAAAATATCACTTGGTACAACTGCTACTACTGCTAGTATAAAAGAAAAGAATTATGATGCCGTTGTAGTTTGTACTGGTGCTAGCATTATACCGCCACCAATAGAAGGAATAAACAGCAATAATGTAGTTACAGTAGTTGACGCTTTGAACTTCCCTCAAATTTTTGAAAAGAAAAAGAATGTAGTAATTATCGGTGGTGGAGATTCTGGTTGTGAAACTGCTTACTACTTAAAATACGAACTTGGTATGAATGTTGACATTGTTGAAATGTTGCCGACACTTATGACTGCAAGTTGTACTGCCAATCGTGGACACTTATTGCACTATTTACAAAAAGCAAATGTGGTAGTTCATAATGTTTCCAAAGTTACAAAGATTACTCCAAATTCTGTAACTATTGCCCAAAATATGAGTAAAACCGTGCCTGACCCATACAATACTTGGTCACCTGTTTTACCTGAAAACATTTCAAATCCTCTTGCTCCAAAAATTAAAGACAGTATAGAAGAAATTACTATACCTGCTGATGTCGTAGTACTGGCACTCGGAACTAGACCAAATGATGCAATATTCTATGAAATGCAAAAAGAACATGTTGCACCTGAAATATATAATGTCGGTGACTCACTTAGACCAGGCAAAATATTTACCGCAGTAAAATCGGCTTATCGTAGAGCAAGAACAATATAATAAAAAAATTAGGAGGATATTATGAAATTAACCAAAGACGAGAAAGCAATACTAGATGGTAGCGAAGGTCCTACAATGGCAAAAATTATGCGTACTATGGTAATGTTCGGCGAGATTGCTGGTGCAAAAAGATTAGTACCCGTAACACACGAAGGACACTTAGTTACCTCTTTTGGTATTAGCATACTCAAACCCGTTTATAGAATTATGAACGAAATAATAGATTCAGGCATAAAAGCAAAATGGTCTTTTACAATGGATCCCCGCCCTATTGATTATGTTAATGTAAAATGTAATCTTTTAAACAAATTTGTATTTAGTAAAGTTATGTATGGTCAACAAAAAAAATATGAAGAACAATTAAGAAAAGTCGGTTTGCGTGGTACAAATGATTTTAGTTGCACCTGCTATTTGCCAGAAATGGGCAACACTCCAAAAAAAGGTGATGTCTTATCTTGGGCAGAAAGCAGTGCGGTAGTTTACGCAAACTCTGTCCTTGGTGCAAGATGTAACCGTAATAGCGGTATGTTTGACTTGTTTGGAAATATTTTAGGAAAAGTCCCAGAATTTGGATTTTTACTAGATGAAGGTCGTGAAGCAAACTGGGTAATTGATATCAAAACCACCACTCTACCCGAGGCTCAAATCCTTGGTAGTGCGATAGGTATGGCAGTTGGGGACGGCGTACCATTTATCAAAGGTTTGGATAAATTCCTTGGTAAAAAATTAGATGCAAAAACCTGCTCTTACTTAAAAGATATGGGTGCAGCAAGTGCCAGCAATGGTGCGGTAGGTTTATATCATATACAAAATCTTACCCCAGATGCCGTAGAAAAAGGTACAGCACTTATAAAAACCAGTCCAAATCATTTGGAAATTACTGATGAATATTTGCAAAAAGTTTATGACAACTATCCAATTTTGTGGAAAAATAAAAATGCAAAACCTTATTTGTGTTTTATAGGTTGTCCTCATTTATCCCTTGAACAAATGGTATCTTGGACAAACAATATTACGGACTCATTAGCAAAAAATGGCAGAAACATAGTTACTATGCGAACAGTTATCACTACTTCTCCCGCAGTTTTAGATGCTTTCAAAAAATTGCCTGAATATCAAAAACTGTTGGATACAGGTGTAAAAATTAGTAATATTTGTCCTTTGATGTATGTTGATAATCCAGTTGCTGGCAAAAAACCTATTATCACTTGTAGTAATAAATTGCGTACTTATTCGGGTTCTAGATATTATAAGGAATCTGAAATAATAGATATAATTACAGGCAAAAAGGAGGGCAAATAAATGGCTACAAAAGAATTAAAATTTAAAGGTAGAGTCATAGCAGGCGGAGATTTGGTAGGAGAAGCCGTTGTGTCAAAACAAGGTTTAAATACACTTGCGACCTTTCAAAATAGCCTAATAATAAAAGCAAAAAAAGTAGTTTGTGGCGACCAGAACAACGCAGATATTTACAAAAAAGTGTTGACAGGTAAAATTCTATGTTTGCCTATGACAATCGGTTCAACAACTGGTGGACTTGTCATTCAAACTGTTTGCTCTATGGGTAGTAATCCCAGTGCGTTCCTTTTTTCAAAAACTATTGATTCACTTGCTCTTAGCGGTATTACCTTAGCAACTATTTGGGAAAACAGCAAAGTAATTGCCATAGATAAACTGGGCGATGAATTTTTAGAAACCGTAAAAACAGGCGACCAAATAGAAATAAAAGCAGACGGTACAGTCATTATTCATCCTGCTACCACATCAAACCAAGTACAAAAATAACTGCAATTTTTACCAAAAATATTTACTTTTACATATATGTATGATATAATTCCTTTGAATTAAAAACAAAAAGGAGAAAGATTATGGCAGCGAAAGATTTTGGACCTGGCGTAAAAATAATATGGAAAGACCGTAAACGTTGGTGCGGTATGCCATTGTCTTTTACTCGTTACTATATAATCCAAAAACCTGGGAAATGGATAAAGTTAATTGAAGATACAGGACTCTTTACTTCACATATAGAAGAATTAAACTTGTTCCGTGTAGATGATATTACAGTTTTTGAATCTTTTTCAAACAAGTTTTGGGGGACAGGAAATGTTACGGTATATTGTAAAGATGCATCTTCCGAAACCGTTTCTATGATAAGAATAAGAGCACCACAAAAAGTGCGTAATCTAATAATGGGTTTGGTAGAGGACGAGAGAAAAGCAAGAAACTTACAATACGGCGAAATGCAGTTCTAATCTTCTTAAAAATAATTATAACCAACAAAAAAACGCTAAAATTATAGCGTTTTTTTATTTTTCTTTTCGTTTATTAAATTTTAAGTTCCACAAAGCAGACATTTACATTTATATTTATAAAAATTTATGTAATCTATCTTTTTTTATATAAAAAATTATTTAACTAAAAACATTCACTAATTATATATTAGATTTTGCTTGACTGTTTTCTTGATTCAATTCTTTTAAAGCAATTTTGTTATCACTTTCTATTTTGTCATATTTTTCTATAAAAGCATCTTTATCAGCCATAAATTCATTTAGTATACCTGTTAAATCAACATTTGCCTCATTTGGTTGTATACATTCTTTTGCCAAACTCAAAGCACTTATATTTTTAATAACCGTTGAATAATTATCTTTATCATCTTTGTTTGTATATTCATCTTGCCACTCAATATCAGCACCTTTTCGTAAAGCAAGTATCAAAACATCCTTGTTTTGCATTCTTATTGCACCTTCCACTAGATTGTGTTCCCACTCACCTTTTACGCCAGCACTACCACCTCTAAAAGTGCGATCACCCTCCAATCTTTCAGCATAATTCATACCATCAACAGTATTATTAAGTTTGTTTGATTTGTTTAATTTATCATTTTCCGTAGTAAAATCTAACCTAGCCCCTAATATTTTGCATTTTGAATTAAAATTAAAATCAATATTATTATCCATCAAAAACTCAACTACATCATCATTATAAGTTGATAATGCTTCTTTATAAGCGGTACTTGGCTCAATTTCAATACCTTTGTTAATAGCATCTTGCAAAACTCCCACAAAACCATCACGGCAAGCACGCAAAATCACTTCTTTTTGCTCGGCTGGGGACTTTCCCTCTAATTGTAATTCTTCGTGGCAACTAACATACTTTTCTAAATTATCCTTATTTTTTTCTCTAAAAGTTGATTTTCTTAATCTAGCAGGAATAATAGAATAACTCGCTATCTCATCACAAAGACTATCATCTACATTCCATCTCTTTGCAAGTGACAAAAAGTTTTCATATTTTTTATATCCATTATCATCATATATTAATATCGGCTTGTCTATAATTGCCCCTGCTTTGATAGTATTAATTATGGCTTTTCCCATTTTTGAATCGATATCCCTACTGACACCATCTCTATCCAAATGAAAAAGCATAGAGATTAAAGGATCACCCAAATCAACATTTGCATTACAACTCAAACCTGCATTAATCAATTCAAGATTGCCTGCATTGACCTTACTTGCCATTGCTAAGAATCCGCTTACTCTTGCCTCACCATTAATTCCAAGAATTGCGTCCATTTTTCCATTTTTGTGAAATTCAATAGCCATATTATCAAAATTTATACTTGCCCCATTTTTTATAGCAAGACTAAAATCGTCCAAATGTCCCGCACCATTTAAACTATCCAACAACATTGTTTCTGCCAATAACTTTTTACTCTTCATTAATATTCTCCTATTAAATATTTCAAATTATAGAATAAGTAAAATTACTTATAAACATATTATATAATAATAAAGATTTAAAGTCAATATTAAACTAAATTAATAAGTTACTATTAGATAAATTTTAACAGTGCAATTCTATTATTTATATACAAATAAAAATTTTAATAATCCAAATATTTGTTTAATTAAAAAAGAAAAAAGGCAATTCTTTACTCTAAATAATCAGCCAAAAATCTTGCCATTACAGCACCAACTAAATAACTATTCTTTGAGGAATTTTCAGCACAAATCAATATTACAGAACCATAAACATCTCCACCAGCAACTATCGGGAAAATGCTAATCAAATTATTTGAAAAAATTGAGTCGTTATTTTCAAACAATCTAATCTCACTGCTTGGCTTTTCTTTTACCAACACTTTATCCAAAATATTTTGCCTAATT
>Ga0172378_10000718_pt1 | contig 29542 bp, 22 predicted proteins | sample GrowelOW332metaG_FD_119755 | JGI IMG/M metagenome (GOLD analysis project Ga0172378, IMG submission 119755) | Groundwater microbial communities from an aquifer near a municipal landfill in Southern Ontario, Canada - Pumphouse #3_1 metaG | ecosystem: Environmental > Aquatic > Deep subsurface >...
GCCCGTGCTGCCCGAAGAATTCACAGTGCCGCTCGAACTCGTGCCCGTGCTGCCCGAAGAATTCACAGTGCCGCCCGAACTCGTGCCCGTGCTGCCCGAAGAATTCACAGTGCCGCTCGAACTTGCAATCGAAGAAGAAGATCCAGAACCGCCGCTGACACTTGAGCTAGAGATGCTCGAAGAAGACTTTGCGCTGGAACTCGATTCTACATATACGCTCACGCTTGAAGAACTCCGCGAACTGGAGGAAATAATCGTACCATCACTGGTTGTAGCAGACGTACGCGGAGCACCTGCACCCGAAAGAGGAGCGAGGTCATCCAAATAATTATCAATCCATTGAACGTGAATCAAAATGTTATTGTCTATGCGCTTGTTCACATTGGACGTATAATCGAGGAATATCAAGTGGCCAGAATTGCTCGCCACAAAAATATGTCCCTTGCCATCCGCAGTTCCTTGATCAAGCAACCAGCGCACTTCCGCTGTCCCAGAAATAGCATATCCTACCGACTCAGCGCTATTTGCAGAATAGCTTCCTGTCATCAAACTATCCGGGAACATATATTTGCGCAAATCCACATCAGCTACTACTTTTTTTGTGGAGGGGTCTATTTGCACAATATGAGAATCACCGAACAACAGAAGCGTACCGGAATATTCATCATAGCTTGCACCATGCGCACCTTTCAAGGAATCGATCAGTGTTTTTGTCTTAAGTCCCGTAATATGAATCGCTTGGCAAGGTTTTTCCACTACAGAACAGGTCGTATCTACAATTTCACCAAATTGAGCATTATAGCTGGAAGTCCTAGAAATTGTGCCCAAATTGCTCGAACGCGTATAAAAAGCCTTCCCTGTACCATCCCAGAGAAGTGTCGTAATATTGTTCGTACTTCCCGAAATCGTTACTTTCGTTCCCGCGCCCAAATTACTGACGGAAGCATCCGTCGACGCTGAATAGCGGACAAGATTACCCGGAATTCCCGCTGACCAAAGAACCGAATTATCAGGATTCATCATCAAGTGATATGTAGAGGAGCTCGCATTTGCAGACGCGGTGCGGACAATGTTTTTAGAACTCTTGTTTACCTTGTAGATAGCATTGTTGCCTTGACCGCCGATAAGAAGATCTCCATCTGGATGATGCACTACTCCATCCGCGCCAGGCGTTGCACAAATAGAGTCCTTATTACTGAGCTTTAGATAACCATCGCCATCGTAATAATAATCCACGCCCTTTACGCCCGTTCCGCCGCTATAGCGCGTATAATAGACGGTAGCATTCGTACTCGCCGAAGGATACAAATCACCCACCTGCTGAATCCAGATGCCGGTCGCCGGGTTATAAGGCGTATTGATAACGACATCAGCCGCAAAGGCTTCTGTCGCAAAAAGGCCTAAAAGCCCAAAGGCAAAAAGAAATGCGTTCTGTGTTTTCATGATCGTATCCTCCAGGGTTAATCGTCAAGCGCAAGGCCACCCTTGCCACCGTGGACACCCCATTTAAAAATCTTGTCAAATTTATAAGACTCTTTCTCTCCGTGTACTTTCAAACGGAATTTTGCTATATACACGCCAATGCCCGCCTTGCGCCCGCTTTCCGCGCGCAAATTCCAGCGCAAATACAAGCGCTTCGGATTTTCAAAGCAATTGCCGCCGAAATCGACATCATCGCACTTGATCTCTCCATGCGAACTCGCCACGTATGCACCGAGGTTCGTGTACACAAACATTTCCCAATCGAGGCCGACCTTATTCAGATCAAGGGACTCGCCCGTAGAATCATCAAAAATTGTCGCAAAAGCAATATCGAGCATTACACCCAGAGACTTCCCCATTTCATTTTTTACGGATGTTCCCGCAGGGAAGAATCGCTCCGTAAAAGAAGCCCCATCAGAGGCTAGGGCTACACGGTCAAGCCCGATAAACGAAGATGTTTCCATCACAACACGCGGATCGCCTTCAATTTCGACAAGCTGAGAATTACTCGCCACTTTATTTCCCGACGTATCCGAAATAGCAGAAGGCAGAATAAAGAGAGAATCATTCGGATTCGCACGGGAGAGCAAATCATCATCATCCGCAAGGAACAAAGTAAGCTTTGTCAAATCATCGCTCCAAACAACGTATGAAAAATCAAAATACGTCGTATCGCCATCTATTACAAAGCCAATGAAATTAGCTTCGGCAATTGCCGTTGTATCAATGCTTTCAGAGAATGCGACAACCAAGCGGTCCGGAAATTCCGAGTTTTCCGATTCTGGAGAGAGGAAGGTGGACGAAATCACAGGAGCCATGCGGTCATTCATTTCCAAATACTGCACATCCGTCTTAGTCGTATCGCCATTGATGACGGAAATACCGACAAGTGCTGCATAACCATAATCCTCGTTATCTATCGAAGTTAAATTTTCCTTCACCTGAGATTCCCATTTATCGGAAAGCACATAAGAAACGATCGTCCCATCCTCAGAAAGGACCAAATTTTTTGCCTCGGGAACGATATCCAGCACATTCCCTGTAGAATCCAGCCAATAGAAATGGAGATCTAAATTTTCAAGATCCTCTTCGGTAATCGCATTTTCAAAGCCCACAGTCACCCAATCCATACGGCCATCAGCGTCTCTATCATAAAAGCCGTTATTCTCATTGGAAAGATAGACTCGGCCCGAATTAGTAACAACAGCAGGTAAATTGAAGGAAGGTTCGTTTCCGTCTGCAGTTACAACACCGCTATCGCCAAGCCCTACCACAATGGAAAGGGAATCTCCCACAGAAACAGCTCCGGAATCCGCAACGAACGTCCAAGTATCTCCATCCTTGGAAATGGCCTTCACATAAATTTTATCGCCATTAGAAAGTTCAAAAATTTTCCCACTCGTAAGAGAAGTATCTATATCTTTATTGAACGCAATAACCAGAGTATCCTTCGCTCCATTGACTCCAGCGATAAGCGTCGCTTTTTCAATCACAGGACCGATGCGATCTTCAATATCACAGGTCAAGGCAGAAGTCGCAGAACTGAGCGAAGAAGTCACATACACCTTGAGATCGCCCTCGCCGGAATCTTCCGGTGCAGATGTTTTCACATCCAAAAGCTGCATCACATCACCCTTTGAAGAACGCTCGTAATCACCGGTATACTGCTTAAAAGATTCTCCATTCGGCCAGCTATAAAAAATGCTGTCCCACTTAACAGAAGCAGAATCGGTCTTGCCCGAGAAATAAGCGATAATGCTATCGCCCACGCCGTCGCCATTTGCATCATAGATAAATGCACTATCGAGGGAAGGAAGATCTGGATTTTCAAAGTTCAACTTACCGGGGAACGTTTCGTTTACCATAAACGAAGAAGTATTTGCCGGATCGGGAAAACCGCCAAGCGAGAACGTCGCCCCAGAAACAGCAGAAGAAGCCTTGATGACAAAGCTCCCTATTCCTTTTTCTACATCCACACGCGAAGTCGTATCTCCACCCAGAGTATAGAATTGTAATTTATCAGAACCTGCCGGGGTCGAAAAATAAAAAGTCTTTGTAATAAGCGAATCCTTTTCACCCGCAAGAGGTCCCTTTGGAACGACAGCTTCCACATAAACAGTTAAAGAAGAATCCACGGGCAAAGAGAGGAGCGTTGATTCATCGACAAATACAGTGTCGCTCCCTTGCAGATAAAAAAACTGAAGCTCTGGAAGATAAAAGGTGTAATACCGGAATACGGTCGGAGTCGCTTCTGCATCAGTCATTGTCCCCATTGGAGCTCTTGTAACAGGATACACAGAATGAGCTCGCAGATAAACTAATCCGGTAGAGTCCGAAGCCGTCACTGCCGCTGGGCTCTGTAAAACAGAATCCTTTTTGCAATCACCGGCGTCCGTACAAGGATTGATAATTAGTGTATCATTAGGGAAATACGCATAAAATTTTGCGCCCTTGATAGCATTTGCAGAACTGTTGAGAGAACCTTCAGAAACTACCCATAATGTAGGAAACTTGACCGTACCTACTGGATAAAAACAGGTTTTCGTCGAATCCGCGCAATGCATATCCGCAGCGGAAAAAGCGGCCACTGCAAAAAGCAGGACACCTAAAAAGGTCTTTATAACCGCAAATTTCAGCAGCTGATCCATCATTCAAGAATCCTCATAAAAAAGCACAAAACCCAAACGCTTTTATTACACAAAAATAACTCAAAAAAGACAAAAAAAGACACAAAAAAGAACAAAGAAATTAAGTAAAGGGTACCTCTAAAAATTGCTTTGGTGAAGTGAAATTGTCAAGAACCGAGCAAGAGCAGGAAAGAAAAGTGGCCAATACTGGCGGTATTGGCCATCTTTGAGTGACGAACTATTGTGATGTATTATTGACAATTTCATAAAAATGAATTTTTAGAGGTACCCTAAATCCCGAGATTGCATCCTCTTTTGATACCCCGAGTTGGAATATACCAGAAAAGAGAAATCCCTCTTTACGGCAAAAAATCTTCGACAACAGCATCCATCATCGTCCAACCCTGTCCCACAAGAAATATCCGGGAACCTTCCCTTGCAAGAAAATTCCGGTCAACCCAGGAGCAAATTTTATTTTCTGGAATCAAAAAGGATTCTTTTTTTAAAAGTTCAGTCAAATCCAAGCCATTGCTTGTGCGGAGAGAAAGCCAAATAAATTCTTCAATCCGCTCCTTCCTTCCCAAAATATCTTTCAAAAGGTCCTCATCAGGACATCCTCTCTTCACCCAATTTCTCCAATCGGAATACCGGTAAGGAGCCGCAGTCCGGACATTTCCCTGAAAACTGTGTGCTCCAGGGCCAAGTCCCAAATATTCTCCCCGCTTCCAATAATTGAGGTTGTGCAGACTTTCCTCGCCCTTTCGCGCAAAATTGGATACTTCATAGCGTTCCAAGCCGAATTCCTTGAGAATTTCAACTCCACCATCATACATATCGGCATAGAGATCTTCCGGGAGCGTAAAAAGGCCCCTTTTAAGATGTGTCGCAAGGACTGAATTCGGAGAAACGGTAAGACCGTAAAAACTTACGTGCCCAATTCCCGTTTTAGCGAGTTCCCGCACGTCCGAAAGGAACGATTCCAATGTCTGCCCGGGCAATTGAAATATCAAGTCTGCACTCACCCGGAAGCAACGTTTTTGAGCAAACTCGTTCAACCGGAACAAGGATTCACGGCCCAAAGCAGCCGTTTGCCGACGCCCGATATTCTTCAAAAGACGGTCATCAAATGTTTGGATTCCCAAGCTAAAGCGGTTCACACCCAAAGACGCGGCATTTTCAAGCACGGACAAACTCACTGAATCCGGATTGCACTCAAGAGAAACCTCTTTTAATTGCTCGAAATGAACCCCTAGCGAAGTCAATCCATCCACAAGCCTTAAAAGCTCCTTTTCTGGAAGGAGCGATGGCGTACCACCTCCAAAATAAGCCGTATTCAAGGATGAAATAAATTTTTTACATTTTTCAAACCGGAGTTTTGCCTCCTGCAAAAGAAGATCCACATATTCTCCGTACATCCTAACCGGAGCCGCCAAAGCCGAAAAATCGCAATAATCACATATTTTGACACAAAAAGGAACGTGGATATAAATACCATTCATCAAAGAGGAATATATATTATCCCGGTGCGGAAACCATTTGACATTAAAGCCTTTCTCAAAAAAAAGCTTTCATCGCTTATCTTTTTTGGTTTGTCCGCCATTGTACTCGTGCTAGCCTCTACAATTCTTTTCGGAGAATCCTACAAAGAAATCTTCATCGCCCTGATGCTCTGGAGCTTGCCGCTTTTTCTACACTGACTTATCCAGGGGGCCCATTAAATGTCAAGAATTAATAAAAGAAAGCTCAAGTCTATCTGTTTTTACCTCATTAGCTGGATCGTTTTTTGTTTTCTGTTCGTCCTCCTGCATACTTACGGAACCCCATCATTTCTTGACCCCGTCTCTTATTTGACAGCTCTTCAATTTTCTCTTCTAGTAGGACTTTCACATGGTATCTATGACGTAATTATTCTGCAAGACGACAAAGATCACCGCCCAATATGGGCATCCTGCCTCATCCGCTTCTGGTACTTCACCTCTACAACCGTAATTAATATTTCCCTTTGCATATTCGTCGAGAATTGGTACGAAGATGGTTACCTCATCGACGAAAATAGTTTAACCCAATTGAAAGCTGCCTTTGCAACACCTCAAATTCGGGCTTTCTGTATTTATTGTATTTGTGCAGGCTTCATCATTACCTTTATCCGCTCCGTGCACAAGAAATTCGGGACAAGAGTTTTCATTAATACATTCCTCGGCAAGTATCAAAAACCGACAGAAGTAGAACTTGTTTTTATGTTTGTGGATTTGAGGCATTCTACACAACTCGCAGAAAGCCTCGGTCACGTCCAATACAGCAATTTTCTCAAGGACTACTACCATCTGCTTTCCAATTGTTGTGAAGAGAACCAAGGAGAGATCTACCAAATTGCCGGAGATGGGGTTTTCCTCACTTGGCCGCTTTCCGCTTGCAAAAAAAAACCGAGACCGCTGCTTTGCTTTGAAGATTTGAAGAAGTGTTTTGCAGGGACCCGCGCACGCTTCGAGCGGGAATACGGGACGTATCCCACATTCAAAGGAGCAGCTCATTCTGGAAAAGTCATTATGACCGAAGTCGGAAACTTCCAAAGCGAAATGGCCTACCACGGCGACGCACTCAACACAACCGCCCGCCTTCAAGATCTGTGCACGCAAGTGGGTGAAGAATTTTTAATTTCAGGAGATCTCCTCACAGAACTTAAAGGAACGGAAATCTATAACCCCAAACCAAAAGGGGCTTTTGAATTGAAAGGAAAGAAAAAAGAAATTTTTGTATTTTCTCTCGACTTTTCCCTTGACAGATAAAGATAGATTATTTATAATTGGCTCACCCCGCGGGAATAGCTCAGTTGGTAGAGCACGACCTTGCCAAGGTCGGGGTCGAGGGTCCGAGTCCCTTTTCCCGCTTAAAATAGAAGACATCCTTTATGGATGTCTTTTTGTTTTTTTATCCATCTTGGAAAAGCCTTCTTTTCGATGCTTTTTCTCACAGGGAAGGCTCTAAAAAACTTTCTTGGGAAAAAGCCCTCTGAGGAACAATTCAGGCCGTGCAAACTAATTTGCAGCCCTGCAAGGATAAGGATGGAACAACGCGACTCTACAGCGGTGGCACATCGCCAGAGTGAACTTTTCTCTTCTGAGCGGAAAAGAGCCGAAGCTTGCTTTGCCGTTATAGTCGGCTTTTGAAACCGTCATTACTCAAAATGTCAAAAAGCATTCGAGTCAGAAATCCGTAGCGGATGCAGAAGGCTTCGATAACGCCATTAAGGGTTCTCCACAGAATCGCGGTCATTCTCAAGTAAACATAACAATGACTTTTAATTTAGGCGATTTTAGGCACTTTATGTTTCTACCTCTCGCCATTTCACTTTAGTTTTAGCCTGTTTTAGTCTAGGCTCCAATAGATAAATCCCATTTTATTCCCTCTTTCTACAAACTACAACCAGAATATTTTTTAAGGATTAACCACCGAAAAAGAGGTGCTCGGTAAAGCAAAAAAGCAGACTCTTCGAAAGGCGTTTTCTATATGTAAAAATGAATCTTTCGATTCATTTAGATTAAATAATCTTTTCAATCCAAGGGAAAATATTATCCTTTTCTTCCAACATTTTCAAAATGGATTCTCTATCGGACTCGCCTAGAAACAACGCATAAAGTTGCATAAAGCTGTTTTCGTGTTCCCGCAAACGAAAACGCGCATAGTCTGCCGCCGAATTATTGTGAATCATAAACGCCCAATCCGAAGCCTGAAACAAAGCGAGTTCACGATACATCTGGCAAAGCACGCGCTTTTGAATTTTTGAAAGGTTCTTAACCTTGCGGCATTCCTTCATAATCGCAAGCATCTTAAAAAACATCGGATAAATGTATTCTACTTGCGGATTTACCCACACAGAAGCAAAACCATTCTCACCCCAAGAAGAAAACACCGGATTGTGAATTTCCGTATCACCGGGATCGAGTTTCAAAGCATTAACCGAACCGAGTTCCAGAATCTTAGAGATGGCCACGCGTTCAAAGACAGACTCAATAAATTGCGGACCTTCATACCACCAATGACCGAAGAGTTCCGCATCATAAGGGCAAAGAATGCAAGGCAAATGAGACTCCATTTCTGGAGCAAGCGCAGCCATCGTCGATTCGCGGTTAGAAACAAAGAGACGCGCATGTTCGCGAGCAAGATTCATCGCCTGCCACGGATGATAGAGTTCCTTTTGTTCACCGCCCGTAATGCGATAATATTTAAATCCCGAATCTATCGGAGAATCGCCAGAAAAGAAATAATTTCCAAGATAATTGCGGTCGAGTTCCTTCGATACATCCTTATAGAATTCCCGATAATCCGGATGTCCCGGATAACCTCTGTTGCGGCTCCACACTTCCACTGAACTGGATTGTTCGCGTCCCATACAAAGTAACCCAGCAGGAGTTTTAAATGGTGCAAATACGCCATACTTAGGAGGAGGAGCCGCGAGAAGGGCCCCATGAGTTTCCAAGAAAAAATACTTTATATTCTGTTCGGCGAGGATCGCGTCAAGCCCGTTGAAATAACCGCATTCTGGAAGCCATACACCCTTTGGGTCCTTTCCAAAAAATTCCCTAAAAGAGTGCACCGTAAGCTTCAGCTGAAAACGGATGGAATCCGGTTCGGCTTGATACGCTGGCAAAAACGGATGCGTGCCTACACAAGTGAGAAGCGAAAGCTTTCCACGGCGTTCTAACGAAGCAAACTCCGAAATAATATCACGGCGCAGGCGATGCTCCCACATCTCAATAAGTTCCACCAAGCGGTTGTGATAGAAACACGCCACATCCAAGCGTTCTGGATCATTGGACAAACGCTTCATTTCTTTTTCGGAAAGTTCGAGAAGCTTTGTCAGATGCAAGGAATAGCGCGAAAGGAGAAGCTCATCCGAAAGCATGGCGAGAAGCGTCGGTGAAACGCTCAAATTAAGCACACCGGGCATTCCCTTTTCCGCCAAGCGGGACATCACTTGCACTAGCGGGATATAAGTTTCCGTAAGAGCTTCAAACAGCCAATTTTCTTCTAAAAACCGGTCGCACTGCGGATTGCGCACAAACGGCAAATGTGCGTGCAAAAAAAGGTAAAGCTGGCCCTTACGATTCGGATTCAAAATATATCAACCTTGTTATTCCGTGCGTTTGACAACAATAGGAACAATGGTCGTTGGGAAATCGCCATCCTTGTCCGTAGCAAAGACCGGAATAACCTGAGTAGAATCCGGAAGATCCTGTTCAAAAGAGAACGTTCCATCCGAATTAAGCGGGAACGGTTCGCCGCGCACCTGCAAATGCGCATCTGGACGAGTGCCGCCATAAACGATGAGACGTGTCTTAACCCAAAGGAAAAAATCCTTTCCATAATTGATCGTATCGACCGGCGACTGCAAAAGAGAGCCACTGGAAAACGCGGAACTCGAAAGAGCTCCAGAGAAAAAAGACTCCGAGGAACTCGCCAAACGCTCGAGCCAAGAAGCAATTGTTGGACTAGAAAGGCCCGAGCTGCCGAAGCCGCCAATGCCCGCTGTTCCCAAAGAAGCTTTGAAGAAAACGTTGTCTGCAGAAGGCTTAACTCCTTCAAAACTGAAGACCTGCATAGCCGGAGCTTCCACAAGAGGGACAAACGCACCCTGTGCATTCACAGAGCCAATGCTCGCCGCACAAGAAACAGCCCCGCGGTTCTGCACATACCAGCTTTTGGCATCGGCAGGAATTTCAATATCGCGGAATTTGCGGTTCTTGTTTCTCAGAACTGTCAAATCCGTAGAAACATCGTACAAACGAAGTACTAGCTTATCTCCGCCAACGAGAGCTTCTTTGACACGTTCTGTTTTTACATCCCAAAAAGCGTGGAGAAAGTTCGGATCGCGCTGCATCAGTACAAGGTATTCCGCAGAAAACGGAGACTGTACTGTTTCTGGATTCCTAAACGGAATCTTTTCAGCAACAAGATTCTTTACCGTTTCTTTCTCTGCTTTCTCTGCTTTCTCTGCTTTTTTTGCTTTGACTGCGACTTTTTTTGCGGGTTTATTTTTAGCAGCATCCTTCTTTACAGTTTTCAACCCGAAAGATTTAAGATCATCTCCTTTCAGTTCGTTTTTTTTCAATGACAACTTGGAAGATGCCTTGAGTATGGACTTTGCGAGAGGCTTAGCTTCAATCTTAGCCACATTTTTCTTCGCAGAAGAAGAGGATTTCTTTTCCAATTTTTTCTCCATTTTTTCAACAGCGGACTTCCGTTTGGCGATGACCTTTTCCACTTTCTTGACAACGTTCTTTACGGTCTTCTTCATAGAAGAGGTTATATTGGACTTAGCTGCAGGCTTCTTTTTCAAAATACTCATAACAACTCCTTAAATCGCGGACTTAGTGTACCTTCTTCGGGTTATTGCCCCAATTGCCGACTCCGGTAAGGCCGATGGTTATCCCTAAGAACTTTTCGTTCCATACGGATTCACTGTCTGCATTCCGGACACCGCCTTGGATGGCCACATCCACCTTAGTACCGCGCATTCCTAGAGGAATTCCGGCGCCGATTCCGACACCGTATTCCGTCACATTAGAAATGTACCAATTTCTTACCCAAGCTCCAAGCCTATAATCCACTCTTTGTAAGAATTTGTTATAGAAAGCATCATCTCCATCGCGTTCATAGCCAATTGCCGCGACAAATTCGTTCTGCGTATAAGTCGTATCCGACAAATTCCAAGATCCTGCGATATTCTCTATATTGCTATCCCACCCGCGGAACATAAAATCAGCCATAATATTATGGCGCTTCTTGAAATTATAGGAAACGCCTGTAGCAAATGTCGTCGGCACATCTATACAACGTGAAGTAGTTGTCGGAACGAGGGTATCCAGTTGGCTGAACTGCAAATTGTACTTGAGCTCATTTTTAAGCGTATGCGCCATCGTATAAGAGAAGTAATACGAGGCCCTGCGGCCTTTATAAAAAGCAGAGGCGGTATAATAAGCTGGATGATCCTTGATTTTCCAAGTACCATCCACCGCATCGGTAAGTTTGGAACTATTCGTCGCCCATGCATCTTCATCAGCCACCTGACTATTGTCCGCACCGAGGGTAAGTTCCCGAGAATTTCCGCCCATCACAAAATGCGCGGTCACGCCAAGAGAAATTTTGTTGAAAAAAGGAAGGCGGAGAGCATAAGACGGCGTAAGTTCAAAGACACTACCCTGATATTCAATATCCGCAAGACTCGTCTTGGAAGAATCGCTCACTTCCTCGTTCATATTCGACGTGTATTGCTCAATGATCCCCAAAGAAAAAGTGCCGAAACTTTTCATCGGAAATATGAGAAAGATGGACGGAACGTCAAAAGAATACGTAGAATAAGAATTGCCATGCTTACTTGCAACGACCCCCTCGTAAGAAAGATTCGCCGTAAATGAGACTTTTTCTTCAAACGCCAAATTCGATGGATTCCATTGAACATAGCCATCACCAGTCTTCGCTCCACCGGAATAGCCACGCCCTAAAGTCACCGAACTTGCGCCATCAGTCGACTTTCCAAGAGCATCCAATCCAATTAAAGACGCCGAATTAGCTGCGATCACAAATAAAAGAACGGAAAAAAGGCTTTTGCGGATCATTCGTCATCTCCCCGCTTAGTAGCAAGCCAGAGTTTGAGGTGCATTTTCTTGTCAATATAATGGGTAAAGTCAAAGCGGGAATACGTAAGATAATCCATGAATATATGCACAGAATCATCATCATCATCGTCGTCGCCGGCATGATCATAGTACAAAGTATCGTATGGAGCAAGCATTGAATAACCCAAACGGAGAACAACCCGTAGCTTAGCCCCGGTTGCTGCACGGTTGATATAGGAGCGGAGGCCGTCCGTAATCTGCAGAGACAGGGAATCACCTCCGAAAAACACGATGTTCGGATGTCCCTTTTCAAGGATGTAATCCTTGTTGAGTTTATAGCTTTCACCCGATTCCACATCCTTGCCGTTGCTATCGACAAAACTCGCAGCAACAACTTGCACAGGGAATCCAAGTTCGGAACCGTCCGTAGAAGAACTGCGGGGCATAGTCAGACGGGCGAGAACGACTGCCTGACGTACATCCATGCTGTCCCCTTCCGTATAGGGAAAGGAATCGCCATACAAGTTTTCAAGAGCAGAAAGAATGCGCGTTGTCGGAATATCCACCAAGAGAGATTCGAGCACCCCTCCATGTAAAACAACACAATCCGAGCAAGTCTCCATATTCGTGCTCACAATTGCCATACGGAACGGCCAAATATTCTTATAAGTATCCGAAGTGGATGCGTCGCCATTGCTTACGACAGTCTTGGTGTAAGCCTTCACGCGCATAAATGGAGTGATATCCGAAGATGGGCCATAAAAACGATAAAGTCGCTTCGAGTCCGGAGCCGAAAGTCTGAGTTGCAAATGCGCGGCATCGCGGACCTTGGACAAGGCTTGCACAAGCGTATCCGGCAAGTCCAGGCGAAGGGCGGAATCCAGATCGGTGATGTTAATTTTCATAACAGTATCTACGGTAGCTGCATATTTCAATTGACGAAGTCCGGCAAGCCAGACGGAATCTTTTATATCGCCGACGCTATCGAGATAGGCGCTCCCGGCACCCGTATCCAAAGCCCAAGAAACCTTTACCGTCAAGGCCTCTTCTATCGGAAGAGAATCGCCCAGTCCTGCTTGAGCATAAAAGCCGGAATCCGGGTAAAGGGCAAGAAATGCAGCCCTAAAATCTTTTGCACTATCGGCATCGAACTTGGCAAAGAAACTCTTGTCCCTAAAACAAAAGTCAAAAACAAGATCATGTTTCATTCCAGAAACAGTACCAAGCACTCCTTGATAAAGCTGCTTCCGGGGAGTGCTGTCAAAGCCGACTTCGTATGAAGAAAGGTAGATGCTGTCAATATCGACAGTCTGCACTGCATAGTTGGAGGGAAATCCTTGGTCATCCAGCCAAGACACGAGCGAATCGCCCGAAGAATCAAACAGGCATGAAACGAGCGCCAGGGGCGGCAGCACGGCAAAAAGCAGAAATAAGCAGACTTTCTTCACAGAAACTCCGAAAAAGGGAAACTTCAACTGCAAATATACAAAGTCTTTTCCCCGTAGATTTCTAAATTTCGCCCGTAAAAACTTTAAGAGGTCATCTTATGAAGCCTTTCCACGCCTGTTTCAAGAATATCAACGGACAGGACACCTACCCGCTCGACGAAATCATTTACCGGAGCAAAGTAGACAACAGCCTTTTGGAAGTCCTGCACGATAGCGAAGCTCTCGCACAGCGTACTCCTAGCGAGTGGAAAAAAATCTTCGCTGAGCGACGCATGAGCTTCAAGCCATCCGATATGAGCGGCGTCTGGAGCAAGCGGGAGATGGTTCTCCCGGAAATTCCGGAAGAAGACATCATAACACTCCGCGAAGGCTGGAGTCCGCTTTTTGACGCGGGCGCGCTAGCCAAGGAACTGGGCCTCCGCAAACTCTGGGTAAAACTCTGCGGAAATTCACATACGGGAAGCTTTAAAGATCTCGGTATGACGGTCCTCGTAAGTCAAGTAAATTCTATGATCAAGCGGGGAAAGCAGATCGATGCCGTTGCCTGCGCTTCCACCGGCGATACTTCTGCGGCTCTTTCCGCATACACAGCGAAAGCCGGAATTCCAAGCATCGTATTCCTTCCCAAGGGAAAGACCAGCATAGCCCAGCTGATCCAACCGATCAGCAATGGAAGCATTGTTCTCGCACTCGACACAGACTTCGACGGTTGCATGAAAATCGTACAACAAGTGACCGCAGACAACCGCATCTATTTGGCAAACTCCATGAACAGCCTCCGCGTAGAAGGCCAAAAAACGATCAGCCCCGAAATCTGCCAGGAACTCGGCTGGAGAGTACCGGACGTGGTTATCATCCCTGGGGGAAACCTCGGCAATGTAAGCGCACTCGCCAAAGGTTTTGACAATTGCTTATCAATGGGTCTGATCGACAAGAAACCGCGAATCATAGTTGCACAAGCAGCGAACGCCAACCCCTTCTACCAAGCGTTCCAGCGCGGGTTTGACAAGCTCGTCCCCGTACACGCCCAAAAGACGCTTGCCTCAGCGATACAGATAGGCAACCCGGTGAGCTATCCCAAGGCAGAACGCGCAATCAAGAATTACAATGGTTTAGTCGTGGAAGTGACCGAAGACGAACTTGCAAATGCGGCAGAACGCGCAGACCGTACAGGCCTCTACACTTGCCCGCATACAGGCGTAGCGCTAGGTGCGCTTGAAAAACTCGTCAAAGAACAAAAGATTTCCAAAGAGGAAGAAGTAGTCGTGATTTCGACGGCGCACGGCCTCAAGTTCACCGAATTCAAGGTTGCCTACCATGAAAAAAGACTCGAAGGCATCCTTTCCAAATTTGCGAACCCGGTATTCGAAGCTCCTGCCGAGATCGGACCCGTGATGGACATTCTCAAAAAGGAAATGGCTGCTAGACGGCGTTAATTAAATATTCAGAACAAAGAAACGGCTAAGATTCGCAAATCAAGCCGTTTTTTTATGTTTAAATTACAAAATGTGTTTTTTCCCTTACAAAAAACTTTTTGTAATTATATATTATAAGCGTTATGAAAATCTTTGGAAATTTGAAAACTTCAGCACTTGGTATCGCTGCTTTTTGTGTTTTTGTTTATTCGGCCTCCACTTCAGACACAGTGCGCATCGGCGTCTATGATTTGCCAAATTACCACTCTTTCGATAACACGGGCAAAGTCGTGGGCTATGAAGCAGACCTTGTCTCCCGGTTATCCCGCTATACAAACTGGGAAATCAAGTACGTTAAAATCAATAGCTGGGAAGAAGGCTTAAACAAAATTCTCTCCGGAGAATTAGACTTGCTTTCACCGGCAAAAATTTCCGCAGAAAGATTCAAAACGTTCGATTATAGCACAAATCCGATCGGAAAAGTTTGCACGGCCATTTCCACAACAGAGTCGTCTCCTATTTCTTTTGACGATTATAACGCTTTCGCTAAAGCAAGAATAGGTACAGAAAAAGAAACAGTACACGAAGAATCTTTGATACTATTCGCCGAAGCCCATTCGTTCAAGCCTAATATTGTCGAATACAAAAATTGGAATGACTTAAAAGAAGCTCTCCTAACAGGAAAAGTAGATGCTATCGTACACAATTTTATGCACGGAGATTCTACACTGAAAACGGTCGCCAAATTCAATTGCGCCTCTTACTACTTTATTATGAAAAAAGGGCGAGAAAAATTAAAGGCGTCCCTCAGCAGCGCAATCGACGAAGTAGATCGCATAGACCCGGGCTACCAAACAAGGTTAGAAGCGGTTTATTTTCCTAAATTCACCCAAGAATATCTAACAAAAGAAGAACAGGATTACATTGACAGAAAAAAAATTTTGACGGTGGGTTTTCCTGTAGACCAGGAACCTTTTTCTTACCGGGATGACAAGACCAAAGAGATTAAGGGCATCTCCGTAGAAATATTCAAACGAATAGAAAAAAAGAGCGGTTTGCATTTTAAATACACGACTTTCCCGGATATTACGAAATTTCATTCTCTCTCCAGCATGAAAATTGATGTCGTCGCCGGCTTGAACCGAAAAGAAATTCTGATTTTTCCAAAGGAATACAAAATTTCACAGCCCTACATTTCTTCGCAAAACGTCCTTGTTTCGAAAAAAGACTTAGTCCTCCCTAAAGACAGCCGCTACAGAGTAACAATGTCCAAAGAACTATATGACAATATGGACAGCAACAAAAGGGCAATCTGGATTATCTCTTTTGCACCCTCCATAGAAGCGGCGCTTGACAGCGTGAGACTAGGAAAAACGGATATGGCTTTTATCAGCGAATTCGCAGCAAGCAATATGCTTCACCGCTGGAAATTCGAAGATATGGCCCTTATTCCCCAAACAGGATCAATAGACAACTTAAGAGCCGCGGTCATATCCAAATCCGATCCGCTTCTTTATTCCATTCTCAACAAGTCCATAAAGAACTTAAACGAAGAAGATAGAAACATTGCCATAAGATCCTATATATTTTCAAGCGCATACGCATCGACAGCGCAGGATATCTGGTCTAAATTTGGGATTCCCGCAATCGTCATCTTTCTTGTTCTCATTGCCATATTCGTGGTCATCGCCATTCTCTATACAATGCATATCAAATATATGGAACTTCTCCGGCAAAAAAACATTGAGCTAGAACAAGCTAGCGAAAGCAAATCAAAATTTTTAAGTCTAATGAGTCACGAAATCCGCACGCCGATGAACACAATTCTTGGACTCTCAGAAATCATCTACAAAGACGATACGACAAACGCAGTTACAAAGAAGAGACTCGGTCTGATAAATACAGCCGGAAAATATTTGTTAGGACTCATCAACGCCATTATTGATAAATCAAAAATTGAACGGGGCATCATTGATCTCAAGAATGAATTTTTCTCTATGAATGAAGCTCTAGATGAGATGTTGACCAACATACACATCATTGCAGAGACAAAACACGTAAGCATAGTCAGCGAATCCGATGATTACACACAAATTTATCTAAAATTAGACAAAACCCGCTATGAGCAAATTTTTCTCACACTGATATCAGACGCCATACAATTTGCAAAAGAAGGTAGCAACATCCAATTCGATATTCATTTGTTGCCATCCAGTGAAGGCTCCACAAAAATCAAATACACTATAAAAATCTGTAAACTCAACACAGACCTAGACAAATTCCAGCAAATTTATGAACAGCCACTAACCTTAGATTCCACACTCAATGACAGCCCCGGCCTCGGGCTCACCGTAGTCAAGGGGATGATTGAAAAAATGAATGGATCCATCAATCTTCAAAGCGATGAACAATCTTCCATTTCTTTCATCATCATATTAGAAAGCAAATCAACCACAGACAAGAACGAAATAAATGCGACTACCGAAGAAACAAATCCGGCAGATAAACTGAAAGGAAAATGCGTACTTATAGTGGAAGACAACACAATCAACCGGGAAATCGCAAAACTTATCCTGATGAGTGCAGAAATCATCGTAGAAGAAGCCCACAATGGAAAAGAAGCCGTAGATCTCTTTAGAGAAAACCCCGTAGGGCACTACAACGCCATCCTAATGGATCTCCGTATGCCAATAATGGACGGATTTGAAGCGACAGAGGCCATCCGCAACTCAAAAAGAGCTGAAGCAAAAACAATACCCATTATTGCAATGACTGCCGATGCTTTTACTGACGATATGGAAAAAACATCTGCGGCAGGGATGAACGCACACCTTTCCAAACCTGTGGAATCAAAGACCCTGTTGAAGACCCTTGCGGAATTTGTGACTTAAGACTATCCTATCATATTTTCTATCTTTTGAAGTATGGTGTTGAATGTCATTTGGCTCCTTTTCTTTTTTGGTGCATTTATTGCATGCGCCATTAAATGTTTTGTTTTTGGAGAAACGGGCATATTCAACGACACCATACAGAGCGCTTTCGAAATGTCCAAAACCGCTTTCGAAATTTCTCTGGGACTTACCGGTATCCTTTCCCTCTGGCTCGGCATTTTAAAAGTCGGCGAAAAAGGCGGAGCCGTACAAATTTTGGCGAAGTTTATCGATCCCCTGTTTTCACGTCTTTTCCCATCCATCCCTAAAGGTCACCCAGTAAAAGGGACTATGCTCATGAATATCAGCGCAAATATGCTGGGACTTGATAACGCGGCAACTCCGATGGGCCTCAAGGCGATGAAGGAACTCCAGGAGCTCAACCCAGATAAAGAGACCGCGAGCGATGCGCAAATACTCTTTCTTGTTTTAAACGCAAGCGGACTTACACTCATCCCAGTGAGCATAATGACCTACCGGGCACAGCTCGGTGCTGCAAATCCCTCCGACATTTTCCTTCCTTTACTCCTTGCTACATTCTTCAGCACTCTCATCGGAATTATCGTCACCAGTTTTTTTCAAAAAATCGAGCTTAAGAACCCAGTCACAATTGCTTGGTTCATCGGTCTTACAAGTGCTGTACTTGGCACACTCGTCTACTTTTCAAAATTATCCGCACAGGAACTCGGAGCCACAAGTCTCTTCGTGAGCGGTTTTGTTCTCTTCTCCATCATCATCATTTTCTTCGGGCTTGCCGTTTACAAAAAAGTCCGCGCATTCGAAGCATTTATCGAAGGCGCCAAAGACGGTTTCCACACAGCCGTAATGGTCATCCCCTATCTGGTTGCAATACTTGTAGGTGTCGCCGTATTCCGCGCAAGCGGAGCGATGGACATTGTGATGAGTTCTGTCTCGCACATATTCTCCTGGTTCGGGCTTCCAAACGATATAATCCCAGCACTTCCCACAGCTATTATGAAACCTCTTTCGGGAAGCGGCGCCCGAGGAATGATGATCGACGCAATGAAAACTTATGGCCCAGACAGCTTTGTCGGGCACTTGAGCTGTATTTTCCAAGGTGCAACCGATACAACATTCTACATTATCGCGGTCTATTTCGGTTCCGTCGGAATCAAAAAGACAAGGCATTCCGTAATTTGCGCGCTTGCCGCAGACTTTGCGGGCATCATTGCAGCGATTGCAATCGCCTACATTTTTTTCCCGCCCGTTTAAAAATGAGGAAGAAACCATGAAGAAAGGTATCATCTTGTGCATCATCATGGCATTTTTGCTCGCCGCCTGCAGCTCCGACAAGCAAGCGGATACAAAATCCAATGTATCTAAAACAGCCCTTAAAAAAGTGAAGCCCGCCGCACGCAAGCCCCGAGCCTCCAAACCGACGGGCACGATTACATACCGTGCCGTACGCAAGTACAAAATAGCAGTCGATTCCACAAACCATACACTCTCCACATATACCGGATTTTGCGATATCAATGCGGACGGAAGTAACGTTGAATACAAAACCGAAACGGAAAGCTTCGATTTTCTCCACGTAAATGACTCACTATACCTCACCCGCAATAATACCACGGAAGTATATTACGGGCCAGACTCCGTCCTAGATGAAACTTGGACCTATACGGCGAATTGCGAAGGCGATGAATGCGTAGAGCTCCCACAAGGAACCTCTATGGAACGCAAATTTTTTGGCGATTCCATGACACTTACGGTTATCTGGAAAGACTATTGCTTTATGGATGCCTACGACAATTTCGATGTGCACCCTACTGAAGATACCATTGCAAAAACAAACTGCCGCGAAGGCGAAATCCACATAGACGCCAAGCACTCTGTAGAATTCCGCTTGGAAGAGCTCACCGAGGACAAATTGGAATATATCTACTCCATCGGCGACAAGGAATGTACCTACAGCCTCCATTTTGGAACATGGACTCCAAAACTCTGTGAAATGGCGGATACAGCCTCTGCCTATTTAGGCGTAAGCTACCGCTATGAAACGAATACGGTAGAATTCAACCTGTGTATGACACAGATGTACGCCGAAGCAGGACTCACCTTCGTTCCGAAGACAAAGGACGAGAACCTTTAATTGCGCACTATTCTATAGCACGGATAACAAGCTCAGCCGTCTTGGAAAGTCCAAGAAAAGAACTGTCCAAAGCCAAGTCGTAGTTGTGTACGTCGCCCCATTTTTGGAACGTACAAGATTCATAGTGTTCCTTGCGAAGTTTATCACGGCGGCGAATTTTAGCTTCCGCATCTTTTGCAGGAATATGGTAATCCTCGATAACTCGTTTTTTGCGATCATCGAACGGCGCATAAATAAAAAAACTTGCACAATCGGCTTTTTCCCTACAAATAAAATCAGCACCCGTTCCAACGATAACGGACGGCCCTTTCGCAATCATGTTGTTGATGATTTTTTCCTGCATGAGAAAAAGTTTGTCCACCGAAGGCATCATCGCGGATTCCCAGAAATGCTCGGCATAGTTGCCATCTACAGCTAACTGAAAAAGCAATGCTTCGTTGAGGGAATCCTCAATGTCGCGCATGGATTCAGCAGAGAGTTCATCAGTGCGGATTTGAGAATCAACCAGAGCCCGGTCATAAAAAGCATAGCCGAGTTTCTTTGCGACTTCTTTAGCAATAATGCGCCCGCCGCTTCCAAATTCGCGGCTAATCGTAATAATATTCTTTGACATAAGATGCTCCTTGATTGTCTACTCCAAATAAAATACTCTCAAGGAAAGATATTTCAAAATCCCCGCAACAAAAAAGCCCCGAAATATCCGAGGCTTTGCATATACAAAAGGTACATCTATTACTTAGCAAGAACTTTGGAAAGCTCCACGCGTATGGAATCCTGTTCCTTTTCAAAATTCTTGTAAATCGTATATTTGCCATCCGGTTTGACAACATAAACTTTTGGCACGTAGCCGTCTCCGTAGAGTTCCCCGAATTGTCTGGATTCATCAAAGAAGACTTCTGCATTGTCCATCTTGAATTCGTCAATGAAGCCGCGGATACCATGCTTATTGTTTCCACCACTCGCAATGGCGATAAAGGTGAGACCTTTATCCTTGAAGGAATTGACAATCGCTTGAACTTCTGGTGTAGCATGGCGGCAATGTCCACAGGTCGTAGAGAAATAAAATACGAGGAGGGGCTTACCTGCATAAGCTTCCAGATCGCTTGCTTCTACCGAGATGCCCGTAACCTTGACTTTAAAATTCATCTTGACCGGATAGCCGTCGGGGAGAGTATCGCCGCGGAGAGGCGCGACATCCGCTTTGAGCTTCGCTTCTTCTTCCTTGGCCTTCTTCTCTTCCCCGGCGCGGATCTGAAGTGCCTTGTTGCGAAACCGGTCATTCACAGCGCGGAGCGTATCTTGAGAAAGAGGAAGTTTAAAAGACGTGTCTGCGAGAGATTCCGCCATATCGCGAAGACCTTGTTTAAAATAAAGGATATCGAATTCCGAACCGAATTGTTTGCTAATACCACCGAATTGCGAACCGAACTGAATGCCGAGCATATAAGAGAACCTTTGGAGATCCTCCTTAGAAAGGGAATCTACCGTGGGAGGAGGAGGTAGCGGGAGGGAATCCACTTTTGCGGAATCGGGTCTTGGCGGCATATGGAGTTGGCGAAGGGCTTCAGCACGTTTTTGCATTACCATGCCTTCTCCACGAAGAACATCGTCCGAATATTTGAGATGAAAGGCCGTATCCGTCATCATCTTTTTGCCATCCTCAACGCCCTGCATAAATTCAGCGTCATCAGCAGTCAACTCGAATTGCTTCGTAATCAAATTATACTGGTTTCCGAACTGGGTACCCAGCATATAAGCGAACTTTTGGTCGTCGGTAGATGAATTGCCAACAGTCACATTGTTTGCGTTTCCTTTTCCCGCATTGCAAGCGACAAGCGCGAGAGCAATTGCAGAAAGGGCTAAGAAACGGATTTTCATTCGATGCCTCCTTGGCATACATTAATTAAATGCCATTAATTTAGCAATTTTCTAGATTTCTGCCCACTATGAAACTTTCCAAGTTCTTCTATACAACGCTCCGCGAAACACCGAGCGACGCCACAATGCCTAGTCATATCTTCCTTATGCGGGGAGGATACATCAAGCCCCTTTCTACAGGCATCTATAGTATGCTCCCTATGGGATTCCGCGTGCTCAAAAAGATCGAGAAGCTCATCCGCGAAGAAATGATCGCTATTGAGGGTTTGGAAGTCGACCTTCCGATTGTCCAGACGGCGGACCTCTGGAGCGAATCCGGTCGTTATACGGCTATCGGCGAAGAACTTTTGCGCTTTAAGGATAGAAACAACCACAATATGGTGCTTGCGATGACACACGAAGAGGCTATGACCGACCTCGTGCGTTACGTTGTCTCTAGCTATAAGCAGCTCCCGGTGATGCTCTTCCAATTCAAGACCAAATACCGCGATGAAGCTCGCGCTCGCGGAGGACTTATCCGCGTCCGCGAATTCCTGATGAAAGACGCTTACAGTTTTCACACCTCCCAAGAAGATCTCGACAAACATTATGACTTGGAATACAAGGCTTATCAAAATATTTTCCGAAAAGTGGGAATTGAACCTGTCGTCGTGCAATCCGATACCGGCATTATGGGTGGCAAAGTAGCCCATGAATTTATGCTTGACACGCCGAACGGCGAAGATTACCTCATCATCTGCAAGCACTGCGGATACCAAGCGAACCGGGAGATAGCAACATTCAAGCGCACCGCGCACACGGGCAATGCGGATCTCGGAAAAGAAAAAGTTGCAACACCTAACGCAGAAAGTATCGATGCCATCTCTAAACTATTGAATGTTGAAGCATCTGCTACCGCCAAATGTGTATTCTTCAATTTCAACGGCAAGCTCATCACGGCACTCGTTCCGGGGAACTTGGAAGTTTCCGAGATCAAGCTTCACAACCTGCTCAAGGCCAAAGATTTGATTCCTGCCGATAATGAATCCATTGAGAAGTGCGGCATGGTTCCAGGATTCGCCTCCCCCATTGGAGCACATGATACGCGCGTTATCATCGACTCTGGCCTCGAAGACGCAACGGACTTGGTAATGGGCGCAAACGAAAAGGGTTTCCACTTCAAGCACTGTACACCCAAACGGGATTTTACGGACTATGAAGTGGCAGATATCGCCGAAGCCTCCGAAGGCTGCAAGTGCCCCAAATGCGGTAAAGATCTTTCTGAAACGCGAGGAATCGAACTCGGCAACATTTTCAAGCTCGGTACAAAGTTCTCTTCAAGTATGGGAGCCACATTCCTTACTCCAGAAAGCAAGAGCGAACCCATCATTATGGGATGCTACGGCATTGGCGTCGGCCGCCTGATGGCGAGCGTCGTCGAAAACAGCCACGATGACTTTGGACCAATTTGGCCGAAGTCGATAGCCCCTTTCCAAGTAGAAGTAGTGGCCATCGCCAAAGATCCAGAGCTTTTAGAAGTTGCGGACAAGCTAGAGAAAGAACTCGAAAGCGCCGGTTTTGAAGTACTCGTAGACGACCGCGAAGAACGCGCCGGAGTCAAGTTCAAGGACGCCGACCTCTGGGGTATTCCGCTCCGCATCGCCGTTGGTAAAAAAGGACTTGCCAACGGACAAGTCGAATGGAAGCCGAGAATTTCCAAGGATATGGTCCTCGTGAACATCGCAGATGTCCTTTCCAAAGTAAAAGAATTCTACCAAGCATAAATTAAAGGAGCCGGAAGATGAAAACAAAGCATGTAAGCGAATCCTACATCGAGACAAACGACATCGTTCACCCGGCGGATGCAAACGCTTACGGAATAGTCTTCGGCGGGCACCTCGTTTCATTGATGGACAAAGCAGCATGTATGTCAGCCTTCAAACACGCCGAAGCAAAAGTGACGACAGTATCCGTTGATAGCATCTATTTTCAGCACCCAGCTCCCATAGGCACAATGCTCTCGCTTAAAGCTGCGGTGAATAGGGTTTTCCATTCTTCGATGGAAGTCGGTATTAAAGTCACCGGCTGGCGTCCGCATGAAAAAGAGACTGAAATTTGCACGGCATATATGACATTTGTCGCTCTAGACGAAAACAACAAACCAACTCCAGTGCCGGAGATAATCCCTGAAACAGAAGACGAAAAGCGCCGCTTTGAAAATGCGGAAATTCGCCGCGATGCCCGGCTTGCCCTGCGGGATAAATTGCGGAAAAAGAATACGTCTCCCTGAGAAGAACTATGGAAAAAGCACAAACTTTAGCCGCCGAGGCAGGAGTTATCGCACTATTTTCCTTTATTTTTTCCACTGTAGATTCTTTTGCAAACAAACGTTCTCTCTGTTTCATTCCTATTATTACTGCAGCATTTGGATTCATTTATCGACCTTCTTCCGATGGAGACAACGGAGTAGTTCGAAAAGCAGAATTTTTTTCACAGTGACAAAAGCCTACAAGTCCGCAATTCATAAAAATTTACTTTACCCTTCTAAAGAAACCAAATGACAGACAAAGTAAAAGACCGCAGTCTTTTAAGCCTTTCTTGGCCTCTTATCATCACATTCGGCATTGGCGTTTTTCAGCCGATGATGGATAGCTGGTTCCTTTCACGCACAAGCGAAAGCGCCGCCGCCGGCGTTGGGGCGCTGATGCCTGTTCTCGGCACCATTTTTATGGCCATCCAAGCATTCTCTCAAGCGGGAGCGAGCATCGCTTCGCAATATTTGGGCGGAAATCACGGAAGCCATGCACGGGTCACGCAAACGCTCGTCATCGTAGGAAGCGCCCTTTTGGGAATTGCGATGACAATGCTCACGTATCCCTCATCCGGCCTCATCGTAAATGCAATGGGGCTTTCAGGAGATACCGCAAAATTTGGAGTAAAATTTTTGTCCATAGTGTGCTTCGGCTTTGGCTTTAGAGCATTACAAACAACCCTCACTGCGCTGATCGCAACGCATGGGCTCACGATATGGAACTTGATCGGCAATGCGCTTACGATTGCATTCAACATTTTGATGAACATCCTTTTCCTCAACGGATATTGCGGATTTCCGAAAATGGGCGTAGAAGGAGTCGCTCTTTCTACAGCGCTCTCCTGGTGCTTTTCATCCATCATTCTCTGGTTTGTCCTGCGCTACAAAGTGCGTCACAAGACGCGCATGCAGGACATCAAACGCATCCGTATAATTTTACCGGACTGGATCCGCATCGGTCTCCCTGCTGCTGCAGAGCCCGTAAGCTTCCAATTATTCCAAGTATTCATCACGGCAATGGTCGTGCACTTAGGAACTCTTGCCGTTACCGCCCGGGTATTCAGCGCAAACTTTGCCATGTTCGCAGTAATCTTGGGCGTAGGCCTCGGGAACGGGAACCAGATTCTCGTAGCACATCTCGTGGGAGCTCACGATTATGACAAAGCAAACCACCGCGTATGGCAATCGCTTGCCGCTAGCTGCACGGGGGCTTTTATTGTCGCCCTCATCGTCGCAATTCTAGGAAAACAATTGCTCTCTCTCTACACAAACAATGCCGAGGTCATCGCTCTCGGTTCCGCGTGCCTCTGGTGTGATGTTATACTACAGCCATTCAAATCCGCAAACATCGTTCTAACGGCCTCGCTCAGAGCTTCTGGAGATTCCAAGTTCCCTGCCATTTTCGGAAGCTTGATGATGTGGACGCTAGGTACGGGCACAGCACTCTTTCTCGGATTCGGACTCCACTTAGGGATTATCGGACTTTGGCTCGGAATGGCATCCGATGAATTTTACCGCTCCATCGCGAATTTTCTTCGCTGGAAAAGCGGCAAATGGAAATCAGCAACCGTCATTTAATTTTCACACAAGATTGTTACCCGCCGAGCAAGGCTTCGACGCGAGCACCGATTTGATTGCGATTACCGCTCCATTCCGGGGCGATTAGCATATTGTTCTGAGATTCTCCGCTGAAGCGTTCAATGGCAGTGTCCATCCCAACAATGCGTATAAATAAAGCTACAGCCTCGCAATAGGCATCAAACGATAGAAGTTCAAACTCTTTCTTGGCAAAAGAATCCGCAAGGCGCGTTCCACGTACAATGTGAAGCGGGTGGATCTTTACCGCAGAAAGCCCCATTTCGCGGACAATATGCGCGGTCTTCGCAAAATCTTCAGCAGTTTCTCCGGGAAGCCCTAGAATAACGTGCGTCGTGACAAGAAGTCCCGCCAAATGAGCCCGGTTCACCGCATCCTTAAACTCTGCAAGCGTGTGCCCCCGGCCAATGAGTTTCAAGGTTTCATCATTTGCAGTCTGAAGCCCAATTTCTAGGATCACAGGCTTCCGTCGGTTTTCCTCAGCGAGAAGTTCCATTACATCATCTGCAAGACAATCTGGACGAGTACCAATCGCCACACCCGCAATTTCGCTTGACGCAAAAGCGGGCTCATAAATTTCTTTCAAGCGTTCTACGGGCGCATAAGTATTTGTATAAGGCTGAAAATAGGCTAGAATTCCTGCCCCGGGATATTTTTTGTGAATCAGGGGAATAAATTCACTTATCTGATCCGCGACCGATACGGAAGCTTTGTCCCACACTGGACTAAAGGACTTGTTGTTGCAATAGCTACACCCACCCGTCCCCTTCACGCCATCCAAATTAGGACACGTCATTCCTCCGTTCAGCGAAAGTTTGCGCACCTTGCGGAAAGCAGGGAACGTCTTTGAAAGGAACGTGCGATACGGTGTATAAAGCATTAATTTATTTGTTCCCTTTCCGAGGAATGAGAATACTCGCAATGATTCCTGCCGCTAAAAGTGCGAATATGACAACCAAACTAACAAGGCTCGAAACCTCATAATAGTCCGCAATGAGCATTTTGATACCCACAAAAGCAAGTACAACAACCAAAGCATTTTTCAAGTAGCGGAACTTGCCGAGCATTGCGGCTAAAGCAAAATAAAGGGAACGGAGTCCTAGAATGGCCATAATATTAGACGTAAAAACAAGAAAAGGGTCTAGAGTTACAGCAAACACGGCGGGAATCGAGTCCACGGCAAAAAGGACATCCGAGCTTTCAATGACAAGTAAAGCGAGAAATAATGGAGTCGCAAACCGTTTACCATCCTTGACAATAAAAAAATCATGACCGTGATGTTCTTCCGTCACAGGAAAAAGGTTCTTCGCAATCCTTAAGATCAAATTCTTGGAAGGATCCATATTTTCATCGTCTTTGGAAAACTGCATTTTAAGCGCCGTAAAAACAAGGAAAGCGCCAAATAAATACATTACCCAATGGAAATGCAATATGAGTTCCGTGCCACCGATGATGAAAATACCGCGGAGAAATAACGCCCCTAAAATTCCCCAAAATAAAACGCGGTGCTGGTAAAGCCTCGGTACTTTGAAATAAGAAAAGATGGCGGCCATCACAAAAATATTATCCATCGATAGGGATTTTTCTACAACATATCCCGTGAGGTATTGCATCGCCGCTTCCATTCCCGAAACATCCGCTGCACCCGAATGAAGACCGATTCCCAACAAATGATGATTATATGCAAAATAGATGAAAACATCAAAAAGGAGCGCAATGAAAATCCACAAGCCCGTCCAAGACAAGGCTTCCTTCACGCCAATTTCGTGATCCTTCTTGTTCAACACGCAAAGGTCAACAGCGAGCATCAGAACAACAAAAGCGAGAAAACCCAGCCAAAAAGCGATCATTAAAATCCTCAGGGAGTGCTCTTAAAATAGAAAAAGACTATCTTATTCCCAAGGAAGGTAATCATGAAACTGCGCCCTTTTGCCACAACACTTACAATCGGTTCATTCCTTGTCCTCACAGCAACGGGAATTTGCCTTCTCTTGCACATCAGAAATCCGCTAGTTACCCCGTTCCACGAAATTTTTAGCATCATCTTCGTCATCAGCGCAATTCTCCACATAATTGCCAATTGGGCATGCATGAAAGCTTATGCAAAAAAAGCTCCGGCTAGAACGGTAATTATTTTATTCGCACTACTAGCAATCCTCGCCGTATTCCCCCTATCCTCTAAGGGAAATGGAAGAAACAAGGGCTTTGTAATGCAACAATCTCCTCAGCTATTGATGAGCTTAAACGCTCAGGAATTTGCCATCGTCACACATAAGAACACAAGCCAAATCATTGCTCTTTGGCAAAATGTCGGGCTTTCCAATGCCGATTCGACGACTCCGCTCAAAGACCTTGCCTCTTCTGCAAAAAAAGACCCTATAGCGCTTCTCGGTGAAAGTTTGAAGATAAGCAAATAAACACGTTCGAGAACTTTCCAATTTCTAAATTGCCTCTATGCAAAACAGGCAAAAAAATCTGCGCCTGATACGCAGACTTGAATATTCTTACCCCATCCGAAAAGTCCGCCGCACAAAATTCGTACGCCACATTCACCGACCGGAATATAACTGGATTATATGTATCAGCTGTACGCTTCTCATATTCGTCACTCTCGGGCTCGTTTCTAGCGGGTTCTCCGTTTATTTTCCCTTCCTCGTCCGTACATACAACCTTTCTAACACCCAGATTTCTTTGCTCACCACATTCCGCTGCCTAGCTTCCCTCATTTCAATGCTCTGCATCGGAGCTTTCTACAAATGGTCAGGGATTCGCCGCGGTGTCACCTTCGCTACATTTTCCGCATTTCTCTCCTTTATCGTTTTTGGAATTTCAAAGAGCTTTCTCGGATTTTCCATCGCTTCCGCATTCGCCGGGATAAGCTATGGAATGGGTTCCATGATTCCAGTGAGCATTCTCATCAACCGCTGGTTTGACGACTGCAAAAGCCTTGCCCTTGGAATCTGTTCTGCAGGTAGCGGAATTGCTACAGTCGTGGCTTCACCTGCCATCACCTATCTCATCGGGCGGACATCGCTTTCAACGACATTCTTTTTGGAAGCGTTCGCCGTTTTCCTGCTTTTGCTCTTCATCTTTTACGTCATCAAGGATTCCCCCACACAAATGGGGCTTGAACCCTACCATACAAAGTCACACAAAGCAGCTCACTTTCACAAAAAAATACCGCACAGCATTCTTTCGGGCAAGCAACTTGCGTTACTCACCGTCGCAAGCCTTATCGTAGGCGCACTAGCCAATCCGGGATTTGTAAACGTCGCTATGCTCTATGCAACAGAAAATTACTCGTCAGCAGACGTTGCATTCCTTGTTTCGGTACTTGGCGTTTTCCTTATTATCGGAAAAATACTCTTTGGCTATATTACGGATTCCATCGGGGGCTTCCGCTCTAACGCCATCTTTACAGGCATCCTTCTCTTAGGGCTGATTCTCGCCGTTCTCGCTCCCATTCACAATATGATACTAGCCTCCTTCGCCGCAATCATCTTAGGTATAGGATTTCCGCTTGCGACAATCGCGATTCCGGTATGGGCTGGAGATCTAGCAGAACCGGAAAATTTTCCAAAAGTCGTACGCCGCCTGCAAGTGCTCTACGCTGCGGGGGCATTCGCCTTTTCTTTTATGCCGGGAATTATCGCCGACAACTTCGGGAGTTACACTTATGCCTACGCAACGTTCGCCATAATGCTCCTAGTCATGTTCGGTATGATCGCTGCAGCATATAAACTAAAGGGTTCCCTTAAAATTGCTTTGCCAAAGTAAAAAAGAGCGTGACTAGGCAATGGGAGAAATGAATGTCTCCCCAAGCTTGCTTGGATGTTACTGAGCGATAGCGGCTGACGCAACAATCATAATAGGATCACGATACTCAGCTGCAATGCTTTCTGCCATTCGGAACCGCAACTCCTACAAAAAGCAGATACAGCGGCAAAGTCTGCTTTGCCTTTGTTGAGGTTCGACAACAGGACTTTAGTCCACTACCTGCGATGTATTACCCGAAATTGTTGCAGTGTCACGTTGTTCCATCCTCACCCCTGCGGGGCCGGACTAGAGTCCGGCTCTTCGAACCCTGACGTTCCCCCAAGGGAACCGGCTTCTCGTTGTTGCGGTGTCACGTTGTTCCATCCTCACC
>Ga0172378_10000719_pt1 | contig 29539 bp, 26 predicted proteins | sample GrowelOW332metaG_FD_119755 | JGI IMG/M metagenome (GOLD analysis project Ga0172378, IMG submission 119755) | Groundwater microbial communities from an aquifer near a municipal landfill in Southern Ontario, Canada - Pumphouse #3_1 metaG | ecosystem: Environmental > Aquatic > Deep subsurface >...
GACGCAGGGATTGTATCTTCCCGCTGACCACAAAATCACGCACCTGAGAGCGCGCCATAACCGCCTGAGCCTCAAGATCATCCTCAGTGCTGCGCAGATGAAAATCATGCAGCGCGGCCGCGCCGCACCAGAGAACCAGGCCGACAGCCACAAAAATCGTCAGGCCATTGGCAGGGAAAATATGCCAGAGAAGCCGTCTCGGGGTCATGAGCCGTCACACTCCTCTCTCCGGGCAGAGCTGTAGCGATAGCCGACGCCCCGCACGGTTTCAATGAGGCCGCCACTCTCACCCATTTTTTTGCGCAGACCGAATATCTGCACATCAATGGCCCTCGGGGTAATGAGAAAATCATAGCCACGCACAGAATCGATGATCTGCTGACGGGAAAAGACCCAGCCCGGTCTGCCGGTGAGCAAGACGAGAATGGAGAACTCGGTGATGGTAAGCTGCAGCGGGGCTCCGGCCAGAATCACCTCATGGCGGCGCTTGTCGATCTGCAGTTCACCCACCGTAATCACTTCCTGCGAGCCTCCCTCGGCACTCTCCGCAGAAGCCTGCACCGAGCGTTTCACCACTGCCTTGACCCGGGCAATCAGAATTTTTGGACTGAAGGGTTTTGTGATATAATCATCAGCACCGCAGTTGAAACCTTTGATCATATCCTCCTCCTCACCCATGGCGGTAAGCATGATAACAGAGATGGGCCGCAAACTGACGGCTTCAGCTTTGCGCATGCTCCTGCACACGTCCATGCCGCTCATTCCGGGAAGCATGAGGTCGAGCAGGACGCAGTCAATCTCTTCGCTGCGCAATCGCTCCAGAGCCTCCTCTCCATTGTCCGCACAGGTGACGTGAAATCCTGCCCTGATGAGGTTATAACTCACCAGCTGCTGTATATCCGCGTCGTCCTCAACGACAAGTATGTTTGCTTTGGCCATACCCCGTTTCCCTCTCTTGATTCATGGGTACCTTGAATAACCAGTTTTTCGCCCATCTTCTTCGTTACAGTAAAAAATTTATCCTCGTAATATCAATCATATAACTCCGGTAAATTTCCTCCTGTGCCTCGAATATGAACGAAATACAAGATTATTCAAGGTACCCTCATGGTTGCGTCAGGTTCTCAATCGCTCAAGGATACACATCACCCGGCAGGGATAATTATGGTGAAACATTTTACAGACGACTGCAAGCCCCCGGGCCCGGTTGTAACTCTATCTTAACATTACGCTGACAACACTGTAATATTCGTTCTCTATTATGGTTGACTGCTGACCTGGCAATTCTGCCCTTTATTGTTGCAAATGGTACGTTATGACTACACGTTCATCTCACCCCGCCCCTCTGGATCAGGAACTGATCAGTCTCAACAAAGAGTTCCTCAAACTCAGCACCATGGTCGAGGAACGCGTGCAGGAGGCGACTCAGCTCATCGCCAGCCCTGATTCTTCCCTGATAGAGTCCCTCATCGACGGGGATGACGAGGTGGACGAGCTGGAGGTGAAAATTGAAGGACTGTGCATACGAATTCTTGCGCTGCACCAGCCTTTCGCCACCGACCTGCGATTCCTTATTTCGGTCATAAAGATCAACCGCGAACTGGAGCGTATCTCCGACATCACCGTCAATATCGCCATGCGCATCATGCTTATCATGCGTATTGACGGCAGCGGCAAAGATCTGCCTTTTGATTTCACCGATATGTCAGACCGGGTCCGGGTTATGCTGAGAAGAAGTATTGACAGTCTCATTAACCGGAATGCGGAGCTGGCGCGGGCCATTTTCGACAGAGATGAAGACGTGGACAACGCCCGGAATCAGTGTTACGAACAGGTCACTGAAGCGTTGAAAAATTGCCCGCAGCACCCGGGGATTTATCTCAATACATTTATCCTCGCCCAGCACCTTGAACGCATCGCCGACCGCGCCGTCAATATTGCTGAAGAGGTTATCTATCTGGTGGAAGGCAAAGTCACCAGATTTCCCTGAGCCACGGTGATTTCAGCTCCATGAGCCTTCATATATTTTTCCTCATGACTCTCCTCACAGCCATCGCCTTTCAACTCGGTCGCATGCGCGCCTTCCGGATAGCTGTCCGCAGCGGCGGGTTGCGCAAACTGCACTCTCTGCCCCGGCACTACGGCAGTTACACGGCACTGCGTTTCGCCGTTCCGGCCTTTATTCTCGCAGGTCTTGTTACCCTTTTTGCCGACGACATCGCCATGCACCTCGTGTGGGACAACCTGCCGGAGCAGCTGCGCACTCTTCCGGAGGAACAGGCGAAATTGATGAGACAGGTGATTATCCACACCTCGGGAAACCAGTCTCCCCCCGGAAACAACGCCTCCACCATCATCCGGGCCGGCTGGCAACTCAAACAGCTCATCACCATTATTCTCAGGCTGGGCTGGACGGGGGCCCTCCTGCTCGGCACACTTTCCGCCGGACTTTTCCTGAGAAAAATTGACTGCACCCTGCCTGCCCGCCTGGCAATGGAAAAATTCATGCGCTGGATCCTCGCGGCCTGCACAGGGGTGGTGATATTCACCACCTTTGCCATTCTCGCCTCGGTGGCAGTGGAGACCGTCCACTTTTTCCAGTTTGTCTCCCCTCTGGAATTCTTCTTCGGACATACATGGAGTCCGCAGATGGCCATGCACACCGGACAGGTGGGGGCCAGCGGCCATTTTGGTGCCCTGCCGGTAATCGGTGGAACGCTGATGATTACCCTGATTGCCATGCTTATCGCCGTGCCCACGGGACTGTTTACGGCCATTTATTTCTCGGAATATGCCAGCAGCAGGCGCAGACATGTCCTTAAACCGATCCTTGAAACACTCGCGGGAATCCCCACCGTTGTCTATGGTTTTTTTGCCGTGTTTACTGTCGGCCCCCTCATCGGGCGCCTGGGTCTGCTGTTCGACGTGGAAACTTCCACCGAATCCGCCCTCGCGGCGGGAGTGGTGATCGGCATCATGATCATTCCCTACATTTCGTCTCTCTCTGATGACGCTATCCACGCCGTACCGAAAAGACTCCGTGAAGGCTCCCGCGGGCTCGGGGCGACCCGCAGCGAAACGATTCTCCAGGTGGTACTGCCAGCGGCCATGCCTGGTATTATCGGCTCTCTGCTCCTCGCCCTGTCGCGGGCAGCGGGAGAGACCATGATCGTCGTAATGGCAGCAGGTCTGGCCGGGAACTTCAGCTTTAATCCCCTTAAATCGGCCACCACTATCACGGTGCAAATGGCTAATCTGGTCGGAGGTGCAGGCACGTTCAATACTCCGAGCACCCTCGCTGCCTTTGCTCTCGGCCTGCTGCTCTTTCTTTTCACCCTCACGGTCAATATCATTGCGCTGCATATCGTCCGACGATATCACGCCCGATATCAGGAGGGAATGTAATGGAAAGAGAGAAGATGTCCCTGCTCACGCCATCCACCGCTCTGCGTCGCAGGTATCTGCATGACCGCCTGTTTCTCCTCGCCGGCCGTCTCGCCGCTATTGCCTCTTTTTCTACCATCGGCCTGATCTTTCTCGCCATTCTCTATACCAGCCTGCCAGCCTTTACACAAAGCTGCATCAAGCTGCCGATCCATTTTGAAGAGACCGCCTTCAGTGACGAAAATCTTGCTCTGGCCGACTATGACATGCTGGTTGCACAGGCACTGGCCCGGATAATTCCCGGCGTAACCGATCCCGGGGAAAAAGAAGACCTGATGGGGATGATGAGCCCCGGTGCTGCCTGGCGGCTGCAGCAAATGGTGGGTTCCAACCCGAAACGGATCGGGACTGTCGAGCAGCTCTGGCTCCCCGCAAGCGCCGATATCGACATGCTGCGCAAGGGAAAACTTGATCGAACAACGCCCGAGCAGCGGCGCCGGCTCAGCAAACGCCAGCTCAAGTGGTATGACCAGTTGAACGCCGAGGGACGTATCAAACGTCATTTCAACCGGGTTTTCTTCACCGCCCCCAATTCCACTGAAGCGGAGCTGGCCGGAATTTATGGTGCGGTCAAGGGCAGTCTGCTGACCATGTTCATCACCCTGGTGCTCTCTTTTCCCCTCGGTGCGGGAACGGCGATATACCTCCAGGAGTTCGCCCCGCGCAACCGGCTGACCACCACCATTACTGTCACCATTAACAATCTCGCCGCCGTACCACCAATTCTCTACGGTCTGCTGGGCCTTGCTGTCTTCATCAATTTTTTTCACCTGCCCCGCGCCACACCGCTGGTGGCAGGGATGGTGCTCAGCCTGATGACCTTTCCCTCCATTATTATGGCCTCACGCAATGCCCTTGCCGCCGTACCGCGGTCGGTGTGCGATGCCGCCCTGGCCCTTGGGGCCTCACGGATGCAGAGTATCACTCACCACATTCTGCCGGCGGCAATGCCGGGGATTCTCACCGGGACCCTTCTTGGTCTCGCCCAGGCTTTCGGCGAGTGTGCTCCGCTGCTGATGCTCGGCATGGTGGCCTTTGTCGGCAACATTCCTGCAGGAATAACCGACCCTGCCACCGTACTCCCAATGCAGATCTATCTCTGGGCAGACAATTCGGGACAGGGCTTCCCTGAAAAGACCGCCGCCGCGATCGTCATCATGATGCTGTTTCTGGTCATTGTGAACACCATGGTTCTCTGGTTGCGCAGAAAATTTGAGAACAGCCATCCACACACCTCCTGACAGCCACAACCTTATGAAAAATTTCATTCTCTTCCTTGCCCTGCTGGTCTCTGCCACTTCCTGTTTCGCACAGAGTCAGCGGCGAAACATCTCCATCGTCGGATCCTCCACGGTATATCCCTTCGCCGCACTGGTCGGAGAATATTTTACCCGGACCACCGGCAACCTCTCGCCGCATATCGAATCAACCGGTTCCGGCAGCGGTTTCAAACGCTTCTGCGCCGGCAGCGGCCTGCAATATCCCGATATTACCAACGCCTCGAGGCTCATGACCTCCGAGGAGCGAGCCACCTGTCTGGCCAACGGCGTAACACAGATCATTAGAATGAAAATTGGCCGGGACGGCATTGTCCTCGCCACCTCGCGGGCAATGCCAAAACTCAACCTTACTCTGCAGGATATTTATCTGGCGCTGGCAATGCAGATCCCCGACCCCGAAAAGCCTCAGAGACTTATCGCCAACCCCTACTCCCGCTGGCAGCAGATCAACTCTGCACTGCCGAATGTCGCCATCCATGTTTATGGCCCGCCTCCAACCTCCGGTACCCGCGACGCCTTTGACAGCCTCGTGATGGAGAAGGGGGCGACGACCTTTCCTCTGCTGCGGAAGATGAAAAAAGAGAATCCTGCCGCTTTCAAACAGGCAGCCAACCGCATGCGGGAGGATGGCCGCTGGATTGACGCCGGCGAAAATGACTCCATCATTGTGCAGAAGCTCAAAACCAATCCAAACGCCTGCGGGATCTTCGGCTTCTCTTTTCTCAAACAGAATGAGGAGAACCTGCAGGCCGCCGCCCTTAACGGATATTTCCCCGACTCTGCCAATATTGCCGATGGCAAATATCCCGCATCAAGATCACTGTTTCTCTACGTCAAAAAACAGAACAGCTCCATGGTTTCAGGACTTCCCGCCTATCTCAAAGAATTTATTTCGCAGAGGGCCTCAGGGAATCGAGGCTATCTTGTGCGCCGCGGAATGATCCCAATTCCAGACAGAGAGCAGCGCAGAAACAGCGAAATAGTTAAATCCATGCAAAGTAAGTAACACTGCGGGAAGAGATGGACACTCCACACAATCTTTTCTGGACAGCTCTGCGGAGAATCCGTATTCTTTGCAGAGATCTTTTCATCAGCCGTACAACTTCTTCCGCTTAACCAGCTCAGGGGACCCATGGATAACAACACTCCCGGAACCAGCTCCTTTCCTACCATCTCCTCCGCCGGGGATGATCCTGGCCTGGAGATGCTGCAGCACAACGACCGACAGACCTGTGGCACGCCCTTTCTCGACGATCCCCTCATAAGCTGCCGGGAGATAGAGGTGTTCTACGGAGAACAGTGTGCTCTGCACAAGATGAGTCTTGATATCGGTCATAGAGAAGTGCTGGCCATTATCGGTCCTTCGGGCTGCGGCAAGTCCACCTTCCTCCGCTGCCTCAACCGAATGAACGACAGTATTGAGGAGTGTACCGTACAGGGCGAAATAACCCTTGATGGAGTCAATATCTACGATAAAAACGTGGATGTGGTACCCCTGCGCACGAGAGTGGGAATGGTATTTCAGAAGCCGAATCCGTTTCCTAAATCGATCTATGACAACATTGCCTACGGACCCCGCATCCACGGGCTTGCAGCCAGCAGAAGTGAGCTGGATGAGATTGTCACCAGCTCCCTGCAAAATGCCGGGCTGTGGGATGAGGTGAAAGACCGCCTCACCAGCACCGCCATGGCACTCTCCAGCGGGCAGCAACAGCGCCTCTGCATTGCCCGCACTCTCGCCGTGGAGCCCGAAGTTATCCTGATGGACGAGCCCTGCTCAGGTCTCGACCCCATCGCCACCACCAAAGTAGAGACCCTGATCAACAACCTCAGCGAATGCTACTCTATCATTCTCGTCACCCACGCCATAGAGCAGGCCTCGAGGGTGAGTCAGCGCACCGCCTTTTTCCATCAGGGCTTTCTCGTTGAGGTCGGGCCCACCGCCCGGATATTCACAACTCCGGAAAGTCGCCTTACCGAAAATTACATTACTGCCCGCCTCACCTGAACCACAACATCACTGTGGAGAGAGGCAATTCCCCCCCTGCTGAACGGCCTTTATCTTCCCCTTTCTCGAAATTTGCTTTTATGTTATTCTGCTCCCCTTATTTCAGTGATTTGCACCCGGTGCAGCGAGCCTCATGCTGCGTTTTTGCGTTTCCCCTTTAATATTTTTGGAAAAGAGAAGTCGCGAAAAGAAGAACAGGAAAGAGACCTCGTTTTTCGCGATCCTTGATACCAGAGAGGCCCAAAATGGAAACAGTTGAACAACAAAACAAAAATATCAGCAAAGATGACAGAAAAGGATTGTATAAAACGATCTTTTCACGACGTGATGTCCGCAATCAGTTTCTTGATACTCCGATTCCCGATGAAGTTCTGAGCCGCATTCTCTATGCCGCTCACTACGCACCTTCCGCTGGTTTCATGCAGCCGTGGGACTTTCTTCTCATCCGCAACAGCGAGACCCGCAAAAAGGTGCACGCAGCATTCACCCTGGCGCACACCACGGCATCAATGTTTCCTGGAGAAAAGCAGGATGCCTGCTGCGACTTCAAACTGAAAGGGATTCTCGACTGTGCACTCAATATTTGCGTCACCTGCGACACCACGCGCACCAGCCCCGTGCCATTCGACCTGCCCCACGTCAGCACCAGAGATACCTATTCCAGTGTCTGCACCATTCAAAACCTCTGGCTCGCCGCCCGTGCGGAAGGACTGGGTGTCGGCTGGGTAAGTATTATCGATGAAGAAACTCTCAAAGCAATTCTGGAGATCCCCGCCCATGTCGTACCGGTGGGTTATCTCTGCGTTGGCTATGTCAGCCATTTTCTCAAGAAGCCAGAAATGGAAAACGACGGGTGGCTTCCCCGCCTGGACATTCGCAATCTCATTTCCTTCGACCGCTGGCACGGCCAGCCGGAGCGCAGTGAAGCCGGAATTCTCCAGCAGTTGAAACAAGATGCCGATTTTCCGGCAGCAGCTCAGGAGGGGGAGTAGACCGGACCCCTGCCATAAAAAATTCATGAAAAAACAGTTCACATATTACTCTCTCTCTCTCTTCCTCGCGGTTGGAATTTCTCCCCTTTTCACGTCCTGCGTCATTACGCCACAACACCCGGAGTCAGAAATACCTCCGGTGCATGTTCAACAGAAGCCCCCAAAAAAAATACCGGTCCCCGCACGGCAGAGAATTCAAAAGCCAAAATTCAAGATCTACACCAATGATATTCCAATACCGAGGGAAACAGAGGTTGCACCCCTGATTGAAAAAACCAGCAAAAGGCCGTCAGCAATTTACCTGCCTCCCGCTGAACAGCCACGACCGATAGTAGACTCATTAACAGTCCCCGGAGAAGTGGTAACTATTGACGGCACCCGCTACACCATCCCCGCACCCTGGGCGGGCAACCGGCTGAAGGGTCCGGTTTTTTCTCTTGCCACCTTTAAGCAGATTCCGCCGATCCATGTTCATGACGGAAAAGAAGCATATCTCCAAAATAATGCCTGGAAGCCTCTGATGGCCATGATTCTTGCTGCTCGAACGGATGGAGTCATCCTTCAGGCCGAAACGGCCTATCGCAGTTACGATACCCAGATGGATATCTTCAGGCGCAAGTTTCGTGAGGGCCGCACCTGGGATAACGTGGTACGCTATGTCGCCCCGCCAGGCTACTCGGAACACATGCTCGGCACAGTTCTCGATTTCTATCCCTCCGGCTGGCATTTTGCCTCCACCAAAGCCTACGCCTGGCTGAAACATCACGCAGGAGACTTTGGCTTTATCGAATCTTACCCTGAAGCAAGGCGCTCCACCGGGATGCCCCTCGCATGGGAGAGCTGGCACTGGCGTTATATCGGCAAACAACTCCCGGAGACAGAAGCAATACCGGAGACAGAAGCAATACAAGTTGTTCCACCACATCCAGAGGTCAAACCCGCTCCAGAACCAGAAGAAGACCTGCCCACCTTTGAGGAGATAAAAACAGAAGCGACGGAGTTTACCGTCCCGCCCTCTCCGTCGGAAGATATCACGCCGACTCCTGAAGTGCAGGATGAGGCTCCGCCCGACCCGGGCGAGATGCCCCTGCCTCCTCCTGCTGAGCTGTCCAATTTCTAAAGGGTCCCCTGAAGGAACGCCTGCAGAAATCGCAGACTGCTTTTATCTCTTTGCAAGAAAAACAGAACAAAAAAAGTCTGTCGGGTTTAAACCCGACAGACTTTTTTTGTTCCACAATTCGAAGATTTTTTTTATTTCAGAGTAATTCCAGCTTCTCTGGCGCGATCAGCAATGTGTTTCACAAAAATTCCTGCGAATGCATCATTTTCACCCAGACCGTGCAGGACAGTTTCCACGTTGAAACCGTCTTTGGTAAGAATGCTCTTCCATGAATCATCATCATCCCCTGCCATATCGTTGGTGGCATGATCACCGGCAACGATCATAAAGGCTTTGAGCATAATTTTATCGGCACCGTCATGTTTCAGCTGACGAGCAACATCTTCAACCGTCGGGGTACCTTCTACAACGCCGACAATGGTCTTTACATCCGGGTACTGTTTTTTCATTTCCCGTTGCAGAGAGTCGTAAATACCTGTTGACCAGTGTTCGTTACCATGTCCCATATAAACGAGGGTTCTTCCCTCTTTTTTTGCAAGGGCAACATCCGGAGCCAGGGTTTTCACTGCCTCGGTTACGTCTTCATGGTAGGGATGGAGATCGCCGGGTTCGCCAAGGGCAGGTCGCCCCATGACGATTTTATCGATGGGCTTCCATTTCTTTTTGAGTGTTTGAATTGAACCCAGTGCATCAACATATTGCAGGAGATCTGTCGACTCTTCCATGAAAAAGATATGGGTCGGCTGAACAACAATATTCGTATATCCGTCTTCTACGAGATCACCAACCGTGGCGATAATATTTTCGACATAGAGGATTTCTTTCGGGACACCCTGCTCCAGCCATTTTTGGGGGTCAGCCTGACGTTTTTTCCAGACAGAACGAATAATGTTTGAGGTGAAGGTCAGGCGAACTTCGGTTTTTGGATACGCCTTTTTCACCTGGTTGAGGATGTTGCTGATGGATTTTACTCCTGAGGGAACGGTTGTCCCAAATGAGGCAATGACAATAGCCGACTTGCCCCGCTCAATCTGCATTCCCGTGGCGCAGGCCATACTTGCCATTACCACCAGGCATAATGCGAGAAGAGATACTTTCACAAACTGTTTCATAGTTACTCCTGTAACCAATAATTCAGTCCGGAGAAACAAACACCCCGGACCATATAAATGATCCGGGGTGCCCTATACCTCGTATCGCAAAATATGCCCTTACCACGGGTGCACATTTCATCTCTTCATCAGGCAGGCTTTCTGGCTTCCGGTCTTTCTACTTGCCGAGTCTTCCCAGCCTGTTCGGCCAGTGGCATTATTCGGTGTTCGTCACGGTTACAGCGGCGGGCCCGCGCCGGATTTTAACCGGCTTTCCTCTTCGCGTCTTACAACGCACCTGATGTTCTGAAATTGAGTATAGACCTTCCATTTTTCTCCGCCAAGACTTTTCCTGACATATGCAAATAAAGGGCACATCGAACAACCAGTTTTCTCCCATATTCTTCGTTACCGTCAAAAATTTATCCTCCGACAAAGCGAGGAACGAGACGTCCAGGTAAGCGTTAGACTCCGTGAGCAAAGTTATGCCTGTGGCAAATTGCCTCCCGGGCCTCAAATATGAAGGAAAGACAAGCTGTCTCAAGGTGCCCTTATCTTATAATCAGGGAAAACAAAAAAATATTCAGCGGCAGGAATCCTCTGCCATAAAGGTCTTGTCGATAAAACGCTCTCCAAGAATGAAGCCCGCGCTGACAACACCAAAACCAGCCAGCACGACAAGATACTCAGCCGGAGTCGCGGTGTAGGGAAGATAGGTCGGCACACCGACCACACCGTGATCCCAGGGAACAACAGCACCGGAAACCACCATGTTAAAACGGGAGATGAACTGGCCGACCAGCACCAGAACCCCGGAAAAAGCCATCACGCTGACAAGCCGCAGATGAGTAATCATCAGCAACACAATGGGTGCAACCAGACCTATACCAATCTCTATCACCCAAAAATTGGTGGCAAGCGGACCTTCCGTAAGTGACCTGGCAGCAGCAATCAATTCATAGTCGCCAGAATACGCGTTCAGAATCTTCCAGACGTTGGCAAGCAACAGGCAAAAGCACATGAGAAGCATTATTTTTCCACCGGTGACCATCGCAGCACGCACGTCCTCACCCATCCTGCGTCTCTGAATGCTGTAACTGAGGGCAGTCATAACCAGTAGAGCTGCCGCTCCGGAGAGCACTGCCGAGCCGAGAAAGAAGACAGGAATCTGCCCCCCATGCCAGAAGGGGTGAGACTTAAGCGAAGAAAAGACCGCACCAAGGTTGGAGATAGCGCAGGCCTCAATGATGGCACAGAGAACACCGAGCACCACCGCCGTTTTATACCAGCGCAGGAGAATCAGCAGGATCTCAATTATCATGACAACAACCGCTGCACCGTAAAGGACCCCCATCCACCAGATATTGGAAGTGAAGTTGGGGTGCAAAAGGAACCCGAGAGGCAGCCGCCAGGTGCTTTCCAGTTCAAGACCGATAACGATAAAAGCTCCGAGGAGCATGAAGAGGGAAAGCCAGACCATGCGAGAGCCCATCGCACCCATTTTGTTGCCACCATAAGCATGACTGAACGTAAAGAGCAGTGCGAGGCCAGTAGAGATAATGGCAAAATACGTATACACTGAGATCGTCAATCCCCACGGTATTTCGCGAGTGTTGCCGAAGGCCTCTCCATGACCAGCATAAAGAGCGTATAGCCCTGCTCCCACCCCGGCAGCGATCATGGCGAGACTCAGCCACCAGATCTTGCTGGCCAGAAGGGAGGTCACAGCCGTTTTCTGAGTTGCAGTGTTCATTGTAAACTCCTTTGAGAGTGATTTTCGGGTACCTTGAAGAACGTTGTCTTTCGTTCATATTCAAGGTCCCCTTCCGACAGCAGCTGTCTATTACTGGTCCTTTTTATTCATTCGTTCTATCCCTATAACCCCGATGTGGCAGGCGGTACAGCGGGTGTTGGCGGCAAAAGCGGTCTCGCCATCATGGCAGCTGCCACAGAATTCACCGTCATACATACTCTGCATATTGAAGTCTTCGCTCTCCTCGGATATACCGGCCTCCCTTTCAAAGAGGTCATCATGGCAGGAGTCGCAATCCAGTCCAGCACCAACAGTATGAACTTTATGGGAAAAGACGGCCCCCACCACCGGTTTAGTCCACACTATCGGTTTTTTCGGTCCATACGTGTCTGGGGATTTTTCTTTCTTGCCGGCAAGTTTAGCTACGGCGGCCTTTACGCCATCCACGGCCTCACCGGCAGCACCAGCGACAGCGGTGCCGGCTTTGCTTCCCGCCTTGACGACGGCATCTCTGGTATCTCCGGCGGCGTCCATCACCGCACCAGAGGCCTTGCCAGCGGCAGTCCCAACAGAATCCGCTGCGTCAGAAAGGGCATCTTTCGCTCTTCCAGTCGCCTCATCCACCGCCTCCGCCATCTTACCAGCAGCCTCTCTTGCCTTATCACCAGCCTCAGAGAAGGCTGCCTTCGTGCTGTCTACAGCTTTTCCGGCCTTGTCCAGAGCTGCGGAGACTTTCGATTTCGCCACTTCTTCTCCTCCCACAGCGATCTTTTTCACGGCAGTGCCAGCATCGTCGACGGGCTCAACAGCAGCCTTCCCAATATTTTCACCTTGAGCTGCAGCCTGTTCTACTGCCGCACCGTTCCCTTCCATCACTGTATCATCGACAGCAAAAGCAGGAACCGCGAGGAGAGCCAGAGCCAGCGGAATCATCATAATTTTATTCATAGTACACCTCTTCCTGTTGGTAATTCGGAGTTGCGACACATCGCCGATCCGGCTCACTTATTGATGTAGTAAACATTTGGCAACGCCCCGGATTCCGGACGCAAGACCCAGATGGTGGTCTCGGGGGCATGGAGCAAAACATAGACATCACTTGTTTCGTCGGCCAGATCACCAAAAACCCGGCATCCCGTGGGACAGGCCTCGGCGCAGGCAGTGGTGGTTTCACCTTTGGAGAGACGCGACTCCCAGCAGAAGTCACATTTATCAACCGCCCGGACATCCGGCTCCTCATTAAAATAACGCGCATCGTAGGGGCAGGCAGCCATGCAGGCCTTGCAGCCGATACAAAGGTCATTTATCATCCTTACAATACCGGTTTTTTCATCCTTAAAGGTCGCAGAGGTGGGACAGACCCGCACGCAGGGTGGATTGTTACACTGATTACAGAGCACCGGTGTAAAGGTCGTCTGAACAGCATGGCCCTCAAGAGGACGCTGCGTCTCAAGAATGGTCGTGCGGGAACCATATTCGGGAACGTGGTTGGCCGCCACACAGGCCTCCATACAGCGCTCACAATCAATGCAGAGATGCTCCCGCAACACCATGGTGTAATGTGGGGCGTAGGGATATTTTCCAGATACAGGCACAACATTTTCGAAACCGATGGCCTCTGCACTTTTCACCGGGGTCAGCGACAGCACTGTCCCGCCGAGATACATCCCGGTGATTGCGAGTCCAAGGCCCAGAAACTTCCGGCGTTCGCTGGACCTGAGACCGCTGAGGTCTTCACTCTTCACCTTTTCAAGGTCGTTCATCTTCATATTAATATTCCTCGTAAAGTGTCAGCTGCTGCCGGTTCATCAGCAGGCATTGGAACTGACAGGTGCTTTGAATAATTGACCTTTCTTCCAACTTCTTCATCATACAGTCAGAAATTGATGTCCTCGGGGGGCACCAGGGTCCTTCGGTAAAAGTCCTAAAGGTGATAGTAACTCACGGATATATCATTTATTCAAGGTTTTTATATTCCCCCCCGCTCTCAATTCGATCAAAAAAGCAGAAAGGAAACAACCGATTGAAAACGCATGAAAAATTTTTCTGAAAGGGACCTTTGGATCAGGCTGTAAGCAGATTCGTGGCAGGCTGTACATTCCCCCGGTATATTACAAGTCCACTTCAATCCATCTGCACCTTCCCAATGATACGAAAGCACTTTTTTTTCCTGATATTTGCGCTACAGTATCAAAGTTTGTTATGTTTTATGTGAATTTTGCTGCACCTCCGTTGTCTTCCCTGCCTGTGTCTCCCAGCCTGCACGTATAAAGGAGCACAGAAAAACCATCTACGGCTCTCCAAAAGAGCGAAAGGAGTACGACCATGACCGAATTCATCTATCAGGAACCCTTCCCCGTCGGCAAAGATACCACCCCCTACCATAAACTCGAAGGCTCGGAGAAATATGTCTCCGTGGAGAAATTTGGCAATGAAGAGATCCTCAAGGTAAGCCCTGAAGGACTCACTGAGCTGGCCCGCGTCGCCATGCGTGAGGTCTCCTTTCTGCTGCGGCCAGGCCATAACGAGCAGGTCGCAAAGATTCTCGAAGATCCCGCTGCCTCCGATAACGAAAAGGGCGTTGCTCTGCAGTTTTTGAAAAACGCTGAAGTTTCCTGTCACTTTGAACTTCCCCTCTGTCAGGATACAGGGACAGCAATTATCATGGGCAAAAAGGGACAAAACGTCTGGACCGGCTTTAACGACGCTGAGGCCCTCTCCAAAGGCGTGTTCCAAACCTACACCCATGAAAATCTGCGCTACTCGCAGACCGTAGCACAGGATATGTACACAGAGAGCAACACCGGCACCAACCTGCCCGCACAGATTGATATCTACGCCACTCCGGGCGGGGAATATAAATTCCTTTTCGTCGCCAAGGGCGGCGGCTCGGCCAATAAGACCTATCTCTATCAGGAGACCAAGGCACTGCTCAATCCGCAGTCCCTTGAAAAATTCCTCATTGAGAAGATGAAAACTCTCGGCACCGCAGCCTGCCCGCCCTACCATCTTGCGTTTGTTATCGGCGGCACCTCTGCAGAAGCAAATCTGAAAACCGTAAAAATGGCTTCGGCCAAATATTACGACGCTTTGCCCACCAGCGGCAACGACTATGGCCGGGCCTTCCGTGATCTGGAACTGGAGCAAAAGATTCAGGAAGCCTCAGCTGAGATTGGTCTCGGCGCACAATTTGGCGGACGCCACTTCACCCACGATGTCCGTATCGTGCGCCTGCCGCGCCATGGTGCCTCCTGCCCGGTAGGAATGGGCGTAAGCTGCTCCGCTGACCGTAACCTCAAAGCAAAGATCAACAAAGACGGGATGTGGATTGAGACAATGGACAGCAACCCCGGCCGTCTTATTCCTGAAAATTTGCGCAACGCCGCCCGCTCAGCAGTAAAAATAGACCTCAACCAGCCAATGAAAGATGTACTCGCCGAACTGACTAAACATCCGGTGGGAACTGAGCTCTCCCTCAACGGCACCATCATCGTCGGCCGCGACATTGCTCACTCCAAATTTAAAGAGCTGCTCGACGCAGGCAAAGATCTGCCCGATTATCTCAAAAAACATCCCATCTACTATGCCGGTCCGGCAAAAACTCCGAAAGGTAAACCCTCCGGTTCCTTCGGACCGACTACTGCCGGACGGATGGATTCCTATGTTGACCTCCTGCAGAAGGCAGGCGGTTCCATGGTGATGATCGCCAAGGGCAACCGTTCACAGCAGGTGACCGACGCCTGCAAGAATAACGGCGGCTTCTACCTCGGCTCCATCGGTGGACCTGCCGCAATTCTCGCCGAAGAAAACATCACTAAAGTCGAATGTATTGACTACCCTGAACTGGGTATGGAGGCAGTATGGCAGATTGAAGCTAAAGACTTCCCGGCCTTCATTCTTGTGGATGATAAAGGGAATGACTTTTTCAGCGGCATGATGTGAGAGTGAAGATCTTTTTCTGACCCCTCGAAGATCGGCAGACAGAATTCTCTGTCTGCCGATCTTTTTTATTTTGCTTTGCGATAACCGAGAATAATCCCCAGCACAATCGACAGCATCGCCGCCATCAGTACCCGATATTCGGGCGGCAGCATAAAGGTAATGGTGTGGGCAGGAATCCAGAACAGTGGAACGGTCTTGCAGATGATGAAGTCAATGAAACCGGCCCAGTCAATCCGCTGAAAGATATCCATCCGCCGCAGGGCGACCATCTTCATCAGCCTTCCCTCTCCCATCTCAATGCAGGTATCACTGACGCGGTGCAACGCCATGAAGGCTGGCGCAAAAAAACAGTTGGTCAACACACTGGTGGCCAGTGCAAAGGAAAAACTGCCTCCGAAATTCGGCAGCAGCCCTTTTGCCATTGCCGCCTTTACCCCCGCCGCGTTGACGTTGAACATCAGCGCAATGAGAATGCCGAGAAATCCCCAGACAATCATCCGCCACAGCATTCCCACCGGCAGACGCCAGTCACCGCTCATCAAACGCACCACCATCAGCTCACCCATGGAGGCAAGTACAGCAAATTTGGCAAAAGCCATCAGATAAACATGTTGCGTCGACGCAGCTACAAACATGGACTGGGTGGTCGGAATAAACAGAAAAAGCATTATCAAAACGAGGACAGCTCCCCACAACAGATCTAATTTTTTCATTTTTCTCCACAGGTTCAAGGGTTCAGGGTCTCGGGATAGAGGGCCCCGTTTTTACAGTAAGAGTGTAAGGTGCCTTGAACAGGGAGATATTTCAATAAAATTTAAGAGGGGCACGATCTTTTACCTGCAGAGGGCAGTGTCTCACAGTGAAGCCCATGCCTCCTGAAAAGTTACATCCCGAAGGTGAGCGGCACTGCTCTCCACTCAGGAAACCTCCTCTTTTTCCAATCAGGTCACCCGGCACCTTGATATCCCGAAGAAGATATTCCCTCGAGAACGTTAAACGACCCTGCTCATCCGTTTTGCCTCAAAAAAGAAAAACAAAACAGCGTAACATTCACGCCACCAAGGATATTTCCCGGGTGGCGCCTTTTATGTGCAACCTCTTCGTTCCCTGCGCGTTCTTCCTTCTTACATTTTTGCAGCTCAAAAACCGCCAAAGTATTGACAACAATCATTTCTCCTAATAGGATCATTTCCTTATTCTCATAGACTTTTTTATTCAATATTCCAGGTGTTTCATTGAGAGGCAAACTGTCTTCAACATTCACCTGCCACTGTAATTGGAGAGAAAAAATGACAACGGAAACGACAGTTACTGCAGACGGATTTTTTGGCGAATATGGTGGACAATATGTTCCTGAACCTCTTATTCCTATCTTGAATGAGCTTACAGCAGCCTACGATAAAGCTAAAGATGATCCGGAATTCCAAAAAGAATTCACCTATTACCTCACCAAATACTCCGGCCGCCCAACTCCCATATACCACTGCGCCAATCTCACGAAGGCATGCGGCGGCGCTCAAATCTGGCTTAAACGTGAAGATCTCAATCACCTCGGTGCCCATAAAGTAAACAACACCATAGGTCAGATCCTCCTTGCCAAACGTATGGGCAAAAAGAAGATTATTGCCGAAACAGGTGCGGGGCAACACGGTGTTGCCGCTGCCGCCACCGCCGCTCTCATGGGTATGGAATGTACTGTTTATATGGGTGAAGTCGATATTGAGCGTCAAAAACTCAACGTTTTCCGCATGAAAATGATGGGTGCAAAGGTTGTCCCTGCAACTTCAGGACAAAAGACCCTTAAAGAGGCCGTTGACGAAGCGCTTGCTGCATGGATTGAAAGCGCCGATGATACCTTCTACCTTCTGGGTTCAGCAGTTGGCCCTCACCCTTATCCATCAATGGTACGTGACTTTCAATCAGTAATTGGCAGAGAAGCCCGGCAACAGTTCCTTGATGAACAGGGAAAACTGCCAGATTACTGTATCGCCTGTGTTGGTGGTGGTTCGAATGCAATTGGCATGTTTACTGATTTCGTCGGAGATAAAGAGGTTAAACTTGTTGGCGTAGAACCTTCCGGACGTGGCCTTGAGCCAGGCAACCACGCGGCTACACTCTGCCTTGGTACCCCTGGAATCATGCACGGATTTAACTCTTATATGCTTAAAGATGAGAAAGGAGAACCGGCACCTGTCTATTCAATTTCAGCAGGACTTGATTACCCCAGTGTAGGACCTGAGCATTCTTACCTTAAGGATATCGGCAGAGCCACCTATGAGTGCGCCTCAGACATGGAGGCTGTTGATGCGTTCTTCAAACTTTCACAAACTGAAGGTATCATCCCGGCGCTGGAATCTTCTCATGCGCTGGCATACGCTCTCAAACTGGCGCCAACGCTTTCAGCCGATCAGACAATCCTCGTTAACCTCTCTGGACGCGGTGATAAAGATGTAGCAGAGATTGAAAAAATGATCGCCAGCGGTCAGATCACCATGCCATAACAGGCCTTAAAACCTGTATAGACACAGGGCAGTAACACCTTAGTCTTTCAAGAGGTGTTACTGCCCTCTTTTTTGACGTATATCTGCTACATTAAAACCCCTGGTTTCAGTAAAAAAGCCATATCATCAGACATGGCAGCACACCCTTCCACCACAGGGCAGACAAGAGCCGCCCCACTCCTTCTGCGACCTTTCAAAAAACAAATTCTCTCTTTCACTTCGCGGACTTGCTGTTGTTGAACAATCTGTTTTTCATTTCCATGCCCCCGCTTCGACAAGAAACCTCTCAAGAGATTCTCTCGGCAGGTAATCAGTGCAGGCTTTCTGGGTCCCTTGAGATTCTTCTCTTTAATTACCCAGAAAGAGCAGACTGCCCTTGCCCCGGAGAAAACAAAGTAAAAAATCCGCAACCTGCTGCAGCACCGTCCTTTTATGATCTTCTGAAGTTTTTTTTTCAAACCATGAATTCAAATAATAAGGACAGAGCCCATTATGTTTTCGCAATTTCAACCAGTTAGTTCCTCAAAGACTTCTTAAGATGTTTTAAAGTTAAGGTATTCCCCAGGCCTGCTGTTACGCTTGTCTACCGCCCCGGCAAAGTGTTTCACGGTGATACCAGTCAGCGCCTGTCTCGTGGGGAAGTATTGCCCTGGCGGAAAAGAGAGAATTGCACTGAGTGTGCGATTTTATTCGGTATTTTTTTTTACTGGATACCGGCCCATTTTTGCCGGCAGAGAACAAGGGAAAGGAGTATTGCCGTAAAGAGCGTTGACCTTGAGCGGTCCTGCAGAAAGGCAAGAGTCCAAAATTAAAGTGTGGGAGCCTTGAATATGAACGAAAGGCAAGATTCTTCAAGGTTCCCGTATGTGATAAAACCCAATTGGAGGGCAAAAACATGAAAAAATCAATGTTGGTAGTAACAGCAGCTGTTGCGAGTCTCTCTTTAACCGGTTGCGCCACACCACAGGGACGAGCTGATAATACAGCCTCCGGAACCCTGATCGGCGGGGCTGCCGGAGCAGTGATCGGAAGTATGACACGCAATCACGCCGCCGGTGCGGCTGTCGGCACGGCTGTGGGGGCAATATTTGGCGGCCTTATCGGTCACAGCCTTGATCAACAGCAGGAGGAGCAGCTGCGGGCTCAGGCTCCCCAGACCCTGCAGCGGGTCGAACAGGGGCAGCCGTTGTCAGTGTTAGATGTGCAGGCGCTGTCGAGCGCTGGAATCAGTGACGAACTGATCATCAGCCAGATCCGCAATTCCCGCACCGTTTATAGCCTCAATACGGCTGATATCATCCGCTTGAAACACAACGGCGTCAGTGAAACTGTTATCGATTTCATGATCAATACCCAGACCCAGACTGATCGCACCTACGTAACAGGTGCCGTGGGCCCCATTCCGCCAGCACCGCTGCCCGATCCGAGATATGAGCCTCCCGGACCGGACTATTTCTGGGTAGCCGGCACATGGCTGTGGCTCGGGGATCGCTGGAGCTGGAACCACGGCTATTGGCACCAGCCGTTTCGCGGGTTCGGAGCAGGACCTCGAAGATAAGGGAATCACAACCTGATTGACCACCACAACCTCCTGCCAGGACAACAGCCATCCCTTTCATAATGAAGGTGATGGCTGTTGTCTTGTTTGCCGGAGGAAGGTTGCCGGAGTATAATTCTGAGGGATAAAGAATGCAGTCATCCATCTTTGTAGAAGAAGGTCTTGGATAACATTCATGCATTGTTTAAACTCATAGCCTTGAAAGCTGCAGGGTACCTTGAAACAACTTGTATTTCGTTCATATTCGAGACTCAGGAGAAAATTTACCGCAGATATCCAACTGATATCGGAGTCCAGCGCTTCCCTCCGAGGATATTTTAAAAACTGTAACGAAGAAGATGGGCGATTATTCAAGCTTCTCCACAACTGCAGTCGGCGTCATGTAGTCTTATAACTCTGTCTTTGAACAACTTCAGGCCCCCTTTAAACTACTTCTTTCACCAGGAACTCTATGGATATTCCGGGTAAATAATACCCGGGAAAGGAAATGTACGTTCTTTTTTAACCGGTCCTTACTGCTGCAAAGAAAAGCTTCATGCACAATTTACACAGGTCAAGCCCCACGAAAAGGGAAGTCACTTATTATCTATTCTTTTCAGATAGTTAAACAGAAAGAGCAGCCGTTCTCCTGTTTTTTCTGATTTGATTTATTTGACAACAAAAGAGGTTACCATGTTCTGCAGTATCTTAAATGATGTCCTCGGCCCTGTTATGCGTGGCCCGTCCAGTTCACATACCGCAGGTTCCTATCACATAGCTCTTGTGGTGCGCCATCTGCTTGCAGGGGAACCCGCCAGGATTAAAATCTCTTTTGATCGGAATGGCTCCTATGCCAAGACCTATGTACAACAGGGTGTTGATCAGGCCTTTGTCACCGGTCTGATGGGCTGGAAACAAACAGATGAAATCTTTACCGTGGCCCTTGATACCGCCAGGAGCCAGGGGGTAGACATTAATTTTGAGGTAACAACTCTTCCTCAGGCTGATCATCCCAATTACGCTGTTATCGAGGTGACAGGTAAGGAAAACCAACAGATAAAAGTTGAGGCAAAATCGGTTGGGGGAGGCACCTTTCAGATAATCAGGGTTGACGGGGCTGAGCTTCTTCTTGACGGCAAGAGTTATGTCACTCTGCTGACTCTTGATAAAGAAATGGAAGCCACGGTCCTTGACCATATTAAAAATAATTATCCGCAGGCTGCAGTCAGAAGCTCAGATTCTGATGGGAATACACTGGTTCTGCAACTTTCGACAAACTCACCGTTACCTCTGGATGAACTCTCCAGACTGCCGTCAGTTACCACCACCAGACAGGCCAGCCCCGTCTACTATCCACAAAAAGAGGCTGCCCTCTTTACTTCAGCTCAAGAGATGCTGCAATATTCTACCGACCATAATTACAGCCTTGGTGAAGCTGTCCTCGAGTATGAAAAAACCATACTCGGACTCACAGAGGAAGAGACCATTGCCGAAATGCTGCGTCGATATGCAGTAATGCGGCAATCTGTTACCGATGGCCTGGATAACAGCAAGGTAAACATGCTGCTCCTTGAACCGGTGGCAGGGAAAATAATGGACAGGGTCAAAACAGGGAAGGTCGCCATTGGCGGGTTACATTCAACAGCAGGGGCCGCAGCCATGGCTGCCATGCACACCTGCAACAGCCGGGGTGTTGTCTGTGCCGCTCCCACAGGTGGGGCTGCGGGGGCTCTGCCCGGTGTGTTAACGGCCCTTGAGGACGAATTTGAAATATCTGAGCGACAGATGGCACTTATGCTTTTTGCAGCCGGAGGCGTTGGCCTTATTCTCGCCATTCGGGGCACCTTTGCAGCAGAGGTCGCTGGTTGTCAGGTAGAAATTGGTGCGGCGGGTGCGATGGGGGCCGCAGCGGTCGTTGAATTTGCCGGAGGCAGTGCCAGCGAGGCGTGTGATGCGGCGGCCATCTCCTTTCAAAACACCATGGGCTCCGTTTGTGATCTGGTGCAGGGCATGTGTGAATTGCCCTGCCATACCCGTAATGCGGCAGCCGCCTCCTGTGCCTTTACCAACGCTGATATGGTTATGGGTGGTTATATTAACCATATCGGGCTGGATGAAACTGTCGATGCCGTCTACTCAAGTGGATTGATGCTTCCCAGAGAACTCCGCTGCACTGCTCTGGGCGGTCTGGCACTTGCTCCAGCTGCGCTCTCGTTATGCCGCCATAAAAGCTGACACTGGCAAACAGGGCCCCCTCTGAGAAATAAATATCTTGCAGGGGGCCATTGCAGAACGGGCTGAAGAGCTCTGAACACATCAAATAATCGCCCCCCCTCCAGGCAAAAAGATGTCCTGTGCCCCTAATACCAGGATTCCGGATATTTTCGGTTCTTCGGGATATTATTAATTAGAAGAGCAACAACAAGCATTGTAATCGCCCCAAGGGCGACGGGCATCACAACATAGAGGTAGCCGAGACTATGCACACTGTCACCACCAATAACCGCGATAAGAGCTGTAGCACCACCTGGTGGGTGAAGAGTCCTGGTGAGATGCATCACCGCAATAGAGGTGGAAACAGCAATGGATGCTGCCAGCCAGGGATCTCCGCCCAGCCATTGAAAGGCTGACACACCGACAATGGCGGAAAGAATATGCCCTCCAAGGAAATTTCGTGGTTGCGCTAAAGGACTTCGAACAGCACCATAGATGAGTACCGCCGAAGCACCAAAGGAGCCGATAATCATCATTAAACCCGTTTCGTCGAGTATTTTATAATGAATCAGAGAAACTGCCGAAAGGCCCAGAAAACTGCCTATCCAGGACCAGAGAACTTCCTGCAGACCAACCCGCGGAGGGCTCTGGCCGCCACCTTTCATTTTTTCGAGGTAGTTCATACCTGCGACCCCTCTCCTAAACTGTGATAGGAGTGTGCCAGATCACTACGGGTGACCAGACCGACAGGTTTTCCCTCATTATCGACAATCGGCAGGCGGTTGATCTGGTGTTGAGCAAAAAGAGTCGAGATAGCACCAATGGTCATCTTTGCATCTGCAGTTATCGGTGGCTTTGTCATGATAGCGCCAACGGTCTTGTTGTGTAATCTATGTATCATGCAATTTTTACTGTTCAAGCAGTGAAGAACCAGTTGCATAAAGGATGGCGTAACACCAAACCCCATCTCTTTAAGAAAATCTTTTTCGGAGACCACACCCACGACCCTGCCCTGATGATCGACGACAGGGCACCCGGAAATTTGTTTTCCCGCCAGCAGCTCTGCCGCCTCGACAAGAGGCATTTCCTGGTCTACAAAAACCACTGCCCTGGTCATGATCTTCTCCGCAGTAAGGCTGCCTAAGAGACGATTTATTGCAAAGCTGCAGGCGGATTGATACACTACCTTAAAATCACCAGGAGTAATATCTATATAGCCCTGGATATGTTTCATTGCCTCAATCACATCATGTTCGGAAATATCTACTGAAATGAAATCGGCAGGACGTATTTCTTTCATTCTCACCTTCCTTTATGGTGCCGTAAAAAATGGTTCAGACAAAGATAGTGCTGCTTCATCTTCCCCTCGTTCGCCTGGAATCAAGGTTCGCATCAGTAACGGAGAAAAACAAAGGGGTTAACCAGAAATATTATCTGGTTAACCCCTTGTCTTTATTGGTGCCCCCGGGCGGAATCGGACCGCCGACACCAGGATTAGGAATCCTGTGCTCTATCCCCTGAGCTACGAGGGCGCATATTCATCAAACGTAGGCTTTTATAACCGTAAATCCCACAGGTTGCACCCTATTTTTCAAAAAAGAGAGACTCTCCGTCCTTGAGTTCTGTTTCGGGCCAGACAACCTTTTGGGTTGAACTGTTGACTACACAGTTACGTCCAATACGAAACCCCTCCGGGATCACGACCTCCGAGCCTATCAAACTGATACCGGAATAAAGATGATCCGGTTTGTAACGGTTGACACATTTATAGTTGGTTCCGGCACCGACAACAGCCCCCGCTCCGACTTCAACCCTCTTGTCAATAATAGCGAGATCGATATGGGCACCTTTGCGAATAATGCAATCTTCAAAAATAATCGACCCTTCAATCTCCGCGCCCTCTTCCACTACGACACCAGGGGACAACACAGAGTTATGCACCTTTCCATTAATTTTACACCCGGCAGAGATAAGCGCTGTATCCACAGCCGCCATTGAGCCGAGACGTGCCGGCGGACGATCTGCATAATGCCTGTCACTGCACACATTGGTATGAATATCCCAGTCCTGCGGAGAGATTCCGTTGCGATGCAGAACGTCCATATTGGCCTCCCAATAGGCCTGAATCGTTCCTACATCGCGCCAGTAACCATAGAAGGGATAGGCAAAAACATTGTTCTGAACAATCGCCCTTGGCACAATATCACTTCCGAAATCAAGCTCGGAAGAGTTTTCCTTCAGCGTTTTGATGAGGTATTTATAGTCGAAGACATATATCCCCATGGAGGCCAGGTTGGTCTTCGGCTCCTTTGGCTTCTCTTCCCAATCGATAATACGATTGTTATCATCAATTATACCTGCACCAAACTGATGAATTTCACTGCGCGGGACGACCATCATACCAATGGAGACATCAGCTTTCTTTGATCTGTGGAAGGCGATCATGGCATTGAAATCCATCCGGTAAATATGATCGCCGGAGAGAATCATCACCTCCCGTACCGGATGGGCCTCCAGATAGTCAAGGTTGCGGCGCACGGCATCCGCCGTCCCCTTATACCAGTCCGACTCTTTCTCCCCCGTTCTTGGCGGTAAAATGGTAATACCCCGGTCCCGCCCGACAAAGTCCCATGGCTCACCGTCCGCCAGATGCCTCATCAGGGAGAGCGGTTTATACTGGGTAAGGACTCCCACCCGGGAGATTCCCGAGTTCATAACATTACTCAGGGCAAAATCAATAATCCGGTACAGCCCCCCAAAAGGGACAGCCGGTTTTGCCCGCTTCTGCACAAGAATATTCAGGCGACTGCCAACGCCGCCTGCGAGGATGAGAACCAGCGCATCGTTACCTTGTCTCACTCCAGCACCTCCCCTGCACCAACCTCTTTGTGCCATCGATTGGCAGCGAGTTGCGGATTGATAGTCGCCCCTGCTCCGATTACAGTTTCCAGCGGAATCACATTATTCCAGCCAACAACTGTTACCTCAGCCTTTTTGTAGTCTCCTGTGGTACCGACAGTGCAGTCTCGTCCGAAACGATTATTCAGGTCGGAAACCACCTTGTTCAGATGACAATTTTCGCCAACAATGTTGCCGAAAAAAAGAACCGAATTTTCAACAACAGCCCCCTTTTTTATCTGCACACCAGGGAAAATAATCGAATTGCGAACTGTACCGTAAACCTCACTGCCGTTGTATATCATCGTGTTTGTGGCAACCCCGCCTCCAGCAATCAGAGTCGGGCCGTTGTCGCAGATACGACGGTGGTTGAGATTGGTGCGAAAAGTCCATTTTTCAAGATCTATGGGAGGATTATCACCGAGCATATCCATATTCGACTGCCAATACTCATTGATGGTTCGGGTGTAGCCCCAGTATCCGTTAAATTTATACCCATATATCTTGCAATTACTCTGCAGCAGAGCAGGAATAATCTCTCGCCCGAAGTGATGCCAGTCTTGATCCTGCGCCTTTTGCAGCACCTCATAGAGAACTTCTGGTTTGAAACAGAAAATTGACATTGAAGCCCAGTTACTTTCAGCTTCGGCTGATTTTTCCCAAAACCTTGTCAACCTTCCACCTGTTTCACCATCTGCATCGTCGAGCATACCAATACCGAACCGTCCGGTTGCATCCTTTGGAACACGGGTGAAGGCCATTGTAATATCGGCATTTTTCTCCCGGTGATAGTCCAGCAACAGCTGATAATCCATACTGTAGATGTGATCCCCGGAGAGAATCAGAACCTCTTCAGGCTTGTTATACTGAACGTAATCGAGATTTTTATAGATGGCATCTGCGGGACCGCGATACCAGCCCTCATTATTTGCCCCCTGGTATGGTGGCATAACCAGGACCTGACGGTCACGCCCGATCATATCCCAGGCAGCACCTGTACCAATATGGTTGATGAGGGAGAAACTGCGATACTGGCTGAGGATAGAAACCTGCCAGATATCCGAGTTCATAAGATTACTCAAAGAAAAGTCAATAATCCGCCCGAATCCCCCAAAAGGAACTGCAGACTTTGGACGGTGGTGGGTCAGAACATTAAGTTCATCAACACGACCGCCAGCGAGAATCATTGCAAGCGTTGAAGACTTGGGCATAAAATAACCTCGTTTGCTGTAGTAAAGACTTCAGGTAAAATTAAGCCAGCAAATCTCCCCTGAAAAGACGCTTCAAATACTGCCAGATGCGCAGAATTTACTTTCCTTTCAGGTCGTTAGAAGTATACGGCAATTCCAAAAGATGGGCAAGAGAAAGCCTGGAGCTCTCTGACAATCTGTGTATAGATCATACAGATCTAAAATCCTTTTTCCAGTTACGGCTTTTTCGCTTCAATATGCCTCATGATAAAACGCTTCAATGTATCCGAGGTAAACTCTTTATCACCGAGTTCAAGGTTCTTTAATGGGACCTCTGCGCGAGCTGCACCTTTGTGCCCACCTGCGGAGCCAAGTCCACCAAAACTTCGTTCGGCAATTTTCCCGGCATTTTTACGATAACCATCACAGCGAAAAATAACGACCAGCTTTTCACCGTGAATCCCGGAGACAAAGACCCAGTCAATCTCCCCGACATGGTTGAGAAAATCAGCAACGATAACGAGCACATCAGGACTGCGCACCTTCCCGACATGGGTATAATATCGCCCTTTCGAATATTTAAGAGCGTCGAGCGCCTGAGCGAAATATTTCAATTCGGAACGGCGCAGGTCGGTCAATTCAAACTTGCGGACCAGGTCGCGGTTGGCGATGGTAAAGAGGTAACGAAAGGCAACCCCGTCAGCTAATAAAGATTTCTGTTCAAAATTCTGCGTATCAACCTTAATGCCATAGAAGAGTGCAGTGGCAAGGGCAATACTTGGTTTGAGGCCAGCCGCACGCAGATATTCAACCATCATTGTGGAGGTAGCACCATAGTCAGGACGAATATCCACAAAACTGGATTCTTTCCATTCACCGCCCAGTGGGTGGTGATCTATAATAACGTTAAAGTGAAGTTTTTCAAAAACAGGAAGATGGTTCGGCTGGGAATCTACCATCACCAGTTTTGCGTAGTCATCGGCTTTCACCTCTTTCAGACGAATGAGAGGGATTTTCAACCGATCAACCATAGACTGATTGTTCACCCGGCGAATCTCATTGGGGTGAGTAATAGTGACGCTTTTCACTTTATAACGAAGAAGCTTTTTGACTGCCAGCGCCGCCGCGAGAGCATCGGGGTCAGCATTGATCACCACGAGGACATTATCTTCTTTTTCAAAAATATTCCAAAAAGCAAGAAGTCGATCTTTCGCCGTTTTTAGAGAAAGTTGGCTGCAACTCTTCTGCAATTCCATTTCGCCAGCATGTTTTTTTATACTCATTTGTCACAGACAATCACCCCACTCCCACACTAAATAATCCCAGAGATCAAAATTACTGCTCTGTGCCGGATTCTCCCGTGCCGGATTTCCGTCAACAGAAACGTCGGAGGATTAAGAGGGGCATTGTTCCTCATTCAGAGATATTCCGCAGGCCGGAAGCCAAAAAAAAGCAGAACAATTAAGAAAAAACGGGAGGTTAAGTAACGCTTCCGGCTCCAGTCTTCTCCGTAAAATCTCTAGAAATTACACGCTGAGGGCAGGAATTGCAAGCATGGCCCTCAAGAGACGACCGCAACAGCAGGACTCCCCCCAGGATCAGCGAAGAAAACACCCCGCCGAAGGGGACATGCCCGGCCAGCCATTTTACTTTTTTTGCTACTTGCTTCGCGCACCAATGCTGAGTAAAATTGTTGCATAAATTTTATCCTTGGGATTTTTTGAAGATATCACCCTGCTGGCAACCGTTACATTTTATAAATAAAAGCACCGGTTGATAAATATTGCGAACTTTTCTTCCCGGACTCCCGAAATATGGCCCTCAATCATGTATACACTTTTTGCAGTTGCCCTTGGCGGCGCCCTCGGCGCAACAAGTCGGTATGGTATCGACAAACTTGTAAATCGGCTGGTGCCGGTTGAATTTCCAATGGGCACCCTTTCAGCCAACCTGCTCGGTTGTCTGCTGATAGGTCTGCTTTGGGGGATCTTTGACCGTATTCCCATCAGCAACCACTTCCGCCTTTTCCTTTTTACTGGATTTCTCGGGGGTTTGACAACTTTTTCAACATATGCCCGTGAATCTCAACAATTCTTCCGAATTGGTGAAGGGCTGAACGGAATTCTTTATATTACGATCAGCAATATTTTTGGAATTGGCATGGTTGCACTCGGCTTTTTCATCTGCTCCAAAATCCTCCGTTAAAGGCAGGACTTTGACCTACAGGTATTATTTGTGAATCTGCTCAATCGTTATCTCTTCGGCCAGTTTATTCGTTACTTTCTCACCGTAAACATGGCCTTTGTCTCCATTTGGCTGCTGATCGACTTTTTTGAAAAAGGCGACGATTTCAGTAATGCCGGCAAACCACTGTCGATGTCACTAACCTATTTTGCGCTGACCATCCCCTCCATCATGGATCAGCTCGGTCCGGTCTTTATTCTTCTTGCCGGAGTAATTACGCTCGGCATACTCAACCACAGCAATGAGTTGACTGCACTCAAAGCAGGTGGCCTTCCGCTGAAAATAATCATTCGCCCGATCATTGTCGGTGGTCTTCTCATCACCGGGCTCTACCTCGCCGCTGCCCAGTGGGTGCTGCCGATCACCGTCTCTGCGACCAATCATATCTGGTATCAGGAACTCAAAGGGAAGGTTCCTCTGGGGATCATACGCAATGACCGCTACTACTACCGCGGAGCAGAGGGCTTCTACTCCTTTGCCTGGCCGGATCCCAAACACTATGTCTTTAATAACTTCTCCTATTCGACCTGGGACAAAGAGTATAACCTTAATGAATTGATCACAGCGAAATACGCCTTCTGGCACGCCAGACAACATAGATGGGAACTCCACAGAGGACAGGTACAGCTTCAGCAGCTTGATCACAGTTACAAAATTGACGATTTTCGCCTCAAACAGTTCACATTCAATGAAACGCCGGCAGACTTCCTCGTTCCGGTCAACAAGGCTGCCGAATACTCGCTCACCGATCTTTTCTGGGAGACGGAGCGCGCCAGAACTCCCGACGAAAAGCAGACAGTGTGGACCTCCTTTCTCGGCCGAATTTCCTTCCTGCTCCTCGGGATGCCACTGCTGCTGCTGGGACTGCCCATACTGCTCTATTCATACCAGAAATGGGGACGGGATCTCTCGGTGGCAATCCCGGTGAGCTGTGGCCTGGCCTTTCTTGCATGGGGACTGTGGGGAGCATTACAGTCACTGTCGATAGCCGGCTATATTGCCCCATGGCTTGCGGCAAGTGCACTGCATGCTCTCTTTATTCTCACAGGAGTTTATCTGCTGAAAAAAAATGACAGATAGAAAGAATCTTTTGAGGGTCCCTTGAAAAAAAGGGCCACAAAAAAGGGGAGAGAGTCCGCGAACGGACTCTCTCCCCTTTTTTGTGGCCTCTTATGGAATGTGTTTATTCCGCAGCTTTCACTGGAGTTTTTTCAGCCGCAGCGTTCACCTTCGCGGCAGCAACCTTCACCTTCTCGGCAGCAGCCTCTACTTTTTCTGCGGCAGCTTGTGCCTGTGCGGCAACATCCGGAGTAGCCGGAGCAGCC
>Ga0172378_10000720_pt1 | contig 29496 bp, 33 predicted proteins | sample GrowelOW332metaG_FD_119755 | JGI IMG/M metagenome (GOLD analysis project Ga0172378, IMG submission 119755) | Groundwater microbial communities from an aquifer near a municipal landfill in Southern Ontario, Canada - Pumphouse #3_1 metaG | ecosystem: Environmental > Aquatic > Deep subsurface >...
CAAGAGCCGCATGGACGCCCTACACCGTTCCCCGGCGCACCTTCTGGCCTACCTTGCGGAGCCGCACGAGGACACAGCAGCGACGATCCTGGGCAGCCTGACGCACACGCTGGCAATGGAGCCGGAGCTCTACGCGCTGCGGTACCGAGCTTACGACAACATCAAGCGCAGCACCAAGGAAGGCAAGGCCAACTGCGAGGAGGCCGAGGCCGCGCACCTGACGCCAATCACGAAGGAGACGCTCGCCCAGGCGGAAGCAATGGCGAAGGCCCTGCGCAGCCATCCCACAGCGGCGGGCGCGTTCTTGGCTGAAGGCACGTTCTTTGAGGTGTCGGTGTTCTGGGAGGAGGTCGTGGACGGCCTGACCATCCCCTGCAAGGCGCGGCTCGACGTGCTGCACAAGGGTCTGCCCGGTTTTGGCTGCCTGTGCGCCGATGTGAAGAAGACGCGGGACGCCTCGCCGGGATTCATGAAGCGCCACGTGTGGGACTACCGCTACCACGTCCAGGCCGCTTGGTATCGCCGGGGAATCTACGCCGCCGAAGGGCTGCACTCCCAGCAGTTCCTGCTGATGTGCGTCGAGGACGCGCCGCCCTATCCGGTGGGGCTCTACAACATTTCCGAGGACGCGCAGGGGCAGGCCCTGCACGAAATAAAAGAGGACATGGAGACGTTGGCCCGGTGCATCAAGTCCGGCGAATGGCCCGGCTACCCGGTCGATGTGGTGGAATTGGACCTGCCCGCATGGGCTTACAGGAAGGAGGCTGCTTAGAATGGACGCCGCAAACATGGGCGCAATGCCCGCTCTCTACTCGAACCCGGCCGCTGTGGCCGCTGCTGAAACGGCAAAGGCTGAAGTCCAGGCCGCGTTCATCATGGCGATGCACCGGCCCCGCAGCGCGGAACAGGCCCGGCAAAACATCTTGAAGCTGTGCCAGAAGCCCGATTTCGCAGAAGCCGTCGAGTACAGCAAGCCGGTTGGCGGGGGCAAGATCACCGGCCTTTCGGTGCGATTTGCGGAACAGGCCTTGCGGGAGTGGGGCAACGTGCGCACCACGCAGCGCGTTACCTACGAGGATGACACTGTGCGCCGCGTCATGGTCAAGGTGCTGGACCTGGAGAGCAACGCCGAATTCAGCCGCGAAATCTCTGTGGCCAAGACTGTGGAGCGCAAGAACGGCAAGGGCCGCGACATCGTTTCCGAGCGGACCAACAGCTACGGCGACAAAGTCTATGTGGTCATTGCCACGGACGAAGAACTCGCGATCAAGGAAGCAGCCGCAGTCGCCAAGGTGATCCGCAACGAGGGCCTTCGCCTCCTCCCCCCTGACATCAAGGAAGAAGCCCTGGAAACGGCCCGCAAGACTCTTGCGAACCGCGACTCCGAAGATCCTGACGCCGGGGTGCGCAAGATTGTGGACGCCTTCGGGCGCATCGGCGTGAACGTCACGATGCTGGAGAAGTACCTGGGGCACAACCTGGCGCAGGTGGTCCCGGCTGAACTCGCGGACATGCGCAAGATGCACGAGGCCATCAAGAGCGGTGAATCCCGGTGGTCGGACTACGTGATCGATGTTGAAGCGCAGCCTTCTGTTGACCCCACGGACGCGCTCAAAGCGGCCGCCAAGGGCAAGAAGGCTGCCCACAAGTGCCCCAACGATGGCGCGGAGCGCACCGCCGCGTTCTGCCGCAAGTGCGACAACTTCCCGAACTGTGCGAACCCGGCTGCTGAAAACTAACCCCCGCGCCCGGCCAGGGCGGAAGCCAAGAACCACGGGCGCAAGCCCACAACCTCAAAGGAGAAGACGAGATGAGCATTCCCCTGACGATGGAAACCCTGTGCGGCGGCGGCGTGATCGAGTCCCTGCACCACGAAATCCAGAACGTGCTGGATAACGTGGCCGACCCGAACACCGAGGCCAAGAAGGTGCGCGAGGTGCGCCTGGTCATCAAGGTGAAGCCCAACGACCACCGGAACATGGCGGACATCACCGTGCAGGCCAGCAGCAAGCTGATAGCAGCAGCTCCGTTGGCAACCGCCATCATCATCGACAAGGACGGCGAGAAGACCGTTGCTGCCGAACTCTACGGCGGGGAGAACCCCGGCCAGCTGACCCTTCCGGATGTCGCCCCCGTCGCCCACAACGTCAGCCCGTTCAAGAAGGAGGCCGCCAATGCTTAAGGAACTTCTGGACCGCATCCTGGAGTTGAAGAACGCCGAGGTTTTGGAAATCGGCGGACGCAAGTACACCACGCAGCCCGTGCGCGCCGTGAAGGACGCGGAGCCCGAAACCCTGGAAGCCGCCACGCTGACCGGCCTTGTGGACTACCTCAAGGCCAACGTGGACACCTTGGAGCCCGGCAAGCTGATCGTCCATGTCGAAGACCACGCCAACGTCAAGCTGCTTTCGGCCCTGCATGGCGACTTTGCGCAGCGCGACTGCCTTCTGCACGTGAAGGCCGATCTGCTCCAGATGAAGTTCAACGCCTGGGTTGAATCCGAGCCGTTCAACATCTTCATGCAGGCCTGTTTCCAGGAGACGGAAGACCGCGCCGCCGTGCTGAAGGTCGTGGGCAACATCCGCGAGAACGTGGTCAAGGACACCTCGGACGATGGCATTTCTCAGGAAGTCACGATCAAGTCCGGGGTCGCCAGGGTGGCCGATGTGAAGGTCCCGAACCCCGTCACCCTGAAGCCTTTCCGGACCTTCGCCGAAGTTGACCAGCCTGCCTCCAAGTTCGTCTTCCGCATGCAGGAAGGTCCCAAGTGCATGCTGGTGGAGGCTGACGGCGGAGCTTGGCGCAACGAAGCGCGCCAGACCATCAAGAAGTACCTGGCTGAAGCCCTTCCGGAAGGCATGACCATCATCGCCTAGCTCCCTCCCTCTTCCCGGCCTGCGTGGAGACGTGGGCCGCAATGAGGGCGGGAACAACAAACGAAAGGAGACAACATGGTTCAGCACATGAGCGATTGCGCACTGCATAACGGCCCGGCGCTTCCTGTCGGCCCCTGCGACTGCCAGGCGGAAGAGCGGGAGGCAGCGGCAATCAACGCCTTCCTCGACCTGTGCGCGGAAAGCCTCGATCCTGAGAACATGGAGAACGTCCAGGCCGCCATCTGGTGGGTCTGCGAGAACCGCCACATAGACAAGGGCCTGATTCACCCGTGGGGCATCAGCGCTGAGAAGCCCTAGCTCCCTCCCTCAGACCGCCTCGGACGGGAGAGCCGGGGCGGGAACGATGGACGGGAACTGAACAACGAAGAGGAGGGGCCATGAAGACAAGGAAGCGGCAAACTATTTTTGGCGATAGGCAGGCATTCCGCATCATTTTCGCAGCGGAACAGTTGCTCGATGCAAGCTGGAACTGGCCTCCCTGTGTTTGGAATATCATGTTCGATTACTTCACGGAGGCCTAGCCATGACCACGGACAGAATCTTGGTTGAGCGCGTGACGGACGGCGAGCGGTGCAGCAGCGAATGCCGTGGGTATAATTGGGGTGCTGACCTCTGCATATATTTTGAGGCGAACCTGCAATACGACAACGGCCCGCATCTCCGCTGTCCATCCTGTCTCTCCACGCCCTCCGCCCCCGCGCTGACGGCGGGACAAGTGGAGGCGGTGAAGGATGTGCTTGAGCGTGCAGATATCGTTGCTAGTGAATTGGCCGTTGATCTTCCTGAAGAATTGCTCAAGCTCCGCACCGCGTTCGCGCTGGGCGGGGAGGGGGGAAACAATGATCTGTCTTGAACGCATCATCGGGCGTCCCTGCGAGGTCTACGATCATCACGAGAAGTGCGGCACCTACTACACCGCTGTCGCGATCGGCTGCGACGCCATTGGCATCATCGTGGAGCGCGCTGACGGCAGAGTGGAGCGCGAGTGCCCGTGCTTCATCAAGTTCACCGACACCATCGTCACGCGGGATTGGAAGCAGTTCGGAAAGAATTGCGTGCATCCATCACAACAGTGCAAGGAGGCCCCGCATGACTAGCCTGACCGTAGAAGAGATTGAGGAGTTGACACGGCTGTACGAATGCGCCGCGATCAACATGGGTGTCTTCCCGTCGAAGCAACCCGAGGACTATCCGGCGTTATGCCAGCTGATGTTCAAGAAGCTGCCCCGCCTCCTCGCCATGCTCCAGCCTCCCGTCGCTGCGGACGTGGCGGAGGCGAGGGAAAGGCTGGGCGTTGCGAAGACGGCCATGCACCTCGGGCGCGTTGACGGTGCCGTGGTCACGATACCCGTAGTGACAGTTCGGTGCGACGATCTCCGCCTCCTCCTCTCCGACCACGCCCGCCTCGCCACCGAGAATGAGCGCATACGCAACATCGTGGACGCTCAGGATAGCACCGAGGACACGCCGACGCTTGTAGAGCGCGAGATCAAGGCAATGGGTACCGAGAACGCCGCCCAGGCCGAGCGCATCAAGAGGCTGGAAAAGTCGATGGAGGATACCAGTCTTTGGCTTGTTCATCTTCGTGAGCACACCGCAAACGAGATCGTCAAGGCGGGATGTATCGTCCAGTGCGCAAGAATCTCCACAGCGCTGGAGGAGGCACCCCGTGGATAGCCGCAAAAATCCGCCGCTCATGGGCTATGGTGGTCCGCTGGAGGACATCAATCGCCCCGACCTTTTCGTAGCCCAGCCCGCCGCCGCGCCGCTGACGGGAGAGGTGGACGTATCCAGGGCTCTAGATCGGCTGGGAGAATCGACAATAGGCATCAAGTCCGAGGAATCCGAACTCGTGTCAGATATTCGGATCGCTTTGCGCCACATCGCCTCCCTGTCCCGGCGCGTGGCGGAGCTTGAGGCGGAACTTTCCAGAACGCGCAAGCATGCCGTGGAGTGCGACAAGTGCTTCTGCCTGTTCGTCCCGGGTGGGCGAGATTCAGAAACAACGTGTGGAACGTGCTTGAAGGCCCGCGCGGAAGCCGCCGAGGCAAAGTGCCAGCAACTGGAGGCGGAAGTGAAGGGCGTCGGCATGCAGGAGTTCCGCAGGCTGGAAGGCCATCTCGCCACCGCCCTCGCCAAATCCGCCCGCTTGGGCCGCAAGCTCCAGCGTCTGGGCCTGCACCTCGATGAGACGCGGCGCAAGCTGCGGAAGGTGGAGGGGGAGAACCGCGAGAAGCAGGGGCGGGCGGAGGCGCTGGAGGCTGGCATTGCTGACGCGCTGAAACAACTTGCCGCACCTTCTGGAGAACCATGCCCAACATGCAACACCCACACGCACAAAGGCTGGTGCCCCGTTCCGACCCTTCAAGACTTACTGCTTGGGACCGCCCTCGCCGCCGTGGAGGCCAAATGAGCGCCGCCGAAAAGCCCATTATCGCCGCGCTCTTCGTCGAGACGTGCGGCGGATACTTCGGCCTGCCCAACGTAGACCCGTGGGACAAGCAACGTGACGCCAGGCGCTATGCTGGCCCGTATCCTGTCGTGGCACATCCGCCCTTCCAGCGGTGGGGGCGCTTCTGGCATGGCAGCACCCGCAAACCCCACCAGTTTCAGCTCGGTGATGACCCGAGGCGCACACCTTGCCTGATTCGCCTTTACGCTCTGTCGAACTGCCTTCGCAAGCTCTGTTCCTCCGCGCACACCACGCACAGCCCCACGCCAGGCAGGGCCTTGAGCCGCGCTTCCGGTATGGGGTCGCCGCACTCAGCGCAGCACGCCACGCCGTCGATGATGTCCGGCGCCGGGCCCTTGGGCTGGTGAGCTGCGGCGATGGACCCGTCCAGGAAGGCGTCAACGTGCGCCTGGGCGCGGTCGGCTTCGTCTGGCATGGCTAGGACGCAACCTCCTCGCCGTCCAGCTTGCCAGAGGCGGCGGCGGCGGCCATTTCGATGTCGCTCATGCAGTACGGCTTGACGAAATTCCGGTTGCACGAATTGCAGTGGCACTTGATCGATGGGGCGGGAAGCGGCGCGAAGTCAACGCTGCCGCAATAGGGACAGGTGGGGGTTCCGGAAGTGCAAGTGTTACAAGCCATGTGATGCTCCTTCAGCTAAAGGTTGCGTCGATTTCTGCGGCCTCGGCATCAGCCAACTGCACCCATTTGGCGCGGGCGGATACGACCAGCCCATCCATGTTTCCGCCGTCCATGGTTAGCGCGTGCAGCACGTCGTTGCGCAAATCTGCGCGTTTGGCCTCGTACTTCGCGGTGATCGCCGCAAGCAGTTCGTCATCGGTCGGTTCAACAACCGGCGCATCCTCATGTTGCGTGACTTCACCCGTGAGGGCGCTGATCCTGGTGATCATGGTTTAGCTCCATTTGACGACTATTTTTCCGCCGTCGAAAGTATTTGTCCCGGTCCTGGTCACCCGTATCATGTCTAGCACGCCGGAAAGCGTGACATTTCCGCCGCCAACCTTTCCGGAACCTGCGCTATCCCCAAGGGCATGATTGCTGGAATAAACATGGTTTGCGGAGTCGAAAAGATTGATAACCAGGCTGCCATTAAGCGCGTTCCCGGCATTACCGCCATAGATCGGGAAACCCGCGGTCGAAGAGTAAAACTGTGAACTCGTTCCGCCGATTGCCGCCGTGGTGTTTCCCACATAGCCTGTCGTCTGTGGTGTGCCGCCTGTGCCTAGTTGAACAAGCCAGCTATCAGTGCCGGACAAAGAAACATCCTTGAAACAGATTTCTATACGCTTTGCCCAGGCCGGGATGCTCGTGACTTCATAACCTGTGGCCCCCGTAGAGGTATCAATCACAACGCCGTTGTTGATCGCACTGCCCCAGGAGGCCGCAACGCCGGAACTGCGCAGCACCGCGCCGTCATTCCCTGTCTGCGAAGGCAGTTGGGATGGCAGGTTGGTAAGCGCACTGCCATTCCCGCTTGGAGCCAAGACGTCGGTCCCGATGGCGAGCCCCAGGTTAGAGCGCGCCGTTGCGGTGTTGGCCAGGCCGGAAAGATTATCTGCTTTGAGCATGTCGCCGGTCGCGATGATGCCGATCCATGTTGCTCCGTCTGATTGTGGAACCTTCCCAGCCCCGATGCTGGCGGCATTAGGCAGCGCCGCTGCACTGGCGGCGGCGGCAATCGCAGATGCCGAAGCTTCCCCCGCCTTGGTCGTCGCTGTAGCCGCATTTGCCGATGCGTTTTGAATCGCCGTGAGGTTCGCTGTGACGTTGTTAAGGGCTGTCAGGTTTGTGGTAATGACGGCTGCGCCATCGGCGGTGATATCCGCATCAAGCCCAGTCTGAACGCGGTCTGCGGCGGTAGCGATAGCATCTGCAGCGGAAGATGCCGCGCTTGATACGGCGGCGGAGACATCAGCGGCAATCTCATTCAGTAAATCGTTGGGGTCAGTACCGGACCCTGGAGGAACTTTCACACCGCGCGCGGATTCCTCGCTGATCTGCTGCAGTGACGCGGCCACTTGGTCGAGAGCTTTTTCAATCACAGCGGGGTCAAACGCAACCCCGGACGCGAGATCAACGGCTTGCGTCAGCGGCATGTTGCGGAGGATGGTGATGGATTCCCCGGACGGCAACACCGTACCGCCGACTGCCGGATACACAACGTTTCCGCCGGTGCTGGTCAGGGTGGCTGTCCAGTTTGTGGTCAGGGTGCTTACCCCGTCCGCCCCGGTGATATACACGCGCAACTGTGTGGAATCCCACACCACGAAATCAAATGGGAAATCAGTTGTCGTGCCATTCCCGTTGAACGTGGCCGAAGAAATATTGCTGCTCAATGTCATGTGGTTGGCCTCCTATTCGCGCCCTTTGGGTTTTCTGATGACAAGCCGGAACGGGTTTTTCGTTTCGCCGTTGGACAGGTCCTGCCAACCTTCCGCAGCAGTTTCGTAGAAGCGCCTCACGTTGCCTACCTTGTATTTGTAGGCCGCGACATCAATGAGCGCCTTGAACATTTCGGCTTGGCGGTTTTCGTCTTCAAAATCCTGCGCCAGGCTGAACGCTCTTTGCGCTGCCTTGAGCTGTACTTCCATACCGGTAAACACGGGGGATTCGGCAGGGCCGCTACCGTATAGGTAGTACCCGCTCACACCGCCGAGCAGCGGGAATACGCCGAACAGCTCATTCCAAAGCGCCCAGAAGTAATCTTTTGGTCTGTCCGGGGTGGCGCTGGCCAACAGGTTCAGCGCAACCACGTTAAACAGCACCGGGCCGATCAACTCATAGCCGATGGTGCGCGCATACTCTGCCGCGCCGATCTTCCCAGCCTTGAAGGCGTTGAAGTCCACGCGCATCCTGGATCCCTTCGGAAGAGACTCGGACATGAACATGGAGAACAGGCGGACGAACGACTTACCGCGCTGGATAGCATTCATGGCCGCATCAGTGTTCGTCACCTGGCTGCGCTCCACCATGCGGTAGGCGTAATCTATGGCCTCAGCTTCACCCATGTTCAGCCCGTCCCGGCCCTTCAAGAAGGCTCCTGCCCACACGCTGTAGGTGGTGTGCCGGTCAAACACGCGCTGAAGACCCATGCCGAACTTGAGCACGTCGTGTTCGGTGACGCGGGTGTCGATCTTGCCAAAAGCCAGCTTCACGGTTTCGTTGCGCGCCTTGGCCAGCAACTCGCGCTGCTCGGTGTCGAAGCCCTTTTCCCGGTTCTTCATGCGCGGGTCCATGGCGTTGATGGCCTCGACGGTCATTTCTCCGTCCACGGCCAGCGCCTTCATGCCCCGCAGCATCCACACCGTTCCCATTTCCTTGGCGGCGGGTAGCATGCCCAACTCCTGTTTGAGCGCGCTCTTGAGGTTGCCTACGAGGATATAGGCCGTGGCCCCGCGCCGGGCTTTGCTCAGCATGTCGTCGTAGGCGTCCGTTTGTTCCATCCCTGGCGTGGCGATGTTCTTCAGCCAGGGGCGGATCTGGTCATAAGCAGCCCGCCCAAAGGCATCGATGTATGCCTTGCGGTACTCTGCGGAGCGAAACACACGATCTGCGTCCTTGAGTATTGGCGCCATGGCGATGAACCGCGTTTGCTCAGCGATGCCGCGTTCAAAAACAGCGTAGGAGAGGGCCACAGGAACTGCGGCTCCGGTGCGCGCGTTGGTGAAACTCTTGCGCGGATTCGGCGGAAAGGCGCTGGCCTCGGTGTCGGCCTTCAGGATGTCGGCGGACTGGCGGTCAGCTGCCATCTGGTTGAGCTTGGCGTCTGGTTTGATGGGGAAGTACCAGCCGTCCAGTTGCACCGGGCCGTCTGCGGCCTGCACGGTCAGCGGCATGTACTCGATACGCTGGGCCATGGGCCGCAGGTAGACTTGGCGGAATGTCTTATCCGCCTCGGGGTAATGGCTCCCGATGATCTGGCCCTCGCGCTGGACAGCCAGCAGCTCGGCTTTGGTCAGGACATTGAGCATCTGCTGGATCTCTCCCCATGACAGCCCTAGGCCCTCGATGAGACAGCGCCGGTTGCCTCCGTTGCCGATGTTGCGTGCGATGGTCCAAACGTGTTCCGCAGTCCAGGAGAATCGCCCATCGTCAACCATGATCTGCGGCACGGCAACGCCGTTCACCTCGGCAACGCGCTCCCCGTAAGTGCGCCGGAAGCGCTCCGCAAAGGCCAGTCGCACCTTCGCCACCTCCTGCATGGCGGGTTCAAGGGCCTGCTGCATTCCAAGCATCCGCTTCGTCGCAGCCTGGATACGCTCGAACATTTCCTGGTTCTTGCCGACAAGGTGCGACTTCTCCGGGCCAAGGCCCACGTAGCCGTCAGCTTTGCGGAACATGTCCAACTGCTGATTCATGGTGGACATGACCGTGCGAAAGCGGCTCGTCCACTTTTCTTTTTCCGTGCCCTCGTCGTATTTCACGGCCACATTTCCGGACCCGCGGATGACCTCGGCCAATTCTGCGGCCTTGGCCTCGTAGCTCACGTCCTCGGTCGCCATTCGGATTGCCGCGCTGCCTCCGATGTCGGCCAGGGAGCGCATAAGATATGCGACCTCGCGGAAATCGGACACAGACAGTTCCCGATAGGGGCCGGACTTTTCCTTACGCAGCAGCCAGTCCGGGAATGCGTCGAAGGGATTGAACAAGTCGCCGTCAAAAGCAGCCTTCAAATACCCGGCAAGGTCGGTCAGCTCAGTAGGGCGCTCTGGGACCATTTTCCCCGTGCCGAGCCCGTATGCCTCAATCACGGACAGGGCCTGTTCCTTGGCCTCAAAGCGCATGGACTTGCTGTTGCCGATGCGCCGGGCAAAACCTATCTCTTTCACCACCTCTTCCCGAAGCTTCACCGCCTCCAGGACCAGGGCGTGGTTGATGGCTTCGCGTTGCTTCGCGGTCAGGGCCTCTTCCCACTTCTGCGCCTTGACCGCCTTGATGGCCTCCAGGCCAGTCCTGCGCTCTGCGGACGCAAAGCGGGAGTAGCTGCGGGCGTCGGCCACTGTCATGGTTCCCAGCACGGAGCGGGCCACCTCACGCGAGGCCGCGGCATTGATCGGCCTGGACAGTGCGCTTTTCGCCCCGGCGCCCGCGCCGATTTTGCGCTCAAGCGCCTTGGCCTCCATGGCTAGCCGCTCAAGTGTCGCGTCAGAATGCACGTCCTCATCGCCAGGGACGGTTTCGTTGGCCAGGGCCTCGCGCAAACGCGCCTCTTCCTGGGCCATCTTTTCCGCCGTCAGGTTGCGCACTGCCTCACCACGCGTCATGGCCTTCTGGAATGCAGCGACCATATCATCCGCACTCTGGTAGTCGTGGCCGGCGGCGATCAGGTCCAGATCATGAGAACCGAACAACGAGGCTTCGCGTGCGGAAACAAGGCCAGGAAATTTCAGGAAGAGTTTCTGTGCCTGTTCCTGGCCTACGAGGTCATCCAGCGCGGCGCGTGGCAGCCCGCCGTTTTCGGAAATGTCCTTGATGTTCGCGTAGACCGGACGAGCATCCACTTCCTCACCGGCCTGGCGCTCAAATTCTGCCTTGCCGCCGAGCGCCTTGAGGTAGGCCGAAACGTAGCGCTTGGCGCGCTTCTCGAATGCCTCCGCGTGCGAGGTCCCGCGCAATTCGCTGATGCGCTTTTTCTCCGCGTCCGAGAGCATGTCCGAGGCGACATTCTCCAAAGTTTCGCGGCCATTGTAATAGGCCTCGGCCCCCGCTATCTCGTCCTCGGACGCCAGCATGCGGTCGAACACGCCGCGCACTTCGTCAGAGAGCCCGTCAGGCCCAACAAGGGAGCGGATGTCGCGGTAGATGGCAGTGAGCCAGGCCGCGAAGCGCTGGAAGGCTGTGCGCAGTTCAGCACTAGGGGCCTGGCCTTCGCGCAGATAAGCCTCGAAAGAGCGCGCAAGCGTCTCCTGCGCTTCCTTGGTGGACAGGTCACCACCCGCGTAGGCCCGGAGCGTTTCCAAGTCCTTCACAACGCTTTCAGGGGCATTCCCGGTGGCGACCATCGCTTCCATGTCGTTGATGAACAGGTGCCCAAGCTCATGTGAAAGCGTGGAGAGGTTCGCGGACTTCTTGAACAGGCTAATGAATGTACCCTGGTCGGTGAAGAGAATCCCCCCGCGCGAGCCCTGGGCCTTGTTCTGCATCAAAATGTGCGGGTCGCTCGCGTCAAAGGTGCCACGGTTGAAGATGGACTTGATCTGAGTGGGAGAGAAGGCGATGTAGGAGACGTGGTCGTCCCCACGGGACCAATCATTGAGTACGGCCCCGTCGTATCCAGAGTCCTTTGCCCATCGCAAGATAGTGTTCTGTATTTTTTGACTCTTCTCCCCAAGGTCACGAAATGTGCCGTCCTGAACTGCGGTAGCAAGTGCCCCAACATCCTTCCCGAACTTGGCTAGAGCACCACTAGCGACCAAATCTCCGAGCACCGCGCTGTCGCGAAAATCCGCAGGGTTTCTCAAAGTCAAATAATGTTCGGAAATATTGTACCCGTAATCCAGAGCCGAGGCTCTACCACCCCCGGTGAACCATATGCCAATGCTGGGCGCATACTCGGGGTCTCTTTTAGCCCCGCGTCTGCCATACCCCTGCTTGAAGACGTCTATGTCTCCTTCATAAGCCGTCCCGTGGTGCACCACCAGCGGCTTGCCCTGCGCGTCCACCACCTTGGAGTCGCCAAACCACTTCTTGAAGTACGGGCTCTCGGTGCCCATCTGCTTCCACAGGCGCCCAGCCTCGGCAACCTGTTCTGGCTTGGACAGGTCGGCCCCGGCGTGGGCAATGCCTTGCTCAAGGTCCGCCTTTTGCTGCGCCTGGCCTTGTTCTACGGCCCTTATTTGCAGCCCGCGCATGTCGCGCAGCCATTGCGCCGGGGTGACTGGCTCGCCCTTGATGGCTGACCAGCGCGCGGCGGCGACATTGGCCCCGGCGGTGAGCAGCTGGAGTTGGGCATCCGCGTCTTTGCCCTTCATGCCCACGCGCGCCAGCTCGCCCTTGTACTCGTTGATGGCCTGGCCAAGGTCCGCGTCATGCTGCGCGCGGTTCTGCTCCTGTGCGGCCAGCTCCGTCTGCACTCTGCCCTGAAACTCCTTCTCGAACTCCACCGCTTCGGTGCGCGTCATGCCGTCGTGCGTGAAGCGGATGTCATTCGCCAGGGCCGTGCCCATGTCCGTGGGGGCGATCTTCGACTGATAGAGCGCAAAGGGGATCGCCACATCCTGGTTCAGGGCGGCGGCGCGCTGCGCTTCCTCAGGCGCTACGCCGATGGACTGAAAGAATTCAGAAAGCACCTGGGCGTCCGCCTGCGTCGAGGTATCGCCGCCGCTGGCCCCGGTGTCCACAACGGCCTCTGCAAGCCGCTGGGCGCTCACGTAGACCTTTTCAGGAACCACGCCGCCCGTCTCGCGCCGCACATGCTCCACATAGTCTTGGTAGGCCTCGGGCATCCGTGCGTTGAGCTTGGACTCTCCGGTGAACTTGCTGATCTCGTCGAAGGCTGTTCCCATGCGCTGGGCCTGCCTGGCGCGCGCGGAGTCCTTGCCAAGCTGCATGGCGTGACCAGAGCCGGTGAGCAGCGCGAAACCTGTCCCGGCCTGATAAGCGGTATCCGCCATGCGCGAGGCGAACTCCCCCCAGCCTTGGGCGTCTTGGCCTGCATCCTTGCGCACTGCTTGGGCACCAAGAAATGTAATCGCCTCCTGCAAAACTTCCTGCCCCGTCTCCAGCGAGAGCGTTTTCCCGTAGCCCGCGGCGAAATTGGAAAGCGCGGCGCGCACAGTTGGAACCGCAAGCGCCTCGCGCATTCCCTGGCGCGTCAGCATGTGCTTGATGGTGTCGCCGCCCGGCATGGTTTTCAGCAGCAAGTTGAACTGCGCGTATTCGATGCCAGCGTTGGCTGCGCCCACCAGGAACGCCGCTACCTTCGCGGTGCCGTCGTCTATGCCCTGGATGTCCTTGTATTCGTCATAGGCCCCGCCAGCCTCCATCGTGAAGGCATTCTTCGCGCCTCCGAAGGCCTGAGAGATTCCGAAACCAGTAGCAAACGCAGTGGGAACGGAGATAGCGGCAGCACCAGGCGCGGCCGGACCGGTCATGGCGCTGCCAATTGCAGCCGCACCGCCAGCGCCAAGCCCACCCTGGAGGCCGTAGTAAATACGGTCTTTTGCTTGGCTCAAGAACTGCGGGAGCAGATCCAGCGTGTTCACGTAGATGTCTTGGGCCAGCCCGTCCGTCTTGGGCGCGGGCTTCTCCTGCGCCTTAAGCGCGTCGATCTGCGCCTGTGTTCCAGGGCTGACATCCCCAAAAATCTGCCGGGTGCGCAGTTCCGCCAAGTCCAGATTGCGCTGGCTCTGCGCAAGAGTCTGCCCGCCAGCAGCCGCAAGCCAGTCAAGACCCGTTTTCTGTGCCAGTTCGTCTGGCGCCTGGCTGTTGCGCGTGAACGCCTGCTCCAGCCCGCCCAGGTTGTCCAGATCATCCTTCGCCAGCGCAAACTTCTCCGGGGCGGACAGCCAGGACGTGGCCTTGGGGTTGCGCTGCATGAAGTCGTCGATTTTTGCCGTGTCGAACTCGGCCAGGCCTTTCACCTCAGGCAAGTTGCGCTCAACGGTCCCGACATCAAGACCCGTCTTGCGCGAGAGATTGAGCACGTTCGCCACATGGTCGGGCGAAACACCTTTGGCGCGCGTCAAGGCGCTGTACAGCGGATTCGTGGACATGTCCTGAGCAGGCTCTACGCCGACCGGCTGGTATGTCTCGACGGGCGGACCGAAGTCCGCAGGGTTCAATCCGCTGGGAAGCTTTGCGTCCACAGACGGGGTGGACACTGGCCGGGAATCCCGCGCCGGTACACTCCCGCCAGAGGGCACGGCAGGTCCGAAGTCAGACTCGTTCAGGCCATTAGGAAGAGTGCCGGGAACATTCGCCATTACTTGCCTCCGATGTAGGGGCGGAAGCGCCCGGCTGAATCTTCAATTCCCCAGGAGCCAGCGGTGTAGTTGTAGAACAGGCCGGGAATATCCTTCGGCTTGGCCGGGATGGTCGGGGTGAAAGTGGTGTCGCCCTTGAGCTTCGCACCAAAGGTAGTGGCCTTGGAGCGCCCAAACAGGCCCTCAACGGTTCCAGGCATGAGGATTGTCTTGTCGATGACCTGCTGCTTTTCAGCGCTCGAGAGCTTACCGCCTTTGGACTTCATGGCATCCTCAACAACCCTGGTGTACTGGCGTTCAAGCTGGCCCATCTTCTCGGCGTCATCCTTGCTGGCGTTCTGCGCGGTATTGATTCCGAGCTGCTTCGCCGTGTTCTTCAACAACTCCTGGTCCGACAGCAGTTCTTCCATCGGCTTTCCATCGCCCTTGTGCGCGGCCGTGAACAGGTTGTCGAACAGGCCTTGCGAGTGCGCGGACAGCCTGGCTGCGTAGCTCACACGGTTCTTCGCCCAATCGTCCATGAAGGCCGTGGGATTCTCTGCGGCTTTGCGGCGCAAGTCCCACACCAGACCGGCGGGCCCGCCCTCGTCAGGGCGCATCGAGCCGGAGGAGAGCTTGGTCAGCAACTCCGTTGCCCCGGCTGCGGCATACAGCGGAGCGGTATCGGCCAAGCGCTGCGCGCCCACGATGTCGCCCGACTGATAGGCCTTAACGATCTTTCCAGACAGAGCGATTGCCCCCTGGTGCTGGTTGAACTGAATGGCCGAACGCTGGCGCGACACGTTGTGGTCAACAAGTTCCAACGCCTTCTGTCGCACGTCTGGGTCAAGCGTCTTGTCCGTTTCGATGGCCTTGATTGCCCCTTCGCCCATGCCCTTCAGCCTGTCGTAAACCTCCTGCGCCTGGCCAAGGGTCGCCAGGGGCTTGATAGCCTTGTCTAGGGCCTCGCGATCCGTTGGCAGCAGCCGGGTGTCATTCACGGCAATGGCCTTTGCCTCGCCGTAAGCTCCCCGGTTCAAGTAGGTCTGCGCGCGCTCGCGCACGGCCACGGACTGAAACGCGGCGATGGCCTGCTGCGCCTGCGCGGAATCGGACCCAAAGCCCTTGACGGCCAGGGCCTCCAGTTTCTTCTCAACGGCCCGAGACAGCCCGGAGTCAAAGAGCTGGGCATTGTTGAAATTCGTCAGCGCATTTTGAGCCTCTTTGACGGCCAAGGAATCTGCAGCAGAGAAGCGGTATTCCTGAAGCTGCTCCGTCTCATGCATGGCCGACTTCGCCACGGACTCGCGGTAGTGGGACTCTGCGGCCTTGTTGAACAAGTCCTGCGCCATCCCTGGGCCCAACTCGCCAGCGATTTTCTCAGCCTCACCGCGCAGGTGTTCCTTTGTCCCGTCGGTGACGCCAATGGCGGCTTCCCCTTTGCTGGTCGCAACCTGAGTCATGTAGGGCGTCGTCGTCTCAATGTACTGCGTGAGCTTGCTGTTCGCGTCCGCCTGGGCCTTTTCCTCACCCATGCGGGTGCGAATGGCGGCAAGCACTGTGCCCTGGTCCTGCAAGCCCTTCCCGGCCTCTTGCAATGCCCTGCCGTCAGAGCCCAGCGCGGCGGCTGGGATATTCAACTGCTGCTTCGGCGCGCCAAGCTCGACGCTTTGGCGCTCAAACTGCGGCTGGTATTCCGGTATTCTCGCCATGGCTAGCTCTTCTTTGTCATTCTGTACCAGTTGCTGCCGATCTGCCCCGCGCCTGAAAGCAGCGACCCAGAAGCGGACGCCAGCGGGCTTGTCTTCGAGTTCGCGTAGATATTGCTTTGCGCCGTGTAGTTGGCGGCGTTGCTGCGGGCGCGCCATGCGGCCCTATCGCCCTCATCAACCAGCGCCAGGGCGTCAAGCTCCCCCTGCTGGGCGGTGTCGAGCGTGAGATCCATGTAGCTGCCCTGGTCCACCACAGCACCGCTTGCGCCCATGGCCGCGCGTTGCGTGCCGATGAGTTGCGCAGTCTGCCTGCGTTTTGTCTGGGCGTTTCTCTCGGCCACACCTTCTGCGTAGCGCGCCTCGTTCTCGGAAACTTTGGCGTTATTCGCGGCGATCTTCGATTGCGCATCGGCCTGGGCGTTGGCCGCATCGGTCTGCTGCATGGCCCCAACAGCGGAGAGGCCAAGTCCACCAATACCGGCCGCCGTTGAAAGCGTTCCCGCCGTCGCCCCCCAGCCGAAAGCACCGGCCGTTCCGAACAGGCCAGAAGTAGCAGCGGTTGCCGCTGCTCCCTCTGACGCTGCCACGGCCGCAGTGCCAAACATAACCGCCTCACACATTGTCGGCCTCCTTCCAGAAACGGTAGAACGGGAAGCCCATGGGGCTCTGCACCACGCTGTCCCTGTCCACGGTGAAGCCCAGCCATTCCAGCCAGGCGATTGTTTTCACGTTGTCCACGTCGATGCAGTTTTCCAGACGGCCGTAATGAGCCAGGAGCAGTGCCAGCACGCGCTTGCACTCCTTCAGAAAGCGCACGGCGTAGCGTTCGATGTCTCCATGCGCCAGCAGCCATATCGTCGCCGTGGGCGCAAGAAGGGAGGGCCGGGCCACACCAAGCACGCAGGCCACACCGCGTGGCGTATAAGCCGCCATGGCGACCTCTGACGCCTCGACACTCATCAGCAGCGCCAGATATGGGTCAGCACAGCCGATGCGCCGCAGCTCCAGCACATCGCATTCGCGCAGGCCGCGTCGGCACATGTCGCCCACGGCTTGCTCATTGGCCGGCACAAACTCAACCCGCAATGTCCACCTCCAGCATGAGCGCCGCCAGGGTGAAGGGCAGAGGAGAACGCTGCGCAATGCACACGGAAGCCGTTGTCTCGTAACTGCCCTCGATGGTCATGGGCATGTCTCCGGTGAATGGCGGGATTGCCTCGCCCCACTTTTCAGGGATGTAAACGAAGTCCGACAGGTGGTCTTCGTCAGGGCCATATTGCCCGCCGAGGCTGTCCACAAGGCGCGCTGAGCATTGGCCGTATGCTCTGCTTCGGCCAAGCGTCGTTCCCTGCTGCGTATCGGCCTCAGGCGTCATGGGAATCGCCACAGAGGTATAAGGAAGGCCGACATGGATGCGCGTTCCAGACACGGGGAACGAGACTGCTCCATCGGTCACGGTGAGCCCCACATGCGGTGATCCGTCCACAAGCGCGTCCACAGTCTGCCCCTCAAGATGCTCCAGGCCGCTGACGCTCGCGGTGGCCGCGCCGCTGTAGGTCATCGCAGAATCAAGGAACATGGCGTCTGCCACACCATCGTCAGGGTTCCATTTCGTCGCCAAGCGCTCCAAGTAGTATTTGTCCGTGCCACCCACGGTGCGCTTGACGATGAAGTAGACCACATCCTCTTGCGCTCCGGGGACCGAGCACACCGACTCGAATGTGCCTTGCGTGGTGTGCTGGTGCCAGCCCCAAATTTCATGCTCTTTGAGATAGCTCATTCCGAGGAGCACACCGTCATCACGCACAACCCAGACCACGCAGCCGGGGGCCTGCTGGTATGCCCATTGCTTCATGGTGTTGTTGTCGAACAGGTGAGGAGCAAGAACGGACAGGTCGTTTCCGCCATACCCATCCTTCTCCAGCGAGTAGAAGAGGTCCCGCACGTGTGAGCCCTGCCGCTGCAGGTGCAAAACGCTGTTGCCGATGACAAGAGGCGGCAAGGAAGTGGAGCCCCAATAGGACTGCGCCCCAAGGTTCAATGTCGTCGTGGTCAAAGCGTCACCGCTGTCGTGTGCCTTGTACTCCGCCCCGCCAGTGCCGATTAGGAGCGTACCGAATGAGGCGAGCCACTGAATCGCGTCAATGGATCCGGACGCAATGGCCTGCTTAAGCGGGTCATCGTCCTTCGCCGGCCTAGACTTGCTCCAATCCTCAAAGCTCCCGGTCCTGCTGGCGTAGAAGAACTGCGGTTCAAGCGCCGCAGAGGCTACTATGAGCCGCTGCTGGTGGAGGGCGACAAGGCCAGGATTGTTGTCGTTCGCGAACCAGTCCGTGGCCTCTGGAGGCGTGTCTGCGGTGTCCACCTCGTACTTCACATCGATAAATGTTTTCGGAAGTTCAAACACACTGCGCCAGCTGCCTGCATCGTCGGAGAAAACTGCATCCCTGTATATTGGGACAGGCGGTTCATCGTCGGTATATCCGATCAATATGCTCGCCGGAGAGGTATGCGCAGTATTGCAATACTTCGTAAGACCATCTGTCGTCACTGAGTCGTCTTTCGCATACGCTGTCCCTTTCACCCATGCCCCGCGAGCGTTTGGAGCAGCAAGGGAATTGGCCTCGACAACGCCGACTAGCCCGTAGTATCCACCACTCTCGCGGTAAATCAGGTAGCGCACGGCGCCAGCTACTCCGGTCCAGGACACCGTGCAGAATTCTCCGGTCAGCCAGTCTGTGGGATGCTTGGCGGTGGTGTCCTCGCCGGGCGTGCCCATGAGGGAAATTTCACCCTTGGCATTCTCGGCACAGACCACGTAGCGCAGTGCGTAGGATCCGCTGACGCTATGGGAAACTGTCACCCCCGTCACCGTGGGGATGGTCGGGACGAACGGGACTTCGGAGAGAGCCCATAACGTGTGAGAGGACCGCACCAGCTTGCGCAGCGCGTAGCCCCGGTGCGCCAAGTAGACGGTATCCCCGCTTTGGACATAGGAGATGCTGGGCAAGTCCGCCGATAAGTAGGGCGTGGTGACGGTGACGATAGAATCTTTGACCCACTTCGTTGCCCAACTCGCTCCGGTACCCGGCTCTGTTGTGGATCCAGAGGTATGTGCGGAAATGCAGCGGTACAGGTCCACGCCGCTGCTCACCATAGCGTCCAGGGCGTATGCCGTCGCCGTCACCCATGCGGATGCGCTCGTATGCAGGACAAGACCATAGCCCTGCGCAAATCGAACCTGCTTGTCCTGAAAGGCCATGGCGTAGTTCTGCGCCGGGTCGGTGGAGAAGCGGAACGGTATGAGCGCTCCTGGGCTTCCAAGGTCGTGACAGAAATACGTTCCGGGCCTGCGCCGCAAGTCTCCATGTAATTCGCAGATGAAGTTACGCACCTTTTTGAGCGCGGTCTTGTACTTGGCGATATCGTAGCGCGCGGAAAGCTGCCATGCGCTGATCTCACCGCCCGTGAAATTTTGGATTGCGATGCGCTGGATCATCAGGAGAACCTCGCCGTCACCCAGGAGCTTTCTTCAACGTCTTCCGGCTTGCCCTCTCCGGCGTCCCTGGTCTGGGCCTTGCTGATCTCGTTGACGTAGTAAGTCTCCTGCATCTGGACCATTTTGGAGTCACCCTTGCGCAGGCTTGGGCAGATGTCAGCCGCGAGTCGGCGCGCCAGGGCCCGCACGAACAGCGGGTCAAACACGTTTGGATCCGACACGTCCGCAGTGTAGACCAGCATGGCTGACTCGGCATTCGTCAGGATCATGCGCGAGGCCCCACTAGCTGCGAGAACTACCTCAAAATCCTCGGCTACACCGGAAGCGTTCAGAACCTTCAACGCCCGCAGGCAACCGCTCGGCCAGGCGTAGGCATAGGAATACTCGGGGTAGGCCGCGGGGACGGTGAGGGAGGCCAAGACGATGCGCGCTTGCGCGAAGTTCCAAGCGTGGTCCCGCAAGGTCTGCTCGCGCGCCGGGTCGTAAAACTGGACGCACTCCTTGGACTCCGGGCTGTTCTCCGTAATGACCGCGATGCTGCGCGTGCCGACCCACCGCAAGGCCATGTTGCAGATGCTCACCACTGACGTCGCCATTAGACCTCCAGAAGCGCGCCGGACACGGCGACAATTGTTGAGCCAGCCTTGCGAAGGCTCGCTGCAAGGTGTCTCAAGGGCTGTGCGAAATGTGCATAGCCCGGCGACAGTGCGTCGATGCCGGCAACAAAAATTTGTTTGTACCCCATCTCCGCCGCGGCCTTTATAGCGAGGTACGCGGATCCTCCGGGCAGATCGCAATGGACGAGCGAAAACCCGTGGTTCAGGCCGTGGAAGCCACGCCCGGTGATGATGTGCGGGGTGGCCCCCTCGCTCCAGGGACAGCGCGACCAGATATCCATCCACCGGCTGTCGTGGAACATGCTTCCGTGCAGGCTGGCCCAGTAGTCCATGCGCCATTGCCAGCGGAACGGAGAGAGGTTGATGCCCATCACGCTGTATTCGCCGAGCAAGGCGAGGGCATCCACATCAGCGTGCAGGGCAGGAGCATCGCCAAGGATGAGAATGCGCTCATGCCTTGGGGCCGGCAGGGGCTCTCCTTCGTGGACAAATGACGTGGCGCCGGGCCATGCAAAGTGCGCGGGCAAAGGCTGGCCCTCTGCAACTTCCGCGGGTTCGCCTTTCTGGTAGAAGCGTTTCCCAATCTGGCAATCTGTCATGCAAATGGCCTGCATCCGTACGCCTTTTGGTTGGCAGGGGAGAGGGTGCATTCCCCCTCCCCTTGTTTTTCTCTAGCCCTTGCGCTTTCCGCCGCGTCCGCGTCCCGCCTTTGCGGGGGCAGGCTGCTCGGCAGGCTGATTCGCATTCCTGGGTTCTGGAGGGGCCGCGACAACCGCCTCGGCGGGGGCAGGCCAGCCGCCGGAAACCGTGAAGTGCTTCAGCCAGGGGGCAGACCTATCCACCACATCAACAACCGTCCCGGCCTCGACAAGGCCGCGACCGGGGATGGTGCATTCGCGTACGCACACGGCTTTCATGGCTGGGCCTTAGTTCGTATTGCTGTCGGCGGACTCCGACAGGAACGCGTCGAACTTGCCGCCGGTCAGCGGTCCGGTGGCCACGGTGTAATAAACGCGGGTGTAGCGCTCGAGCTTCATGCCGTTGATGGGCAGGCGAACAACCTCGTAGCCGTCCACAAGGGTGGCCTTCCCGATGGCCGCACAGGACCACAGCGTGGTCGGGCTGCCAAAGGCTTCGTCGTCATCGGTCTGGAACGCGAAGGCGACGGTTGCGGATCCGCTGGCGGTAGGCTGGACGTTCGCCTTGATGTGCAGGTAAAGGGGCTTGGCCTCTACGGCCCCGGCTGCGCCAAGGTCCACGATGGTGGAACCGGCGCTGGAGGTGACGGCCTGGGCATCGCTGTACTCGTTGAAACGGTCGATGATCATATCTCAGTCTCCTTCTCGTTGTGCTGTGCAGGTCTAGGACGCCTGGGCGATGGCCGACTCGGTGAGCAGGATTTTCTTGGAAGCGCGCACCGGGATGTCGTCATGGGCCAGCACGCGGCGCCCGTTCACGGTGTCGAACGTCAGACCGTACTTGGCCTTTTCGAGGAGCTGGAGACGCAGCTGGGTGCGCACGCGGGGGTGCATGTACCAGGCCTTGCGCCCCACGCCTTCCACACGTTCGGACATCACGATCATCAGCTTGACGAGGTCGGCAGCGCCGGAACCGCTTTCGAGGTTGCTCACGTCGATGTTGCAGATGCGGCCCACGCTGCGCCAGTCACGCACGGACAGGCCCACGTCCCACTTGTACTTCGTCACGTAGGCCTCGAAGTCGCCGGAGCCATCGGCGGCGGGGGTGAGCAACTTGCCCTTGTTTTCGATGACCAAGCCCGCCTTGGAGCCCTTGGGGTAGAGCATGTGGCAGGCGGTATCGCCCCAGGTGACCAGCCAGATGCTGGTGTTGTCGGACTGCGACCCGGCCCCGGTGATGACGTTGTAGTCAGAGAACGCATCGTCCGGGGTGGACCGGGTGTAGGCGTCGAAGCGCGGGTGCAGGCCCAGGAACCGTTCCGGGTAGATGGCGGTGTCTCCGTAGAACAGGGTGCTTTCCAGCCCCTGGCGCATGCCCTCAAGGTGCGGCTGGTGCTCGGAAAGCATCGTGCCGCTCGGGTCGCGGGCCTTGTCGATCACGTCCACGTCGATCTTGGGCAGAGCCTCCAGCATGCCGCAGGAGTCCTTGACCTGCTTCGTGCTGGACTTGGTGCTCGCCACGCCGCCGTAAAGCTTGCGCCAGGTCGGAGTGGGGATGCCGGTGCGCACGCTGGTCAGGTGGCTGGAGCCGTCGTTGCACTCGACAAAAACGGCATCGTCCAGGATCTCATGCTTCTGGTCGAGCAGCTCCACGATCTTGGAGCACTTTCCGTCCGGGTCGGTGCGCTTGGCGACATCAGCCATGGTCAGGTTGTACGTTCCCACAGTGGTCATAAGAATGTCCTCTCTCTGTGTTAAAAGTTGACGCCGGGCCTACTTCTTTTCGAACATGTCTCCGAAAAGAGCCTCGCCAAGCGGTTTCTCTGGTTTTCCGCCCCTGTCGTGCGCGGTGTGAACCTTGTCGTCAGCCATGCCGACGCCCACGCGGTGCAGCAGCTTGATGATGCCGGGATGGTTGTCCAGCCCGCGTTCCTGCAAAGCCTTGAGAGCAGAGCCGTCAGTGTCGAACTGGCGCAAGGTCAAGCTTGCCGTCTTCACGTTGGAGTCGAAGGACTTGCCGCCAAACTCAGGGTCGGATTTGAGTTCGCCAACCCAAGCTTTGCGCTGTTCCTGGTACGCGGACATCTGTTCCTGGACTTCCTTGACCTTCATCGAAACGAGGGCCTGGGCAGTTTCCTTGCTCATCTTGTTGGTGGCCGCGAACTCTTTGAACTCGGCGAGCATCGGCTCGTTAATCGGTATGCCTTCGGGAATCTCGAATGTCCCGTAGGACTCTGGGGTGATCGCCTCGGCGTCCTTGTCCTTGGCGTCTTCCTCGCCTTCTTTCTTCTCGCCTTCCGCAGCAGTCTCGTCTGCGGTTTTGGCCTGCTCGGCGTTTTCGCCCTCTGCGGCCACAGCAAGAAGGCTGTCCGTGGTCGGCTGCTCGGTTTTTGTCGCCGCCTGGGCAGACTGCGCCGCCTCTGCCGCCTGGACTTCAGAACCGCCCGCCGCGCCTGCCGTGTTATCGTTGGCTGTGGTGGTGGTGCCTTCATCACTCATCTTCGATTCCTTCCTTGCGTTTGAAGTTCAGAAGCTCCTGCATGGCGTTGGCATTTGCATCCACCAGCAGTCCCAGCACCTTCAGCCCCACGGCCCGCTCCCCTTCAAGGAAGTAGGTCAGCGAGTTCCCCGTGAAAGAGCTGCGGTACACATGCGTCTCAGACAGCAACCACCAGAGCAGCCGCTTGCCGTCCGTCGTATCGAACACGCGCTGGACGGATGTTCTCAGCCGGGCCTTGTCTCGCGCGGTCAGCTTCTGGGCCTTCTCGCGGGCCAGGTAGTCCGCGCCGAAGAGTTCCGCCGTGGCGGCGTCGAGGTCGAAGAGGTCTTCGTTGCTCACTGCTGCGCCCCTGCCTGTCGCTGGCTCATATTCCCAATGCCCGCCAGGAGACTCTGGAGGGCGTTTTGGCTTTCTCCATCCTGCCCAGGCCCCATGTCCGTGTCCGCAAGCGTCTTGGCCGTCCCTGCGGCGGCCTGTGCCTGTTCAAGTGCCACTTGCTGCTGCTGCGCCTTGGCCTGCTGTGCGCGGCTCTGTCTGAGGGCATCACGGTCTTCCTGTGAACGCAGCTCATCCGCCTCAATGCCCAGGTACTCGGCGTAGTCGTTGGCTGTTTCATCCGGCTTCAGCGTGTCCAAAAGGTCTGGGAACATTTGCGCGTTCTGGCCGATGAAGGCCATGAACTGGTCAACACGGGCGGTGGCTCCCATTTTCTGTGCCTGGGCCAGCATCGTGACGAGCTCCACGCGAATGGGCATGCCCGCGATCTCCTGCGGCCAGGGCGGAAGCAAGTCCTGTTTGGCCATGGTCGTGAAGACGAGGTCAATGAGCGGGATAAAAAACTCATCGTTCATGCGCTCCAGGGCCGAGACGAGCAGCTGCTTTTCGCCCTCCCTCGCGGCCACCTCGCGTGCGGTCATCTGGCGGCGGTCGGTGTCCATCATCAGCCGGAGGATGTTGTTAAACAGACCTTCCTTGACCTGCTGTTGCTCGGACTGAATGAAGAGCAGCGTGTTTTGAAGCTGCGGGCGCACATTGATGGCCGGGTAGACGGCCTGCCCGGTGCTGGTGTTGTCCACAAAGTTCTGACCGCCAGGCAAAATGTCGATGTTCTTCATGCTGCCGGGCCCAACCATCGGGGGGTCAGATTCCTTGTGCGCGGCTTTCAGCGCGGTGAGCTTCATCTGCTGCACCATCTGGCACGCCGGGCGCGTCTGCATGGCCGGGCTGATGCCGTAGATGTCATTGCCGGTGACATCCCAGCGCACGCCGAAGCCTGGAAAGGCATCAAACCCGCCCTCGGAGAGCATGCGCACGCCTCCGTCGCCAACGCGATTGCTCGCGTTCGTGCCGCTGGGCTCGGTCCAGTACACGGAGGCAAAGCGCTTGTTCTTGCCGTCCATCTTCCCGGGGGTGCGATCGTCACGCGGGTAGATGGCGTGGACAACCTTGAAGCGTACCAAAGGCGAAGACGGCTTGTCACACTCGCGTTGGGCAACTGGGGGGCACTTGTCGTAGCCAAACATTCTGACCATCTGCCGGCCCGTCAGGTCCATGGTGCGGAAGACCGTGTCCACGCGACCGTACTCGTCCGTGTCCAGCGCATATTCGCCAACAGTGAGCGTGACGAATCTCATCCCGGTTTCATCATCTGGCAGGGCGAACATGAAGCCGGTGCCGAACGTCGCCAGCTCACCGTAAATGGCGCGCGCGGCGTTGTAGAACCCGGCCCGCACAAAGATAGACCGCATGCGCTTCTGCACTTCGTCCAGCCACTCGCGGGTGCCACCCTTGCGCTCCACGGCCTCGTCCTGAAGCCCCACGCGGAACCATGTCTGAGATGGTGGCGTGAGGTTGCCATAAAGTCCGGAGATCAGGTCGCGCATGGCGTAAACGCCGGTGTTGTCCATCAGCTCATTAAGCTGGCTGCCCTTGTTCGTGGTGTCTCCACTCTCGATGAGCCGCATCTTGCGCGGCAGGAATTGCTTGGCGCAGAGCCGCCAGTCCGGCTCCCACGACTGCCGCTCTTGCAGCAGCGCTTCGTGGCGCCTGGTGAGTTCCTGGAGGTCGGCGGGCATGGCTAGGCGTCCAGTGCGACCATGAGGGCCACGATGTATGCACAGACCGTGAAGGCGATGCCGAGCAACGCCAGGCGCAACTGCCAAGGCCGCTGGAGCTGTTCCGAGAAGTAGGTGGCCCCGAAGCTTGCGCCGATGAGCACGCAGATCATCATCCCGGAGTCCCTGGGGGCCAGGAACAGGGCCATGAGCACGGCCAGAATGTTGACCGCGTAGCCCAGGCGCATGGCGTTCTGCTCGCGGCAATAGCCCCACTGCTTCAGCAGCGTGGAGCCGTCCTTGAGTTCGGTTTGATGGCTGTACAAAGGCGTCATGTCGGCCTCCTTACTTTGCCCCGAGTAGGGAATCTTGGCTTGTCGTAGCAGACCCGCTCACGCCGAACGGGCTGGTAGCGATGGAGCCCATCTGCCCAAGCGCAGCAGCAGCCTTGTCCTTCTGGGTGCTCCGCGCCTTGGTCACGGCAGCGGTTGAATCTTTGGTCGTTTCGTAAGTCTTCGGCTCTGGAATTTTTGGAGATGACGCGCCCCCGCCGAAAAGTGACGATCCGCACATGCCTTTTATCCTCCGTAGTTCAACGGGCTGTAGGCGTTCGCCTTGGGCATCCCGTAGTTGAGTACATCGTATTCCGTCTTGGCCTTGGTCTGGTTCTGCGTCCTGCGCACCACAGGGCAGGCGAAAGTGAGCGCCAAGGCATCCGCCCTGTTCGGGCTGGGAACTCCGCGCCGCTTCATGTCTTCTTTGGCTTCAAGCTGGACCAACCCTTCCATGTTGGCGACAGTCTCCGGCCCGATTAGGTCTTGGTAGAGGACATCATCGTCAGGATCGATTGTGCCCCCGGCCTTGAGCCAGTCGCGCATTTCGCGCCAGATGTAGGCGCGCATGTTGCGGCAACCCTTGTCCGGTGCCTTCGCCCCAAACCAAACGAGATTCCACGACCGGCCGAGAGTACGGCCACCGCTCACAATGCCGGTTCCGTACCCCGCATCCACGTTCACCGCGTCTGCCTTCAGCTCGTCCTCGTACTGCGCGATGCGTGTCGCCACGGCCATGTCATTGTCGTTCTTCGGCATGACGGCCAGCACCTTCGAGAAAAGTCCTTGGCGCATGAAGATGACCAGCTCGTCGTCACCGGACCAAGCAGGGTCAACGCCGATTATGACCGGCGCGAACTTGAACTGGTGCTCGGCGATCCGCCTGGTCCTGGCAGCATCAACGTCCTCGCCGCTGATGAACTGCATGGCCGACTGGCTGGGGAACTGGCCGCGCACGCGCACCTTGAAGAAGTCGGAATCTTCACCGTGGTCTTCGGCCCACTGGTCGAACAGCGCCTTATTCGTGCCAGGCACGGTGCGGCTGTCGATCTGCCGCGTCACCCAGCGATGGCGAAACTTGCGGAAGCACTCGCGGAAACGCCCGCTGTTCTGCGTCGGGTTGCCGAAGGCCACCCAAATGATGATCGTGTCCGCGTCCGTCAGCGCGCCCTGCGCGACCTCCCACACCTTGTCTGCGATCTTGGACGCCTCATCGAACAGCAAAACGATGATCTTGCCCTGGTTGTGCAGCCCGGCAAAAGCTTCCGTGTTGTTCTGACTCCAAGGCACGAAGTCCATACGCCAGGACTCGCCATGCCCAGGATCAACGGACTTCACCGACGTTGCCTGCACGTCAAACCAGTGCGTAGCGATGGACGACCTGAACCACTTGCTGACCTCTGGCACGGTCTTGGTGCGCAACTGGTTGTCGGTATTCGCCGTGCAGACGATCTTGGCGTCTGCAAAGCAGGACATGGCCCAATTGCTGAACATGCCCATCCAAGCGGACTTGCCAATACCGTGACCGCTGGACACAGAAATTTGTAGCGGCTGATACCGCGTCTCCTGGCTCGACAGATGGTCGCGCACGACTCCAAACAACTCGGACTGCCAGGCGCGCGGACCAATCAGACCGGCAAGCTCGCCCTGGCTCCAATCCCACGCGAACATGGACCAGGCCGCAGGGTCATACTGGCAGCGTGCTGCAGCGGCTATTATTTCGGAGTCGGGGTCTTTCTTCACGGATTCTCTCGTTCCTTGGCGCGCGCCAGGCGCTCCGCAAGGGTCATGTTCACGTCCACAGATCCTGAGAGGTCCAGCTTGTCGCCGTACTTTTTGGGCATGAGCTTTGAGAGCAGCCACTTGCGAGTGTCGATTTGGAGCTTACGGTGGCCCAACATATCGCCAGTCTTGACCTCGACGCCGCCATCAGCCTTTGTCGTCGTCTCCGTGCCTTCCACAGGCGTGTCGCAAAGTTCCACAAGCTGGTCTGCCAGCACCTCAAGTCCGACCTCACGCGCGCGGGTGTAATGGGTGGCAATCGTCTGGTCCTTGTCGCACAGATCCAAGAACGAGCGGATCGTCAGCCCATTGGCCTTGCATGCCTGCCGCAGCGATTCGCCCTCGGCAATCCTGCTCAGGATGTCCGGAGTAGCGTCCTTGGTGCGCGTACCACGTCGTCCCATACCGCCTCACATTCAAACGTTTGTTTCACTGTCTCTTGCCCTGTACCACCAAGGGGTGAATTGGGCCTCGCCCATGCCATTTGTCCCGCTGCGATATATCGAGCCTGCCATGTACTCCCACCGTGCGATCGTCCCCGTGGGGCGGCGCTGCCCGTGGTCGGCTTGCGCTCTGCCTGCCGTAGCTGGCTGATCTGATACCCCGGCGCTCGTTTATCCATTACCCGGGTGGTGCCCGGCGATTGGGGTCCGGTGGTCATGACCCCGCAGCAGTTCTTGTCGTGCGAGAAATTCAGCTACTTCCCGCGCTTTGCGGTGAGCGGTGACGCCTGGGAATTCTCCAGGGCGCTGCGCATCCACGAAATATCTGTCTTCATTGAAGCAATGCTCAGCGAAAGCTTCTGGACCTCGTCCAGCCTCATCTCGTTGCGGGCTTTTTCAGCCTCCAGGGTGGCAAGGCGCGAGTCCATGCGGACAAGCCAACCAACGACGGCCACGGCGTGGATCAGGAGCGCCAGGATGAATCCCAGGGATATTTTGCGGTCAACCACCCAACACCCCTTGTTCGTCAGGTCGGCTTGCGTCATCTACTTCCCCTCCGTGACAAACTGCATCAGCCCGTCGCGTTGGGCCTCAACACCCTGGCAGTACGCGCCGTAATCCCGGCCGTGGGCCAGGAGGTCGGCTACGGATGCGTTGCCGCGTATCCCGGCACCAGCGGCCCCGGTCTGCCCGGGCTGGCCAGCAGTTCCGCCGGGGGCTGCACCTTCGGGCAAGGCACCGGCACGTAAACCGTGCGCGTCGTTCCACAGCCCCACAAACTCAGGGCCAAAAGCACAGTCAGCAGGCACAGAAGCGGCCGCATGTTCGATCCTCCCGGTGATGTTTGCGCGGGCGCTGGAAAGGGCCCTGCGCGTTTCGATGAGCTGGGCGGCGATGCCGTTGGCGCGCTGCGTCTCCCGCTCGAAATTCTGAAGAGCCGTTGCCGTCGCGTTGGCGCTGGCGTCCGCGTATTGCTTCTCCACGGTGGCCAAGGCGGCCTTCCCGGTGCTCTCTGCACTCTGGTAGCCATAGTGCCAGCCGCAAAGGCCACAGGCGGCGGCGAGAACCAGCGCGGCCACGACCCCGGCCAGGGCGTACACGGCCGTCTTGTTCGAGCCGGTGAAGAGCGAAAGGAAGGTGGACCACATTACGGCTTATCCTCCGGCGTCGAGCCGTTGGATTCGAACGCCTTGCGCCCGCCGAGGATGCCGAGCACGGACCCCACCAGGGCGGCGAGCGCCGCGTCCAGTGGTTGCCAGGTGCCAGTGTAGAAGCAGAAGCCCAGCCACGCCGAGAGCGGGACAATGACCACGAACACGCAAAGGTGCCGCAGTGCGCTGGGGTTCCCGGCGTCATCGGCCAGGGTGCGCTTCAGCCAGTTCAAAAGCCCCTGCATGTTACCCCTCGCCACGGCGCACCTGCGCCACGACGCGCTTGGCGCGGTTTCCGGTCTGGCGGTACCAGAGCGAATTTTCCAGCTCGTGGGCCGCCGTCTCGAAGTCATGGGCCTGGAGCGCCCGCAGCGTGTTGATGAAGGCGGCGAACGTGCCGACGCCCATGTTGAAGCACAGGTTGATACAGGCCTCGTAGACGCCCACCGGAAGCGTGCTCATCCAAGGCCAGCGGCGCAACATGCCCGCCTCGGC
>Ga0172378_10000721_pt1 | contig 29496 bp, 17 predicted proteins | sample GrowelOW332metaG_FD_119755 | JGI IMG/M metagenome (GOLD analysis project Ga0172378, IMG submission 119755) | Groundwater microbial communities from an aquifer near a municipal landfill in Southern Ontario, Canada - Pumphouse #3_1 metaG | ecosystem: Environmental > Aquatic > Deep subsurface >...
AGATATGACTTTTAGAGGTGGTTTTTTAGCAATTGGACTGTTTGTCATAGTCGTCGGATGCTCTTCGGATTCGATTAGGACGCGTGTCGCGCTAAGGCAGGCAGGGGCTAATCGCACTGAGTTGGAAAGAGTGCTTGCTCACTATTCGAAGAATCCCGCCGATAGTCTGAAATTAAAAGCCGCTAAGTATCTTATCGGGAATATGCCGTTGCATAGATCTTATTCAGGTGCGATTGAGAATTACTATGATGCCGTTGATTCATTGATACCGCTAGTTGAAGACAAAACAATATTTAAAGATCGGATGGCTTGTCTCTACAAGGAGTATGAGCCATCCATTACTCTTTCGAGCGATTTGAGAACAATCAACTCTGACTTTTTGATCAGTAGCATAGACAATGCTTTTGATTTGTGGGAGAATGGCAAGTGGGCTTGTCATCTTGATTTTGAGGAATTTGAGGAGTTGTTGCTTCCTTACAATTGTGTTGATTTGCAACCCTTCAGCGATTGGGAGATCTCGTTGCGAGATTCGTGCAGGGGAGGAATCGACACACTGGAACGAGAGTGCCGTGAATTCAGGAATAATCCTCGTACGGCTGTGGAAGAAGTCAGTACAAACCTAAATGAACGGTTTATCAAGTACACTAAAGAACTCACTTTTTATCCGATTTTCAGAGCATCGTTATTGAAAGATCTTCCTTTTGGGGACTGTCTTGAAGCTTGCATTTGTTCGATCCAGATACTCAGAAGTAAGGGATTGCCGGTTTCTATAGATTATACTCCGCAGTGGGCTAACAAAATGAATAAGCATTACTGGCTTACGATGCTGACTCTTCGTCAAAACTATGAGGCTTTCTCGCCTTTTGGCGTGTATAATGAAGACAGTACTTTTGCTAACCGTCCTTTATCCAAAATTTATCGTATGACTTACAGTCCTGATAAGGAATTGGCGAAAAGGGTTCGGAATAGGGAGTTCCTCCCCGCCTCCTTGAGCTACATCTTTTTTAAGGATGTCAGCGACGAGTATATGGTGACTGACGATGTGTCAGTGCGTACATTCAAGGGCAGGAAAGTTGATGAAAACGTCTATGTCGCGACTTTCAACAACCAAGAGTGGGTGGCCGTCTCTTGCGGAAGAAAGAGGGGGCGTCGAGAGGTTAGTTTTGATAAGCTTGGCAGAGGCGTGATCTATCTGCCTGTTCAATTCGGAAGAAATGGTGAGATGGAAGTTCTCGGCTATCCTTTTTATTTGAATTTTAGCGGAGAAACAGAAGTATTTCATCCAAATAAATGCGGATTTTGTGATTATCAGATTACAAGGAAATACCCTGTTTATCAATCCGTATATAAGAATAAGAAAATACTCTCCGGCGGATGTGTCCAGTCATCCGACTCTCCCGATTTTAGAGAAGTCAAGACAGAGGCTGAGTTCCCGGAAGGCGGTTTGACTCTTGCCGGTTTTCAACGTGTCGAAAGTGGTGGGGAGGCGCGCTATTGGCGCTTTGCTTCCTCTGATGAGGGACGTTGCGATATGTCAGAGCTCATTTTTTACGACACTGACGGGAACAGGCTTTCCGCTTCTCTGATTTTCTGCGGAAGGGAGGTCAGACCTGAGAACAAAGTCAATCTTGCGACTGCCATCAATGACGACAATCCGCTTACCTACTTCAGCGCTCGCGGGGAGGATGACATCTGGGTCGGCTTTGATTTCGGCAGAAAAGTCCGAATCGGATGGATAGACTTCTTCAGGAGGGCCGACGGCAACAATCTCTATCCCGGTTATTCTTATGATCTTTATCGCTGGGATTGTGATGGTTGGCTGCTGATTGACTCATTCACGGCGGACAGGACTCTATCACACAAATGCTCTGTGCCGAAAGGAGATCTTCTATGGCTCAATTGCACTACGACCGGTACCGAGAGCAGACCTTTTACTGTAGATGAGGAAGGAGGGACGCTATGGTACTAAGCGAATGTGTGTTTCTGTCTTTATTGCCCTATCTGCTTCTTTTCTCCGTACTTTTTTTATGTTTCGGACTATTCGGCGGAAGACTTTCGCGAATAGTGTTCGTGCTTATGTGCTGTTGGTCTTTGTACGAGTCGGGACTGGGATTGCTTCAGGTTCTCGGCTGTAGGGACTCGGGACATTCCCTTTTCGCTATGACCGGATCCTTCTCCAATCCGGGTCCTTACGGAGGATTTCTTGGGATCACTGTTGCGGTAGCATTTTGTTATGTCCTAAGGCATTGGCGTACTGTGACCAAAATGCCTCCGGGAAAACTGCTCGGGCATATCCCTTTCTTGGCGGCCTTCTCTTCTTGCCTTTTAGGAATGATCGTCCTTCCCGCTACAATGAGCCGTGCCGGGTGGCTGGCTTTTTTCGCTGCAACAGCTGTGTTTGTTATCACCGAGACCACATTCAGATTATTTTGCAGGACTCACGTCGTGACGACACTGATAGCCGGTTGCGTGGTCATTGCTTTGATGGCGGGTGCTTTTTTTATGAAAAAGGAGTCTGCTTTGGGGCGGCTTCACATCTGGCACATAGAGTGTTCGGTGATTGCCTCGCATCCATTGGGAGTCGGGTTGGGAAAAGGTCTCGGAGCTTACGGCCGGGCTCAGGAAACCTACTTCAGGTCTTCAGAAAGATCAGAACCTGAGATTCGTTCGGCCGGGTGTCCTGAATATGCCTTTAATGAGTATCTGGGAATTGGGATGGAGACAGGAGTCCCAGGTTTGTCGCTCTCGGTCCTGCTGCCAGTGCTGGCCTTCCGGAACCGGTTGAGAAGCAAATCATTGGCTGCGGAAGGGATAGCGGCGTTTTGCGTGTTCGCGTTTTTTTCTTATCCGTTTAGCGTGTGGCAGTTGTGTCTGCTTGGGACGGTGCTGTTTGCATCCGCAGGCGCCATAATCAGAAATAATCATATTGCCGTCGCTATGTCAGGAGCCTTGGCGGTTTGCCTTGTCGCCACAGCCTTGATTCTGTCTCCTGACATTATGATCAGGCGGAAAGCAGTAAAGAGTTGGAATCAGATTAAGGAGTACAGTACCGTGGATATGTGTGACGACAATGTAAGGGAACTGGCTCCTTTGGAATCAGACCTTTCGGACAATTACCGTTTTCTTTATGCCTTGGGCTATGCTTTTTACAGGACAGGTCGCGGTGAGGAGTGCGTAAGAGTTCTGGAAAATGGCGCCTCCATTTCTTCCGACCCTATGTTCCACAACATAATGGGGGAATGCTATGAGGGGATGGGGGATTACGCTAGTGCGGAAGATGAGTACTGGAAGTCTCATTTTATGGTTCCTTGCAGGATTTATCCGCTGACGCTTCTAAAGGCTCTCTACTCAAAACAGAAACGGGAGAAAGACGAGGCGGAAATTGTTGAAATGATACGTGGTATGAAAGTCAATTCTAAAAACAGGACTATGTCCATTCTCAAAGAGGAGGCGCTTGAAAATGAGTAACAAAAAAATTGACAAGGTCCTCAGAGTGTTCAACATCATTGTTTACTCCTTGTTGGGCCTGATCGCTTTGACGGCTTTTCTTTTGGTGTTTGTCTGCGATCAGTTTGTGGTGAGCGGGTTTTCAATGTCTCCCACATTGCATAGCGACCAGCATATTCTGGTGAGCAAACTTTCTTATGGCGCGAGGATATACAAGAAATACGATTTCGATTCACCTGATTTGAGCTGCTTCAGGATGCCGGGTCTGGGGAAAATTGAAGTCGGGGACATAGTCGCTTTCAACTATCCGGATCCGAACAAGAATCACAAGATTCAGTTCCGAATTAATTATGTCTACACAAAGCGGTGCATAGGGATTCCAGGAGACACGGTGCGCATTGTCGACGGGTTCTACAAGAACAGTCGTCTTCCTGAGACAGTCATCGGAGTCGAGGCTAAACAGAGGAGTTTGAGAGAGATGAGTGATTCTATCTTGCACGTCCGTGGAGTCGTTCTCCGTGCTTTCCCCTACAACGGAGGTCTGAAATGGACGATCAGGAATTTAGGGCCAGCGCTTGTGCCTCGTAAGGGGTCCGTTGTGAGGCTTGACACCAACAATGTCCATTATTTTGCGCGAGCTATCGAATACGAAACGGGTGTACGTCCTACTGTTGATGACGGCATCGTGAGGCTGGGCGACAAAGAAGTGCGGACGTACACCTTTTCAAAGGACTATTTCTTTTTCGGAGGTGACAATTTGTTCGACTCGAGGGATAGCCGCTATTTCGGTGTCGTACCTGCTGATTTTGTTATAGGAAAGGTGGTAGGTGCGGTTATTTAGCCTTTTTATTATTTTATTTGCTAACTTGCATCGAAGAAACAACATAACCGATGAATAAGTGTTTTTCGCACATTGTCTGCTTACTGGCTTCGGCCCTGGGGACAACCGGCTTCGCCTGGAGCCAGACAATGAATCTGGAGCAGGCCATCACGACGGCGAGATCCAATTCCGTGGCGGCAGTAGAGGCAAAGTCTTCTTTCGTGTCCAGTTACTGGGCTTGGAGATCCTATCAGGCGAGCAGGCTCCCGTCTCTGTACCTGTACGGGGATTTTATGAACTATGACAGATCTCTCTCTCTTCTTCAGGACACCGATTCAGGAGAGATGCGTTACGTCAGCACCGACCATCTTCAGAACAGTCTGGGCCTCTATCTCTCCCAGAACATCACGTTTACGGGCGGCACACTCAAACTTTATTCGGATTTGAGAAGGATAGACGAATACGGAAGTCACAACGGCAAGACTTGGTACACCCAGCCGGTGAGCCTGTCCTACACACAGCCGCTCTGGGCTTACAATCAGTTCAAATGGGACAAGAAAATCTCCCCAAAGGAGTATGAGAAGGCGAAGCGTGTCTATCTTGAGTCGATGGAAGCCGTCACTTTGAGCTCAGTGAAGTTTTTTTTCGATCTTATGCTCGCGAGAAAGAATTACGATGCCGCTGTCTCCAATTATCGTAACACATCCAAGATGTTCGACATCGCAAAGCAGAGAGTCAAGCTGGGCAGCGTCACGAGAGAGGACTATCTTCAACTCGAATTGAGGATGCTTTCCGACAGCACTGATATGAATGACAAGGATATGGCCGTGAAAGAGGCTCAGATGACTTTGAATTCTCTTTTGGGGCTTGACGAGAAAGCGGAGGTGGAGCCTTCGGTGGATGAACAGTTGCCGGCAGTGATGATGGACTACGATCTCGTCCTGTCCAAGTCTTTCGAGAACTCTTCGTTCAACCTCGGCAACGAGATCGACGTGCTGAACGCAGAGTCGGAAGTCGCTCAGGCTAAGGCCAGAAGAGGCGCTTCCGTCAGTCTTGACGCGACATTCGGTCTCTCTCATTCGGCTTCGGCTTTTGACAAGGCTTACGGGAATCTGCTTGATCAGGAGGTCGTCGGATTGTCGTTCTCCATCCCTATCTTCGATTGGGGCACGGGAAAGGGGCGCGTCAAGAAGGCGGAAGCCGCTGCCGACGTGGTGAAGGCCCAGGTGCGTCAGGCGGAGAACGACTATCGCAAGAGCGTTTTCACGGCCGTCGGACAGTTCAATAATCAAAGACAGCAATGCTATGTCTCTCAGAGGGCTATGTCCATCTCCTCGGAGCGCTATTCTTTGATGATGGAGAAATTCCGAGGCGGGAGTGTCTCGGTCACTGATCTCATCACTTCCCAGAATGAGAATGATGAGGCTATGGGGAAATATGTCACTGATTTGAGCAATTACTGGGTTTATTACTTCACGCTCCGCAAACTTGCGCTGTACGATTTTATCAGCGATTCTGATCTTGATGTGGATTACAATGAAATAGTCAAATAGCAATGAGAACATATTCATTCTTTATCTTGTCGGCTGTGATGCTGGCTCTCTTGTCTTCTTGCTCCGGCAAGGGCGGAAAGTCCGTTCCGAAGGGTCTTGACTCCAAGCTCTCTTACTCTCCGGAGAAGAACTTGGTCTCTGTTATTCCTCTGGAGCGCAAAGTCTTCAATAGGCAGCTGGTGTCCAACGGCAAACTGTCGGCAGTGTCGCGCGCTTCTCTTTCTTTTCGGGTGGACGGGGTGATTTCAAAGATTAATTACAAGAACGGTGACATCGTCCCCTCCGGGGCTGTGATCGCCCGAATCGATGACAGTTCGGAAAGGCTTTCTCTCGAGTCAGCCCGCATCGCTTTGGACAAAGCTCGTCTTGACTTGCAGGATGTCCTCGTGGGGCAGGGGTATGCGGTTTCGGATTCGGCTTCGGTGCCTGCCGGGGTGATGTCTATGGCAAAGACACGTTCGGGCTACAGTGAGGCTTGCAATCGTTTTGAGAGCGCCAGCGCGGATCTGGCGAAGACTGTTCTCAGAGCCCCGTTCAGGGGAAGAGTCGCGGACATAAAGACGAAACCTTACGACAAGGCTCCTTCGGACGTGTTCTGCACTTTGATTGATGACAGTGAGTTTGATGTGGATTTCAAGGCTTTGGAGTCCGAGTGCGTGTTCGTTGAGGCCGGATTGCCCGTCAAGGTGAGCGCTTTCGGAGCGTCGGGCTCCTGTGCGGACGGAAGGATCGTGTCTGTCAACCCTACGGTGGACGAGAACGGTCAGGTGGCTGTCAAGGCCGGAATCGCCGGCGGGGGAGATTTTCTTGACGGGATGAATGTGAGGGTCATCGTCTCGAAATCTGTCAATGCTCTTCTGGTGGTCCCGAAAAGCGCCGTGGTCATAAGGGACAATATGGATGTGCTTTTCCGTTACTCACAGGGCCGTTCCGAGTGGGTCTATGTCAATCTGCTGATGTCCAATGCTGAGGAATATGCTGTCGAGGCCAATTCTGACAGAGGGGCTGTGCTTGAGGCAGGCGATTCCGTGATTGTCAGCGGCAATCTCAATCTGGCTGACGGCTCCGAGGTCGTTCTGAAGAAATAGAAGTTATGCTAAACAGATTACTGGACAGACCTATCTCAGTCACGATGGCGGTTATCGTTGTCGCAGTGCTGGGGATAGTGAGTCTCCGGACACTTCCAGTCTCTCTCATTCCTGACATCAATGTACCTTACATTACTGTTCAGGCGAGTGACGCGTCTCTTTCGGCAAGAGAGATGGATGAGGGTGTCATTAAGATACTCAGGCAGCAGCTGATCCAGATAAACGGGCTCAAGGACATAACGAGTGAGTCCAAAGACGGCAGCGGATCGGTCAAATTGACTTTTGATCAAGGGTCTGATATGGACTTCCTGTTCATTGAAGTCAATGAGAAGATAGATCGTTGTCTGGGGTCACTCAGCGGAGTGGAAAGGCCGAAAGTCTTCAAGTCCGGTGCCACTGACATCCCCGCGTTCTATCTGAATCTCACACTCAAGGACGGATCTGACGATTTTCTAGCTCTCAGCAGTTTTGCTTCCGAAGTTGTGGCAAAAAGGGTTGAGCAGCTTCCCGAGGTGGCTATGGCTGATGTCAGCGGAGAGGCTGTCCCTGAGATTATGATTGTTCCTGATCAGGAGAAGTTGCGAGGTCTGGGCCTTGACCTTGCCAAATTCGAGGGCTATCTGAAGTCTTCCGACGTGCGTTTGGGAAGTCTTACGATTAGAGACGGCGAGTACAGGTACAATGTGAAGTTCCGGTCTTTTTCCGCAGGGAAGGAGGATTTGGAGAACATCTATTTCAAAGCCGGGGACAGACTTCTTCAGATTAAGGACGTGGCTTCTGTCTCGGAGCAGGCCTCGGAACCGGAAGGTGAGGTTCTCTCCGACGGCAGACAAGCCGTTACGATGGCTGTCATCAAGCAGAGCGATGCCAGAATGTCCGATTTGAAGAAAGCTATGGGCGGGCTCTTGGACAACTTCAGCGAGGATTATCCCGATGTGGATTTTCGGATCACGCGTGACCAGACCGCCTTGCTTGAGTACTCAATCAACAATTTGACCGGTAACATTATCGCCGGAGTGCTGCTGGCCTGTCTGATCATATTCCTTTTTATGAAGGACTTCCGCTCTCCGGCTCTCGTAGCTCTGACCATTCCTCTCTCTTTGCTGTTCTCGATGCTGGTCTTTCATTGCATAGGATTGAGTATCAACATCATATCCCTTTCCGGACTTATTCTGGGAGTGGGAATGATGACGGACAACACGGTCGTGCTCATAGACAACATTACGGCTCGCTGGCTTAGGGGCGATTCTCTGAGGACGGCAGTTGCCGAAGGCACTTCGGAGGTGACGGGGGCTATGCTCAGTTCGGTGCTTACGACTTGCGCCGTGTTCATCCCTCTAATCTTCATCAGCGGGATTGCGGGCGCTATGTTCTATGATCAGGCTATGTCCATCGCCACAGTGCTGCTAACTTCTTATGTCGTCACGATCACTGTGATTCCGGTGTATTACTGGTGGTGGTACAGAAAGGAATCTTCCTTTCGTCCTAACAAATTCCTTTCAAGGTTCACGTTTTCCAAGGCCGAGGATTTCTATGAGAGGGGAGTGACAGCTCTTCTGCGTCACAGATGGCTGGGGTGGGCTGTCTTTCTTCTTTCCGCAGTCGGCATCGTGCTGTGTTTCACCTTTATGAGAAAAGAGAAACTGCCTGTGATAACGTACACTGACACAGTCTTCAATGTGGATTGGAACGAGAGCGTGTCATTGGAGCAGAATGAGCTTAGAGTCAGGGAATTGTGTGATTTCGTGAAAAGCGATGTGACTCAGGCGACGGCTCTTGTCGGGGTGCAGAAGTTCGCTCTGAGACATAGCGGGGATCAGTCATTGTCCCAGGCTTCTGTCTATTTCAAATGCTTTGACCCCGCCGCTCTGGAGCATCTTAAAAGTGCGTTGTCAGGATTCGCCTCGAAGGAATATCCGGCGGCCATTTCTTCGTTCAACAATTCCGGCAACATATTCGAGTTGGTCTTCGCACAGCAGGAAGCTCCGGTAGTGATCAGGCTTAGGCCTGTGTCCAAACCGTTCCTTGACGTGGGCCTTCTAAGACAGGTGAACGAAAAGCTGAAGGTCTGTTTCCCGGACATAGCGCCTATAGACACGAAAAGCAGTGTTCTCTATGTCGCCGATCCTGCGCTTATGGCTTTGTACGGGATTTCTTTCGATAATCTGATCGCTACGCTGAAGAACGCTTTGAACGGCAACAGTCTTTTTGAGATTGTTCAGGGGGAGAGGACTCTGCCTGTCGTTATGGGTGTCAATGCCGGAACTCTTCAGGCTCTTCTTGAGACAAATTGCAATGACATCCCTGTCAGCTCGCTGATGAGACAGACTCAGGTGGAGGACCTTAAGTCTCTTACCGCGGGGCCGGAAGGTGACTACTATCCGGTGGCTCTGGACGTGTCTTCTTCCAAGGCAGGGAAAGCGGTAAAAGATGCTTCCGAAGTTGTTCGCGGGGACGGAAATTTCGAGGCGGGCTTCAGCGGGTCTTGGTTCAGCAACGGCAAGATGATTGAGGAGATGATAATGGTTATGCTCATAGCCCTCGCCCTGCTTTATCTCATTCTTGCGGCTCAGTTCGAGTCGCTCGTCCAGCCTCTTGTGATTCTTTCTGAAATCGTGATTGACGTTTTCTTCTCTCTTGTCCTTCTGTGGGTGTGCGGCGTGACGATCAATCTTATGTCTATGATAGGATTAGTCGTGATTTGCGGTATAGTCATCAATGATTCAATCCTCAAAATCGACACAGTCAATCGTTTGAGAAAGCAGGGCTTCGGCCTTGACCATGCTATACTGGAAGCCGGGAAGAGGAGGCTGAAGGCTATCATTATGACATCTCTGACGACTATTCTCACTGTCTGCCCGTTCCTCGTGCGAGGCAATATGGGAGCGGATCTTCAGTATCCGATGTCTCTCGTGATTATAGCCGGAATGGTTGTCGGGACTTTCGTTAGTCTGTTCTTCGTGCCGATGTTGTACTATTCTATCTATAGGGGGAAATAATCGGAGATGGGAGAGGGCAAGCATATATGGAAGATTCCGTCTTTCTCGGTTTTGCTGCTGACGGTTGTCGCTTCGATTGTCGGACTGGCTACCGCCGGGATGCTTCACATCCAGTATGCTCCGGCGGCTCAGTCCCGTAACGTTACCGTGTCCTGTGTTTGGCCTGACGCTTCTCCTGAGAATGTGGAGTCGAAAGTGGTTTCTCTGCTTGAGGGCGCGCTGTCTTCCGTCAGAAGCTGCTCGAGGATTAGCTCACAGTCGGACAAAGGGTCGGGTAGCGTGACTTTGTCTTTTCCGAGAAAGACTGATATGGAGGTCGTGCGTTTCGAGATTGCCTCGTGCGTAAGGAACATTTATTCGTCTTTCCCTCCCGGCGTCACTTATCCCTCGATTTCTTTAGGGATAAGCGGAAGACGTTCGAAAGCCGCTATGAATTATCTGTTTAAGAGCAGCCTTCCTTCCAAAGAGATTGACAATTACATTTCGGAGCGAGTCCTGATGCCTCTTTCCTCGCTTGAAGGGGTGGACAATGTCAATGTGTCGGGGATGACTCCTTTCGAGTGGGTCATCACTTTCGATGAGACTGCCGCAGAGACTGCCGGGGTCAGTGCCGAAGACATTGCCGCTGCCGTCGAGAATTGGTCTTCTGTCGTTGAGATAGGTACGGCGCATTCGTCGTCAGGCACAATGGCGGTCAGACTCCAAGCCGTGTCTTCTGACGATTTTGATGATATTCCGGTGAAAAAAGTCGGGGACCGGGTCATTTATTTAAGGGATATAGCCAAGAGCGAGTACAAGGAGGCTCTGCCCCAAAGCTATTATCGTCTTAATGGCCTGAACACCATAACCCTTTCAGTGACAGCTGCCTCAGGTGTGAATATGATTAGCGTGTGCGCAGCCGTGAGGGACAAGATGGAAGAACTTGAAAAAGCATTTCCGCAGAGCATTTCCGTGTCTCTGGCCTACGATTCTTCCGAATACATTGCGAAGGAGCTAAACAAAATCTATTTAAGGACTCTAATCTGCGTTGTTCTACTTCTGCTTTTCGTCTTGATAATCAATCGTTCGTGGAAGTATATGCTGATGATCGCCGTCACCTTGACCGTCAATCTGCTTGTGGCTGCGGCGGTTTACTTCTTCTCTGGGATCAACATCCACATCTACACTTTTGCCGGCATCACCGTCTCTCTCGGCATCATCATCGACACTTCAATCATAATGATTGATCATTATGGCTACTATCACGACAGAAGTGCGTTTTTTGCTATTTTCGGAGCTGTGGCCACCACTGTGGCCTCGCTTCTGGTGGTGCTTCTGCTTCCTGAGAGCGACAAAGCCAATCTCGTGGATTTTATATGGGTGATTGTCATCAATCTGGTTGTGTCTCTCGCGGTTTCTTTCTATTTCGTCCCGGCGTTAATCGACTATTTCCCTATAAGGTCGGCTTCTTCGGTGCGTCCGGTGAGGTCAAGAAGAAGAATTGTCCGTTGGAGCCATTTGTATGAGCGCTACATTGACGCCGGCCGTCGTCACAAGTGGGTTTATGTCGTTGTGCTGGTTTCGGCTTTCGGTTTGCCCTTATGTCTATTGCCGGAGTCTTTCACTTCTCCTAACGGAAAGCCTCTCTCCAAGGCTCAGGAATTCGGTAACAAGATTCTTTCGTGGAAACCGTACGGGAACAACAAGAAAGTCGTGGACAACATTGCCGGGACTTCCTTCGCATTGTTCTACAAGTCTTTGCAGAAGGGCGACTTTTACAGGGAGCCTTCGCGTCCGGAACTGTACATCTCGGCGGCTATGCCCGAGGGGTGCGCGGTGGGACAGTTGAACGAGGTCGTGGGAAGTATGGAGAATTACCTCTCACAGTTCAATCAGATTGAGAGTTTCACGACTTCCGTCGATTCCTATGATTACGCTTTGATCACGGTCGTTTTCAAACCGGAGTTCGAGGGTACGTCTTTTCCTGACAATCTGAAGGCTCTGGTGACTTCTTCCGCCATCAATTTCGGCGGCGCCACTTGGAGAATCTGGGGAGTGAACGACAGCTATTTCAACAACGACGTTGTCACGCAGATGAAGTCCGACAGGGTGCGCCTTACCGGTTACAATTATGAGGAACTGCTCTCTTACGGGGCGCTTTTAGTGGACAGGCTGAAGACGAACCCGCGTGTCTCCGGCCCCGAAATATGGGGTGACGGATGGCGGACGGTCCCGTCCGCGGAATTGTGTCTCGGCTATGATTTCGAGAAGATGGCATCGCTTAATCTCACGCCTTACGGTTACTATCGGTCTTTGTCTTCCAAGCTTTACGACAACACCATCGGCAGCATTATGACTGACGGGAGGATGACCGATGTGCGTCTTGAATCTTCGGCTCTGTCTTCCTTTGACTTGTGGCGGGTGCTCAATTCAGGCATAAAGACAGACTCTGTCTATGTCAAGCTTTCCGATGTCGGCTCCATTGTCAAGCGTAAAACGGAACTCCCGATTTCCAAAGACAATCAGTCCTACATCATCAATGTGTGTTTCGATTTCGTGGGCAGTTACCAGCTTGCCGAAAAGGTTCTCAAAGAGTCTTCTGACTATATGAACAACGAAGTTCTTCCTGTCGGCTACAAGGCCACGGTACCGGCTTACAACGGCGGCTCTCAGGAGAAAGGCCGGTATGCCTGGCTCATATTGCTGGTAGTCGCCGTCATCTTCGTCATCTGTTCAATGATGTTCAACTCTTTGCGCTATCCTTTCGCCGTCATCGGGATCATCCCGGTCTCATTCATCGGCATATTCCTCTCCTTCGGCCTCACCGACTTCACTTTCGACCAGGGCGGCTTCGCCTCTTTCGTGATGGTCGCCGGTCTCGTCGTCAACGCAGGCATCTACCTCATCGTCGCCTTCCGCTCCGACCCTCGCCCCGCCCCTCTCTCCGCCCCTCTCTCTGTCCCTCAATTTGCCTCTCGTGTTGCCCCTCAACCAGCCCCAGCCCTCACTGGTACCGCTCTCTCCGCCCCATCATCAGTCCTTCTACCTGCTGCCAGTTCCGCCATCCATTCTTGCCCTTCTGTCGCCTCTCAACCCACCCCTAAACCAATCCCTTCATCCGACACCCGCAAATACGTCAAGGCCTTCAACCACAAAATCATACCGATCACTCTGACCGTCATATCCACAGTACTCGGACTAATCCCATTTCTATTCGACGGCCCAACCGAAGTCTTCTGGTTCGCCTTCGCCATCGGCACCATCAGCGGAATGCTATTCTCATTCCTCTCAGTCATCTTCTGCCTTCCGATTTTCCTTCTACCGAAACATCCCTCTCACAAACTTTGACCCCATTCCTCCGGTCGCAGCCTTTTGCCCACCCCTCGGTAGCATTTCTCCTAAGTTCGACTTTTGTCGCCACCCTCAGTCAATCCCTGCCAAACCTAAGGTCCCAATCTTTCCCCCGCATCTCCTGTCACCATGACAGCCCGTGCCACCTCAATTCAGTTATATCTCGTTTCCTCCTCAAACATCCGCCTCCACGTAAGCCTTATCCACGTTGCGGGATAGGAATCCATAACTTTTTTCAATCAAGATGTCCTCGATAAATATTATCTTTGCACAGACTGTTCAAATACAGTTTATTGAACAAATGAAAGAAAGCTGGAAACCCGGCACAATGATTTACCCATTGCCCGCCGTACTCATAGGATGCGGAGACGCTCCCGATAACTGGAATCTTCTCACTGTCGCTTGGACCGGCACAATCTGCACCCAGCCCCCGATGTGTTACATCTCTGTGCGCCCCGAAAGACACTCCTACGAACTCATCAAGCGGACAGGAGAATTCGTAATCAACCTTACAACCGCTGAAATGGCCAGAGCCGTAGACTGGTGCGGAGTCTGCTCCGGACGGGACTATGACAAATTCCTTGAAACAGGCCTGCTTCCCCGACAAGGCGAAATAGTCAAAGCCCCCGCCTTGGAACAATCTCCGGTCTCAATCGAATGCAAAGTCAACAAAATCCTCCCCCTCGGATCCCACGATATGTTTTTGGCAGACGTCGTAAACGTTCTCGTAGACGACCGATTCATCAATCCCCAAACAGGAGCCCTCGAACTTCAAAAAGCCGGTCTGTTAGTCTACTCCCACGGAGAATATTTTCGTCTCGGCGAAATGCTCGGCTACTTCGGCTGGTCAATCCGCCGCCGCAAAACCATCTCACGCGAAAAACGCTAACCATTTTCCGCCCCTCCTCCTCGCCCCTCTTTCCTCCCTCTCCATTTCCTCCGTCCTCACCTTCCAGTCCCTCTTCCAGTTCCATCCTCTTCCAGTTCCATCCTTTTCCAGTTCCATCCTTTTCCAGTTCCATCCTTTTCCAGTTCCATCCTCTTCCAGTTCCATCCTCTTCCAGTTCCATCCTCTTCCAGTTCCATCCTCTCCCGTTCCATCCTCTTCCCGACCTCTCCCTTCCCTCCGTCCTCACCTCACCATCTCTTCACGACCCTTTGACGCAAAAACGGTCTCCTGTGCAATCTGTGTGTCAAAGGGTAGCAGCTCTTTTTCCGGAATCACCAACCAGCGCTTTCAGTGGCACTTTGCCCGAAATTTGTCCCGACCCTTTGACATCAAATCGTCTGCAGGGCAGACGTAGATTGCGACATCTTGCGATGTCGAGTCCGATGTCTAATCCCCCGCCAGCGAAGCTGGCTGCCCCAAGGGGCGATGCGCTGACATTCGTCAGCGGTCGGCTGACGCCGACTATCTGTCAAAGGGTAGCGGCTCTTTTTCCGGAATCACCAACCAGCGCTTTCAGTGGCCCTTTGCCCTAAATTTGTCCCGACCCTTTGACAGAAAATCGGCCTCCTGTGCATTCTAACTGTCAACGTCAAGAGGAATTTGCAATTTGGAGCGCAAAATTCAATGTCCAGATGCTATAAAGGGGAAAATTTCACCCTGCTATGGCAATTTGTGCCATTCTGAAGCCTTTTTCACCTGAAATCTGTCCCGTCCTGAATTTCCCAATGTCCTTCTTTTCTTCCACCTATCCGGACAAGAAACCCTTCAGATTTAAGCCTTTGCATTATTCGCTGCACCTGTCTGCTCGAAATATTAAGATCTGCGGCTAATGATTCGGCAGTGCATAACGGATTCTTCCTGATGCGGGAGCATATCCCTTTTACGACATCTTTTACGACATCGGAGTCTTCTTTTACGACATCGCCGCCATTTCCGGTCCGTTCTTCCCATCCTTCAGGCGGCTTGACCACCATATATCTGTTTCTCAATTCATTGCGCTCTCCCATCAGAAAGTTGCGGAAGAAACGAATCAGAAATGTGGAATCAGGTTCGATGCCTTTTGCGACATTGCGATAATTGGCCCTGACCAGCGAGTTACGGAAATACCAGGAGCTCTCAGCAAACAAATCAATCTCAACCTTAAAACCAATAGACCGCAAATATTTTATCACAAACACCGCTATTGTTCGTGTGTTACCCTCTCCGAACGGATGAATTTGCCATAAATCACGAACGAATGTCGTGATATGTCCGACAATGGCATCCAAAGAGAGACCCTGATAATTGAATATCTTTTCCTGATCCAAATCGTACTCAATAGTGTCTTTCAAGTCGATAGCGTTGACGTATGTAACTGTGTCTCCGCCAAGTACCCATTCGGATTTTGTAATGTCGTAGTCACGAATCTTTCCGGAGAACTTGAACACACCGTCAAACAGACGACGGTGTACCGAAAGAAGACCGGGGAATGAAAATGAAAACGACACTTCATTAAGCAATTCAGCAATGTGAGATGCAACGATGTCTGCCTCTTCCATACCAAAGTCAGACGGAGTGCTAAGAGTTTTGAATTTATAGTAACTTTTAATCAGCGACTGTGCAGCCGCTATGTCAATGTCGCCGTTGATATTCCTTTCAGCGGTAGTATTGAGATAATCCGAAGTGCTCAGACCGTCCACTTTTTGCAGACCGATCGCTGTGCGCCAAGCGTAAGCCTTCTCCCTTTTGTCGGGCTCACCCTGTCTGATGTATTCGTCATTATCCATATACTATAATTATGAATAGAAAGTGATAAATGGATGTGTGGATTCCGGATTATCACATAAGCATAATTAGGCAATTTATCTCTGAACAACAAAGTTATTCCAAATAGAAAGACTCAAGAGACCGAAAACGATTTTCATTCCGGAGCCTGAAAATATTTCCCGAAATTTTTTTATATTTCGGACGTGTTAGTAACAGTAGAGTAACTCTAACTTAATTCGGAGAATAGTAAATGGTTGGAAATCAGAATGTTGCCCAAGAGGGGCGGAGCCTTTGCGAAGCAAGGGCCGATGAGCGGAATGTGTCAGGTAGTCTTGGCTTAAAAGCCGAAGACCTGGCGACACTCCGCCCTGAGTTGGTAAATCGTGCAGGGAGGCTGAAACAAGGGAGCCCGGAACAAGGGGACGAAGGCCTTTATAACCCTGACAATGAGCACGATGCGTGCGGAGTAGGATTTGTGGTCCAGATAGACGGCGACAGAAGCCATTGCATAATCGAAAACGGACTCAAAGTCCTTGAGAATATGCGCCACCGAGGAGCTGAGGGAGCCGATAACAAAAGCGGAGACGGCGCCGGAATCCTCACCCAAATTCCTCACGAGTTCATCCTTCTGCACGGAATCCCCGTGCCCGAAAGAGGCAAATACGGGACAGGACTCGTCTTCGTCCCGAAAGAGAAGAAGAGTCAGGAAATGTTCCTCTCGATAATCCGCAAATATGTGGAACTCGCCGGACTAACTCTTATGCCAATCAGAGAAGTCCCTGTCGACCCGTCAGCCTTAGGAGAAGATGCGGGCAAAACCGAGCCGAAAATTCTGCAGATATTTGTGACAGGAGACAACGGAGACAGCCTTGAGCGCAAACTGTATCTCGTTCGCAAAAGAATAGAAAGCGAAGTGACAAAACGCTTCGGAGACAGCAAAGACTGCTACATTGTGAGTCTCTCCTCGAAAAAGATAGTTTACAAGGGAATGCTGACCTCAACGCAGCTAAGAGACTACTACACAGACCTGTCCGACCCCTATTACACATCCGCTATAGCATTGGTCCATTCCAGATTCTCCACGAACACTTTCCCTCGCTGGGATCTTGCGCAGCCGTTCAGAATGATAGGCCACAATGGGGAGATCAACACCATAGTCGGCAACAGAATATGGACAAAAGCCGCTTGCCCGCTAATCGCCGCGCGTCAGTTCGGAAGAGCCGACGACATCCTTCCCATCCTCCAGCCCGGAGTCAGCGACAGCGCCTCGCTTGACAATATCCTTGAATTCTTCGTAATGTCAGGAATGTCACTAACGAGAGCACTCGCGATGATGATCCCTGAGAGCTTCAACGACAAAAACCCCATATCTCCTGAACTCAGAGGCTTTTACGACTATCACAGCATATTTATGAATCCTTGGGACGGCCCAGCCGCCATTCTTTTTTCAGACGGAAGATATGTCGGCGGAATGCTTGACAGAAACGGCCTGAGACCGGCTCGCTACCTGATAACCACTGACGGAATGATGGTGGTGGCTTCTGAAACGGGAGCATTGGAAGTCCCCGCGGACAAGGTGAAAGAAAAAGGGCGTTTCCTGCCCGGCAAGATTCTGATGGTGGACACCGAGACTGGAAAGCTGAGCCGCGACAATGACATAAAAGAGGAACTCGCCTCCGAGCACAATTACTCCAAATGGCTGGAAAAGAACAGAGTACAGCTTAGGGATGTGACTTCAGGACGAAAAGTGACCCACAAAGTGGAGAACTTCCACAAACTTCTGAAAGTGTTCGGCTATTCCTCCGAAGACATCGACAAAGTCATCCTTCCGATGGTTGAAAACAGCACTGAGGCAATGGGCTCGATGGGCGATGACACCCCGCTCGCATTCCTGTCAAAAAAGCCTCAAAGACTTTTCAACTATTTCAGACAGAAATTCGCACAAGTCACCAACCCGCCCATAGACCCGATAAGAGAAGATCTGATGATGTCCCTTTCCTGGCATATAGGCACGGCCTCAAGTGACCTGATCACGCCGGCTGAGGATCACTGTAAAGTCGTGCGTCTTCAGAATCCGTTGATTACCAACAGGGAACTTGACATTCTCGACCACCTGGATTACAAAGGTTTCAAGACAGCCCGTCTGAAGATTCTGTTTAGGGCCTCCGAGGGGGCCGCGGGTCTCAGAAACAGGCTTAACGAGTTGTGCGACGAAGCTGAGCGCGCGGTTGACAGCGGCTGTAACTACATAATAATCAGTGACAGGGGAGTGAATGACGAATTTGCTCCGATTCCTTCTCTGCTTGCCCTCGCGGCCATCCATCAGTCCCTGCTCAACAAACACAAACGAACCCTCACGGCTGTAATAGTCGAATCCGCAGAGCCGAGGGAAGTTATGCACATAGCATTGCTTATCGGCTTCGGAGCCAGCGCCGTATGCCCGTATATGGCCTTCGCAGTCCTTGAGAATCTTGTGGAGGAGAAGAAAATCCAACTTGATTACGACACAGCCGAGAAACACTACATCAAGGCGATAGACAAAGGAATAAAGAAGGTCATTTCCAAATTGGGCATATCCACGTTGCGCAGTTACCGCGGAGCCCAGCTGTTCGACTCAATCGGACTATCGCAAGAATTGCTTTCCGAGTATTTCCAAGGCTTCGTCTCTCCTGTCGGAGGACTTACGCTTGACGACATCGTAAAGGACACTCTTAGAGATTATCAGGAAGGCTTGTCGGAAACGTGCGACACTCTTCCGGACGACGGCCATTATGCCTTTCGCAGAACGGGCGAGCAGCACGCATGGTCTCCGGAAATGGTCAGTCTTTTGAAACAAGCCGTCAGGGAAGGGGATTACGACAAGTATCAGAAATTTGCGAAACTCTCTGACAATAAGCAATATCCCATTTTCTTGAGGGACTTGATGGGGATAAGGAATCGCAAGCCTATTCCAATTGAGGAAGTGGAGTCCGAGGAATCCATCATTCATCATTTCGTATCCGGAGCTATGTCGTTTGGAGCCATAAGCAAACAGGCGCACGAACTTCTGGCCAAGGCTATGAACAGAATCGGAGCTTCCAGCAACACAGGCGAAGGCGGAGAGGATCCGGAAAGATTCGTCAAGGCGAGCGACGGCTCATCTTCCAGAAGCGCCATCAAACAGATAGCTTCCGGAAGGTTCGGGGTCAATGCGGAATATCTTGTGAATGCGGATGAGATCCAGATAAAGGCGGCACAGGGAGCGAAACCGGGAGAGGGAGGCCAGCTTCCGGGCTATAAAGTCAACGAACTTGTGGCAAAGACCCGCCACTCCATTCCCGGTATCACGCTCATATCCCCGCCGCCTCATCACGACATCTATTCGATAGAAGATCTTGCTCAGCTGATTTTCGACATAAGGAATCTCAATCCTAAGGCTGTGATAAGCGTCAAACTTGTCGCAGGTGGAGGAGTTGGTACGATTGCAGCCGGGGTGGTGAAAGCGAAGGCTGACAAAATCGTGATAAGCGGAGCTGATGGCGGCACAGGAGCAAGTCCTTTGAGCTCAGTGCGTTATGCCGGAATGCCTGTGGAATATGGCCTCTCGGAGGTTCAACAGACTCTGCGGCTCAACGGGCTGCGGGGCAAAGTAGTCATTCAAGCTGACGGAGAATTGAAGACCGGTCTCGATGTCATCGTGATGGCTCTCCTCGGAGCGGAGGAATATGCTTTCGGCACGTCTGCTTTGATAGCTATGGGCTGCCTTATGGACAGACGCTGCCACACCAACAAGTGTCCGGTCGGCATTGCGACCCAGGATCCGGCCTATCTGTGCAAGTTCGCTGCGAAAGAAGAGGACATAGAGAATTATTTCCGTTTCCTTGCCCGTGATGTAAGGGAACATCTCTCAAGTCTCGGCTTCAAGAGACTCAGCGATGCGGTCGGGCATACTGAACTGCTTGAGCAGAAGCCACTTGAGGACAAACGTTACTGCAAAACGACTCTTGAGAGAATACTTTACGCCCCTAAGGTTGGAGGAGCCCTTCACTTTGAGGGCGAGTCTCTCGGAAACGAGCCTCTGAAATCCAAGGATGACGAATTCATCAAGCAGCTTCATCTTGCGATAGGCTCGGGAATTCCTGTCAATCTGACAGGCTCAATCCACAACACGGACAGGTCAGTGGGTACTAAGATTTCCGGACTCATCGCCTCCAGGTACGGGAACGCGGGGCTTGACGACGACACCATAACGATTTCTCTCAGCGGCTCCGCCGGCCAGAGTTTCGGGGCTTTCCTTGCCAAAGGCGTGACATTGAGACTTGAGGGAGATGCGAATGACTATGTCGGAAAAGGCCTTTCGGGCGGGAAGATTGAAATGTTCCCTCCCAAGAATGCGGCATTCTGTCCTGAGGACAACACCATCGCCGGCAACACTGTGCTCTACGGTGCGACTGATGGTTCCGTCTTCATCAACGGGAGAGTTGGCGAGAGATTCTGCGTCCGAAACAGCGGTGCGTTGGCGGTAGCGGAAGGCGTCGGAGATCATTGCTGTGAGTATATGACCGGGGGACGTGTGGTCGTTCTCGGGCCGGTGGGAAGAAATTTCGCAGCCGGAATGAGCGGAGGCATCGCTTACGTTTGGAACAAAGATGACAATTTCGACTATTTCTGCAATATGGAGATGGTGGAGATTACCTTGCTAACGGATGCTGACAAAGAGGAACTATCGGGCTACCTTTCGCGTCATCTTCACGCGACTCAGAGCCCTCTGGCAGGGCGTATGTTAGCTGATTGGGACCATTATGCAGGCCATTTCCTGAAAGTGATGCCGATTGAGTACAAGAAGATTCTGGATGAGGAAAAGACGATAATCGCGTAAGGCCCTCTTCAAGAGCGGCTGAAACCTATATTATTTCGTTCCTTTCGTGCAGGTCCCGTATGCGCAACTGAACATTGGTGGCACCGCGATAATAGTTCTCGACTATTGAATAGCAGATGTCAATAGGATTCCCGGCTTGGATGAAGTCGTAATAATCGGCCATATTGAATGCGATCGCGGGGATCGAGTGGTATGGCTGTGTCTCCTGGATCAAATCCAATTTCAGATGCAGTCCTCCGGCTCCAACTTTGCGGCCGTTGCCTGCGTCATAGACGTCATCAGTCAGGAAGACGGGATTGCCGTTGCCGGGGCCGAAAGGCTGAAATTGTTTCAGGATTCTCTGAAATTTTGGTGTTATCTGAGAGAAATCCAGACGACAATCCACGTCAATCACGGGGATACGCATCTGTGGAGTGATTTTGCATCCGATGAACAGATCTATTCTTTTGCTGAATTCCTCAAGATTTTCCTCTTTCAACGTGAGTCCCGCGGCATAGACGTGTCCGCCGAAATTCTCAAGAAGGTCAGAGCAACTCTCAATCGCCTCATACAAATCGAAACCCTGAACGCTTCTTGCCGAACCTGTGACAAGTCCGTTCGACTTCGCCAGAACGATGGTCGGTTTGTAGAACGCCTCCACGAGACGCGACGCCACAATTCCTACTACCCCTTTGTTCCAATCAGGGCAATAGACTATCATAGCATTATTGGAAGACAGGCATTCTCCGCATTGAACCATATCCAGAGCCTCTTTTGTGATTTCTCTGTCAATATTTTTCCGCTCATTGTTGTTGTCGTTGATTTCATTTCCGAGACGTTTTGCAGTCGTTGAATCCGTCGATGTGAGCAGTTCCACGGCCAGACGTCCGGACTCCATCCTTCCCGCGGCATTAATTCGCGGTCCGATTTTGAAGACAATGTCATCAATCCCGATATGCCCGGGCTCAAGTTTGGACAATGTTATCATTGCGAGAAGTCCCTGGCAGGGGTTCTCGTTCAGCTGTTTGAGTCCGAAGTGCGCGAGTATTCTGTTTTCTCCGACCATAGACACCAAGTCCGATGCGATGCTGACCACCAGCAGGTCCAGCAGGGGAATCAAGGTCTCGAAGGGGATGCCGAATTTTTGGGAATATGCCTGCACGAGTTTGAATCCCACACCGCAGCCTGAGAGATCGTCAAAGGGATAATGACAATCCTCCCTTTTGGGATCCAGAACGGCCGCCGCTTTTGGCAGGTCCGCTTCCGGAAGGTGATGGTCGCATATTATGACGTCTATGCCTTTTGATTTGGCGTAGTCGACTTTGTCGTTGGCTTTTATGCCGCAGTCCAGAGTTATGATCAATTTGAAGTTGTTCTCACCGGCCCAGTCTATGCCTTTGTAGGACACGCCGTAACCCTCATCGTAACGGTCGGGAATGTAGAAATCGGTGTTTGGAGTGAATCTTTTGATGAATGAGTAGACCAAAGACACGGCAGTGGTGCCGTCCACGTCGTAATCCCCGTACACGAGAATCTTCTCTCCTGAATTGATGGCTTTGCTGAGGCGATCGACCGCGGCATCCATATCTTTCATCAGAAACGGGTCGTGAAGATTGTCCAGACTCGGCCTGAAAAAAGAACGAGCCTCGTCAAACGTCTCAACACCTCTCTTGACCAGAAGTTCCGCAAGCACTTTGTCAATACCGAGCTCGGTCGCAAGTCTCGTGACCTTTTCGGGGTCCGCCGAAGGCTTTAAAAGCCATTTTTTCTCTACACCCATATTACGCAAAGATACTTATTAAATTTCAATTTTAGAATTTATTATGTTACTTTTGTATGATTATCAAAATGTAAAAAATCAAACAGATGGAAGATATTCTAAGTGAACAGGAAACACTCAGGAGGGAGTCGCTTGACAAACTCAGAGAATTGGGAATAAATCCTTATCCGGCTCCGCTCTACCCGGTAAATGCCACTGCTGAAAGCATAACGAATGAGTTCAGCCCCGAGAAAGGCAATTGTCAGGACGTTGCCATAGCAGGCAGAATTATGTCCAGGAGGATTATGGGAGCAGCGTCATTTATGGAATTGCAGGATTCCACCGGAAGGATTCAGGTTTATGTCAAAAGAGACGAAATCTGTCCCGGTGAGGACAAGACTATGTACAACACTGTGTTCAAGAAGCTGCTTGACATCGGTGACATCGTCGGCATCAAAGGATTCGCCTTTCTTACTCAGACAGGGCAACTTACGGTTCACGCGAAGGAGCTCACTCTCCTGAGCAAGTCTCTGAAGGTGCTTCCTATTGTGAAAGAGGCTGACGGGAAGGTTCACGATGCTTTCACCGATCCTGAATTGCGTTACAGGCAGAGGTATGTGGATCTGATCGTGAATCCTCAGGTTCGTGACGTGTTTGTCAAGAGAGCTCAGATAATCGCCACAATGCGCGAGTATTTCAACAACGCTGGCTGCCTTGAGGTGGAGACCCCCATTCTTCAGTCCATCCCCGGTGGAGCGACTGCCAGACCGTTCATCACTCACCACAACGCATTGGACATCCCTCTTTATTTGAGGATAGCCAACGAACTATATCTCAAGAGATTGATTGTCGGGGGATATGCCGGCGTCTACGAATTCGCTAAGGATTTCCGTAACGAGGGTATGGACAAGACGCACAATCCTGAGTTCACTTGTATGGAGATTTACGTTGCCTACAAGGATTACATCTGGATGATGGATTTCATTGAGAAAATGATAGAGAAGATTGCCGTCAAGCTTCACGGCGAGACCGAGCTTGATGTCGAGGGGCAGAAAATCAATTTCAAGGCTCCGTTCAGAAGGCTTCCGATGCTTGAGGCGATTAAGGAATATGCCGGCGTGGACATAGCCGGAATGGGTGAGGATGAGTTGAGAGCCACCTGTCAGAAACTTAACGTGCCTATTGAGAAGACTATGGGCAAGGGCAAGCTAATTGACGCTCTTTTCGGAGAGTATTGTGAGAAGAATCTGGTTCAGCCTACCTTTATCATAGATTATCCGGTTGAGATGTCACCTCTCACCAAGAGGCATCGCACCAATCCTGATCTGACGGAGAGATTCGAACTTTTCGTTTGCGGACACGAGCTTGCCAACGCTTACAGCGAGCTTAACGACCCGATTGATCAGAGAGAGAGATTCGAGGAGCAGGCCAAGCTCAAAAGCAATGGAGATGACGAGGCTATGTTCATTGATTATGACTTCCTCAGGGCTCTTGAGTACGGAATGCCTCCTACTTCAGGTCTGGGAATCGGGATAGACCGTCTGACTATGCTTATGACAGGCCAGTCCACGATTCAGGATGTGCTGTTCTTCCCTCAGATGAGGCCGGAGAAGCCGGTCGCTAAGGAAGAAGACAAGTCCTCTGCTTCCGGCTCGGACAAACAGGTGTGCCCCGGAAAGTAGGCTTCGCCGATTTAGAAATGAGAATCGAGAACATAACTTCAGCTCAGAATCCTAAAATAAAGGAACTTATCGCGCTTCAGGAGAAATCAGGACTGAGGCGCGATTCCGGTGTCTTTCCGGTTGAGGGCAGAAGGGAGCTTGGTCATTGCCTTGACGCCGGGTTTGTTCCCGACACACTTTTCGTATGCGGGGAAATCCTCGGCGAAAAGGCCCTTGAGGAATTTTGTGACAAGGCACTTTCGATCAATACGCAATGCCTGATAGTACAGGTTCCGGCCTACATTTACGGTAAAATCGCATATAGAGGCACTACCGAGGGCATTATTGCGGAGGTTAAGATTAAGGATATGTCCTTGAGGGACATCCGGTTGAGAGAGAATCCTCTGGTGATGGTGCTGGAATCAGTCGAGAAACCAGGCAATTTGGGCGCAGTTCTCAGGAGCGCGGACGCTGCCGGAGCCGATGCCGTCATTGTCTGTGATCCTCTTGCCGACCTGATGAATCCCAATCTCATCAGAGCGAGTGTCGGAGCCGTCTTTACCTGCCAGGCAGTCACGGCTTCCGGTGATGAGACTCTCAAGTGGCTGAGGGATAATAATATATCCATTCTCACGGCTCAGCTTCAGGATTCCGATCTGTACTATTCTTCAGATATGAAGGGCTCTGTTGCGATTGTTATGGGGACGGAGTCGACCGGCCTTTCCGACTTCTGGAGAAAGGCTGCCGACAAGCACATCAGAATCCCGATGCTCGGCTGCCTTGATTCTTTGAATGTGTCCGTCTCGGCGGCGATTCTTCTCTACGAAGCTGTAAGACAAAGAAATATATAGATTTTTTATGGACAAATTCGGTCTTATCGGCGACCCTGTCGCGACTTCTCTGAGCCCGCTGCTTTTTGAAGCGGCTTACCACGGGGAATATGCTTATGACCTGATCGAGGGAAGCGATTTTGACAAGTCGTTCGAGAAATTTTTTTCTGATTATAAAGCAATTAACGTGACTGCCCCTTTTAAGGAGAAGGCGTTTTTGAAAGCTGACGTTTTCTCGGCTATATGTCTAAAGATCAAGGCTGTGAATCTCCTTCTCAAAACTGATGAAGGGATTTGTGGAGGGAATTCGGATTTCACAGGTATCATTCTCAGTCTTGCCGAGGCTTATCTTCCTGGCATCACGAATCAGTTTTATGAGAAATTCGGTGACAAGGCGTACATCCAAATTCACAAGTTCCTGCAGCAGAGTCTCGGCTCTCTTTTTGACAGGAAGCCTCAGGCCCTTATTGTAGGATGCGGAGGTGCTGGAAGAGCGGCCGCAATCGCCGCCGCCGAACTCGGTTTCGCCACAGTCTTGATGAACAGGACTCCCGACAAGGCTCAAAGTATTGCTGACGAACTGCCTGAGTACGGTTTTATAGCAGACCCTCTTTCCGATTTCAGGGCTGCTTTCAGGGAGTGCGACCTCGTCATCTACACAGTGCCGTCGGCCATAGACGCTCTCGCCTCTCTTTCAGAGGATGATTTTCGCGGAGAAGACAGGTACAAGTACTCCAGACCCGCGAAAGTCGTCCTCGAAGCCAACTACAAGACACCTTCATTCTCCGGCTCCCTTCGTCAGCAAATGCTCTCCACAGGCTGCCAGTATGTCCCGGGCCAATCCTGGCTTCTTAACCAAGCCCTTACGGGTTACGGACTTATGACCGGCCTTCGCCCAGACGCCCTCTCAATGGCCCGCGCCATCCTCGCTTAGCCGCCCTCCCGTTTTTTGACTTGCCTTTGTGGGTTGAGGATATTTGTCTAAACTATTTGACAAAATAGGAAATAACGAGGAATTTGCGTAACTTGCACAGTTAAAAATGCTGTATTATGTCATTGAATAAAGTTTTGCTAATTGGTAACGTGGGTAAAGATCCTGAGATTCGTTACATTGAGGGGAGCAACAGCTCCAACAACACGAAGGTCGCTACTTTCCCTCTTGCGACTTCTGAGCGTTTCAAAGACCGTAACGGGGAATTGAGAGAAAACACCGAATGGCACAATCTGGTGGCTTGGAGAAATTCGGCGGACATAGTTGAGAAATATGTTAAGAAGGGTACTCAGTTGTTTATTGAAGGCCGTATCAGGACTCGTTCGTGGACGGATCAGAACAATGTGAAAAAGTACACGACGGAGATTGTGGTTGACAACCTTCAGCTTCTTGGTCGCAAGTCCGACAATCCGGCTTCTGCACAGGATCCTTCTTCTGTAAGCCAGACCCCTAACCCTGTCCAAGCATCTATCCCGACACAACTCACACCGACTCAGGGCGGACAGACACAGTTCTCGCAAACACCGGCGCAGGCGAATGTGCCGGTACAGCCAGCTGCCGATCAGAAGCCTTTGGCAGACGACAGCGTTGTGGATGATCTCCCGTTTTAATGTTAGGAGAATCAGAAAGACTCGGCCTCGTAAGAAGCCGTAAACAAATAAATTATGAGCAATAGTAACAAAATTGATGTTGTCCTCGGCCTTCAATGGGGAGACGAGGGAAAAGGAAAAATCGTGGATGTACTTGCAGGCAGGTACCCGGCGGTCGCCAGATTTCAGGGAGGCCCTAACGCAGGACACTCGCTCCAGTTCGACGGAAAGACATTCGTCGTGAGGAGCATCCCTTCAGGAATCTTCCGTGACAAATCCACAAACATAATCGGCAACGGAGTCGTACTCGATCCCGTGACCTTCAAGGAAGAATGCGCCAATGTCAAGTCGATGGGCATTGATCCGCAGCAGAAGATCCTCATATCCAAAAAGGCACATCTTATTCTGCCTACCCACAGACTTCTGGACGCGGCTAATGAAGCTGCGGCCGGCAAAGGCAAAATCGGCTCTACGCTCAAAGGCATCGGACCCACCTACACAGACAAGACAAGCCGTCACGGACTGAGAGTGGGAGACATTCTCGCCCCTGATTTCAAAGACCGTTTCAAAAAACTCAAGCAAAGACATCTTCAGCAGCTTAAAGACCTCAATTTTGAGTGCGATCCCGACAAAGACGAGGCAGCGTGGATGGAAGCCGTCGAATTCCTCAAAACATTCAAATTGATCGATTGCGAGTATTTCGTCAACAACTGGCTGAACGACAAACCGTTGCTTGCGGAAGGAGCCCAAGGATCGCTCCTGGATGTGGACTATGGCTCATATCCTTTCGTCACCTCATCGTCAACCACCATAGGCGGCGTCTGCACAGGTCTCGGTGCGGCCCCCTCGAAGATCGGCCACGTTTTCGGCATCTTCAAAGCCTATTGCACAAGAGTCGGCAGCGGCCCTTTCCCAACAGAACTATTTGATGAGACAGGCGAAAGACTCAGGCAGATCGGACACGAATTCGGCGCGGTCACCGGACGCCCTCGTCGTACCGGCTGGCTGGATCTCGTAGCGCTGAAATATACCTGTATGATCGATGGAGTCACCGATCTGATAATGATGAAGTCTGATTGCCTGGACGCATTCGAGCAAATCAAGGTCTGCACCAAGTACAAAGTCAACGGAGAATTGACAGATCAAGTTCCATTCGACACCGCTGCCGAGGTGGAACCTGTCTACACGACTTTCAAAGGCTGGAACACTGATCTCACAGGCGTGAGAGAGGAATGCAAACTTCCAAAAGAGTTCAAAGACTACATTAGATATATGGAAGAATTCATCGGAGTTCCAATCAAAATCATTTCGCTTGGTCCGGACAGAAATGCGACGATTGAAAGGTAAATAACATTTTATTATATGACAACAGTTAAGAAATTTCTCAGAGACTCGGCGGCAATCAGATGGAGCGCTCTTCTGCTCATTGCACTGACAATGTTCGCCGTGTATCTTGTAAATGATGAATTCTCACCGCTAAAGACATTCCTGGAGGAACATAACAGTTGGAACAGCACTGAATACGGATGGCTTCAAAGCTCCTACTCACTGTTCAACGTCTTCTTGTTTATGCTGATTATCGGCGGACTGGTTCTTGACAAGCTCGGAGTCCGCAAGACAGGACTCGCATCCTGCGTCATCTGCGTAGTGGGCATAGCCGTGAAATATTGGGCAATGACCACCAGCTCCCTTTCCGGAGACATCACCTTCTTCGGCACTCAGATGTCAAAACAGGTTTTCTGGGCCTCTATGGGCTTCGCGACCTTCGGCGTGGGAGCCGAAGTCGCCGGAGTTACGGTCACCAAGAGCATTGCAAAATGGTTCAACGGCTATGAGATGGCCTTGGCTATGGGTGTTCAGGTGGCCATATCCCGTCTCGGTCAGGGAGCCGCGATGATTCTTTCCCCTATCATAGCTCAGCATTTCGGAACAGCCGGAGCCGTGGTCCTCACGGGACTTCTGCTTCTGATTTTCGGAACCCTGCTTTACTTCATCTTCACTCTTTACGACCGCAAGCTCGACAATCAGCTCGCGGAAGCAGGAAGTGAGGAAAACACTGCCGGTGCTGAAGCGGATTTCAGCTGGAAAGACGTCCTTTCAGTGTTGAAGAACCCTGCCTTCTGGATGATCGCCTTCCTTTGCGTGCTATTCTACTCTGCGGTGTTCCCGTTCCAGAAATACGCTTCCGACCTGATGGTCAACAAATTCGGTGTCGATGCGGCTGTGGCCGGTCGTATTCCGAGCGTCCTTCCTTTCGGTTGTATCATCCTTACTCCTGTGTTCGGCAGCATATTTGACAAGAAAGGCCACGGAGCCGATCTGATGATACTGGGAGCAGGAATAATCACTGCGGTTCACGTTCTTTTCGCTATGCCTTTCATCACTGAGACTTGGATGGCTTATGGCCTTATGGCTCTTCTCGGCATCGGTTTCGCTTTGCTGCCTTCGGCTATGTGGCCGTCTGTCGCCAAGATCATTCCGGGAAAACAATTAGGAACCGCGATGTCGCTGACATTCTACATACAGAACATCGGTCTTTGGGGAGTTCCGCTTCTAATCGGATACGTGCTTGACAAGTATTGTGTCACGGGCGTGGTCGACACTGCCGCCGGACTGACAAGAAATTCTTACGATTACACTATTCCTTCAATTATATTCGCTTGTTTCGGCGTCATTTCCATCTTCATCGCCATCGGTGTGAAAGTACTTGACAAACACAAGCATTACGGATTGCAGATACCGAATATTCAGAAATAAAGGAGGTCGTCAGTTCAAGTATGTCTTTGCTCGATAGAATTAATTCGCCAAAGGATATTAAAGGATTCAGCATAGAGGAGTTACGAGCCCTCTGTGCTGAAATCCGTAAATATATGGTCGATTGCTGCGCTGTGAATCC
>Ga0172378_10000722_pt1 | contig 29495 bp, 20 predicted proteins | sample GrowelOW332metaG_FD_119755 | JGI IMG/M metagenome (GOLD analysis project Ga0172378, IMG submission 119755) | Groundwater microbial communities from an aquifer near a municipal landfill in Southern Ontario, Canada - Pumphouse #3_1 metaG | ecosystem: Environmental > Aquatic > Deep subsurface >...
AAATAACTTGAAATTACAATTTTGTCTGCCATAATAGGGGACTTATAGGGGTTCTCAAGACGTTCGTCTTTCGTTCGCTTTTTTTCGAAAAAGCTCAACACCCCTACATTCGCAGCGCATTTCGTTTCTCTTTGCGGTTAGGCGTGAGCCTATCGCAAACGGCGAACATGGCGAACAGGCGTACCTCCTGCGTCATGGGTTCGCGTGGCGAACGGCGTCAACCGGCCGTGCGGCGATCCGGCGCAAACCGTGAAAACGTGCGAACTTCGACGATCCGCAGTCTTTTCGCTGTCAGCGTATGCGATACTGCATATCAGGCGGACGAACGGAGGCGGAAACGGGGAAAACAGGCATCAAAAAGGATTTATTGCAATTAAATGCGGAAATGTTTTTCGGGTTGTTCCTCCGTAACGCCGAACGCATTGTCAACCTACAGCATTCCCGTCGTTTACAATCCGGCGGATGACAACGATCCGATTGTAAACTTTCCTTTCTGCGGCAGTTGACAACCGATGCCCCGTGTGCGACAATGTTGACATGTTCGAGGGACTCATACCTGAAAACGGTCAGACTCCCGAAGGCGGGGAGCGGCAGAGCGAACCTAAATCAAGGCTCGCCCGCTTCGTCATGCAGAGATTCCGCGAGAACTCGGATTTCCGCGTGTCGTCCGGCGCAGAAGCCCGCCTCATCCAGGCCGTCAGCGACTACAATCTCGTTCCCTCAAGTTCAGACAAAGCCCTCTTCGACCGCATGGGCGTCCTGCCGGAGACCTTCGACCCGATCGTCCGTTCCCGTGTGAACAACATCGTCGCCCTGCTCACCCGCGTCTTTGTCAACCAGGACAAGACGTATTCGTGCGAGGCGACGCCGGTGCCGGAAGTCCCCGAAAGCGTCACTGCGGCCGTCTACGCCCAGATCTTCGAGGAGTTCGCCGAAATGGCCGCCGCGACCCAGCAGCCGATCGACCCCGACACCGCGACCGAATACGCGTTCCGCAGGGCGGGCGATGTCCTAATGGTGCAAAAGGCGTGGGCCGAACAGCGGGCGGAGCGGATGGACCGCCTGGTCGACGACATTTTCCTCGAAGGCGGGTTCGCCGAGGTGCTTCGCGAGATCATCCTCAACATGTGCAAGACGGGCACGGGCGTGGCCATCGGCCCCTGCGAGTGCGTCGAGGAGACCCTGAAGCAGAAGACGGGAGCGGCGATCGGCATCGTCGAGTTCGAGCGCAAGCTCACGCGCAAGATGAAGTACTTCTGTCCCGATACGCTCGACGTGTTCCCGTCCGCCGGCGCCAAGCGGGACGATGAGGGCGACCTCTGCGTCCGTGTCCGCTATTCGATCCCCACCCTTTCCCTCTACGCCAAGCGGTCTCTGGCTCCCGGCGCGAAACGCGGCGAACGTCTACCTGACGGCTGGGAACCCGCGGTCGTTTCGCGTTTGCTTTCCCGCTACAAGGCCGGAGTGGCCCTGCCTTCCATCTCGCTCCCCATCGACAGCCTGATCGAGGAGACGGCTACCGACCAAGGCTCCTACGGGCACAAACTGAGCGCCGAGGGGGTACGCTACTTCGGCTCGCTTTCCGGCGACATGCTCGTGGAATCGGGCGTCAGGAAGGATTCGGACGACAAACCTCTTGAAGCGGACACCTGGTATGAGGCGGATGTCATCGTCATCGACGACGAGGTGGTCTGCGCGAGAGTCTGCGACCCCTGCATCGGGCGTCCGGTGCTCAAGTGCGTCTGCTACGCCGACCCGTCCTCGTGGTTCGGCGGCTCCTTCGCCTTCATGATGCGGAACGTCAAAGCCCTGATGAACATCGTCATGGCGTCCATGAAGAAGCAGATGCAGATGGCGTCCGGTCCGATGCTTGTCTGGAACGATTTCGACAACGTGGTCGGCAAGGAGAACCCGGACACGTTCAAGGCGGCCCCTTGGAAGAACATTTTCCGCACGGTCAACCAGTACGCCCAGACGGCGAACACGCGTCCGGTGGACATGATCGAGTTCAACACCCGCCTGAACGAGATGCTCAAGGTTGTCGAGGCCGTGAACGCGATGGCGGACGACCTGCTCGGCTTCCCGCGCCACATGTTCGGCTCCGGCTCGGCTTCGGGCGCCCTGCGGACGGCGCGCGGCATGGCGATGATGCAGGAGGCCGCGAACATCAACGCCTCGTGGATCATCGGCAACATCGACTCCCAGTTCTCTCGCCGCGCCGTCGAAAAGCTGGTGGCATGGATCAACATGCGCTATCCCGATCCCAGCGTCAAGGGCGACGTGACCGTCGTGGCTCACGGCGCGCTCGGGCAGGTTCTGGAGACCGCCAAACGCGACGAGGCGCAGAACATGTACGCCCTCGTTTCCCGCGACCAGTTCCTCCAGCAGACGCTCGGGCCTTCCGGCGTCCTCAAGATTTTCCGCAACATGCTCGAAAAGATGGGTTTCCCGAATCCCGATTCCATCCTGCCGTCCGCCGAACGCATCGAGGAGCAGGAGATGCTCATGCGCATGGCGCAGATGCAGAAGGCCGTGCCGCCCGAGGCGGTTGCCGCGCAGGGCGGAGGAATGGGTGACGGCGCGATGGATTACCAGACGCAAGGCGGACAGGCGGGGCAGGAACCTTCCACCGCGACCGGACTCCCGAGCATGAGCGGCACGCAGGTTTCGTCGCCGGAGACTCCCGGAGTGGACACGAGCGACGTTGCAAGACGTAGAGGTGCGGCATGAGCGAAGTAATGACAGACATCCCCAAGGAACCCCAGATCGACGGCCTGACGCGGACGCAGTGGACGGCCATCTACCGTACGCTGACCACCGATCCGGGCTGGCTCGCCGCCGCCTCCCTCGTTTCTCCCGACGTGGGGGATGCCAACACCACTCTTTTCAACTCGACCCTACCGGAGCGGCAGAACGCGCTCCACGAGGCCATAGGCTTTCTAAAGTTCGCCAACAGGCTGTCGGAAATCAAGGACCGTGCCCGGTTCGTTTCCGAACGCGGCGTTTCACCGGACGCCGCCATTCGGGAACAGCCGATGTGACGTATCCGTGAGGAACGGCGGAGAATGGGGAGAACCAGTGTCCGCGCTTGCCGGGTGGCCGCGCGTAACATGCCCGCAGAGGTTTCACGGTGAAACCGAGCGGTAAAACCGAGGACAAAACATGAGTCAGAATGACATCAATCTGGGAGTTGCGAAACCCCAGGACAAGGACGCCGAGATCGCCAAACTCCGCGAGGAACTGGCGAAAGCCCAGGCGAAGCGCGACAACGACGAAGCGAGCGCGTTCGGGCGGCTGAGGGCCGAAGCCGAGTTGCGCAAGCAGAAGGAAACCGAACTGGCGGAGATGAAACGCAAGTTCGACGAGGTTCAGGCCAAGAACGCCAAATCGGTACTGACGCCCGAGCAGATCGAGGCGCTGGGGCCGACGGGCGCGGAAGGCGTCGAGAAGATGATCGAGGCGAAGATGGCCGTGATCTCTCCGGCGGTTCCTCCCGTGCAGGCGGACATGGCTCCCATCCTTTCGCGTCTTGAAGCGATCGAGCAGATGCAGCATCAGGCTGCCGCCCGTCAGGCGTACAACGCCAACCTTGTCTCTTGGGCCGCCCAAAGCGGCTCGCCCAGCCTGTTCGCACGGCTCGCACCCGGCGGCGACCTTTCGGAGAAATGGGCGGCTTTCGCCCAGCAGAATCCGAGCGCGGTCGCGGCCTACGAGAACGGCGATACGGAGGCGACCAAGGCTTACGTCAAACTGTTCATGTTCGAGAACCCCGGTATTTCCCAGCAGGCGGCAACCCCGTCTGCGGCTGGCGGATTCGCATCTCCGGCAGGCCAGAACCAGTACAGCTCGAAGATGTGGCTGGAAGAGACCAACGCGCTCGACGCGCAGTTGTCTTCCGGTCAGATCAAGCAGGCCGACTGGGCAAAGGCTTACGAAGCCGCGAACGCCAAACTCGCCGCCCTCCAGTCGCAACAGCGATAACGGCGGCACCGTGAGGTGACAAATGTCTTACATCCTGGCTAACGGAGCAACCGGCGGAATCGCCGCTCTCCCTTCTGACGCTTACGCGCCGGACGTTACATCGAAGCAGATCCGCATGCTGCTTCGCAACAACACGTTCATGACCCGTGTCTGCAACCGCCGCTATCAGGGCGAGTTGAAGGGCAAGGGAAGCAAACTGGTGATCCCCGGCGAGCCGAACGTGCTGTCCAACCCCTATGTTCCGGGCCAGCCGCTCGTGACGCAGGTGAACCCGAAGGCGGCGGACAAGGAGTTCTATCCGAACCGCGCCCGCTACATCCAGACCGCGCTGACCAAGGAGCAGGAATACTTCTCCGCGATCGGCAACCTCGCAGGGCTGTACAAGTCCTCGGGCATCGCGGACATCGTGGAGAAGCAGGAGCTGGAGTGGATCGACTTCGCGCTGGCGAATCCCGACGCGGCCAACACCGGCAACGCGAGCGGCAAGGCCGGCAAGAAATCCGGCGCGTACCTCGTCGGCACGCAGGCCGCCCCGATCCTGTGCTTTGACAGCTACGCCGAGTTGAAGGACACGTCTTCGGCGAACGCCACCTACAAGGGTGTCTCGGCGAAGATCATGTCGTCCTTGGAATCGGTGCTGAACGAACAGCCCCGCAACAAGGATTTCGGCGGCCAGAAGTGGCTGTACGGCCCCGAGTGGTTCATGAAGTCCTGCCAGTTGTCCGACATCACGCTCTCTTCGGGCGACGAGTCGAACGCCATGTCCTATTTCTTCCGCGATCTCGGGGAGATGAAGGGCATCGGCGGGTTCAACAGCATCTTCCGCTCGAACCTGCTGGAGCCGGTGGAGACCGAGGGCGTCACCGCTTGGCCGGTGATCTTCGGAACCACGGACGCGATCTGTTTCGCGGACGAGCTGACCTACGACGAGCAGGGCGTCTCGGAGAGCACTCCGGGTACCTTCAACCGCCGGGTCACGGTGTACGACTGGTACGCGGTCTATCCCGAGTGCCTGGGCGTGGCGTGGGTCACGAACGAGGACTACGGCGCGTAAGCCGGACTGAAACCCCAAACGACAGCCCGCCCCTCTGACAACGGAGGGCGGGCCAACCAAAGGACAACAACATGAGCAAGACAATTCTCCCCAATGGTTTCAGCCAGCACGCGATCGGCACCAAAACCGTGCGTATCGGCTGGGACGGTTCACGTGATCCGGTTTCGGCGAGCGTGAAACTGAGCCTCGGCTTCCTGCCCGCGAACGCGGTCTTGAAGGCGGCTCGCGGCACCCTCATCACGGCGGAAGGCGGAGCGGGCAATCTGCTCCTCATCTCGACCACGGACGGCGGCTCCACGAACACCACGCTCCTCACCATCGACGCGAACGGCACCGCCGGGGCGCGTACCTCGGTTCCGACGAACATCGACGCCGCCGCCGCAGTCCCCACGATCGGGTGCGTGCTGGACACCGGCTCGGCGGCGAAAGAGCTGATGCTGATGGGCAGCGCGGCTTTGGACGCGGCGCAGGTCGTGATCGACCTCGAAGTGTACTACGGCCCGACGATCGGCGACAACGGCACCGGCATCCTGAGTCTGTAACCAAGTGAAGAACAGCCCGCCCTCTTAAAACGGGGGCGGGCCTTCGGAGACAAAGACCATGACCAAACTTTTCAGAGTGCGCACCAAAGACGGCTACGTTTCACCCGCCACCAAACTCACGAACGCCCACAACGTCGACATGGACAACATCGTCGTCCCCGGCCCCGTGGGAGTCGCGATCATGAAGAACAAGGTCGACTGGCGCGATGTCGTGCGCTGTGTGGCGTCCGGCAAAGACCCGACAGTCCTGCTCGCCAAACCGGATGCCGCAAAGCCCCGCGAGGAGCTGGAAGCCGCCCCCGATTTCGATCAGAAGGCTGCCGCCGCGACCGTCGCCGAGGAGCCTCCGGCCCCGAAAGAGAGCGAACTGAAGGTCGCGAGGGCCGAAGGACGCGCCCCCGATCTCGCCAAGCTGACCAACGACGAACTGATGGAGCAGGCCAAGCTCGTCGGCGTCGACCCCGCCGCGTACAGCACGCAGTCTGGCCTCAAGCGGGCGATCGCGAAGAAGATGGAAGCGTAACGAAGGCAAGGAGGTGGCGGCATGACATATGCCGATATCGAGGCGGACGTGAGGACGCTCTTGCAGGATGACAAGCCGGTTTACCGCTGGCCTGCGGCCGAGATGTACGGCTACATGCCCGAAGCCGTCCGCGCCCTGTTCGCTTTGCGTCCGACCGCCCTGTTCATCGGCGGCAGGATGCCGACCACCTCCGTAGCCCTCGAACCGCCCACCGCCGCCGCCGCGACCGCCGCGTCCGGCGTCGTGACCGTCTACGTGAACGACAGGTACAAACAGGGTCTCGTCTATTACGTCGCCGCCAAGTGTCTCGAACGCGACGACAGCGACACGGCCAACATGAACCTGGCGTCCGCATACATGAACAACTTCGCGTCCGTCGCGAAGGGATAGGAGGTGTCCGATGCCATCCGCCTTTGACTATTTCTGGGCACCCGACGAGGGCGTCGATGTCGAGGACGTCCGTGAACTCGTTCCCTTCGTCGTCGAACGCGTCCCCAACGCCGATCCCACGGAAGTCCGCCGCGCGCTGGCGTCCGCCGTCAACTGTTTCCTTTCCGAGACGGGCGTGTGGCGCAGGGAAGGCATCCCCGCAGTCGCCCTCGAAGACGAGGTGGCCATCGGAACGGGCGGATGCGGCCGCGTTCTCGCCGTGGAATCCGTGACCCGCGTGGAAGACGATGCCGTGATTTTCAAAGCCCGCGACCAGTTCCAGATGCCCATGGGCGGAACGGTGCGCGACGACGGCGCCGGCCTTTTCATCCTTTCCACTTACGGGGCGGTGGCCGGAGACGAGTACACTGCCGACGTGGTTCTTACCGTGCGTCTCGGAAGCGAGCTTTGTCCCGTCTGGGTCATGGAGCGCTGGGGCGAGGCGATCGCCTCCAAGGCCGCCCACGAACTGATCGCCAAGGGCCAGCCCGGCGTCACCGCCCATCTGAACGTCTACCGCGCCGCCGTCCAGAGCATCGTGGCCCGCAAGGCGATGGGCGGTTCCTCGCGTTCCTCCGGCTGCGGAAGCGCGATCTCTCCCATCGTTGAAAGGATCTGACCTATGCCCATCACCAACTCATACCTGACGGTCACGCCGACGTGGGAGAGCAAGCGGCTTACCATTCTCGGGTCCGCTTCTGTCCGCGAGACGGTAGACCTCCGTATCGTCGGATGCGGAACGGACACCTCCATCGTCTTCAAACTCTCCTCAGAGAACGGGCGGGTGGACTACGCCAAGTTCCCGAACGCCGATACGGACGCGTGGACGGTGGACGGCGAGGATCTGGTGGCGCATCTGAATCTCAACACCACCCTTCTCGTTGCCGCGTTCGCCATGTGGGGGCCGGAAGACAAAGTTTGTTTCGTATGCACGGTAGCCTCGAAGACCAACTCCAATCTTTACGCGGTCGGCCACAAGCAGATCGGGAACTGGATGGAGGACGCGGACGATCCCGTCGCCTATTCGACCCCGCTGGCGGACGATATCACCGACTTGGAGACGAAATTCGCCGACCACACCCACGACGGCACGGAGGACGGCGGAAAGAAGATCCTGCATGCGAATCTGGCGGATGTCACCGGATACACGCATACGCAGATCGACGATCTTCTCGATTCCCACGCTTTCAGCATCCTCAACCAGACGGCCGCCATCGGGACGAACGCCTCGAACATCGCCAACCAGACGGCCCGCATCGACGCGATCATCGGCTCGTCGGAACCGGGAACAGAGATTCCCGAGATCAACGCCGACAACGACCTCGTCCCGATGACCGAAATCTACACCGCCGTACGCGCTCTGATCGCTTTCGCGAACACTTTCAAGGGAGGTGTCTTATGAAGTCCGTTTTCCTCATTCTCGCCGTTCTGACGGCCTTTTCCGCATCCGCCGCCGACACCAAACACTTCAAGAACATGCTCGGCGGCGATACCGTCTGCACCACGAGCGCGGTCGCGGTGGTGCAGGCCGAGGCGTCTGTGCGTTCTGCCGCCGACAACGCGATCACCTCCGCATGGCTATCCTGGCTGGGCACGAACGGCTATGTCAAGGCCGAGGCCGATCCCGTGGCGGGCCCGCGCCTCGCGCTACTGGAGGGCAAGGCGGACAACTGGGACGCGTCCTTTGGCTGGGGCAACCATGCGTTGGCGGGGTACCTGGGCGCGGCGGCATGGTTCGATTGGCTCGGCACTAACACGTACGTTAAGACAGAATCCGACCCGGCCGCGCTGGCCGCGCTGGATAAATACGCAGAGACCAACCGCGTCACGCGGCTTCACGATTCGGCGCAACCGTCGCGCTACTTCATAGAGTCCGTAAACGGTACAGGAACGGTGTTCGAGGTGACGGGGCCTTTCACAAATTTGATAGTCACACTGTCGGAGAACTTCGAAGAAACGGCGAGGCACACGAGGCCGGCGTGGACGAACAACGTGTTTCCGTTCATTGATGACGAGTGGTCTGGTTATGTGTATGCCAATTATCAATTCTTCGTTGTTAATCTCGCGCAGAATGTATATTGGGAGAGCGATGGTTTAAACGTTCCATCTTTACTGCCGCCCTTCAGTCCCACGGCGCAAGGTACGGCTACTGTCTCAGTCGCCAATATCTACTACACGACCAACGCAATCAAGCATCTGGCGACTGAGGCCGAACTCGAAACGGCAAAGGCGCAATGCGGCGTTGTTCTGACAAACACCGTAGCCGCCGCAACAAACGCGCTTATGCCGTATACGCAGACTCTGTATGGCGACTTCGCAACGACCAACGAAACCGGTTATGCCGCGTTCTTGACGACAAATTCCGCTGTATCTTCAACCGTCGTTGTACCGTCCGGAACATCGGCCACCAATTCCGCGAAGATGTCTTACCCTATAGCCGGTCAGCGGCTTGCTTCCGCGAAAATAACGGCTTACTCACAAAAGTTAAGCGGTACGACATTTTTCAGGTCAACACTCTCATTATGCGATTCCGGCGGATCAGTTCTATCCAGCAATGTGTTTTATCCTCCGGTGTCTGGAACTCCTGACGCAACCGAGCGGTGGACTAACAGCTTGGATTTTGCGGGATCAATGGTAACAAGCGGATTTCTGCGGGTCGAATATACGATTGCCTCTACATCGGGGGCTGCGAAGGTGATGATATCCGGAGGAAACTATCCGACAACGCTGATACTCGATCGCGTCCCGACTCCATATACCACGGCGGCAGAGCTTGGAACGTTGTCCGCGAGCATCCCCGGCATCGTCTACAGCAACGCGGTGAGCCAGATGGTGGTCTGGACGAACGCGACGGGGGCCGTCACCAATATGGCGGTCTGCGAAGGCGGGACGTGGAAAACAAACGCTTTCGGCGCGGGTGAGCCGTTGCCGGAGGGCATCGTGACGAATGGTCAATATGACGTGACGCTGGGCGAGATCACTATCTCGGGGGCGACGATCAGGCGGCGTAACGAGGCCGACTATTGGAAGTACATTGGTGCGCCATCTTTGGACCTTTTGGGGGGTCAAGGAGGTTTGCGTGCCGGGTCTATACACGTCAACAACACTATTTCTGACCAATCGTGGGGAAGTACGGAAATAGGCTGGGTTTATAATCGAGGGGTGTCGATACGGACAAATCCCGATGTGCTGATAAGCGGTGTGCAAATAGAGCGCGTGTTGGTCGGGCTAGACGGAAATGTGTCAGTGTCTAATAACCTCGCCGCCGCCGCCTTCTCCACGACCGGCACCGTCTCTGCGTCCACGGCAATCCTGCGCGATTCGGGCCAGCCTGTGTCTTGGGAGTTCTCGGTGTCGAACGGCCTATTTTACGCTTCTACAAACGGGGTGCGGGCGTACAAACTGACGGTTGAGGCACCATAAACGATTTCTTACCCCGTTGGAAATGATTTCCGCGACGCGCCGGGTGGTGCGGTAGCGGACGGCGCGTTCCCAATTCCGCGCCGCAGATTTTGAAATGAAAGCGAGGGACAACGAATGAACAACGACCCGTCCATTGACATCCTGACGCAGCGGCTGGCTGAGGCTGACGTTGACCCGCAGTTACGAGACGCGCTGGCCTCCGACCTCGATTGGGCGGTGGGAATCAACGGCAATCCTGATCCGTCGATGCAGGGCGTCAAGCGGCTCGTCGTGTGCGGCGTGCGCCGTGAGTTGCTGGCCTGTGACCGCGACCAGAAGACGCATGCTCTCATCGCAGGTATCGTCGCCCACTGCCGCGAGATTCACGGAGAAGGCGGAGAAACGCAGGCGTCGGCGTCTTCCGGCGCCGAAGTTTCCGGTAAGATGGCCGTCTTCATGTCGGTCGTCAAGTCTCTGACGCCGTGGCGCTGGCCGCTTGCCGTCGCCGCTTGCTCGCCGTGGTCTGTGGGTCTTGTGCAGGCTTTGACTGCCGCTTTCCGCAACTGATTTCCGGCACAAGCCGGGATAACAAAGGAGAATCATGAACGAACTACTCGCCAATCCCGTCATTCAGACGGCTGTCGTATTGCTGCTCGTCAAGGTCATCACCGCCCTTGTCGACTGGCTCAAGGCAAAGTTCCCGACGCAGGCGGCGAGCGTCGAGTCCAACTGGTGCTACCTGCAACCCGTGGTCGAGGCGGCCATGAAGACGGCGCAGGCGGCGATGGGCAAGTCGAGCTTCAGCGGCAAGGCCGTCGGCGACATCATCGCCAAGTCGCTGGCCGAGTTCGCCGACCAGTACCGCAAGCTGGAAGCCAAGGAGGCGTCTGACGCTGAACTCGCCGCCGCGCGCAACGAGATCACCGCCGCCGTCGAACGTGTAACCGGAGGCTGAAATGAAGCATTTCGCCGATGATCCGAAGGAGCAGTACGATATCCTCGACGAACCCGACGAGAAGGGAGAAGTCGCCGTCCGCCGCGTGCGCGACGGCCTTCTCACGATCGCCAAACGTTCGTGGCTGAAGCCTTCCGCGAGTGCGGAGGGGAAATACGAGGCAAGAAGCACAGTCAAGGCTATCCGCATGGACGGCCTGGTATGGGTGGAGGCATTATGAAGAAGTTAATGGTTGCGGCGGCCCTGTTCACGGCGGCCGCCATGCTGTCGGGTTGTTTCACACGGGCGCTCGCATACACGAAGACCACCGCCAAAGACGGTTCGATCATCGAGTCGCGTGTCAGCATCGTGGGCACGGGCGACAAGGCCAGCCAAGTGGCGGCCGAGGGCTTGTTCGCGGACGGGGCGCCGGAGGATCTGGGCGCGGGCGTCAAGACGGCGTCTGCCAGCCAGCAGTCCACGGGCGTCAAGGAGACGCTGGAGGGCGTGGGGTCGCTGATCGGGCCCATCGCCCGCCTCGCCGCCGCGTCGCAGGGGGTCGCGTTGCCGGCGGGTGCCGTGGAAATCGCTCCTGCGGCCGCCGACGCCTCCGCCGAGATCGCCTACAGTTCCGACGTGTATGACGGCGTTGCCGGTGCGGCCGGAGAAGGCGTATACGGAAAACCATCCTGTTCGCGTTGCCGCGCCTACAAGGCCGCCCATCCGGACGTGAAAATCATCGACATCGCCGTTCCCGCCAACAAATCCGCCATGTGGGCGGCGTTGAAGGTTCTGGGATTCGAGGGTTCGAGCGTCCAGCTTCCCGTCGCTGTCACGGCGACGGGATACACGCAGGCCGCGAAGTAGCGATTTTAATGGCAACCGCCGCCTGTTTTTGGCATACTTTTAATCGGCGGCGGTTGCGGACGATGTCCGCCATGTCGGCGGAGACGCCGGAGCCGGGGTTTGAGACCTTTGACCGGACGAGGCGAGATCGGAAAAAGGCCCGCAAGGGCGCAAAGGACACGAGGTGTGTATGAAGAAATTGCTCACATTGGCGGCCTGCGCGCTGTTCGCGGGCACTATGTTCGCGGGCGACTGGTTCCCCGTGAAGATCAGCGTTCCGGCCAACACGATCACGAGTTCGGTGGATATCGTCCTGTCGCCGACGTTCGGTGACAAAGCTCTGTCCATCGACCACGTTACGGCGGCCCTCACGAGCGGCATCTCCACGGGCACTGTCTATTTCGCTTCCGTCGACCACGGGATCGAGACCGCGATCGTAAACTCCGGCGCTTTGACGCTGAACAGCCTGTATGCCGGCTATCCGCTCAAGGAAGTCAGTAGCGGCTCGGTGACGAACAACGTCGTTCCGTACATGTTGCGCACGGTGCGCATCCGCGTCATCCAGGCGAACGCGAGCACTCCGGCGACCGTCTACAACGCGGCCATCTTCACCAAGTAACGGAGAGAAGCATGCCGTCCCATCCGCTCTCCCCTAAACCGGGTGGATGGGACGTTCTCTGAAAGAAATCATGGCCGCGATTAAGATAGACACGTTTGCCGGTATCATCCCGAGGTCGTACCCGACTCTCCTGCCGGACGGTTGCGCCGTTAAGGCCCACAACTGCCGTTTGCAGAGCGGAAAACTGTCTCCTTTGCGCCAGGCGTCGAGAGTGACAGGAATCAGAAGTTATCTCGAAGGCGCTCTCGAAAAGATCGGCGACGCGAAAACCCTTTATCTTTGGCACCGTTACGCGGGCGATTGTTTTCTCGCTTGGGAAAACATTGTTAAGATTGCCCAGTCGAATCTCGCCGATGACGTTCGCCACCGCATTTTTGTCACAGGGAAAACCGGAGTCGGGGGAACGGGAAAGAATCTTCCTTGTGTTTATATCGAGGACGAAACCGGAACTTCCTTCGTCCGTCATCCGCTTCCGAAAATCCCTTTGGCGGCACCCGCCATCACTCTCGAAGCCGGAGAGCCTTCCGATACAGTCAACATCCGCTATACCGTCTTTTACCAGTCTTGGGCGGATGTATACGGTTACGAGTCTGGCGTCTCCGATGGTTCAGAGGAAATCCAGTACAACGACGGCAACGAGATAACCGTCGGAGCCGTCGCCGCTCCCACGGGAGCGGTACTGCGCCGGATATATAAGGTGGTGTCCGGCACCGAGACGGAATCCATCCAGTTCATCGCCGAACAGGCCGTATCCGGTTTTACCTTTCCCGCCCTCACCTTCGCCGTGAAAGACGAAGACGCTGGCGAAATCTTGCCGACTCTGGTGTCGCCGCCCGAAGACCTTTCGTGGATGTCTTATGTGCCCGGTAATTTCTACGCCGGATTTTCGCCGTCCAAACCGAGGACGGTCATGTTTTCCGACGTAGACAGGCCGACGAGTTGGCCGATCGACTATATGTACGATGTGCGTGACGATGTCGTGGCGTTGGCGGTCGCCGGAAACACAGTGTTCGCCTTGACCGAAGGGTACACATGGGCGTTCACGGGCACGGGACCGGAGGCCATGAGTCCCTGCATCCTGTCTACGCCTCAGGCGTGCATATCCGCACGATCCGTCTGTGTCCTCGACGGAGCGGTTTTCTACGCTTCGCAGGACGGCGTGTGTATGGCCTCCTCGGCGGCGGATTATGCGGGCACGGTCTCCGTCATCACGAAGAAGTATTTTTCCAAGAGAGAATGGGAGGCTTTAAATCCCTCCACCTGCGTCATGGACACCTACGACGGCGCGTTGTACGCGTGGTTCACGCTGACGAATGGCGTCCGCCAAGGTTACATGTTTGACCTTTCCGAAGGGGCTTCTGCCCTTGTCACCCACGACGAGCAGGCAAAGGCGCTGTTTTACGATGTTCGTTCGGACAACCTCTACTACACGAGGAGCATCTAAATGCCCTATTGCTCGGCTTTTATCATAGAAGTGACGAAAAGTGGCGCGATGGTTTCTTACGACGCCGTGTACGATCGAACGGAAAGTGACAAAGAGATCTTTGTCGCGCCATACAGCGACCAGTATGGAACCCATGCTTATTGCAATCGTTATATTTCCAACGGAAGCTACATTAGTGGATATGTTTTTTATACCAGTTCCGATTGGTCCCTATACTCTCCCGATAACTGGACATCTAATCCCGTTTTTCCTTTATCAGAGACTCTGAACGAAGGCAGTCACAACGGTCCCGGCCCTTCGACCGTTTCGGCCGTTTCATACATAGCTTCCAACATGGCGATAAAAGCCACGTCCGGCGGCACGGTGACAGGAACGACGATTGCCGCGTATGAAAAACACGGAACGTCACATTCGCCGTCCGCAGGGGCAGCCAGTGCCGGATACAGATGGGACGGATGGTATTCCAGCGATACCAAGGACGCAGACGAGGCTTCTTGCACAACTCTCGTTTCGACTGAGGCTTCGATCACCTTTACAACTGGTTTACAGGATAAGACATATTTCGCCAAATACACCGATCTTCGTCATACGTTGACGGTTACGCCGCCTATTTCTTCCGAAGGATCGGTGACGGTTTACGTCGGAGATTCTGTAGAAACGCTCGAAGAGGTTACGCCTGACGAAAGCGGAAACGTCACTGTGGTGGAAGATCAATACGTCCGCGTCGTCGCTACCCCGACTTCCACCTACAAGTTCTATCAATGGGTTGCGGACGGGGTGATGTCTTCTTTGGACGTGTCGTATACCTTCGAGATGCCCGCGTGGGATGCGACCTTGACAGCCGATTTTGAAGTTAAGGGCAAATACACGGTCGCATGGCGTGTCGGAGACGGGTCTTTTCCGTACGACCCCGAACCGAATCCCGCCACCGTTGCGGGATGTTCGCTCGCGTTCGATGGATATGCCGACACAGATCCGCCGATCGAAACGTCGCCCGACAAATGGTACGAGGGCGGCCATTCACTCACCGCGACCGCCGGAACCGGATGGGAAATCATCGCGTGGATCATCATCAACGCGGATACAGGGGTGGAGGTCGCGCGAACCGACACAAAGCCGCTCGCGTCCGCGTTCGGATTCTCCCTCGCGTTCAATACCATCATCCAGTGCGATTTTTACAAAATCCCGATCACCGCGTCCGCCGCCGTCCACACGGCATCAAACAAGGCGGGTGTATATGCCGAGGTTTCCTTCGGAGATGAACAGGGAACGGAAATCGACGTTCACTATGGCGATACCGTAACCTATACCGCCACGGTAGGCGCTTACGCATTCGGGGGATGGTATAACGCGGCGGGCGATCTGCTTTCTTCGGATCTGGAATACGAACCCACTCTGACAGCCGACACGACGGTTTACCTCAAGGTCAAGGGGACGGTGACGCTCACCGCGACGGCGGCCCCCGGAGCTTCGGGAACAGTGTCCATCGACGGGGGTACGGCGGGCGCTAGCGCGACGAAAGACATCATACTTGGGGAGACGTGCACGATTCTGGCAACTCCCGCTTCCCTGTCTTCCTTTGAGTGCTGGTTCAACAGTTCGGATACTTACGAATCCCCGATTACAGGATACGACGCCGAACAGCTCATAACAGTCGGCGATCACACGGCTCTCTCTTCGTATTGCGTTCTGACATCCTCTCTTGTGCCCCGGTATCTGGCGGTTCTCGTCTACGATAACGCCACGGGCGAAGCGGACGGTTCTCTCGGGGCCGTCTCCGCCGTTCTTGGTTCGTTCGGAACGGAACTTACCAAAAGCGAATGGGAGACGGCCACTGGTTGCACTTCCCCAGTCGGCACGGACGCCAGCGCGAACCACAAGTATTACTCTTTCCTCGGAACGCGCTCCACGTCGATCTCCGCGATCGCCGCAGACTCCGATACGGCTCCGTTCCTGTGGTGGTACAGAAACAAGATGACGGGCACGGCCCCGAATCTCGTGATTTCCACATACTCCGAGCCATTGGGCTCCACGAATCCTTTGACCTCCGTTTCCGTCGCGAGTTACGTCGTCAAGGCGTACTTCGGCGTTCCCACGGAAGTCACCGTCACCTGCGGATATTGCACGGGCTGCGATGCCAGCCTCGGCGGCGTGGCCATGACCCCCGTGACCGCTGGCAGATCCGCGAGCGGAAGTACGCTCATCGACATTTACGCGCAGGGAACAGAAGTCACGTTCGCGGCCGATGTCGCCAACGGCTACATGTTCTCCGGCTGGTATTCGGATATCGGCGGAGCCATCGGAGCACTCGTTTCCCCCGAATCCAGTTACACGGCCGCGATTTCCCTCCCCTTGACTTTGTTCGCGAAGTTTGAACCCGACGACCACGCGATCTTCGCTTGGGAAGGTGGCGCGGCCAACAAGGAGATGACATGGAGGAGCAAGCGGTATATGAGTTCTAAACCGTTCGCCCTGTCTTCCGCGAGAGTGTACGCGGACAGGTATCCCGTCACGATGAATGTCTATGTGAGTTCTTCTCCGAACGCGCCGTCGGCGACCGTTCCCTCGGCGACTCTCACGATCGCCGACCAAGATCCCAGGCGTCTGGCGACTATCAAACGCGAGAAATACGTTGAACTGGAAGTTGTGGCAACGGGTGATGTTACGGAACTCGCCGCCGCCGGTTCTATGGAAGGACTGATCCCATGATCGTATCGAAAAATCTGAAAAACGGAAGCGTACCGTTCATGGGGGTCAAAGGGGCGGCAGAACGCGAGGCCGTCATGCGGCTGAACGAGAACATCGTCGGTTTGGCCGAACAGGTCAGGGAATTGCAAACATCCCTGTTGACGGCACAAAGGGAACTGTCGGGATGTTTGGCGAGGTTGTCGGCCTTGGAAGCCGTGTAGAAAACCCGTAATTTGGTAGTCTTCGGAAGTGGAGGTGATTATGCCGGTAGCAAGTTGGGGAGTTTCGAGAGCGGCGATGGACCAATTGGCCAGATTGAACGCCGATTCCGCGCGTTCTGATGGTCAGCAGTCGGCGGCGGGTGAATCCGTCATGTCCAATTGGGGGCAGGCCAACCAAGCGATCGGAGCCGCAACCGGGGCCGCTCAGGCCGGTGTTACAGCCGCCCAAGGCGCGCAGATTCAGAACTCCGCCAGATCGGCCCAGATTCTCGCCGATGCGGAGGCTTTGCGCGGAACGACCGCCCCGGCAATCCGTCAGGACGCCGCCACCCAGCGCGGCTATGCGGGACAGTTCGCCGAGATGGCGGACACCGCCAGAACCCAGGCCCAGCCTTGGATGGCGACGGGAACGGACATCCTCTCCCTGAATCCGTCGGCGGGAGGTATCGCGGGCGAATGGGTCAAGAACTACAACGCCCTGTCGCCCGAGTCCCTCGTGTCCTTCGCCGCCTCGGACGCCCAGCGGAGCATCGACAACACCCGCGCCCAGATGACGCGGACGCTCGCCCGCTCCGGCGTCTCGCCTTCCAGCCCCGCGTTCGCCGCCGCCCTCGCCCAGACCAAGAAATACGAGCAGGCGCTCCTCTCCGGCGTCAAGACGCGTGCTCGCCTTCTCGGCATGAAGGAACAGGCGTCCGCCTTGCAGTCCGGCCTCCAGATGGCGATCGGCTCCACGGGCGTCGGCCAGCAGTTCACCCAGCAGGCGCTCTCCGCCATGTCCGGCGCATCCGGCGCGACGGGCGCGGCCACCACGGCGGAACGTGCGGCGGGAGAGGCGGTCGCCCAGGCGGGAGGTCTCGGCGCGCAGGCGGCGGGCATCACGACGCAGGGCGTGTCCACCCTTGTCGGCGCGAACAGCGCGCTCGCTCAGGTTCAGCAGAGCGCCGCCGACTACTACAGCACGCAGGCGTCCTCGGTTCTCGGCCTCATGCAATCGGGCGCCCGCACGGCCCTCAACGCTTTATTCAGCTAACGGAGGTTCAACATGCCATCATTCAGAGGTATCGGAGACGCGGCCACCGAAGTCAAAATGAAGCAGGACCAGCTTGCGATGCAGGCCGTCCAGCTCAGGGAGAACGCCCGGCAGGCGGACATGCAGATGGCCGCCCATCAGCAGGCGCGCGCCCAGCAGGCGTCGCAGTTCGAGAAGTCGTTCGGGGAGCAGCAACGCCAGTTCGAGGTGGGACAGCAGGCGGCGGGAGAGAAACAGGCGCAACAGGCTTCACAGTTCGAAAAATCCTTCGGTCTCGAAGAACGCGCATCCCAACTAGGAGAACGCAAACAGGATTTATCAGAGTTTCAGTCCGTCTTAGAAGGTCGCTTGAACGAGGCGGAACTCGCAAACTTGGATCTCGACAAGCAGCAAAAGTATCTCCAGTTGAACCAGTATATGGCAGCCGCAAGAGATGAGGAAAAGCGCCGTAAAAATCGCGAGATGATGGCGAAAAGCGCTTTCGCGTCCGCTCTTCACGCGGCCGATCTGAACAACGGCGTCATGCCGGTGGCTGTTCTCGATCTTCTCACCAAAGAGTTGGGAGATGGTAAAAACCGTGCTGTCGGCGGAGGAAGAGATCCCGATAGCGGTGTGGGATTTTTTGATCTTGAGGGGCCGGATGGAAAAAGAACACAACTCAAGATGTCCCCAGAAAATCAATATCTTCTCGATACGGAAGTTTACGGTAAAGAGGCAGGGGAATTTTTCGCTAACAGGTTCAAAAATAACGAGAGCGTTATGGCTTCCATCAAAAGGGCGCAGCTAAATGCTCAGGCGGACATCGCCAAAGCGCAAGCCGTCGCGGAAGCCAAACAGCAAGATCCTTTGAAAATGTCCGAAGCGTACGGCAAACGGGCTGCCAATTTGCGCAAACAGGCATCCGAACCTGCGTTGGCTAGTGATGTGCAAACGCAGCTTTTGGCGGATGCCGCCGTTGCGGACGCCGAAGAACTGCGTTATCTGAAAATGGGAGCGCCGAAAGGTGATCCGGCGCCGAAAGACGCCCCCAAACCCGTCGAGATCGGTCGTGATCTCGCCAAGAAGTACGGAATCGAACCCGGCTACAGGGCGAACGTCAATCCGCAGACCGGAGAAACGACGGTCGTGTGGCGCAAAGGGAGCGAGGTTTTCACCAAAACTTTCCCGCCGCAGTGATGCCGGCACGTGATTCTCGTTTGCTAAACGTGTCTAAACGCGGTATCCTATAGAGAGTTTCAACAATTCGGAGGCTTTATGGCGAACGACACGATGCTGGACGGTGTGCGGAAGATCACGGACGAAGAGGAATTGAAGAAAGCCAATGCGCTTCTTGACACCCCCACGGTAGAAGAGACGACGAAATCCGGCGGAATGGCGTCCGATACCGACCAGATCTACGCCCAATCCGGTAAAAGCGTCGGGCCGCTGAAGCGCATCCGCTTGCAATCGGAAGCCGAGACCGGCGTGCAGACTACAATCCCCGGTGCCCTCGGGCGGCTGGCCGGCGATCTCTTGTTCATGGGCGACACGCGCAAGATTGACCAGAAGAACGCGCTTTCCGACATCATGAAGGGCGAATGGACTGAGTTCGCGGGCACGGCCCAAGGTCCGGCTATCGCGGGTTTCCCGTCTCTTCCCGCCAACCGCCAGCCGAAGACTTTCAAGGCGTCGGAAGACTCTCAGGCGCTTGAACAGAAGATCCGGCAGTCCGGTCTCGATCTCGACGCCGTCATCAACCTCGCGAAAGAGAAAGCGATCTTCCGCAAGGAACGGGGGGAGGACGCGGACGCCAAGGTCGCTCTGCTTGACGCCGCCCAGACACTCGCCGAGAACGAACTCGCCAACCGCGTCCACGTTTCCGCACGCGCATCCCGCACGTTGCCCGGCGAAGGCAACCCGAACAAGGCCGGACTCGGATATTCCGTGATCGGCGGCGGTCTCCAGAATCTCCCGTACATGGGGCAGTTCGCCATCGGAGCGGCCGCCGGCCCCGTCGGAATCGCCCTTCCGCTTCTGGCGTCCTACGACCGCCGTTATCAGGAGAACCGCGAGTCGCAGTACAAGATCAATCCCGCGACCGGGGGCGTCGAGGAAACCAAGACCGGAATGACCGCCTTGGGAGCCATCGCCCCCTCGGCTAAGGGCGCAATTATCGAAACCGTAATCGAAAAGGGAGGCGGCAAAGCGTTCGATCTTGCCGGAAAACACTTGATCGGCGCGACAGTCAAGGCGCTCGGCGGCGACAAACTCATCAAGAACGCGCCCTTCATCCGCGCGTTCACCAAGTCTTTTGGTGATATCGCCAAAATCACCAAGGTCAACTCGTATCCGGGTGAAATCGCGGAAGAGTGGCAGCAGGAGGTTCTGGACGCCGCGTTCGAGACGAATCCCCAATACCGCGACAAGGGAGACCTCTGGAAGCGCATCCAGAAGGCGAACAGCAATTTCGGCGACAATTTCGGCGAGATCGCCCTCTCTATGCTTCTCATGCAGGGCGGACAGGCCGCGATCGCCGCCGCCAAGGGACAGAACGAGGTGCAGATCGAACGCAGGGGCGAGACCGAAGCCGCCTCCAGACTGCGCGCGGCAGGCGTCAAAGAAGACACGATCAAGAACCTGCTCGCCGACCGTGACGCCCGCGCCGTGATCGACCACATCTCCGCCATGACTCCGGAGGATTCCGCCGCCGCCGCAAAACGCATGTCCACCCGTTCCGTACAGGCGGCCGAAGAGATCCGCAAGACGGCGGAGTGGATGGATGCCTTGGGCGACAAGGGCGCGGTTTCCCGCTTCACGGCCCCGTCGCCGGCCGATCTGACGCCCGGAGAAGACGGCGTCGGGCGCTACGTCGATCCCAAGGTCGGCATCGAGATTTCCTACGACAACACGAACGGCGAGGTCGGCGTGTTCAACCGGAATACCGGGCGGCAGTCGTTCGTCATGGGCGGCCCCGTGGGCGAGCGTATGCAGCGCGCGTTCGCCATCGCCGATGCCATGGACAAGGAATCGCAGGGCCGCGACATCGTCAACGCCAAGAAGGAAGAGATGCTCGCCAACGTCCTCAAGGCGAAAGGCGTCGGCGGAAACTACGTCATCGTCAAGAGCCGTAAAGAGCTGGCCGGACAGCCTCTCTCCAAGAAGGCGATCGCCGACATTTCCGTTTTCGAAGCGAACACGGGCAAGACCCCGCAGGCGTTCGTGGATACGGTCGAAGGGACGGACAAGGACGGCAAAGCCACTTTCAAGGACACCACCTATTTTGTTCTGGACGAGATCTCTCTCGGAGAGGGACCGGGCGCGATCGGCGAAACCATGCGGAACATCGTGGACGTGGCCACCCACGAACCCGTCCACGTGTCCGCCAAGTACGGCGGCGAGGCGTCCGACACCTTCAGGCGGATGTACGACAAGTCCGACAAGGATCTGCGGCTGGAGGTCATCAAGTACGGCATCGGGCGCGAACGCGGGCCTGCCGCCGTCGCCGACATCATCAAGGAGAACTTGCCGGACGCGAAAGACGACGCGGACAAGGCGACCGTCAAGGAACGCGCCCTCCGCCGCTATTTCGAGGAAGGCGTCGCGTACCTCAAGGAAGGAACGATCACCGACCAGGCGACGGCGGCGCAGAAGCTCAAACGCAAGATCCGCGACGCCTTCAAGCTCGATATCCGTACGCTCACCGATCTCGGCGTATTGGCCGAGGAGGGCATGAGGAAGGCCAAGGGCACGGTCAACGTCGGACGAGGGGAGACCCGCATCGTTTCCGGCCAGAACGCGGAAGAGGAAGCCGCGCCGGTCGAGGCTCCCGCCGCCACCGAAAAGCCTGCCGAGACACCCCCTGCCGCCACCGTCGCCGAGGATCAGGCGATCGCTGCGATGCCGGAGCCTGCCGCCGAACCCCCGCCCGTAGAAGAGATGCCGCCTGCGGACGCCGCGTCCGTTCCTGTGATGGTTACGAAGAAGATGGAAGCGGACCTCAGAGCGAAAGGTTATTCGCAAGCCGACATCGACAAAATGACGCCGCAGACTGCGTGGGTCGCTTTGAACGAGAAACCCGCCCCCGAACGTGTGCAAGAAGCGCCCGAAAGTGTACAGGAGGCCCCCGCACCTGTACAGGAAACGGCGAAAAGTGTACAGGTGGCGGAGGTGGTCGGTGCGCCCGTTTCTCCAGCGCCGGAAGCGCCGGAAGCGGGCGCCGCAACTACGGACTCCACGCTTGCAATCGCCAAGACGATCCTCGTTACAGATCTTATGCGGAGCGGTATGTCCAGAGAAGAAGCCGTTGCCCTTGTGGACGACGCCGTTTCTGCGCAAGACGAAGCGACGTTTACGCGGAGAATGCGTAACCTGAACGAATCTGGCGCATCTAACCAAGGTATGGGCATACTGCGCGGCTGGCACGACGATGTGGCGAATCGTAAGCCGGGAGTGCCGCCTACCGCAGAGGTTGGATATACAGCCAAAGAGACCGTTCCGCCCACAGCGGCCCCAAAAGAGGACGTTGAGCCCGTTTCCGTGCCGCAAGAGCCCGAAAAGGGTACAGAGGCGGTCGAAGACATAGAAAAGGAAGCAGACCGCAAGGCCACCGCTCTCGACAAGGAGTGGTACGAAGGGTTGGCGAAAGAGTTCGGTGCTCCGGCTAAACCTGTCAGGGGCGCTGCGGGGTCTCTCGAAACACTTTCGAGGGCTGGCGATATGCTACGCCGTGCGGCCGAGAAATCGAAGAACCCGACCCAGCTTGCGCGTATCCTCCGCGAGGCTCAGAACACGTTCGACGAATCGAGGGTTGCCGACGATGTCGCGAATAATCCGAACACAGACGGCGCCACTTTCGAGAAAGCCGTGTCGAACGAGAAGTTGCTTTCGATGGTGGGAGATGAGTACGTCCCCGCCATGCGTAAACGTAGGGCGGAGTTGATCGCTCAGGCAGAAGAGAACAGAAGGAATCCTCCCCCGTCTCCCGCCCCCAAACCCGCCAAGAAGCTCACCCGACCGCAGAAGGTCGCCGCGTTCAAGAAGGCGATCGCCGCAGGAGAGCCCGTGTCCGCCGCGACCGTGGACGATCTCGGCCTCAAGATCCCCGACACCTACGGGCGGCAGGGCGACATGTTCGTCAAGATGGCGGGCGTTCCCGCTCCCGAAGCATCCAAAAAGAAAACCCGCCCGCAAACCGTCGGCACCTCGCCGCAAGTAGAGGCGAAACCCGCTGTGTCGGAAGTCGCTAAAACGCCCGAATCAACTGTCTCCTCGAAACCACGAACGGAGGAGATAACGGACGCGACATCGACCGCTCCCGTTGGTGATGCGATGGACAAGCCGTGGATGGTCGCACGAAAAGCAGTCGAACCGTACGCTTTGTCTCTGCGCGGCATGTCGGAGAAACAACTGAAGACCGAAGAAAAGAAGACGGCCAACGATTTAAACAATTGGGCGAACAAAACTCCCGCCTTGCTCGATGATCACACCCTGAATCCAAAGTTGAACACTGTCGAAAGCCATACCGTTAGCGAGAGATACAGTGCTGTTCTCGCCGAGATTGAGTCACGCAAGAACACTCCATCCACCGAAGTTCCCGCTTCCGTACAGAAGCCCGCAGAGACCCCCGCAAAGACCGAGAAAGCGTCCGGCGGGGAACAGGGGAAGGCAAAGGCACCGGAGTTGATGACGCCGGAAGAGCTTGCCACGGCGTGGGCCGACGGATACGGGGCGTCACAACTTTATTTGCTGAAGGGGCTCGAATCCCAGAACGCGAAAGCTGGCGTGGCCGCGCTGGAGAAAGAAAAAGCGGCCGTTCGTTCCGGAAAGTTTCTGTCTGGCAACATCAAATCGTGGCACACGACACACATCCGGGATGCGTTTAACGAAAAGAAACCCGTCAACGCCGCCGCCGTGGACGCCTACAAGATCCAACTCCCCAAAGGATACGTCCGCGAAGGCGACCTGTACGTCTTCAAGCCAGAGCCTCCGCCCGACGGCGGCGGCAAAAAACCCTCTCCTCCCGCCCGCGAGCCGGAAACACAAGCTCTGCAAACCGGAAAACCCAGTTCCGAGGTCTCCGGGCGGGAGGCGTTACCCGTTCCCCCCATTCCCCAAGGCTCCAAGGTCGCGACGGCCTACGGAAAAGAGGGCGTCTCGTATCGCGGCGAGTTCCTGCGCGACAACGGCGACGGCACCTCGACCATCCGCGCGTTTGGCGAGAAGCCCAAGACGGGCCTGTTCCGCCGCTACGGCGTGGGCAAGGACGGCGTCCAGACCGTGAAGGAGATCACCGTCCCCTCCGCGTCCGTCAGCGTCACGGAACCTGCGGCGGATCTCTCCAAGCTCACGCCCGCCCAGCGCAACGCCCTCCGCCGCGCCGCCAAGGTGCAGGAGAAGACCATGGGCGAGGAGATCGCGGCAGGCGGCGGCGAAACCATGTTCCGGGTGATCCCCGTGGAAGAAGGCGCTTTGCTTTCGCGTCTCGAAAACGGAGAAACGATTAAAGCCTTCCGAGCCATGCAGGTCATTGATGGAAAACTTTATCCACCCATGTCGGCCAAGGTGCAGGGAAAGTTGCGCGAACCTTCCGAGATCGGCAGATGGGAACAAGCCGTCGAGCAACCTGAACTCGTGCGCAACGGCAAGTTTGTATTGGACAAGGCCAACAAGACAATCGTTCCGGCGCGGTATAACCCGTATTTTCATACTTCTCTTTCGCCTCTGAACGATCAGTTTTCGTCGGCTTACTCGCGCCCGAACCTTGTTGTCGTAGAGGTCGAGTTGCCCAAGAGCGAATTGACGAGTGGGTACAGAGCGGAAGGCGCAAAAGATAGCGTCGGTATGATGTCGTGGCATTCCGGTCCTGTCAGCTCAAAGTTACCCAAGGAGAAGGCACGCAAGGTCATTCTCACTCGTTTCGTAAAACCTGTGCGCGTCGTGCCGGACAGCGAAGTCGCCGAGATGGTGGCAAACTTGTTGGAAGGTGAAGATGTTGTTGTACCCGAAAACGTGGTAACTCCCGCCCTAAAAGCGGAACTCGTCAAACGCGGCGTTGCTATATCTCCCGCCGCAGGCGGCGAAACCATGTTCCGCATCCAACAGGCGGGTGAACAGATTCAACAAACGGAAGGAACGGAAAATGAGCAAAGAAACATCGCAGAGCGATACGGTTTACCGTCGCTCACCCTCCCAGATAGCATACAGCGAGAAATGCAAGGCAGCCATCGCGAAAAACTCGCCGAAGACCTTCGAGGAGTGCATCGCCAATTCCAGAAAGATCTTGTCGCTAAGGGGGAAACCGATTCCCTCTCAAGAGACCGTGAAGAAGTTCTTCTCGAACTGAGAAAAAAAGAAACGGAAGTGGTCGAAAGATACGCGGTTCGCAACGGACTCGTTTTAGACAACGGCCCTTTCTATAAGAATCTCGGCGTCTACAAGAGTCTGACCGGAGATTTCGGCGCGGAAGGTATGGAACATCTCGTTTTTGTATCTCCCGAGGAACCCGGCATTATCGTCAAGATCAACAAGATGGCCCTCCACGAATCTTGGTTGGAATATCTGAACAAACTATCCATCCACAACTTTTTGTTTCCCGAGACGGCGTACAAATTAGTCGGATTCACCAAAGTCGCGCCTTCCCCCTCAAACGGAGAAATCGGCTGGAATGGTATATCTTTAAGACCCGTCTTGAGTCAGGCATTCGTTTCTGGCGAACGCGAGGCAAAAGCTGTCGACATGCGAAAGACGATGGAAGCGAAGGGATTCTCCGAATCGGACGAGGAAAAGGGCGTATACACGAGTGAGAAGTATCCGGGGATAAAGGTGACCGATCTCCACGACGGCAACGGCATCGTCGATTCTGACGGAACTACGATCATCTTCGACCCGATGATAAAGACGACGGGCGCTTTCGGGGGAACCAATTTCCGCGTTTCCCAGCAGGAAGACGCAGACTACATGGTGCTCGCCGAGAAGGCGCTGGGCGGCGACAAGGGCGCCGAGGCCCAGGCGCAGGCGATGGTGGACAGGGCGGCGAGAGCGGTGGGGTATAACGTCGAGGCGTGGCACGCGACAGACGCCTACTTTACCGTGTTTGATCGGTCTCGGCTCGGGCAGACAACGCTCAAAAACTCCCCTCCTGAAAACGCTTTGCAGCTCGCTAGACTTGGTTTTTGGTTTCACGAAAAACCACTGTCCAAACAGACGTTAAACAAACGCGACATGCGCGTTTTCCTACAGCTCGAAAACGCTGACAGGAAGAGTTTCGACGAACTGTGGGATAATCCTGCGTTCGACGGGGATTCCGTCGTGGTAAACGACACAGAGTTTAACGGGACAAGTTATGTCGTTCGCCACCCCTCCCAGATCAAGTCCGCCGACGCGATCACCCGCGATGACCAAGGCAACATCGTCCCCCTGTCGCGCCGCTTCGACTCCTCCACGCCCGACATCCGCTTCCGCGTAGACCAGACCGAGACGCCGGAGTTCGAGGCGTGGTTCAAGGACTCCAAGGTCGTGGACGCGGACGGCAAGCCGCTGGTCGTGTATCATGGGTCTTCGTCGAAAGAATTTTCCGTGTTCGACATGCACCGGAAAGGGATACGTGCCGTGATGTTCGACGAAAGAGAAGTCGAATCACAGGGGTCTTTCTTTTCTCCATCGGAAGAAGACGCCAAAGGATACGGTCGCTATGTACATCCTTTCTACCTGTCTATTCAAAAGCCTTTGTCCAACCCTGAACATTATCCGATTTCTTCTCGTGCTACAGACGAAGAAAAACAAAAAGCTATAAGGTTTTTTGACGACATCGAGTATATTCTAACTCCTGCGGTATACGAAGAAGGAACCAGTAGGTATGTTGACATCGGAATCGGGCGAACGGAAATAGACGAAGACGGCGAATGGATTTACAAGGTGTTGAAAGGCGATGTCATAGACTGGGCGATACTCGATAACCCGGACGTTGTTTCCAGAATGAAAGAACGCGGGTTCGACGGCGCTATGGTTGATGAACCAAACGACGTTTCGAGAGTTTCTTGGTTTGTAGTTTCCCCCACCCAGATCAAGTCCGCGACCGCCAACGTCGGCACGTTTGATCCCTCGAACCCCGACATCCGCTTCCGCGTAGCCGGAGCCGACGACGCCGAACGCGCCGCCAATCTCGAAGAGGGGCGCAAGACGTTCGCCGAACTCGTCAAGCTCATGGACCGCGACCCCGCCGCCTACCGCCGCCCGGCGGGCGCGCCGCAGACGCCGATCGAGCGCCCCGTCATCCTCGACAAGGCCGACCTTAACGAGATCTCCAAGGTCGTCACGGGCGCCGAGCTGCCGACCCCGGCGTCCGTCTCGCAGACGGCCGAAATGGCGGACGCCAAGGCCACGTACAAGGAGTACGAGGTACGCTCGGCGATTGACCGCATCGTCCGCGAACGCCGCCCCGTCGAGAGCGACGACACCGTCGCCAAGATGCGCCTGTTCCTGTACTCGCGGCTGGCCGACGCCGCCCAGGCCGACGCCGATTTCGCCGCCGCCATCCGAAGCAAGGACATCGGCCGGCAGTTCACCATCCTCGACACCAAGGAGGCGCTCATCCGCGACCTCGACCAGGCGACGCAGGCCCTCGACCTCGTCGGCAGCGAGCGCGCCCGCCAGTTGGCCTTCCTCAAGACCGGCCTCGACCGCAACCTCTCCGTCATCTACCGGCTCGCCAAGATCCGCAAGGCGGCAGGGCGCATGATTACGGTGGAGGAGCACGACCGCGTCGTGGCGGAGGTCGAGCGAGACCGCGCCGCCATGAAGGAGCTTTACGAGGGCCTCAAGAAGGCGCAGGAGGAAGAGGCGGCGGAGGCGACGGCGAAGGAGGCCCCCAAAATCGCCGAAGGCTTCAAGAACCTTCAGGAAGCCTACCGGAAGGGAGCGGAGGACGAACGCGCCAACTTCGAGTACCTGCTGAACAAGGATGCCGCGAAACTGTCCCGCCGCATCGACCCGACCGCCAGCTACGAGGCGTTCGACATCGGCTCCGTGGCGTTCCGCGTGAACGACTCCGCGCCTGCCGCCAAAGGCCCGTTCCCCGGCGCTTTGCGCGATCTGGCCCGCTCCGTGTTCACGGAAGTCCAGCGCGACGGAGGCGGCGTGGTCATGTTCGCCCGCCGGATGTTCGAGCGCGGCGAGGCGAAGGGCTTCTCCTCCGGCCTGATCGACCAGTACATCTACGACTTCAACAAACGTCTGGGCATCGCGGAGGTCGAGCCTTCCGAGAAGAAGCCCGAGCGCAAGCCCGACGCGTCGCTGGACAACATCAAAGATCCCGACAAACGCCGCGTCGCGCAGGTCAAGGAGGCCGTGCGCCAGGCGGTTTCGGAGGACACGGAAGCCCCCGGCGATAAGATCGCCAAGCGCGCGGTGGAGATCCTCCAGAACCGGGAAAACGGCGCCGCCGACTGGGGATACCTGACGCCGGAAGAAGTCATGGGCGTCGTCACCGGATATCCGAGGGAGATCGAGGCGGACACCCGCGACGAACTACAGCGCCGGTACGACATGATCCGCCGCCACATGCTGAACATCCAGCGCATCCGGGAGATGAAGGCGGAGCAGTACCCGACACCCATGACGCGTGGCAACGACGCCCCCGACGTGACCCTGCGCCAGCTCGCCCGCGAGGTCCGCGACATGATGAACTCGTTCACGTTCCCCGAGGGCGAGACCGACCCGCGCATGGTCAACGCGCAGAAGGCGCTCAAGAACCGCCTCCAGTACGCGATCGAGGAACTCCAGAAGGCGGTCGACACCGGAACCGCCATCAACGAGAAGGCTCCCCGCGAGGTCGCGGAGACCGACGACATCCGCCGCCTGCGCTCCATCCTCAAGGAACTGCGGACGGCGTACGAGGCCATGCCCGCCGTCGAGGAGATCCGCGAGGCCCGCGATCTGGAGAAGGCCCGCCGCGCCGCCAACAAGCGCTATCACTTCTGGCAGAAGCGGCTGGAGGACGCCAAGGTCGGCGTGTTCCCGCCGTCGTTCAAGGGCGACCCGATCGCCGGCAAGGACTCATTTGTCGCCGAGGCGCGCGCCAAGGCCGAAGCCGCCCGCAGGGAATACTGGCAGATCAAGAAGTCCTCGCCGCAGGAACGCCTTGCCGCCGTGACGGACAGGGTCTCCAAGGCCGAGGAGCGTCTGGCCGCGTTGGAAGAGGCGCTCAAACAGACGCCCGTGGAGAAGCCCGGCGTCCGTAAGGCCGAGGAAGCGCCCGCAGCCACGCCGGAAGAGGCCGCCATGCGCGAACGTCTCGCCGCCGTCAAGGCCGCGTCCGACCGCGTGCGCAAGGCCATCTCCGCCAAGTGGCGCGACGAGAACGCCGAAGCCATCGGGCGTGTCAAGGAGGCCGAGCGTTACCAGTTCCTCGTCGCCAAGGCGGCGGAGATCGAGCGCAGGATCAAGGCGGGCGAGTTCAAGAAGCCGCCAAAACGCCCCAGAGTCTGGTCTGCCCGCATCGCGATCGAGGAGGACAAGGTACGGGCGGGCCTGCGCTCCATCAACGAGCGCATCGAGTGGGAGGCGAACGAGGCGAGAGGCTGGACCGGCAAGGCCGTGAACGCATACAAATGGTCGGGCAACGTCTACCGCTTCTTCAAGGCGTCGGACGACCTTTCCAACTTGGGCGTACAGTCCGCCAGCCTGTTCACGGCGCACCCGATTATAGGCGCCAAACTCGTCAAGGCGACGGTAACGCACGCCTCGACCGACGAACTCATGGCCGAGTTCATGGCCACCCTCCATAGCGACATCGACTACGAGA
>Ga0172378_10000723_pt1 | contig 29491 bp, 13 predicted proteins | sample GrowelOW332metaG_FD_119755 | JGI IMG/M metagenome (GOLD analysis project Ga0172378, IMG submission 119755) | Groundwater microbial communities from an aquifer near a municipal landfill in Southern Ontario, Canada - Pumphouse #3_1 metaG | ecosystem: Environmental > Aquatic > Deep subsurface >...
CTGGTAAGATAAAGCGTACTAAAGGGTCCCAACTCATAACGGAAGTATTTATATATTTTATTACAAATATATATCTTTTCAATCTTTTTTATACTTTCCCCACAACTTTTCGGTATGATCCTTGAGACCTCCTAAGCGATCTCATAAGTTCATACAAATAACACAAAAATAAAATTATAAAAAAGGCCAGGTTTTGGAATACTTCAAAACCTGGCCTTTTTATATCTAATCTGACTTAGATTGATTGAGAACTATTTCAATCTCTCTTTCCAGCTATTTACATTCATTGGTATATGAGCAGGTTCTATCGTTATACTATTTAATAGGTCTAACTTTCCTTCATTTACTAATCGAAGAATTAACTCACCAAATAAAGTATTTTGCCACGCAAACCAATCGCGGGTAAAGTCTGAAGGATCATTAACGTTAAATGACTCATGCATAAACCCTGTTCCTGCATCAGTTTTCATTAGTAATTCAATACACCATTTAATTTCAGCATCATCTTGACTGGTATTAGCTTTCATCATAATGCTCATAGGCCAAGCCATATCATATCCTATATGTGGACCACCTATACCTTCTCCCTTTTCTCCTCTAAAAAAATAAGGGTTACTCTCACTCCAAACAAATCGACGAGTGTTCTGATAAATAGGATCGTTTACATCAACATCTCCTAAATAAGCCATAGCTAATAAACTGGGCACATTAGCATCATCCATTAAATGATGATTACCAAAACCATCTACTTCATAAGCATAAATAGTTCCAAACTCTGGATGATTATAAGTAGCATACTTCTTCAATGCTTCTTCTACTTCATTAGCTAGAGCTAAAGCTTCTTCAGCTAACCCTTCTTCTTTATTCACGCTAGTTAAAATCTCAGCCGCCTTACGCAACGAGGTAACAGCAAAAAAGTTGGATGGTACTAAAAATTGAAAAGTTGTAGCATCATCAGATGGACGAAAAGAAGATACAATCAACCCTACTGGATTTACTGGAGCTCCTTTACCATCGTTACTCATCGTATCTAAAGCTCGTTCAGTCTCTCTTTGAAAAACATAAGGCCCAACACCTTCTTTGCGTTGCTGCTCTTTAAATGTTTTCAATGTATTTTGAATTGCCTCTAACCACTCCTCTTGAAACACAGATTCATCACCTGTAGTTTGCCAGTACTCATAAGCTAAACGAATAGGATAACAATGAGAATCAATCTCCCATTTACGCTCATGTACACCTGGTTTCATATCTGTATTATCACTAGACCACTCACCTACTTCTTTTGTATCTGTATAAAAAGCATTTGCATAAGGGTCTAAATTAATTGAGTTAAACTGACGCAATATAACACCAGCCAACATGGTTTTTAATTCAGCATCATCATTAGCAAACTGAATATAAGGAAAAACCTGAGCTCCCGAATCGCGCAACCACATGGCATGAATATCTCCTGTATACACACTCGTATCAGGTTTGCCATTTAATAGTTGGAAACGAACGGTAGTATCTAAAGTATTAGGAAAGCAGTTTTCAAACATCCAAGCCAAGCGAGGATTTGTTAGCAACTTCTTTACACGTTGAATCTCTTTTTCAATGGCTTTTGATTTAAACAAACGTACAGACTCAGCTGGGCGATGACTCTTATATTTCACCGCAGAAACAACCGATGTATTGTCCGTTGATAAAACAGAAGACTTTAATGTTGTTGTTTTAGCTCCAACCCCAATCGTAAAAGCCAAAGCCAAACTTAATAAAAGTGTTTTTCTCATAATCAATGTTTTTATTTTTTCTTATTAATTTTTTTCCACAATTTCGGATTCTCCTTCTTTAACTCATTAGAGAAAGAATAAGGCAAGTCAGTCTCTTTAGTTCCTCTCACTTTATTAGGAGTATCTGACATATTAAAGTTTATAATGGCTCCATCCATTAACTCTTTATGAGTTAAATAGTTTTTTGTGTGGTTTTGACCATTTAAAGTCATAGACTCAATATATCTATTCTTTACATTATTATTGTTAGAAGTAATCACTACTTCATTTCCATTTTCTAAATACAAAGTAGCCTTATCAAACAATGGAGAACCTAAAATATACTCATCAGATCCTGGTGCTACGGTATACATACCTAAAGCAGAGAACACATACCATGCTGAAGTTTGTCCATTATCCTCATCACCACAATATCCATCAGGAGCAGCAGAATATAATTTATCCATTACTTCACGATTCCAATATTGAGCTTTCCATGGCTCTCCAGAATAATTATATAGATAAATCATATGTTGAATGGGTTGGTTACCATGTGCATAGTTACCCATATTCATAATCTGCATCTCACGAATCTCATGAATAACACCACCATAATAGCTTTCATCAAATAAAGGAGGAACATTAAATACCGAATCCATCATGATATTGAATTCATCTTTTCCACCCATTAAGTCTATCAATCCTTGAGGATCATGAAATACAGACCAAGTGTAATGCCAACTATTACCCTCTGTAAATGCATCACCCCATTTCAAAGGATTAAATGGAGATTGAAACTCACCATTTTCGTTTTTCCCTCTCATTAATTTATGTTCAGGATCAAATAAGTTGCGATAGTTCATCGCACGTAAAGCATATTTCTCAATATCTTTTTCTTTTTTACCTAATGCTTGTCCTAACTTATAAATTGTCCAATCATCATAAGCGTACTCTAACGTGCGAGCAGCACTTTCATTAATTCCCACATCATAAGGGATATAACCTATTTTATTATAATACTCGTGTCCCCAACGACCTGAAGCCTTCACTGTTGGATGCACATTGTGAGCACCATTTTCTACAGCCTCCCATAAGGTTTCTATATCATATCCTCTAACACCTTTTAAGTAAGCATCTGCTACAACTGAAGCAGAGTTATTACCCACCATTATTGAGCGGTGACCAGGACTACCCCATTCTGGTAAAAAACCACTCTCTTTATAAGCATTTGCTAATCCTTCTTGCATCTTTGCATTAATAGAAGGATACATTAAATTTAAGAAAGGGAATAAACAACGAAAGGTATCCCAAAAACCAGTATCAGTAAACATATAACCTGGAAGAACCTCTCCATTATAAGGACTATAATGAACGACATCTCCTTTGCCATCAATTTCATAGAAGCTACGGGGAAATAGTACTGAGCGATAAAAACAAGAATAGAATGTACGCAGATTATCTACGTTTTCATCTTCAATTTTAATTTTACCTAATACTTCGTTCCAAGTATCACGCCCATCAGATTTTATCTTATCGAACTCACGATTTCCTAACTCTTTTAAATTCAATTCAGCTTGAGACTCACTGATAAAAGAAGAAGCTACTTTAGCATGTACTACTTCGCCTTTTTTAGTTGCAAAACCAATGATTGCCCCTGCATGATCTACTTTTGTTTCTAAAGAAGCATCATTTATTTCACCATCTGCTACAGCTGCAGTATATGTAAAAGGTTTATCAAACTCAATAACAAAGAAATTCTTAAAATTATCGGGTACTCCCCCTGAATTCTTTGTTGTATATCCAATGATTTTTTGTTCTTCTGGCAAAATCTTAACATATGATCCTTTATCAAAAGCATCTACTACTACGTAAGAGTTTTCATTTTCAGGAAAAGTAAATCTAAACATAGCTGCACGAGATGTAGGAGTAATCTCTGTCGTTACATCATGATCAGCCAAATAAACACTATAATAATAGGGCTTTGCTACTTCTGCTTTATGAGAAAACCAACTCGCTCTTTCATCTTGATTAAAAAGAGGTTTATCAGTAACAGGCATAATAGCAAACTGCCCATAATCGTTCATCCAAGGGCTAGGTTGGTGTGTTTGTTTAAACCCACGAATTTTATCCGCAGTATAAACATAAGCCCATCCATCTCCCATTTTTCCTGTTTGTGGTGTCCAGAAATTCATGCCCCAAGGCAAGGCTATTGCGGGATAGGTGTTACCTGTAGATAGAGCTGGTTTAGATGCCGACCCTACTAAAGTACTTACATAATCAACGGGTGGTAAATTGGTTTGTGCCATGAGAGTTGCTCCGCAAATCACAGCAAAAACCGAGAATAAAAACTTCTTCATACAAATTAAATTATTAAAGGTTTTGATTTTTATATAGTCTAAAATATGATTCTTTATACTCTGTTTTTTATTTGAAAATTAAACTTACTATATTTTTTTCAGTTTAAGCTAGTTCTAACTCCTATAAATGATTAAAAAGGGTTATTAAAACATTAATCAGATATTAACCCCTAGTTTTAATCTACTTCTATTTGAACTTGCAAGACCCCAACAGAACTATTTTGCTTTGATTTCATATTTATTCTCAAAGCATCAATAGCAAAGTCTTCCCCTGCAGAATGAACTAAATTAAACTGATCTTTTAGTATAGTATAATAATCTGTAGTATAAAGTGGAAAATCCAACCACTCACTATCCCCTATTTTATACTCTAAATTCCAGGACACGGGTAATTGAACTCCTCCATTATCATCATACCAATAAATAGCTACAGATTTCACAGGTGTTTGCTCTTTGAACATAAAATCCACTGTTTCAGTTCCTCCTAACTTAGGGTAAGCTGTCCATCTTGGAATTGTGGTATCAAAAGAACTCTTTGGATAATTTCCACTAACAACGGCTAAAACATCATCATATTCATGTGTATAAGACGCTCTTATGGATTTCAAAGCTAATGGCATAATTGGTGCTGTTAACCTCACCAACTCTTCATTTTCTGCAAACCAAACATTCATAGTAGAAACCCCACGATTATTCCATGCATAATAAGGAAGCATCGCTATAGAACGAAATGTAGCTTCCCCATTTTCATCTAAATAATGCGCAGATAAATTAGATATAATATCTATATTTCCCAGCATATTGTCACCCTTCTTTATCAAAGGAGTCTTATCGATTTCATCAATATAATATCTCCTTAATTCACCCTCATTATCTACTCCCTCAGCACAATAAACTAATGGACCTTTTGTAATAGCCACTCGATTAATATTAGCTTCAACCTTTTTTATTGCATGATTATACCTAACAGGCATTGGAAGATGCAAAACAACCTTATCCCCTTCCTTCCATTTTCGATGAATAGAGACAAACCCTTTTTCAACCGTAGGATTGTCAACAAATTCCCCATTAATAGAAATGCTCCACTCTTTTTTATTATTATCAATATAATGGTAAAGTTCACCAGGAACAAACTGATTTTCAGTCCAAGTAGGTATTCGAAGGTTCAAACTAAACTTTTGATTATTCTTCTTAGGATTAACAGACAAATAAATACTTTCATCAAAAGGATAATTTGTTTTTTGAGTTATTTGAACATCCCCCTTTTTCAAAGGTATATTCGTTTGACTACTAGTATATAAAGAGACATAAATATCTTTTTCGGTATGAGAATACATCAGGCCAGAAACCTGCGGGATTAATCGTGCTAAATTTGTTGGACAACAAGCAGTACCAAACCAATGAGAACGATCTACATTTCCTACAGATTCTAAAGGATTGACATAAAAAAACTTATTCCCCTCTAAATTAACTCCTGCTAAAACATTATTAAATAGCGCAACTTCAGCTACATCCATATATTTTCCATCTTTCTCCAGCAAAAACATACGATGATTAAAAAACACGTTTCCTACTGCTGCACATGTTTCATTGTAAGCCTCCTTATTTGGCAACTCATATTGAGGTCCGAATCCTTCTATTCCATGAATAGCTCCTAATCCTCCCGTTATATGCATACGAGTATTAACTATATCACCCCATATCTTTTTCAATGAAGGTAATAAAGTTGAATCTTCTGTTAAAGCTCCTACATCGGCCATAGCAGAATATAAATACGTTGCACGAACAGAGTGCCCTACAGCTTCTTTTTGTTCTCTAACGGGAACATGTTGCTGAGCATATTCTGGTGACATAACTCCATCACCTGTAGGAGTATAAGTAATACCTCTAATATCAACAAAGCGCTTAGCCATAGTAAGATATAGTGCATTATTTGTTGCTCTATACAATTTGACTAAGGCTAACTCTATTTCTTGATGCCCTGGTGCTTGATTTACAGGTACCCCCTCATTGTAATTTTTATCTCCTTCAAAAAACACTTTATTTATATGCTGTGCGCTTTTTTCTGCTATAGCTAACAGATTCTTTTTCCCAGTTGCTTGATAATAGGCTACTGCTGCTTCATATAAATGTCCCACATTGTATAGTTCATGACTGTGTACCACCCAAGAGTATGGCTTATCTCCCATGCCAGCACCTCCCCACAACTCTGCGTCTTTATAAGAACCAGTAGTATGAGCAGGATATAAATAGCCGTCAATTTCTTGTGCATCACTTATAATCTTCGCTATAGCATCAATTTGATTTTCAAGATTTACATCTCGCTCCATTTTAAGAAGATAAGCAGCCCCTTCTAGTACTTTATATAAATCAGAAGTATTAAAACGACTTGTAGAAGCAATCTCATCTTGTATTCCCTTTAAATAATTTCCCGTTCGTCTTAAATCCTCCAATCCCACTTCAGTTCTTTCAAAAGCAACAGGAACTAACACCTCTTTTTGTATTCTCATCCGATTACTCCAAAAATGATCTGTTAATGAAACCTGGTCAAAAGAGATAGGAACTAAATGCTCTTTTTCTCCTCCATAAAGAGGAAAAAGAGTTATAGCACAACATAAAATCGCAAAAAAACAGTTGTATTTCATCATTATATTCTATTTGATTTTAAAGCACAATATCGAGACTGAAAAAACGACCTATTTAATCAATCTCGATATTAATACTTATGAAAGAAACCTTAAAACTAGTTGTTTATTTTATCATTTAACATTTTAATATAAAATCCACCAACAACCGATCTTGCTTGAAATCCACGTTGTGTAGGCGTTTTAGTCCAAATCCAATCTGACATTGGAACTCTTGTTGTCATCTCATTATAGTTCTTATATATGGGTGAAACAAATTTTTTGAAGGTTTCAACATCATCTGATAAAGTAGCTGTCCAAATAATCCAATCTGTTTTGGTGTACGTTTCTCTGCTATCTAAAGGTAATCCAAACTCATTTTGTTTAGTTAAATAGTACGCTAATTCCTTTTCTGCAATCTCGGCAGGAAAGACCTCTAACTTTAATATTTTATTCCATATCAAATTATATTTCTGACTCCAAGTACCAGGTTTATCAAATGTTAATTTATAATGATCACCATCATTTGCCATTTTCTCCCATTCAATAGCCATATCTTTTGCTTTTTGAGTATATTTCTCAGCGACATCCTTTTTTCCTAACATATCAGCTAATCTTCCATAAGAAGCTATACCAGAGATAGCTTTCACTGATAAATTAACATTGTGTGCAAAGTGTCCCGCAAAATCATCTGTGCACAATTGATGTTCAGGATCTAAACCATACTCCACTAGATAATCTGCCCAAGTAGTCAACACATCCCAGTGTTTTTCTGCATACTTTGCATTTCCTTCAACTTCAGCAACAGCAGCAGTTGTAATTAACATATTCCCCGATTCCTCAATAGGCATATCTCCGCCATAAGTCTGACCATTAGCATGTGGATAAGTACCCACATCATGAGCAGCAAATGGTTTAGTCCATTTTCCACTTTCACTATAATAGAATATCTGATTCATCAACCCTTTGACTAATTCTACGTTATAATACAAAAACAAAGGAGCTGAAGGGTAAGTTATATCTACAGTACCTATCGATCCATTACTAAAGTTCTCTTTAGATAAGAATAACAAGTCACCATTAGGTGCTTCAACTAGTTTATGCGCTGATATAGCTTGTCTATAAGCTAAAGCACATAGTTCAGCATATTCCTTTCCTCCAGATTGAGTAGCTGTTTCCATTAATTTTTTATCGAAAGTATAAGCCCTTTTCATTAAAGACGTATATTCTTTATTGGCTTTCTGGAATTGAGATAAAATAGTTTCATCTTCATTTCTATTCCAATAAGGTCTTAAATTGTCTCCAAAATATTGAATAGAATATAAATCATCATAGCCCAACATTATTTTACCAGAGGTAGCCGAAGTAGTACCTAAGTCTTGAACTAAAGCTAAACAATCAAAAGGGGTTTCACTTTTCACATTTTGGTTAAAACTATTATTTACAAAGCTTCTACGTAATTCAAGGTTTTCTCCAATGCTCGCCTTTGATTGCTCTTGATCTCCAACTAGGTAAAAGTACCCCCAATCAATACGCACATCATCCCCTTTCTTACCTAAAACCTCTTGACTTTTTGATCCTGTTTTTGCAAACACTAAATCTCCTTCAGAAAACACTTCAGCTGTTGACTCTTGTAAAGGTTGATCAATAGCCCATCGAGGAGAAGCTTCAAAGTAAACTTCTATCTCGTGTTCATTTCCATCATTAGAAGTAACATTGTAAGTTATATAATTCACGGGACGAGATATCAAATCCAGATCTTCCATAAAAAATGGAGCAGTGAAGGTCAATCGCAAATTAATAGGTCCTGCTACAAATTCATAATGAGTCTGTGTGGCTTGAACATCAACCGACTTTTGTTCTGCAGTTTGTAAAAACACTTTTTCATCTTCTTTCTCAACAAAAAGTCCAAAATCCAATAAGCCATTAGCTCCTCTATTATGACAATATCCAGCCATAATAACTTCACTTCCTTTTGTTAGAGAAGAGGTTAACTCAGGAGGTAACTTCACTAAACTATTCTGACTCACTGTATTTCCAGTGTTTACAACTTCTTCTCCATTAATGTAAATGATTGCATCATCATCATGAGAATACTCAACAAAAACAGTTCTATTACTTAAATCCTCTTCTAACTTAATTACTCTTCTAACCCAAATAAACTCAGAGTCCCAATGTGTTTTTGAGGTAGGCTCATTATGAGTGGTTCCAAATGCTGCTGGACCTTTATCCCAGGAACTATCATCGAAATCAAGATTCATCCAGTGCTTACCCGGTTGATTAGTGATATACTTTCCTTCCCAATAACCTTGTTCTCCAGTATTTGCTATAGGAAGTAACTCAATACTTTCTTCTCCCATAAAACGATAAAATTCGCCATCTACTTTGATAACACCTAGTAGTGGAAAATCCTTACCTGTCCAATGTTTTACAGATCCCTCATATAACTTGTCTGTAAAAGACCATCCACTAGTATAAGGATCAATAGTAATTAATGGATAAGCAGGAGGTCTTAAATTACTTTTTATAACATCATGCGAAATATCCTGCTCACACCCCATAAATAGAAGGGTTGATAATAATGAGAATAGAATTGTTACTTGCTTTTTCATTTTATATTTTTGATTTATTTTCTATAGTTGTTCTTAATTGAAGAAACCACTTGCATTAAGGCTGGTATACCACTAGCATCATAAACTTCAATATCTCGTAAAGATCTTGTTCTCTTAAAGTTTCGATCTGTTATATCTCTTACTCGATTGCTCCATCCTGTATTTATATTGTAGTCTAACCAATCCAAATAAATTGATGCGTCCACCTCATTTAGTTCCTTTATTAACTCAGCAACGTATTGAGCAAAAATAGCAACGTATATTCCTTGCTCTATTCCTGTTCTAAAAGGAAGTATTCCATCTCGAGTAGAAGTTGTGTTTTTAACATAATCGGTAGATAGTAAGGCATCATTTAAATAGGTTATATCTTGTGTTTCTTTATAAAGCATAACAGCAGCTCCAATGCAAGTACCTTGATTATATAACTGTGATTTCCAATGTGGTTCACCCTCTCCATGCTTTGAGTCAGCCACCATACCATTATTTACATTAAAAAGATTTTTTCTAGACCACGTATAAATTTCTTTTGCCTTATCTAAATAACTCTTGTCTTGAGTCGCATTATATAAATGCATTGCAGCAATTACAGTAGGATAATTTATACAAGCCATTTTACCATCGTTCTCAGGACGATTAGGTGGATTGCTTTGAATCCATTGCCAATACATCCCCCCTTTTTTAGGATCATACGACCCAGGGTCTTTTACTATAGGAGAACCGTTCCAAACCCTATCGAACCCACTCATAGCTAACTCTAAATATTCAGCTTTATCCTCATATTTTTCGTAGGCACGAGCTAATGAAATAATCCACCACATAATATCATCATAGATAAACCAGACCTTTCCATTATCCCAATCAAATTGAGCGTAATGGTTTTTGTTTCCAGCATAAATAGAATCCACTCTTTTTTTATACTTATCACTTTTTGTCCTACTATATGCATTAATAGCCATATCCCAATAAATTGCTTGAGTCCATATAGCCGCTATACCCGTTTTATCTGATTTGGAATGATAGATTTGTTTCTCCTCATCAAAAAACTGATTGTGAAAAGCATCAAAAGCAACATCAGCATCGTTGGGTGTATAAACCAAGCTTTCTAAAGGGATATTTGTTAAAATAAAACCAAGATCTATAAATTGATTACCTACAGTATTTATACAACTTACAGCTAACAAGTTATCTCCTCGAAGTTTTATCGTTTGTTTTGCTTTTTCACTTATTTCAGTAAATACATAACGATTAGAAAACCCATCAAGTTTAGCTGCTAAAACACCATTTATGTAGATCTCACAATCTTCATCATGGAATACTTGTATCCTCAGATTATCTAAGTCTTCTGTTTTTAAAGATTCAAAAGATATATATTTTCTCAAGTAGATATGTGAGGTATTCCAAGAAGTATTTATATTTGCTCCCTGCAATCCTCCGTTACCAAATCCTGCGTTTCCATAACTCCACTCATTATCAGAAAAATTAAACTGAGTCCATTTTTTATCCTTGAGCGGCTCACTTGTAGATAAATACTTCCAAGTATTAGTAGATTTTAATCTAGCTGTTGGGATTATTTTTTTTGAAGTATGGGTATAATTCTTCTCTATCGTTTGCTTAATCTCTTTTACTTGCTCATCAGATACCTTCAATACTTTTCTATCATAAGTCATCAAACCATTCTCCTCATCTTCTAAGTCACTTATTTGAGTATAAACAGCAGCATTTAGCCCACTAGCTTGTAAATTCAAAATATCATCTGAAAACTGCACAAATGTATCTTTAAACTCCTCTGATGAACTCACTCGAGTATAAGTCATATCACTACCACCTAACCAGCGGTGTCCATCAACCATTAAAGTTATACCTCCATACTCACCACAAACAGAGATTCTTTCATTATGAGGATTAGGTAGTACATTAGGTTGAGGATACCAATGTGTATCTTTTATATCACCATATTCATAATCATTCCAACCACTAGCAATGGAAACAAGGCGTGTATCATCTAATTCCCTAACAATATCAACCCCTTGCTTACTTACAGATTCTCCTGGTTGTCCCCAACTCTCATTATAGACTACCCACATAACAATAGAGGGATGATTAGATAAACTCTCAACAATACGAGTCATTTCATCATGAAAGTTTTCCCTTAAGTCTAAATTCTCTTCTCCAATAATTTTACCCTCCTTACCAAACCCTGGATTTGGTATGTCTTGCCACACTAAAATCCCCATCTTGTCACAATGGTAATACCACCGTGAAGGTTCTATTTTAATATGCTTTCTAGATAAATTCATTCCTAACTTTTGAAGTATCTCCATATCATATTTTAATGCCTCATCGGTAGGAGCTGTATAAAGCCCATCGGGCCAATAGCCCTGGTCTAATGCACCATAATGAAAACTAGGCTTATTATTTAGCATAATCCAAGGTTGTCCATTCAATTGTCCTACACTTATCTTACGCATACCAAAATAACTTCTCACTTTATCTACCTCTTTGGTATCCGTTTTCAAAACGACTTCTAAATCATAAAGGAATGGATTTTCAGGACTCCACAGCTTAACATCTTTAAGAGGTATATCAATACTTTCATTCACATTTTGATTATATGCTGATGCAACGAGTTGATCTCCATCATAGACAAATAAATCAGCCTTAGCCTGCTTACTAGTCGATGTAAAACTTATATTTACTCGCTTTTTATCTATATCTGGTGTTATTTGAAGTTTTTTAAGATGAGTTTTATTTACTCCCTCCAACCAAACTGTTTGCCAAATACCTGTAACAGGAGTGTACCAAATGACTTGTTCGCTAATTTTTTGTTTCCCATGTAACCCTCCACCAAACTCTTGATAATCTTGTACAAATACCGTTATTTCTTGCTCTTTCTTTTTAGTTAAAGCATGAGTTATATCAAAAGAAAAAGGATCAAATCCTCCTATATGTTCTCCTACTAGTTGACCATTTACATAAACTTTACTTTTCCAATCAACAGCTCCAAAATGAAGAATAACATTTTGATTCGTCATACTCTTAGGTAATGTAAATTTTCGTTGATACATGAATACTTCACCCTTATTCTCTTCATGATTTGTATTCATTATTCCTGATAAGGCAGATTCCATTGGAAAAGGAACCAGTATTTCTTGATGAAATACCTGAGTAGGTGAATACTTCCAGCTTTCAACCTTTGTAAAGTTCCATACTCCATTTAAGTTCAACCAATTATCTCGAACAAGCTGAGGTCTAGGGTATTCACTTAAAACATTTTCAGGATTTACATCTTCTGACCATGGAGTCATAATTCGAGCTTGTTTCATTTCCCATTTCTGAGCAAAACAAGTAAGAATAATAGTTTGTAAAACAAACCAACTAACAAATACTCTTCTTTTCATCTTTTGATTTTCGATTAACTATTAAAACACAAATTCGACAAACAAAGAAACTTATAAAAACAATCTACTGACCTTATAGACTGTTCAATAAAGAAGAATATCTATTCATATCTACTTTTCACCTCATTTCTCTCTATAGACTAGACAGAGGGCACTAAATATACTTTGTCAAGTATTGAATAAAGACCTAATTATTCACCCCAAAAACTATTTAAAACAAAAAAGAGGCTTAAGCAGCCTCCTTCTTATATAGAAAACAAGTACACACCATTTGATTATTCATCAATGAAATCATTCTCTTTCTGTTTTCACAAAAAACAATCGACTTCCCTGAACTTCTAATCCATAAGAATCAAAAGCTCGTATTTCAATTTTATGAATTCCATTTTTCAAAGACCTAGGCAATAATGCTTTCCAAACGTGAGAAGATACTCTTTTACGTAATGCTGCTCTCCGACTATGTTTAGTTGGATAAACTTTTTGATGATTCAGAGAAGAAACACGTGCAACGGCCGGATCTCTAAGTTTTTCCTTTTGCATACTATGCCACTCTCCCTCTCCGTTTAGCCTATAATAAACAGAAGTACTATCTGAACCAGCATAAACATTAGCTATAGCAACATAAAAATCAGTGTCATTTAATTCATCAATCCAAGTATCCAGTGTATCTTGACGATTAATCCAAATTGACATCTGATCGTTATCGTCTAAACCTACCCCTTTAAACGAAAAGTTATAATCACCATTCGCTTTTATATTAATATTAAAATATCCTCTAGGAGTTCCACATTGCATTAAACCAGAAGGTAACCCATAAACATCTTTTTCACCAGTCCACCAACTGCCACACGTTGCACCCACTACAAGTTCTTGAATAAAGGGTGAATAATGAAATCTTTCTACTGTATGTGTATGTCCTGATAAAATCAACACATTATGTTCACTTAACAGATCTAACATTCGTTCTTTATTGCTTGTGTATTGCAAAGGAATATGATGAGCTAGTACAATACGTGCTTTTTTATCGATTAACGGAAGTATTTTTTCAATAAAAAAGAGTTGCTCATCTGAATACTTTCCCTTATATCCTCTAGGTCCATCGGGGTAAACATTATTTAGAATAATGTAATAAACCCCATTACTATTAAAGACATAGTTAGAAGCACCAAAATAAGTACTAAAAGAATAATCTTGAAAATTGTCTACTATATCTCTATCATGGTTTCCCAACACTAAAAACGATTTTACTGGAAGTGATTCTATTTGTTGTTTTACCTGTGGAAAATAATCAATATTATTATTGACTAAGTCCCCTAAAAATAAATTGAAGTTTACATTGCTCCTAGACAGTAAATCCTTCATAAGAGAAGCATTAATATATTGCAGCTCTTGTTGATTAGCTATCTGAACATCTCCAATAGCAGCTATTGTAACCTCCTCTTTTAACTGATACTTTCGAATAGGTATATGATATGCAAAAGCATCATTTTGTTTTATTGAATCTAAATATAAAGAGTTATTGTTTCCAATCATTAAATCACTATCAACTTCCCAACCTAATGGTAAAATAGGAAAGACAGAAAAGCCTAAACGTGATTGTATTGTAAAACCTCCATCGGGATTTACTTTTTCTATCGTAAAACCATCAGAAACATATATATTAGAGAATACTTTTTTAAGCTCCTTCTTCTTTACATTCACTCGCTCATTTGAGGATATATAGATACCCCCTTTCACTGTTATGTTTTGGGACATCAGAAGGTTACAAGCCAGTAAAAACAACCCAATGGTTACAACTATTTTCTTCATCACTTTTTATTTAAATAAATCAAAGGCGTAAAATTAATCTACGCCTTCAACTTACTATTTATATTTGTATTATTGATACTATACTAGTTCTCATACGAGAGTTCTTGAAGAACTAATTCACCCTTAGGATTATTATAAAGAGCATAACCTTTTCTATATATTTTAGTGAAATCTATATAACATTGATCAACTTCAAATTGATCTAAAACTAAAGGATCATACCACTTCTTTGTAGCTTCGTTTACTGAAATTACTGTAGGGTAAAAACTATTCATTTTATCTTTATAAAGTAAATAAGGGACATCTTCAGAGGAAAGAGCAAAAGAAAAGACATTAGCACGATCAACAATAGCTTCAGTTGGGGATACTACTGTTTTCCACTCTTTTAGCTCTAAATTGTAAACTAACACCCTAATTCGTGCATCTCCTGTTTCATCATCAGCAATAACTGCATAGATATTCCCATTAGAGTCTAAGTTCATAGCAAATGCTCTAGAGTTCGCTACTGCATTCTCTATTTTAACATCTTCGTCAACAACCTTCCATCCTTTATTATCATAAGAATAAACCGAAAAAAATCCTTCCTTAGAGCCAAAATCAAATGTAGCCCAATAATTTATACCGTTATATAACTTTCCTTGATTATACCACGCTCTCTTACTTCCAGCGTCTCTTACTGGAATAGTTTGATCGCTAAGCCACGATCCATTGATGTATGTGGATACATTTAATTCATTTCTTGGAAGTCCTCCTCCTGCAGCAGCTACCAAACTTAAGACCATAGGTTCATCTTTTTCAGTTAAAGAAATACCCACATGATCTATTCGAGAACTAGTTATTCCTTTTCCCAAAGATTTCCACTCTCCGTTTTCATAACACATTACTGATAGCTTTCTATCTATAGTCCGATCACAATAAGCCACATAAGGATTACCTTTAGAGTCAAAATCAAAATCTTTAGAGTTAGTATCACCATCAGTAAAACCTGATGATGACCCTATATAATCCCATTTATCATCTTTATAAGAAACCATTGTTAATTTACTTTCTGATGCTTTATTAACAAAAAGAACATACGGACACCCATTGATAGGATTAATTTTCATTTGAAAGTCAGTAATTTTTGAATCTGCAATAGAAAAAGGTAGCAACCTCTTCCACTCTAATGGGGCATCAACTACAGTTATTGAATAACGATTAGTTTCATTACCTAGCTTGATAAACAAATCTACAGGATTAGTAAAATCAACAACACTTACTCCACTCGTCTGTAATTCATCATTCAATATTATATCTGCTGACTCATCTAGCAAATTGTATCTAACAACTAATTTTGAACGATCAACATAACTAGGAAGAGGCACTCTCAACTCTTTATTATTTTTTACATCGACTATTATATCCTTTGTCAAAATAGGATTATCTTCCATATAAAATCCAAAAGACTTTATTGAAGTCTTATCAAAAAGCTCTCCTTTGTTATCTACTTCATCTAAACAGCTCACGTTTAGAAAAGTCAATAGGGAAAGAAAAAACAGGTTAAGAATTATACGATTCATTCTTTTAGTCTTATTAAATTATTTATTTCCTTCAGGCAAAAGTATAGCCTGAACTAGAGGTTTCTTTAGTAACTCAACTATATAATCAGAAATATCACTTACTGATAAATTTTCAACTATAGATTCATAGTTTATTAAATAATCCCAATCTAACTGATTATTGAAAACTGTATTTCGAATATATGCACTCCAAAAGGCATCGCGCTGTACCTTTAATTTCATTTCTTTCAGGAGATTAAGTTTTACATCTTGAAATTCACTTTCCATTTTTTCTGGTTGAACTGCTAATTCCTGAAGTATTCTACGTGTTTCACCAATTAATTGATCTACATTTTGTGGGTCACAATTAAAACCAATAGTAGCTCTATATAATGGTGATGGATAATTAGTCGCTCCAACGGAAACTCCTACACTATAGATCATCCCCATCTCTTCACGTAAAGTTTTAAGCAACTTCATGCGCAAAATAGACTTAAAAAACTCACCTTTCAATTCATCTATTCTCTCATTTTCGGGAATCTCATAATCTTGATAAATTAAAGAAACTGTTGCTTTAGGTGAAGGACTATCCGCTCTCTTAAATATAGTATCTCTTTTTAATACCTCAGGACGTGTATATATATAATCTGTCTGAGGTTTACCCGATGGCAATCCCCCTATATATTCTAGTATTAAAGGTTCTATATCTTCTAGTTCACAATCCCCAATGATTACGAAAGTATAATCAGTAGCTGAATCAAAAAAAGATTTGTAGATTGGTAGTATCTTCTCTTTATCTAACTCCTCTTTAATAATAGTATCTGTTAACTCTCGATTTATATAACTCTTTCCTTGCAGTAAGTATCCTAAGTCCTTAAAGAACTTGGCAGTTTGTGTTTCATTTTTTGTTAAATAAGCCTCTATCGACTTTTCCCTTATTTGATTATACATTTCAACGTCAAAATTGGGTTTTGTCCACTTTAAATATAAAAGCTGAAACATTAACTCTCTATACTCATTAGAAGCTGAACCAACTAATCCTGTTCTTGTTTTTTCAGGCAAAAACCTCATAGAAACCGTTTTACCTGTTAGATAATGTGATAACGCCTCTCTGGAAAACTCTCCAGCTCCACTAAGTCCAACAATACTTCCTGAGAAGATACCACTAACATAATCCTTAGGATCAAGTGAATATAATCCACCTTTTCTAAAAGCTGAAATCATAATACGGTCTTTCTTGTCTACAGACTTTCTAAAAAGAACTCGTGCCCCATTAGATAACTCTAAATCATCAGCCTCTATATCTTTTATATAGCCTCGTTTCACAACATCACCAGCTACAGGGTAATCGGTTATCAACTCATCAGGAATAGAAATATTAAGTGTATATTTTGATACTGGCTGTATTTGAAGATTTTTAAAGTAAGTAATTAATTCACTTTCTCCTGGTAAATCTTCTTTTACTCTATCAAAAGCAGTCATAAAGAAATGGGTTTTATCCCAATCTACTAGCTCTTGCATATAATGAACTATAGAAGCAGAATCCACTTCATCTATATGTTTTTTAGCTAAGTCATACTCTAACTGAGGAGTAGTTATAACTTCACCAGAAAAAAAGTGCCTATAAATCATATCCATAATACTACTAGAGTTATATGGTTTATCTGTTTCAGTCAATCGCTTAAGTTGAGAAAGGTAGGATGTTTTTATTTTTTCTATTTCTAAAGGAACAAAACCATATCTATAGATCTGTTCTACTTGTTCTGCATAAGTTTTTATCCCTTCTTCAATTTTCTCTGGAGATAAATTAACTGTTCCCAATAAAATACCTGTAGCATTCATTAAGTTGGACATTCCTAAACTGGCTTTTTTATAGGGTTGGTTATCAAATGACAATGAAGAAAACCGATTGCGAATTAAACGATTTAATAAAGAAAGATGTAAATGCTTAGAATAATCTTTCTCTGTTTTTACTGATTCAAATGCAGGCATCAATTGAATGATATTCAATTCAACTTTATCCAAAGAGGATTCAGTTAGTATTTTGGCCTCCATTTGGTCATAATTAGGAATAGTGTAGTTCTTTACATCTTTTTTCTTGAGTACTGACTTATGAACTCCAAACTTATCCTTAATCATCTTCTCAATCATTTGCGGATCAATATCACCTACAACCGCCACAGCCATTATTGATGGATCATACCATTGTGTATAATAATCTCTTAAAACATCGTAATCGAAGTTCTGAATCACCGCTGTATCACCAATAACAATACGGTCAGAAAACCGTGAGTTATTTAATATTTCTAATAAAAAAGCCTCTTGAATATCATGCTTAGGTCCAGTCTTTGACAACCATTCGGACATTATAACACCTCGTTCTTTATCTATTTCTTTAGATCCTAAAGTTAAATTCCCAGCCCAATCAGCTAAGATAGTCATAGTTGAATCCACAATTTCAAAAGAATTTGTTGGTAATTGCAACTTATAAACTGTTTCATTAAACGAAGTATGTGCATTTAAGTCTTTACCAAAACGTGCTCCTCGTGATTCCAAAAAGCGAATAATTCCATCATTAGGAAAATGCTTGGTTCCATTAAAAGCCATATGCTCTAAAAAATGCGCTAACCCTTTCTGATTCTCTTTTTCATTAATAGAACCTGTTTTAATAAATAAACGATAAACAGCTTCTCCTTTAGGAAAATCATTAGGGTAAATATAATAAGTCAATCCGTTTTTTAATTTCCCTTGAATTAATGCTGAATCATTGTTCAACTTTTGAGCAAAACCAGATAGGGGAAAAACTAAACTTATTATAAACAGGAATATAATCTTATGTAACCCTCTATTTTCACTTTTCATTTAATATCCTTTCTCTCTTTATGTATTTTTAACTCGTCACGAAACTTTTTAGGATCAAAACCTTCAACACCTAAATCTAAATTATTTTTAACCAATCGAATAGTTAAAGTATAATCCTCAGCAGAATAATTATTTTCCAAGGCTGACTCTTCTGTTTGAGGTATCCAACGTATACGAATTGGCATTTCATATACTCCTAGAGGAAAGGTTATTTTTCCTCCATCTTGGTTTAGAACTTCATAATCAATGCCCTCTACAAGAGCTTTTCCTGATATGATTTCATACTCTACTTGCAACTCTTTAGTTACAGATTTAGAACTCATCTGTATCATATAAACACCCACAAAACTTTGCTCTGGTTGTATAGGACCAGCACTAGCCAAATCTAGAGCTGTGACTCTAAGATAGGGCTTATTCAATGGGGAAATCCTGTCTTTAGAACAAGAAACTAAAAGAAGAAAAACAGAAAGTAATCCTCCTATTGCTACTAAATTAACTGTTTTTATTTTCATTTGCTTGTTTGTGTATTTTTTGAGTTTACTTCAGGATTACCAATCAATAAAGAATTGTTTTCCAGCTCTTTCAAAGGTATTGGTTGTACAAACTTAACATTAGGGTAATCAATGTATTGAACAGAAGAACTTGTATTATCATCTCTATAAACCCCTTCATTCCATCGCATCAAGTCATAAAATCGATGCCCTTCAAAAGCTAACTCCTTGCGTCTTTCTTCTTTTAAGACTTCAAAAAGTTCCTCTTTCGTAAGTGGTAATTCAATTTCGTCTATAGACTTATCATAAGCTCTTGCTAATAACTTCTTTATATCTGCTTGAGCAAGTTCCAATTTGTTTTGCTGAAGATAAGCTTCTGCACGTATAAGATACAATTCAGATAATCTAAACACAATGGGATTATATCGCTCTTCTTCATCTTTTAACGGTTCTTCTCCGGCTTTACGCAAATCATATTTTCCACACAGTGGCAAATATTGATTCTCCTTACCCTCAAGTTTCACTAATTTTATTAACCGTCTTGCTCTAATGTCTTCAGCCTTTTCGAACGTATCCTCCTCTAAGTTTTCAGCATCCTTATATAGTTTTATATAAGCGTCCGATAAACTTACACTAGCAGCTTCATCATGACTAAAAAAGTCGATCAATTTACGATCTCTAGAAACGCCTGAACTCAATCTGAAAATAACTTCCTTTCCTTTTACATCAAAAACCTGAAACATTGAAACATATTCTTCTCCTGTAGATAAGGATTTATCACTCATAGCTAAAGAAGCCATTCGCTCGGCTTGTTCCCAATCTTCTTTATAAAGATATACCCTTGCCTTTAACGCTTGAATTGCAGCTAAAGAGACATAGTAAGGGTCTTTATTATCCACATTTTGAAACAGAAGTTCGGCCTCATCTAAATCTGATAAAATAGCCTCATAAACTTCTTTCATCGTATTTCTCGTTGGTTTATAAGTAGGGGAGGGAGCTTTTAACATTACGGGAATACCTAAATGTGATGCGTCAGCTGTATAATTATAAGCTTGACCAAAAACACGAGATAAATCAAAATGACAAAGAGCACGATTAAATAACATTTCTCCTTTTATCTTCATTAATTCATCTGTATGCATAGGATACTTTTTCAATAATTCTGGCTGATAAACTAAAATATAATTTATATTGGCTAAAGCCTCATATATATATCTCCATATTATTCCACCATAAGACATCAAATTATCCTCATCATAAATAAAATTCGATAAATCCTTTACCGTAGATGAAGCTTGATTTCTAACATAAAGATTATCACCCAAGACTTCAGCATAACTATAGAAATCACTACTATAGTAGGCATACATTGTTTGATAAGCACCTATTCGTGCAGATCGAACACCATCTATATCTTTAAATAGATTAGGAGTTGTTGTTTTCCCTCTAATATCAACACTTAAAAAACCATCACAACTAGCTAGTAAGAAAGCTAGACACAAAAAGAATAGGATGTATATTTTGTTATTCATTTCTTCAATATTAAAGCGTTAGAGAAAGTTCTAGTGAGAAAGTTCTATCCACTGGGAAACCGCCAGATAAAACTTGCTTATAACTATTTCTGTTTTTCTTATCATAAGGTGTCCAAACCGCTAAATTGTTACCAATAATTGATATTGAAGCAGCCTGAACTCCAATCTTGCTAATTAATAATTTAGGTACTTGGTAAGAAAATGCTATGTTCCGTAAATTTAAATGAGTCCTTTTATACAAGTATCGTGTTGACTTCATTAAAGAATTATTCGTATTATTCCACTCTAAACGAGGAATAGTTGCAATATCTCCAGGTTTTTGCCAACGATCCAATAAATCTACAGATTGATTCTGTTTTAAAAAATCAGTCCCATCACGTTCCATACTAAAAGCTAAACTATTCATAGCATATCCACCAATCTCAAAGTTCATCATTATATTTAATGAGAAGTCTCTGTATCGGAAGGTATTATTCAATCCACCATACAAGTCAGGATTGGAATACTTGTTTAAGATTACTCTATTGTCATAACTATGCTCTCCTGTTATTTTGCCATTTGCATCATACCATAGTGGGCCACCAGTCAAAGGATCAACACCAGCCCACCGAATTAAATAATAAGCATTCATGCTCTTTCCTTCTTCCATAATAAAATCACCTCGTGTTTTTCCATTATCATCAGGAGATAATTTAGTTATTTTATTGCTATTATGTGAGAAATTCAAATCTGTATCCCAACTAAATTGCTCAGTTGTAATATTATTCGATGAAATAGTAAACTCAATTCCTGTATTTCTCATCCTACCCATATTCTTCAGAATAGAACGATCACCAGAGGTCATCGATATTGTTGCATTACCTAATAAGTCTCGTGTGCTTCTATTATACCACTCAACTTCAAAATCAAGTCGATCGAACATACGAAGTCTCACTCCAATATTAGTTTGATAATCCTTTTGCCATTTTGTTTCAGGATTCCAAATATTCGTCATAACAGCACCTAAATGACCTGCATAATTCTTATGATATGAATAAAGTCCATCAGGATTTACTGTGCTAGACATCCTGGAGTTTCCAGTTACACCAAAAGAAGCTTTTAGTTTTAGAACATTCAGCCAATTTGACTCGAAAAATGATTCATTATGGATATTCCAAGAAGAACCTAATGCCCAAAAGCTATCCCATTTTTGATTTTTACCAAAACCAGAGCTTCCATCTTTTCTCCATGTAGCAGAAAAATAATAACGTGTATCATAATTATAAGAAGCATTCGCAAAGAAAGAAGCTCGTTTATTAACACCGTGGGAACTGGTGCCTTTATATTCCGATAAAGAGCTACTTATTTCCAATATTTGATCATTTGGGAAGCCACTTCCTTGAGCACGTACCCCACGAGTTGTATTTGAAAGTAATTCTAATCCTAGTAATCCAGATACAGTGTGTTTATCAAACCTTTGATTGTAATTTACTCTTTGATTAAAAACCCAAGACATTTGATTCGTACTATTTCTATAAGAATATCCAATTCCTTCATAGGGAGGCGTAAGTTTCTTTCCACTCCAGTTCTCTCGTGATTTATATATTTCCTCATGACGAGATGTATAATTCAATCCTCCTGATGTTGTTGTTTTCAACCCCTTCATGAGATCTAAAGTTAACTCTAAATGGTTAGTAGCAAAAACAGAACGTTGCTTGTGTGTGTTTTGCTCTCGCTCTGCCACTCTATTATTAAATCGATAAGATTTCCATCCCCCTTGTTCTTTTACCTTATAAAACATACGAAAAGTATCATCATCATTATATGGGGTAAATATAGGAAGCTCTTCTAAATAATTTCGCCCTACATTAAACACATTATCCGTATTGTATGAAAATCCTGAACGGTATTGTAATTGTATCCAATCTTTAATCTTTGTTGATACATTGCCTCGTACACTAAATCGTGTTTTATCATCCCCCTTAAGAGTTGACTCAGCATCATAATACCCAGCAGATAAAAAATAATTGCTTTTCTTACCTCCACCACGGACTGATACGCCTATATCTGTTGTTAAAGCAGATTGAAAATAGACCTTAGACCAGTCAGTATTAACTCCTTTATAAATATTTACATCATTATCTTGAAAAGGGAAATCCACTAAATCACCATAGGTGTTTTTGTAAGACTCCTTAGCCAACATCATAAACTGAGGTCCGTCTAATACCTTAAAGCGAGTTCCTTTATCAATAGAAGAGACACCAAAACGAGTACGAATATTTAAAGTAGGTGTGCGTTCATTTCCTGTTTTAGTTGTTATTAGAATAACACCATTACTAGCGTCAGCCCCATACAATGTAGTCATTACAGGGTCTTTAAGCACTGTTATACTTTCAACCTCATTAGGGTCTAAATAAGACAAAGGGCTAACTGAAGTCTCTACCCCTGCTACAAGGTTAGTATGCCCTCCTGTATCTAAGCGAACCCCATCAATAATCCATAGAGGTTCAGAGCTAGCTAAATTAGTTGCTCCCTCACCTCTAATTCTAACATTCATACGAGGACGTGCTTGTGCATCATTACTATTATACTCAACTTGCATTCCAGGTATCAATCCTGTTAACATTTCATCTAAGCGACTAGCAGGTAAGTTCGTTATTTTATCACCTTTAAGTTGAAAAGCACTACCAACCATATCAGACCTTTTATGCATTAAACCATATCCACCTTCAATGACTACCTCTTCTAATTCTGTAGCAGAAGATTTAAGTACAACTTTTAAGTCTTCTTGATTTCCAACTCGTATTTCCTGCCGCTCCATACCTACATAGGTAAAGACTAAAATATCTTCAGCAGATGAAATTGTTATACTAAAGTTACCATCTAGATCGGTTAAAGCCCCCTTAGACTCTTGCCCCTTAATAAAAATAGCAACTCCAGGTAAGCTTTCTTGTGTATCATCTACGACTAATCCTGTTACTTCTTTAGGAAAACTTTCTAAGGGTTTTAATATTTGCTTCTCACTCTCTGCTTTTAATACCATTGTCGAAAGCAAAAAACAAGAAAGAAAGCTCAAAACTAAAAATAAATCTCGACTCTTCTTTATCCTATTTAATCGATCCATCTGTTCAGTTTTTACATTATTATTGATTTGTAAAGTCTTTAACTTTATCTAATTTTGGAATTACACTTCTTTTTCCTTTGGACTACTTAAGGCTTTCTATATTACACAGAATGACAGCTTTTCATGGATTAGGTAGCAAATAAACACGAAGAATGATTTATTGTTACAAAAAAAGAAACATAACACACATTTATATATCAACTTGCAAATCTAACACAATTTAAAGATTAACCAACTTTAAACAATAGAAACAAAAAGTTAAATTTATCAATTTATTGTTCTCGTCAATAGAAAACCTCTCCAAAAGGTGTAAACTTTAAGGTAATAAAAAAGAGTAGACTACAACATCTACTCTTTTTTTACTATGAAATGAATATTTAATTCAAAAAGATATATCCAACCAATTTTGTCTATCGCTAATCCATTTTTTAAGGTAGTTAACCTCCCCTTTGAAGCTACCTGCGACTTGTGGATTATTCCAATGCCATTGATTGATATCCCATTTTCTAAAATTTTCTTTTTGTGATTGCTCTATTCTCCCTGCATAACTATCAATAAAACGATCTAGTCCCTGAAGGTTATTTCGACTAATTTCAGCCCATCTCTCTCTTACTAATTTTCCGAACTCAGCTTGTCTAAATAACAACTTATACCATGCTGCTTCTTTTACATACCAGTTTTTGGAACTAATAAAATCTTCCTCACCACCAAAACCTGGTTCATTAGAATCGCCTTTAGCATTTCCAAAAGCAATATCATAATCCCAAACAGGTCCAAAATAAATTTTATCATCATTCTCCTTCTTATATAAAAACGTGCTTAGTCGGAGATTTCCATCCTGATTCTTCGCAAACTCATTTAATAAATAATAATCAATAAAGGATTTCATATCTACTTTTTTGGGGAGTTCTATCATAGGATTTGAGCTATAAATAATATCCTCCATTTCCTGAATACGACCCTCTATATAACTTCTCATTTTATCAGACATATCTTCAGGTTTTTTTATGACAAAAAGCACACCATTCTTTTTCGTTCGGTAGACTTGAGGCTCTCCTTTGTCAATACCTCTACTATCAATTTCCATAAAATAGCCACCTGTTTCTATTGTACTATCATCCGCCTCTTTAATATCTACACGCCCTTTTCCTACACGAACATGTTCTGTTAACGTATAACTACCTTTATATTCTCCATTAATCACTAAATCTACAGGATAACTTCGAGGAGTATATTCAAATCTCATTCGCTCACTTATTTCAAAAGCCAAAGCATTACGTAATAAAGTTTTATCAAAGTGATTAGCTAATAGAGTCCAGTTTTTATTCTTAGGCATCCCTTTAATACTAGCACTTTTATTTAACTTTAAACGATAAGGTTTTTTTTCTGCACCCCATGTACTATTTCCTCTTCCTTTAATTTCAGTATCAGCAGAGAATAATACTTCAACTATCTTCCCATCATTATCTCTTCGCTCAACTTTCACTGTTGCATTTAAGTAACGATCTTTCTCTACGACTTCCTGACCACCTTCAATATTAATAGTAACTAAATCTACATAGTTAGAATAAATTTCAGGTTCTTTTGGATTGTTAGGTTCGCAAGGAGAGATATCTGACAAGTCCATTTTTTCGCCTTTGATATTTGATAAAGAAAGCTTTGCTTTTTCTTTAACAATACCTAACTCCATCCAAGCTTTAATCATACACCAACCTGGTTGATTTACCTCACCATAAATGGGAATATCTCCATTTTTTTCAATAGATACATCTCCGGCAATCAATTGAACAGATTCAAATCCAGATAAACCATTAAGTTTAGCATTTTCAGAGTAAACTAAGTTTCCACCAATAGTCTGAACTCGAGTGCCCGATAAGTCTATCAATTGATCACAGCCCTTTATTATGAAATCGCCTCCAATAGTTCTTAATGAAGCCAAAGCCCCACTATATTTCAAAGTAGAAGTATTAGAAATAATAAAATCCCCCTTAACCTCTTTTACCCTACTAAAATCACTATTTTCATTAAAAGACAAGTTGCTGTTTTCTACGATAAAATCTCCATTAATTATGCTATAATTAGAAAAACCACTTGAACTAATGACATTCCCATTCGTAGGATTATTATTCTTAAATAGAATACCCCCTTCACATTTTAACTGATCTATAAAACCTTTTGTGTTTTCAATCTGAGTATCCTCAAACAATAAATCCCCTTTTATTGTAGCGATTCGTTCAGCAATAATACTCAACACCTCATCATTAATCTCGCTACCTTTCAAAGTAAGATTTAACACTCTTTTCTTTCCAGGATTTAATTGTTCAGCTGCCTCTTTACTATCAACCACAAAACTCTCTAACGGAGCATATAATTCACCTATCTCTTCTATCGTTGTTGCAGCATCTGGATGATTATTATACAACTTAACCTCTCCAGTAAAAATCTCTTTTTCAACAAGATATTTCAAAGGAAATAAACCATAAGAATAACCTTCTTCCCCTATTTTTTTATCCTCTCCCAAACTACTATTATTAGATACCGTAAAAGTACCCGTTCCCTTTTTTAGTTTAAGAAATCCTGAGATATTAGTTAACAGATTATTATAAGATATCTTTATTTCACCACTTATATCTGTCAAGCTTGATAAATTGCTTATTTTCTGTAATTTAGAGTTGTTTTGAATAGTAAACTCCTGATTTACAGAAACCAATTTTTCCATTTGTAAATCCACAACTCCTGTTTCTCTTATAGTTAACAAATCAACAGAATGGATATTCAACTTTGATAAATCAGTAATGTTAGTTCCTGTAATGATCAAACTATGAAGGTTCTTTTGACTAAAAGCATCAACTTCAGCTTGTGTCTTTAATACTACACTAGTCGCATTCTTATCCTCATCATCGCTGCAGGAATAAAAAGATAAGCAACTCATAATTAACATATAAATAAATAAAAAGTGCTTTGTGTGTTGTTTCATTTTCATTAGATTCTTTTTGTTTGTAATCATTCAAAGATAGTATTTTTTAATTCATAAATCTTTTTCTTCGAACTAATTATTCTATTATTGCAGCCCATCCTCCATTACGAACAAGTTTTACAGTTATAGAATCTCCCTTCTTAACAGTATCACTTTTCCTACGATAATCCATAGCTTGATGATGTGCGTTAATTCCATCCTCAAAATAAGTCATAATGTAAGTTTTATCTGAATTTAAAAAATCTAAATCTAAATCTAAAGTGCGTTCATTTTTTTTATTGTTTGTCATTGCACCAATATACCACTTATCACCCTTACGTTTTGCAACAGCAACCACTTCACCTAACTCAGCAACTAAAGGAACTGTTTCATCCCAAGTAGTAGGTACATTCACAATAAACTCTGTACACTCTGAATTTCTATAATATAAAGTAGGATTATCAGCTAACATTTGCAAACCACTCTCAAAAACAACAAATAAAGCCATTTGATAGGCACGAGTACCTATACTCGCCGAATTGGGACGTTTACTACAATAAAACTCTGGTTGCATGCTAATCATAGCACCTGGGGTATAATCCATGGCACCCACGACATTGCGAATAAAAGGCAAGTAAATGCTGTTATCAGGATGACATCCCCCCATTTGTTCCATACCTCTTAACCCCTCATAAGATATTAAATTGGGATATTTATATTCTAAACCAGCAGGGGTGAAAGAACCATGAAAATCCACTAGTAATTGATGCTTTGCAGCTTCTTTAGCCACTCTTTCATAGTAGTTCACCATCCATTGATCACTTCGGTCCATAAAATCTATTTTCACCCCCTTAACTCCCCATTCAGCAAATGTTTTAAATACTTTATCGATGTTATTTTCAACACTTAACCAAGTCAGCCATAAAATAACTCCTACATTTTTATCTTTACCATAACGAATAATTTCGTGAACATCCACCTTAGGGTTTGGTGTAAAAGGGTCTTCTGTTGACTTAGCCCACCCCTCATCCATAATAATATATGATACACCATATTTAGAAGCAAAGTCAATATAATATTTATAAGTGTCTAAATTATAACCTGAAACAAAATTCACATCTTCACCATAAGGTGCAGCTCCATTCCACCACTCCCAACTCACCTGTCCTGGGTGTATCCAAGAAACATCTTTTAGTGCTTGTTTTGGTGCTAATTGAACAGGTATGGTAGATGATAGCAGATCTTTATCATTTGCAACTATAACAAAATATCTCCATGGAAAAGTCCTTTCTCCTTGTGTTTCGGCTATATAGTCAGCTTCTTTTACAGATTTTAAACTGCGATCTCCCTCCTGAGCAACCTCTAATGGAAACTTAGGAAATACGGAGATTATTTTACTACTCATATCTCCTCTCATAAATAAACGTGGATAATCACTAACATCTGTTTCTCCCATTAGTATTTTATATCCTTTTGGAGTATCAAAAAGCAATGGAAGAACTACCATTTTATCTGACTTTCCCCACTCTTCGGTTGTTGTCATAGAATAGGGTTCTTCATAATTAGTATTAAAATCAGAAGGATACTGTACAATACACTTATACTTCTGTGGGGCTTTTAAAGAGACGTCTCCATTAAATACTTTAATAGCTCCTTTTTTATTAGTTATAAAACGATAAGACACTCCATCATTAAAAGCTCTAAACTCCACAGAGTAATCTCTATTAAAGTATAGCAGCAATTCATTATATCCATTTTTAACCTCTGAAAACTTCAAAGGCACAGCAGGTTTTATAATAGTATTTACACTTTTAATTTTAGAGCGTTTCAACTTGGGTTTTTCCCCTAAAACCTCATGACCTACAGATAGAGTCAAAGAGTTCTTTTCTAAAATACAATCATCATCATAATAAACAGAATAATATATTTTATCAGTTAATTCAACTGATGTTTTTATTTTTCCATTAGGAGATATTAACTCAATATTTTTAGTCATGACAACTTGCGATAACGCAAAAAACAGAAAGATTAGTAAGAACACTTTTTTCATGATTGTTTTTATTAAAATTTTAGACTTCATATTTTAAGTAAATAGAATTGGATTCTTTTAACAAATCTATTAGAAATAAAGTATTATTAATGGTACAATTCAACTAATAAAAAATAAGTCACAAATCAAGCATTCATATGTCCTAAAACAAGACTTCTTCCTATAGGAATAGTGTTACAAAATCCTAGTTTTTACTACCTTTGAGGTATCTAGCTCAAAAAAGAAAAACTACTATGAAAAGCCAAAATACACTTTTGATTCTATTTTCACTATTGTTTTTCCCTTATGTTTTATTCGCTTATAATATTAGACAAATCAGTTCGAAAGATGGTCTTGTCAATAGTGCTGTGTTAACTCTTCAACAAGCACAGAATGGAGAACTATTTATAGGAACTTGTGATGGAGTAAATA
>Ga0172378_10000724_pt1 | contig 29489 bp, 22 predicted proteins | sample GrowelOW332metaG_FD_119755 | JGI IMG/M metagenome (GOLD analysis project Ga0172378, IMG submission 119755) | Groundwater microbial communities from an aquifer near a municipal landfill in Southern Ontario, Canada - Pumphouse #3_1 metaG | ecosystem: Environmental > Aquatic > Deep subsurface >...
GATGTCTTGAATATCTGCATCAATCAAATCATCCAATATAAACGAAGACCCAGTATTGAAGAACGACGAGACCAATGGCAAATCAAAATTAGGCTCGATTAAAAAAATGGGGGAATGCCAGCACAATTTCAATTGACACAAATTGCCCAAGTAAAAGACTGTCCGTATGATTAGTCAGATTATTGTCAAGAACGATGATAGACAATGGGATAACCTGCCCAGCGGCTGGGTGTGTTTCGCGCTCAGAAACCGCAGTGCATACCTGTATATAGGTTTCAGTGTGCGTCTTTCTGCCCGGTTACGCAGGATGTGGGACAATTCCCTGGAAGACAGGCTCTTACAGGAGCTTTGCGAAGATGCGGAAGTCCTTGAATATCAGAAGTTGCCGGATGCCATGACCGCTATGGTGATGCAGAAAGCTTTGATCCAGGAGCATCATCCCTCGTATCAGCAGCGTTTGCGTCCCTGGAAGAACTATGTCTATCTGGGATTGGACAGCAATCGCTTCCCGTTTATCAGCATTCAGGAGCACACCAATGACGATTGGCAGTATCTGGGTCCATTTCGCAGCCGCTTCTTTTTAGCGGATGTAATCGACAGCATTTCCCGCATCTTGAAGCTGCCCAATTGTGACAGCGGGACATATCCATGCAGCAAGTTTGACAGCGATATCTGCCGGGGCTGGTGTTTGGCTTTGGCTCCAGCTCAGGAAAGCGCACAAGAACATAATCTGGAGAAGTTGGATATTCTACTGCAAGAAAGTTTTGTGCATCCAAACAACGGAATAATGGAGATGGTGCAACAGGAGCGAGACCGCAATTTTGACGCACTGGAATTTGCCAAAGCCGACCTTTTGGATGACGAGATCCGTTTACTGAAGGCCTACCGGGAGTGGTTAAACTTTCTGTATGTGGCAAAAAGCATCAGTTTCGATAGTCCGCAGCTCACCATCGAACACGGTCAGTTAATCAGTGCGAAGTTGAACGGTAAGACATACCATTTCCCTACTGACAATCTGCCCTATCGGGAGAACGAGCTTTTGGCTCTGCCCTTGACTGCAGTGGATGAGATGAAAATAATATATGACTATATAAGGGAGCGAGCTCATGCATGACGAACTCATCAAACTACCTTTGATAAAGAACCATAGCCGCGGTAAAGTGCGCGATATCTACGATCTGGGCGATCAGCTATTGATCGTCACCAGTGATCGCATCTCTGCTTTTGACGTGGTGTTTCCCAATCTAATTCCTGACAAGGGACGCATTCTGAACGGTATCTCAGTGTATTATTTCAAAAGCACGGCGGACATCGTAGCAAATCACTTCATCAGCGACCAAGTGACGGATTATCCTGCAGAATTGCATGCTTTTGAGGGCTATCTGCAAGGACGCTCGATGTTGGTGAAAAAAACCCGCGTGATCCCCTTTGAATGCATTGTCCGAGGCTATATCAGCGGCTCTGCCTGGAAAGAATACAAACGCACCGGCACGGTTGGCAGCATGATGATCGCCGAAGAAATGCAGGAAAGCCAGAAATTTGCCAAAGCGCTGTTTACACCCTCTACCAAAGCCAGCGAAGGTCACGATGTAAACATCTCCTACCGCGAGATGCTGAGCCACATGGACCCCTGGATAGCTGAGTACCTGCGCGATAAATCCGTAGCGCTATACAATCACGCCCACGATTTATTGAAGAAAGAAGGTATAATTGTGGCAGACACAAAATTTGAATTTGGCAGCATTGGAAACCAGATACTCCTGATCGACGAGTGCCTGACGCCGGATTCATCACGCTTTTGGGATCTGCAAAGCTACGAGATCGGCACCAGCCCCACTAGTTTTGATAAACAGTATATCCGTGATTATCTGAACACGAGCGGTTGGGACAAGCAATCCCCAGCTCCCGCCTTGCCGGAAGAAGTGATCGCAAAGACCAGAGAGAAGTATCTGGCGATGTATAGAATCATTACAGGAAAAGAATTGACATGACTAAAGTAATCTGCATAGTTGACGATGAAGAAGAACTGGTAAGGAACCTAAAGATAGAGATCCAATCCCTGCGCCCGGAATGGGAACTGCATACGTTTTCAGATGGTCTGAAAGCGCTCCAAATGATCATGAGCGGCAAGGTTGACCTGGTGCTTACAGACATCGCTATGCCGGATATGGATGGCTACGAGCTGTTTTGGCGTGTGAAGGATTATGACGAGAACATCCCCGTGATCATGATGACTGGTTTTGGCTACGATCCAAATCACGTACTAGTGCGAGCCAAAGTGGACGGATTGAGAGACGTGATCTTCAAACCCTTTGATGTGGAAAAACTTGTGGCTCTGATCGACCGCAAGATTCGTGCGAAGTGAAGCGCGCTGATTTTGTCGAAAGACACCTTCTAAAGCGTTCTGCACTAAGCTATTTGCTCTACCCGGCATCGCTATGTTATGCCGGGTTTTTACGTTTTAGACGCAAAGCACTGCAGGGCAAAGGATATCGCGCAGCTTTCAAGGTAATCAGCGTAGGCAATCTCTGCAGCGGTGGCAGCGGCAAAAGTCCAATCGCAATAGCCTTATGCAAAGCCATGCAAACACAGGGAATAAGTGTAGCTTATGCCTCGCGCGGATATAAAAGTAAGCTTGAGCATGGCGCTACCATGATTGCTGATGGCATAAACCTGCTATATCCCCCAGAACTTGCCGGTGATGAAGCGACAATGGCATTTGAGATGATGCCCGGCATACCGATCTTTTCTGGACGCAAGCGCACTGAAGTATTGAAGCTGGCGCAGCAAATAGTTCCCGGATTGGAGCTCATGGTTTTGGACGACGCCATGCAGCATCTGAAAGTAGAACGGGATATGGATATCGTAGTCTTTGACACCCAAATCGGCTTGGGCAACGGATTTGTGATCCCCGCCGGTTATCTGCGTGAAGGTATAAGCGCTCTTGGCAACCAATCCGTCTGCCTCTTGCATCAGAAACCCGGAGCTTCGGAGAATCCAAAGCTGGAGCAATTGCTTTCCCGGATCGGAGCAGCCCTGTTCAAGGTCAAAAGCAGCGTTGGCAGGATATTGAAAGACGGCGTTGAGATGGATCCAGACCTTCTAAGCGGAAAGAGCATCGCCCTTGTATCCGCCATAGCTCATCCCCAATCCTTTGCCAACAGCGCAGCGGCCAAAAACATCCCCTACTGTCGTCATTATTTATATTCCGACCACTATGCTTTCGGCGATGAAGACGTTATCAATACGCTCCGAGAGGAGCAGGCGGATTTTTTATTATGCAGCGCCAAAGATGCCGTGAAGCTAAGGCCAATCCTTGCTCAGCGTTTGCTAGTACTGGAAATGCTTACCGAACTACCTGAAGCTCTGGTTCAGATGTGCAAGAAGCTGGTAAGATCGTAAACAAACAGCCTTATCAGCTACCTGCCAAATCCATACCCACCTGATCATCATCTTCATCCAGCGGGAAGTCGCTATGCTGTTTATAGATGAATTTATGACTACCAGCTTTCACCAAGTTCTTTAGTTTGTCCGCTATTACTTCCACCTGATCCAGATAGTCGATAGTATTCAATCCTCCAGCGGCATCGCAATTGCCGTTTTGAATATCACCCAGGATTTTGCCCCTCAGATTGCAGTGTTGTTCATTGATGCGCCCTTCCATCTCGATAATCTTGTAGCTATAGTCTTCCTTCATGTCTTCCAGATAATCTACACAGAGATCTAGCATGAAGACTACTTTGGCATGCAGGTCTTCGATCATGGATGTAAATTCCGGGCTGAGCTGGTGTTTTTGCATGGTAATTTGATAATTCAAGATATGGTTTACTTCTTCGGTGTAGTCCCCTATTTTTTCAATATCATTCACGGTGTGTAACAAAGCGGGGATTTTTTGGATGATATCGTCAGCACTGGTGCGCTCGTTTACCGCTACCAGATACAGGATTATCTCTCGCTGCAGATTGTCGATGGCCGACTCGATCTTGCTAACCCGTATCTGTTTTTTGTAGTTTTTGTCCCGGAAGGCTTCATAGCCGATTATCAGCCCCATACGCACCAAACGCAGCATCTCCCGCATCTCTTTCAGGGATTGATTGATGGCGAGTTCACTATTGTTTATCACATGGTAGTCCAAGTACTTGGGTTCGCCCAGACTAAGGGTGTCAACCTTGTCTTTGGGGATCAGACGGGTAGCGATTTTGGTATATAATCCCGCAAAGGGCAGGCTGATGAGGGTGTTGAGCACGTTAAAGAAGGTGTGACCATTGGCGATGTGTCGGGCCATGTTTTCTCCCAAAAAAACGTCTCCGGGAGTGATGTGGTTTATAATCATGGTATAGAAGCCAAAATAGGTAAGCAATCCAAAGATAATGGTACCAGTGACATTGAATAGAGTGTGAACCAAGGCTACGCGGCGAGCAGTATAGTTTGCACCGATACCTGCCAACCATGCCGTGATGGTGGTGCCTATGTTGCCCCCAAAAACCATATACAGCGCACCTTCAAAGGGGATCAAGCCGCTGCTTGCCAACACGATAACTATACCCACAGAGGCAGAAGAACTCTGAATCAACATTGTGAATATAGTCCCCGTGAGGATGCCCAGGATGGGATTTCCAGCAATATTGATCATAAAATCCCGCATCATTTGAGATTCCCTGAGGGGTATGACCGCAGTGGACATGACATTGAGGCCAATGAACAGCAAACCAAAACCGATGATGATCTGACTCCAGCGCTCCATGACCCTGCTACGGCGGATCAAAAGCAAGGTAACTCCGGCAATAATGAATGCAAAGGCGTAATTACCAATATTGAAGGCTATCAACTGAGCGGTGATGGTGGTACCGATGTTTGCACCCATTACAACTCCCACAGCCTGATTCAAGGTCATCACACCGGTATTCACCAATCCTATCATCATCACGGTAGCGGCAGAAGAACTCTGCACCAAAGCCGTAACCGACATGCCTACAATAACTCCCTTCACCGGAGTGTTTGTAAGCATCTTTAGTATCCTGCGCATCTCGGTACCTGCAACAGCTTGCAGGTTGTCGCTCATCTTATTCATTCCAAAGATGAACAGTGCCAAACCTCCAAAGAAATTGATGAGTTCTACTATCGTCATATATTCAGATTTCCCCTTATTCTGGATAATTACATTTTTTTGGTAATCAGTTTACGTCAAGGCTTTTCTTCGTGTCCGGATAGTGATTTGTGATGGAATTCGCTAGCAATATCAGGTAAAACCTGGAGGGGTAGTGAGGGTGTGAAACAGAGTAGAACGTTCAACTGATCAAGACGTGCCAGAGGCACGAGGTACAACCAGCAGCATCACCATCATTCATCATTCATTTCTTCATCATTCATTGACGTAATCTGAGGCAAGCACTCCCAACAATCCTGTGCTGAAGCTGATATAAAGCCGTTATCATCGAGTGAGCACTGGATGATAACGGCTTTATATCAGCTTCATATCAAGATGAGCCAAAGACCATCAAAGAGATAAAGTCGACAATTGAGGATTAAGTCTCTCATGAAGGGCTCTATGGGAGGGGGAGGGAGAGCAAACGGCAAGATGCCGTTTCCACGCTAGGAGGAATCGCTGTTCAACAGTGAAGCGAAGCAGAACGTTTAACTGACAGGACGTGCCAGAGGCACGAAATACAACCAGCAGCGCCAGCAACTGCAGAACGACAACACTGCAGCACTAACTAACCAGGAACAAAAAACTCAGGATCAGATCCCGGGTTTCATTTGCGGGAATAGTATCACTTCTTTGATGGAGTCGTTCTCCGTAAGCAGCATCACCAAGCGGTCGATGCCGATTCCCTGGCCGCCCATCGGGGGCATGCCATACTCCAGAGCTTCCAGAAAGTCTTCATCCACTACATTGGCTTCATCATCGCCCATGGCGCGCAGTTTGGCCTGAGCTTCCAGGCGTTCCCGCTGATCCAGCGGATCGTTCAATTCGCTGAAGGCATTGGCAAATTCACCACCGGCAATGATCAATTCAAAGCGGTCTGCCAAAAGTGGATTGTCCGGTCTGGCTTTCGCCAGAGGAGAGATCTCTTTAGGAAAATCACAGACAAAGGTGGGTTCTATCAGCTTTTCTTCCACGAAGTGCTCATAGATCAGAGCGATCAATTTGCCTTTGGCACTGCCCGGAGGAACTTCCATTTCATGCTGTTTACAAAATGCGAGAAGATTTTCCTCCGTTTCGGAGAGTACATCCAATCCCGTGGCATCAGAGACCAATTGAGGCATGGACGCTCTGCGCCAGGTTCCGCCCAGATACACCGTGTGCCCTTGATAGACAAAAGTATCTTTCCCCACAATATCCAGTGCCAGATGCTTGATGAGCCCTTCCACCAGGTCCATCATGCCATGTAAGTCGGAATAGGCTTCGTAGCTTTCCATCATGGTGAATTCTGGATTATGCGTGCGATCCATGCCTTCATTACGGAAGTTTTTCCCGATCTCATACACACGCTCAAAACCGCCCACGATAAGGCGTTTGAGATACAGTTCCACGGCAATGCGAAGATACAGATCCACATCAAGCGTGTTGTGATGAGTAATGAAGGGACGCGCATTGGCTCCGCCGTAAAGAGGCTGCAGGATGGGGGTTTCCACCTCGATATAACCTCGGGAATCCATATATCTGCGGGCAGCTGACACAATGCGGCTGCGCAATTCAAAGACCTTGCGGTGATCCGGATTCAGGAGCAAATCCAGGTAGCGTTTTCGATAACGCAATTCGATATCGGCAAATTCATCGTAACGCAGAGTTTTGCCATCCACCACTTTTTCTTTTACTGCGGGGAGCGGACGGATGTTTTTACTGAGCATTTTGATGTTTGAGCATTTCAGAGAGTATTCTCCGGTTTGAGTATTGAAGAGAATACCGCTTGCCTGCACAAAATCTCCGGCATCGCATAGTTTGAACAGGCTGTAGTTTTCCTCGCCCAATTCACTTTGGGATACATAGAGCTGGATTTTGCCGCTATCGTCTTCGATATTGCCAAAACCGATCTTACCCTGGCGGCGCATCGCAACGAGGCGTCCCACCAGGGTAACATTGGTATTTTGCTCTATCCAGGAATCTTTATCTTCCAGGACTTCGCCGATTTTGTGGCTGCGCTCGCTCTGAACGGGATAGGGATCTATGCCCAGAGCGCGAATCTTACCCAGCTTCTCTTTGCGAAGCTTTATAAATTGGTTTTCAGCCATTGTTTACAGGTCTTTGAAGGGGTTGTCTTCCACCACGGAAGTTTTCTGATTGGCATACTTGCGCCACTCATCATCCCCACGGCCTCTTCCACCTCTGCGTCCGCCGAAGTCACGATCGCCACGATCGCTGCGATATCCACCCTCGCGGGAATCACGAGGAGCGCGGTCATCATTGTGCGGGCGGCTGGCTGCGGCAATCTCTTCAGGACTGCGATCGGTGTAATCCAGGGTAATTCTATGATTGTCGCGATCGATGGCGGTAACCATCAGTTCCACTTTATCGCCGTTTTTAAAATTATCAGTCTTCCGCACTCTGGAGCGGGGCAATAGTCCGGTGATACCATCGCTGATGGTAACGAATACACCGAAGTTTGTAAAGCTTTCCACCACTCCGGAGAAAGGCTTTTCGATGGCGACTATCTCATCGATGTTGTCCCATGGATCCGGCTGCAAAGCTTTCAGCGAGAGCGAAATCTTCTGGGTGTCCGGGTCGATACGAAGGATCTGCACCTTTACAAAATCCCCTTCTTTGAGGATTTCACGCGGGTGAGCGATATTGCGGTTACGGCTCATTTCAGATACGGGGATCAGGCCTTCTACACTAGGTTTGATCTCGGCAAAAGCGCCAAAATTGTGTAGGCGTAGAATGCGGCAATCTACTTCGTCGCCTTCTTTGATCTCGTTGAGAGCTTGAGTGAAGGGATTTTCTTGCAAAGCCTTCAGAGAAAGCGCCACTTTGTCTCCCTTGATGGAGAGGATCTTCACGTCAATCTCCTGACCAGTCTTCAGTACGTCTTGCGGTTTGATTACATGTTGCCAGGAAATCTCGGAAACATGCATCAAGCCTTCCAGACCTCCGATATCCACAAATGCGCCAAAAGAGGTCATGCGCATTACTTTTCCGCTAAGTACGTCACCTTCGGAAAGGTGAGCCAATACTTCAGCTTTTTTCTCGTTCGCTTCCTGTTCTGCCAATTGACGGTGGGAAACCACGATCCTGCGACAGTTTTCCGAACACTCAATCACCAAAAAATCCAGCGTCTGTCCGATGAATACGGTTGTGTCTTCTACGGGGCGACTCGAAATCTGCGAGACCGGGCAGAAAGCTCTGGCACCAAGGATATCCACACTGAATCCGCCTTTGGTAACCGAATAGACCTTTCCCTGAACCGGGATCTTCTTTTCGTATGCATCGCGAATGGACTGTTTATCCACATGCTGTTTGGTGAGGCTCTTGCCAACTACGTAGCCCTGATCGTTCTGATCTACCACGTAGCCCTTGAGAATGTCTCCCACCTGAAGGGAGAGAACACCTTTTTCATCGGAATACTCGCTGATCTCAGCATAAGCGTCGAACTTGCCACCTAAATTCACAATCAGGAAATTGTCCGTAATTGTAACGATCGGGGCTTCGACTACATCGCCTTTTTTGATTTCGTTTGTGTTTTGAAAGGATTCTTCGAGCATGCGAAGATAATCTTCTTTCAGTTCCTCTAAAGCAGCTTTGCTGCTGGTTTCACGCACCTTGTCTGACATATGTAACTCCTAACGACATTTGAGAATACCAAGATTTTACACAGGCTCTTTTTGTAAAGTCTTTTATTTTAAATCTTCAAGACTGGTAGCTCTTTTACTACGGCACTTTACTACCTGATACTGCCCAAGCTCACAATTTGGTTCAAAACGTGTTCACTCAATCTGAAGAAAATGGCCATCAAAGAGAGGAATTGAGGGCTGGAAGAGTATTTTTTAACACATCCTAACAGCATGCCTTAGAGATAGTTGGCGCTTCCACCTTTCAGAGAATGTCAGTTTTGTCCCAGTGCTGTCCTACATATAGTTTGTGAAGGTAATCCGGAAGACCTCGAAAATAAACTCTAGGAGAAATACCATGAAAGCAACACTCAAATACGGAATCGCTTCTTACAGCGGAACCATCGACGACATCACCTTCGCCAGCTACAAAAACGGGGCAGTATGCATTGCCCGCAAGTATGTAATGCCCACTCTCACGGATAACAACGCAACAATGGGCGCAGTAACCAAAAACCTAAGCGAAATCTATGGTAATTGCAGTGAAGATTACAAATCCGACCTGCGCACTTATGCCGATATGTACAACAAAGAAAGAGTAACCCGTACCAAACTAGGATCCAACTCCTTCTCTCTTTTTGTGAAGTTGATGTACGCCTTTGCCGAAGACACCGGAGAAAGCGTGGATCTGGCCAGTATCACCTACAGCGATCTGAAGACCATGTTCTTCGATGTAGCCAGCGTAGCCAGCGCTGTGGAAGCTGAATATCTGCCCAAAGTGAGCGGATATGAACTACTGGTAAATACCATCTGATAGGAGGGAAACATGGAAAACCAAGTATTAGTACGCGAAATCGCCACCCGCATCAACGAACTGATAAACATACCTCTGATCAACGAGAAGAACGAACAGATCTTCTTTGAGCTGATCGTGAATATCCTGATGCAAATCCTGCTGAACGCGCTTGACTTGGATGCAGATGTCTAAGTCGGCTCCGTGATGCTGCATGCCCCTGCCCAACAAGGCGGGGGCTTATTTCATCAGTATAGAAACGAATTACAAAGAAGAGACTATGATCTTACGGATCCGCTTTGTAACAATCACCAGGAAGAGAGTGAAGGCTATCATCAATGTGGACAGGGAGTTGATGGTGGTAATGGTTCCCCGGCGAATGGTGCCTTCCACATAGATAGGTAAAGTATCAAAGCCGCGTCCTGAAGTGAAGAAAGTAATGATAAAATCGTCTATGGACAGAGTAAAAGCCAGCAGTGCCGCAGCAATGATACCTGGCATCATCAGCGGAAACTTGATCTTCCAAAAGATGTATGATGGTTTTGCACCCAGATCTTGTGCTGCCTCCACCAATGAGTAATCAAAGCCTTCCAGACGACTCTGGATCACGATCACGGTGTAGGATATGCAGAAAGTGATATGTGCAATCAAGACGGTGAACATCCCGGTATTTACTCTGGTAAAATTGAACAGCAAAGCCAGGGATACACCCATCAGGATGTCAGGTATCATCAGGGGTATGTAGATGAGGCCGATAAGCCCCTTACGTCCACTGAAACGTTTGTTTTCCAATCCCAGGGCGGTAAGGATACCCAGAGTTGTGGAGATCAAAGTGCTAAGGCCGGCAATCAGCATGGTGTTGCGGAAAGCTTCACCGATGGCGGCATTTTGGAAAAGCTGGATGTAATACTTGAAGGTAAAACCCTGCCAACCGGTGATGATGCGGGAATCGTTAAAGCTAAAAATGATCAGGATGAGGATGGGGATATACAAGAATACCATCATCAGGCTGAAGATAGTGAGATTCATACCTTTATAGAACTTTGCGGGATTGATCTTCATTGCCATAGACTCCGTTTCTGATGCCGGCGGTAAAGCCCATACATGATGAGTAGCATGATGGCAACTATCAGGAGAAGAGTGAGCGAAAGCGCTGAAGCCATAGGCCAATTGCGGGGAATATTCTTGATCTTGTATGTAATTACCTGCCCCACATATAAAGACTGCTGATTGCCCACCAGTTGCGGAATCAGATAGGCTCCCAACGAAGGGATAAAGACCAGAAGAGTACCGGCAAATATGCCTCCCAACGCCAAAGGCAGTGTGATGCTGAAAAAGGCTTTCACTTCGTTCGCACCCAGATCCATAGCGGCATTCAACAAAGTGAAATCCAGCTTTTCCAGCACGCTATACAGCGGCAAAATCATATAGGGCAGATACACATAGACCATCACCAGGATTACCGCCAGATCAGTTCGTAAAATCTCCAAAGGTTGCGAGATGATGCCAATGTTCATCAGGATGTCGTTCATCACTCCATTGTAAGCCAGGAAAATGCGCCAGGAAAAGATGCGGATGATGAGATTGGTCCAAAAGGGAATGATGATGAAGATCAGGAGTAGATTGCGGGTCTTCTCCTTTGCTCTGGCAATGAAGTATGCCACAGGAAAACCCATCAGGATACAGAGCAGAGTAGTGTAGATTGCCAGACGAAATGACAGCAGAAAGGGACGTAGATAATCTCCGCTAAAGATCTGCCGGTAGGCATCCAGAGATACCTCAAACTTCACATCGTAGATATCCGGACTCAGGAAACTATAGATGACTACGATGAGATAAGGAATCAAAAAGAAACAGGTTAGCCAAATCAGCGTAGGCAGACTTAAGAGCCAACTGCTGAGGTTCTTGCGTCGATCCTGCCGGCTCTGGGGACTGGAATGCATCAGCTTTTACTCCGCTTTACATAACGTTGCAGGTTGCTGCCTTCATTGAGGTCGGCCTCGGGGATGTCGTCCCCGGAGTGATCCAGCACCCAAGTGTCGGAATCGTGCCAAAACAGCCACACATACTCTTCCCAATCCAAGGCTTTGTCGTCGAAGTAAACCCGTTTGTGCTGGGAAAATACGCGAAACTCCAGCTTGCCCACCCGCACAATGTATTGAGTGTGAGTTCCCAGATACAGGATGTCTTCAATCTGCCCTTTCAGCATATTGATGTCTTCCTGATGACGCGGCTTCCCTCGGGCGATGGCTATCTTTTCCGGACGCAAGGAAAGGGTGATCTTGCTTCCCGGTTCCGGAGCTGTCTGAAAGCTGCTATCTATGGAAAAGCTCTTGCCTTCACCATCCTGACACTCAAGTTCCAGATAGTCCTCGTGCACATTGGTCACTACTCCGTTGATGAGATTGGTCTCTCCGATAAAATAGGCGGAAAAGATGCTTACCGGACGTTCATAGATGTCGTCCGGGGGGCCGCTTTGCACGATCTGTCCCTGATTCATCACCGCCAGACGGTCAGATATACTCATGGCTTCGCTCTGATCGTGGGTTACATAGATAAAGGTGATGCCCACGGCGTCATGGAGGTTCATCAGTTCGATCAGCATGTGTTGCCGCAGCTTCAGATCCAGTGCTGCCAAGGGTTCATCCAAGAGCAACACTCTGGGTTTATTGATCAATGCCCGTGCTATCGCGATGCGCTGTTTTTGCCCTCCGGATATCTGATTGGGATACTTTCCGGCTTGATCCGTCATCTTAACCAGATTCAGCATATCGTAAACACGATCCCGGATCTCAATCTTGGGAATGCGTTTCACTTTCAGCCCAAAGGCTACGTTGTCGAACAATGTCATATGGGGAAAGAGGGAATAGTTTTGGAAGATGGTATTCACTTCCCTTTTATAGGGCGGGAGGTCTGAGATGTCTTTGCTGCCCAATCTCACTGCCCCGCTGCTGGGCAATTCAAAACCGGCTATCATACGTAAAAGCGTAGTTTTCCCGCATCCGCTGGGTCCCAAAAAGGAGAAAAGCTCTCCGCTCTTGATCACCAGATTCACATTATCGACAGCCCGGAAACTGCCGAAATCCTTGCTCAGGTTATCCAGAATGATGTCTTCCAATAATATGTCCTCAGTGTAGTTTTATTACTTTTTTGGTGGCTGCCTCCCGGTTTGGAGCGCTTATCTTCAGGAAATACAATCCTGCTGCCAGCTCTCGCCCCGCGGCATCCTTCCCGTCCCACTCAAGAGAAAAAGCATTTGACGTCAAGGGATTAGTTTGCATAGAGCGCACCTTCTGCCCTCTCAAATTGTAGATATCGAGCTTTAGAAGACCCTTTTCAGAACCCTGTATACCTATCATCAGCTCCGAGGCGAAAGGATTGGGCGCAGCTTTGATCTGCAGCGGCGGAGACAGGAGATCCTCGGTGTCGCTATATGAACTCTCTGTATAAAGCCGGATGTCATCTATCCAGAAAGTAGCTTCGCTCAATCCATACCCTGTGAAACTACATAGAGAAAGCTCGATGATGCTTCCCGCCAAAGAAGTGAAATCCAGATCATAATGTTCCCAATCTGTCACTCCCATAAAGCACATAAGCGTATGCCACACAGTCTCCCCTGCCTCGCGATAACGCAGACCGATATAATGTCCGTTTTGCACAATGTTTGTCTTTGCCCAAAACTGCAGATTCACGTTGCTTGCCCCGGTCAGATCTATGGGATGGCTATATTGAGCGCTTGTTTCCTGAGGTCCGCAACTCATGTTTTGGCAATTCTCACTCAGGCAATGAATACCTTGGGGAGATTGGTCTTGAACTATGCCCCAATATCCCGTGAATATCCAATTATCCGCTGTTTCTTCGAAGCCCTCGGATATCCCGGCAATCTCACTGAGACGGATTACATTCCAGCCCGGCAGGATCTGGAACTCACCAAAATAGCTGGAGTATCTTGGACAGCTTACTTTCAACTGATGCAGTTCGTTGCTCAATCCGGATATATATATCTTTCCTTCATCATCGCTTTCATATAGCTCGGAGCCTATCTCCAACACCGCGGCTGGCAGAGAATTGCCCAAGCTGTCCTTAATCCAAAAGCCCGTATCTATAATATTAGAAGGATGAAGGCGAACATTCACCGTGCGCAGGCTATCCTCTGCTACTGCAATCCACAGACTCGCAGGCTGATAACCCGGAGCGCTTACGCTCATGCGAAAATTCCCTGCCGGAAGAAAGCGATGGTAAGACCCAAAATTTGCCCTGGAGTACATGGCAGCACGCAGTGGAATGTGGTTATCGTAGCCTTCGATGTGAATTTTCGCCTCCAGGGGCTCTCCACTGATCGCATCCAAAACATGTCCGTGGATACATTTGTAGTTCGCACGCTCCAGTAATCGCAGGGCGGGTTCCACTTGGCTCTGCGCAATCAGGTTTATACTACTTGCGGGCGGGAAATGAGTATAGGCCAGTTCTATGGTATATGAAAAAGCCGCATTCATCATGTGGAACCAGTCATCAAAAGTACCGCTAACCGGGTACAAGCTATAACTGGGCATTGGAGTGTAATCGTAGGAAGTGATCCCGGCAACCATAGACTCTGCTAATAGCGCAAGCTCTCCTTGATCCGGACCGCCTACATCGTACACAAAACCTGGAGGATACAGAACATATTGCCCCTGAGAATGGAAGCTGATCCCTGCTAAAAAGTGCTTGTTTTCTATAAGATCGCGTAGAGCTTGGGTCTCGATCTCCGAAAAGGGATAAGGACCATGGTACACCGAATCGTGAATAAGGTCTGTAGCCATTACATTGCCCCACATATAGGAGTAATTCCGGTTCAAATCCACTCCATCGTTGTACATATCCAGGATACCGTTGTTATTGTTGTCCCGAATGTTCTTGCGCCAATAGATATCCGTTTGATCAATCACAATCTTATGACCGTCCGGATTGAGCAGGGGTACAAACCAGATCTCGCAATTGTCCACTATGGCATTTACTCTGTCATCTGTGCCATAATTCCCCAGCAGATGATTGAGAATGGCCATGCAAGACTCCACCGAAAGAGGTTCCCGCGCATGATGAGCCCCCACAAAGAGGTACTGCGGCTCATCTTCATCCAACGATACATTGTCGGATATCTTCACCGCCCAGATATCGTGATCAAATGCCTGATAAGCGGTATTGCCCTGATCTGCATAATACTTGCCTGTAGAGGGACCCAGATTATGAATCTGCATCAAGGTCGAATACTGCGCTGCCAGAGCCTGCAATTCCTGTACAAGCATATTGTATGTACGAAAACCGGGGATGTCCCTGTCCTTTGCGTTCAGGTTCTGCTTGGCTTCTGCTTCAGTTTGCAATACCATCAGTCCGGGATGCAACAGACGGTATAGGGGAAGATCTGTCTCGGACAGTACCATATCCAGATAATGTCCGGGATAATAGCGATCAACATCCACACCCCGCTGCAGCAAAGCTTTGTAATACTCCTCTCCCGGATCGGGAATCCTTACCATGGCGCGTTCTGCCCAAACAACCAAACAGATAAGTAAGAAAAGACAGATGATAACTACTCTTTTCATGGATTATCCCCCTTTTTTCTAGCCCAAAAAATACAGTGGGGAATACCGGGCGGTATCCCCCACTGCTCGGAGGGCATTCTATGTAGGGTCTGTAGGCTACGTACAATGTGTTCAGGTTGAGCTATTATGTCAAGAGAAAAATGCGGAATTATTTCAATTCTCTTGTTGACAATATTCAACACAACATCAATACACTATAATTAACTTGCGGTTAAGTGAGCCACTTGTACCGGTTGCACGTAGGAAATAAATCCCACTTGTTGCTTTTTTTCCACTATTATCCCGGCCATCCCAGCGGAATTCTAGCTCCCTTCCGGCTTGGGTTCTTTCGAAGAGTAACTGGCCTTTCACGTTAAAAATCTGCATTCGCAGGGGACCGGCCTGCTCTTGTTTCACCAAAGCCCTCAGTTCTGCGCCATTATGCAGCGGATTTGGATAAACCTTCATGGTAATCGCCGCAGGAGTATTGAACTCGCTGGGAGCGCTCTGTGTTTCTATGGGCACAGCGTAATACTCTTCCTCTGAAGGCAGATAGCTGATTTTTCCAGGAATGTCCTGAGCGCAGATCCGGTAGTTGAAGTATTCTGCACCTGCACTAAAATCCATTGCCAAGAGACCCAGATAGACACCGCTACCGGCTTCCACAAACTCCAGAGTCATGGTGTCCCCATCATCGATACAGTATTCCATCCACACTGTTGCCACTCCGGATTCATCTGTAATGGTGGCTACAAAGGTAATCTCCTCTTCGCTGATGCTGAGGATGGGATTATGCAGGATATCCGGACCCAAATTATCGTTGTAAATGGAGAAAACATGCGGATCCAGGGCGGCAAATTCGGGATGAGTTCTGTGTTTACCGCTCTGATCGACAGCACTGATGTAGTAGCGGATTTCATCTCCCGGCATCAGGGAGGAGATGCTGGCACGATAGTTGTATCCCTCCTGTTGGTACATCGGAACGCTCTGCCAGGAGCCATCATTCACACTGTAGGCCACATAGAGGGAATCCGATACCAATGCGCTGTTGCTATAGGGAATCACCAGTGCGTCAAAGACATATTCATTTGCGGGATCCAAGATGCCGTGATAAGGATTATGTGCGATGTGCAGCATCTCCTGATCCGGGATCTCGTGAGTGCGGCAATGCAGGGCGTCGGTGCTCTCCCAGGGAGCGTAGTAATTATCAGTTACTCCGATGATCTCATATCCGGGCATGGCCTCGGAATATACTTCCAAGGCGGCAGTATCGTAAGAACTACCCATCTGAGGCACAAACACCCGTTTATTCAAAATCAGAGAGTTTGTATAGGGTTGATTTTGGGGAGTGTTTACCCGATATACTCTGTAGGGATAGCCCCAAGCGCAGTTTAAGCCGGCGAAATACGCCGCGGTAGCCTCGATCTCGTCATATTGCTCATGCGATTGGGGAACACTGCGAATCAGCACTTTATCCGGTGCCAGAAACTTCCCCCAGCAATCGATATGATCGATGTAGGTGTTGTTTGGATCCTGCACCACATGGTAATTGGTGATGCCCAGATAATCTTCCATCAGGCTGTTCACACTAGCTTGGTTGTTTGCGTTTTCCGTGTATGCTATCTGCGTTTGAGCAGCAGTATTGATGCCGTCCGTCATATAGTTACCGCCGGTTTGTTTCAGATTCATGCCATAATAAGGCAAGCCCAGGTTGTTGGCATAAATCTCCGTAACCATGTTGTCCCCCGGCCGCGGGCGGTTGTATTGGAAATCTACTACTGCATAGTCGCCATTACCGTCAAAGATGAACCACGGTGCATAATCCCGCGTCCAATACGAATCCGTGCTTGCCGTCATAAAGCTGAGCCGATCCATGTTCACTCCGGCATTACTGAACTCATCATAAGCACTGTTTTGCTGAGATGTACCGCTTACCAGACAGACCAGATCTGCTGTATTGGATAGCTGAGCCACCAAGGAAAGCGGGATACCCAGAGGATATCTGATCATTACATGAGATGCCGGCTCAAACTCCGCGATGGGACGTACCGGTGACGGTGGAGGTGCAGTTTGGGTAAAGCGTTCTTCCCAAGCATAGGGAAGTAAATAGCTTTCTGGGGATATTCCCCACAGGGGACACAGCAGACATAGCAGAATGCTAAATAGTAGCAAATCACGAAATTTACTGATCAAGTTTGGACTCCAGACGTTTTTTAGCATATCACATACAATTTTCATACCGAAAGTCAAGAAAGTTCTGGAGGAGCGCTGTTTGGGAGGATTCAGGTGCTGCAGTTGATTAGTGACTCGTCAAGGAACGAATGTCGTTTTGCTACTGGCTGCCACACCCAAAATTTGGTGGAGTCTTCTACCAACCGGTTCAAAAGCTTCATTCCTCCTCTGGATTATCGATACTTGAACCTGATATCATCGGGTTATCATCGGGTGAGCACAGGATGATAACACCTTGATATCAGCTTCAACACTGGATAGAACAAAGGGAATGAGGAGCATGATTCTAAAGCTCCCTTCGGTCACATTGGCAATTCGTAGATAAGCCAAATAATACACTTAGTTCACAACAACTATGCTATCTATCTCTGTTAAAATAAGTTAATGGGTAGCTTGGACTTCGGGCAATGCATAGAACCCACCCCAGATATTGGAGTTAGCAATTGAACTGCACTGTTTTAAACATTTCCGCTATTGAGGATTTTCCCTGTTTCAACCTCCTCGCAGTGCAAGGTGTATCTTATGTTCTTCTGCCCAGCGGCTGAACTCCCTGAAATCGGGGTTTTGGCTCAGTTCCACCTTGGCTATGTCATGTACTTTCAGATCCTCCAGAGTAGTAGCATAGTGGCAGGGCTGGATATAGTATTTATCTCCCTCTCTCAGCAGGGAACGAATCTCGTAGAGATCTTCGCCAAAGATGATTTCCGGTGCCACAGTTGTGCGGAATTCATAGTCCACTCCGCTAAGGCGGATCAATTCCATACTACGCAGGATATCCGCACTATTCACATCGCTGCGTGTAAGTTGCCGATAACGGGGCAGCGGCGCTTTCAGGTCCATGGCAATATAGTCCACCGCTTTGGCATAAATTACCTGAGCCAGCACTTCCGGTAAGGAGCCATTTGTATCCAGCTTCACTTTGAAGCGCATGGCTTTCAGGAGTTTCATAAAGGGGATCAGATCCTCCTGCAGAGTCGGTTCACCCCCCGTGATCACCACCGCACTCAGTTTCTTTCGGCGCCGATAGAGGAAGCGCAGCACTTTCTCTGTATTCTGCGGCGGATTATAAATCTGAGGCAGCACCAATTCGGGATTGTGGCAATAGGGACAGCGGAAATTGCACTCTTGAGTAAAGACAATTGCGCTTAGTTCTCCCGGATAATCCAGCAGGGAGAATCGCTGGAATCCGCCGATAATCATGCCAGATTGTGCTCGCTAATTCGATGCGGTACAGGGTTTTTGACGGTGTCGAAAGTTGTGCGCATCTTGAATTCCGCTTTTTTACCTTCGTTCCATTGTGATACCGGGCGTAAATAGCCCACAATGCGGGCAAATACCTCGCAATTCTTACCGCAGCGGGGGCATTTTTGCTGTTCTCCCACCAGATAGCCGTGTTCCGTGCAGATACTGAAGGTAGGTGAAAAAGTGAAATACGGCAGCCGGTAATTACTGCAAACGCTTTTCACCAAGTTCTTTACGCTGGAACAGTGCTCCAACCGTTCACCACCGAAGATGTGTAACACCGTTCCACCGGTGTATTTGGTCTGCAATTCATCCTGTAAATCCAGCACTTCAAAGACATCGTCGGAGAAATCTACCGGTAATTGAGTGCTGTTTGTATAGAAGGGCACTTTCCTATCCGGATTGGCGCTGCGAATGCCGGGGAAACTGCGTTTATCCAACAAAGCCAGGCGATAGCTGGTTCCTTCGGCAGGAGTAGCTTCCAGATTGTAGTTGTTACCGGTAAGTTCTTGAAATTCAATCAATCGTTCCCGCAGATAATCCATCACCTTCACGGCAAATTCGCGACCAATAGACGTCCCGATGCCCACATCCAGAAAGTTCAGACAGGCCTCATTCATGCCGATCACACCGATGGTGGAAAAGTGGTTTTTCCAATATTCATTGAAGCGTTCGCGGATGTTTTTCAGATAGAAACGGGTATAAGGATACAAACCGTTATCGGTGTAGTTTTCCAATATCTTACGCTTGATTTCCAGAGATGACATCGCCAAGGCTAGAGCACGTTGCAAACGCTCGAAGAAGTCCTCTTCACTTTCGGCTTGAAAACCGATCCTGGGTAAATTGAGTGTAACCACGCCAATAGAGCCCGTGAGGGGATTGGCGCCAAACAGCCCACCCCCGCGCGCCGCCAGTTTACGAGTGTCCAAACGTAGCCGGCAACACATACTGCGGGCGTCGTTTGGGTCCATATCGCTATTCACGAAATTCGAGAAATAGGGAATGCCATATTTTGCCGCTGCTTCCCACAGATATTCAATAGCAGGATTATCCCAATCGAAATCTTTGGTGATATTGTAGGTAGGAATGGGGAAAGTAAAGACTCTGCCCTTGGCGTCGCCTTCCACCATCACTTCCAGAAACGCACGGTTCAACATGTCCATCTCGATTTGGAAATCTGCATAGCAGGCTTCCTGAGGCTGTCCGCCGATGATCACCGCCTGGTTCTTGTAGCTTTCGGGACTGATGAGATCCATGGTGATATTGGTGAAAGGAGTCTGAAAACCCACTCTGGTAGGCACATTCAAGTTAAATACAAATTCCTGCAGAGCCTGCTTCACTTCAGAGTATTCCAGCTCATCATAGCGGATGAAGGGCGCTAAAAGCGTGTCGAAGCTGGAAAAAGCCTGCGCTCCGGCCGCCTCGCCCTGCAAGGTATAAAAGAAGTTTACGATCTGCCCCAAAGCGCTACGAAAATGCTTGGCAGGAGAGCTTTCCACCTTGCCCACTGCCCCCTTGAAGCCGGTTAGCAGGAGATCCATGAGGTCCCAACCTACACAGTACACAGAAAGCTGGCCCAAATCGTGAATATGAATGTCGCCACTTACATGGGCTTCACGAATCTCCGGGGGATATATCTTGTTCAGCCAGTAGGTCTTACTCACCTCACTGGCAATGTAATTGTTCAATCCTTGGAGAGAATATGCCATGTTCGAATTCTCATTTACCTGCCAATCCAGCTTTTCCAGATATTGATCGATCAACTTCACTCCCGCACTGGAGACCATCTCCCGGATGCGGGCATGTTGATCCCGGTAAATGATATAGGCTTTGGCAGTTTTCTTGTAAGGTGAAGACAGTAGAACTTCTTCCACAATGTCTTGAATTTTCTCTACGTCCGGAATCTCTTCCGTGAGACTCTGTTGAGCCAGATTGAGCACCCTGAGACAGAGTTTATCTGCCATCTCGGCATCAAATTCCCCACTGGCATCTCCTGCCTTGAATATGGCATTACTTATCTTGCTTTTATCGAAATCTACTATATGGCCATTCCGCTTGCGGATCTTAGAGAACATGGGCAACTCCTTTATGAAAAACGATAACTATATGTTGTATAATTTATTACAGACTTAGAAGCAAAATCGCCAAAAGGGGGATCAAGCTTCGAATTACATAAATACGGTCACTTATCAATCTGTCAAGTTGATGTTTTTCCACTTCGCTTTTCTTCAGGGGATGGGGATTATCACTACTGGTAAATTGATCTGGCGTTGTGCATGATTGATAGTACTTTAGGGATAGGTTTTAGCGTTTATGCGATTTGTCGTTTTGGTGTTTTGCGATTCCAATAGCAGAACTGCAGAACCGCAGCACTGTAGCACTGTAGCACTAACCAACTAAGAGAACTAATGAACTACGAGCTTCTGCGAACGCAGTGAGTATTCAACAGGCCGAAGGCCGAAACAGCCATTATTCATCATTCATCATTCATTATTCATTGAAAGCGCCCCCTACTCCACAGTAACGCTCTTTGCCAGATTCCTGGGTTGATCCACGTTAAAGCCGCGCAGATCTGCCACATGGTAGGCCAGTAATTGCAGTGGTATCACGGTAAGCAGCGCTTGCAGGTTGGTGAGAGTATCCGGGATGTAGATCACGTTTTCGCTGATCTTCTGCAGTTCCGTATCTCCTTCAGTTGCAATCGTTATCAGCCGTGCTTTGCGCGCCCGCACTTCTTGAAGATTGGAGTAGATCTTGTCGTAGAGCGGATCTCTGGTGGCAATGGCCACCACCGGCATATTCTCATCGATCAGTGCGATGGGACCGTGTTTCATCTCCGCGGCGGGGTATCCTTCAGCATGGATATAGGATATCTCCTTCAGTTTCAAGGCTCCTTCCAGCGCCACGGGATAGTTCAAACCGCGTCCCAGATACAATGCATTTGTGCAATCCTTGATGCTCTGTGCTATCTCCCGTATCTGCCCGTTCAATTTCAGGATCCGCTCCACCTTTCCCGGTATTTCTTCCAGGGCTTTGATGTACTCTGTTCCCTGCACGGCGGAGAGGTGATTCATTCTGCCCAGGTAGATTGCCAGCAGGCTCAGGATGGTCACTTGCGATGTAAAGGCCTTGGTGGATGCCACTCCGATCTCACTACCGGCGTGAATGTAAGCCCCACCGTCGCTTTCCCTGGCAACAGTGGATCCCACCACATTAGTGATGCCCAATACTCTGGCGCCTTTGGCTTTAGCCTCGCGCATTGCCGCCAGGGTATCCGCAGTTTCCCCGGATTGACTGATCACAAAGACCAGGGTATCTTCCGGAATGATAGGATTGCGATAGCGGTATTCGCTGGCGTATTCTGCATGTACCGGGATACGTGCCATATCTTCTATGATGTATTTTCCGATCAATGCAGCATGAAACGAGGTTCCGCATGCCAGCAGGTGGATTTGTTTTACTTTGCGCAGTTCGAAAGGTTCCAGATGCAATCCGCCCAGGCGTGCCGTACCCATCGTTTCGTTGATTCTGCCCCTAAATCCATTGTCGATAGTGATGGGCTGTTCAAAGATCTCTTTCAGCATAAAGTGCTTGAAATCGCCCTTTTCGATGGCGGATATATCCCAATCCACCACGCTGATCTGTGGTATCACGCTGGTTTTACTTAATGTGGATATCTCAAAGCCGTCTTTACGCACCACACATAGTTCGGAATCCTGCAGATAGATCACCCGTTTGGTATGAATCACGATGGCGCTTACGTCGCTGGTGATAAAGTGCTCATCGTCGTTGATTCCGATGATCAATGGACTGCCCTTGCGCACTGCGATCAGCTTATCCGGTTCCTTTTTACTGATCACCACCAAACCGTAGGTGCCTTCCACTCTCTTCATGGCTTCCCGCACCGCATCTTCCAAGCCTATCCCTGTGCTTATATACTGCTCGATGAGGTGGGCAATCACCTCGGAATCGGTCTCGCTTACAAAGCTATGCCCCAGCTCTTTCAATTGTTCGCGCAATAGTTTATAGTTCTCGATGATGCCATTGTGTACTATCGCCAGCTCTCCCCTGCAATCGGTGTGAGGATGCGCATTTACCTCGTTCGGTGCCCCGTGAGTTGCCCAGCGGGTGTGCGCTATGGCCACATGTCCGCTGCATCGAGAAGGTTCCGGCAGAGAACGCTCCAATTCTATGATCTTACCTTGTTTTTTGTAGATTTGCAGACCATTTTCATGGATTAAAGCCGTTCCGGAGGAGTCATATCCCCGGTATTCCAGACGCTTCAGCGCCTCGATCGCAATCGGCAATGCCTCACGACGACCTATGTAACCAACTATTCCACACATTGCTTCTCTCCTGTAATTTTATGGAAGCCATACAGTGCCCAGGCCAGGATCACCACCGCTGGAATTGCCAGCCAGTAGCGCAGATTATCCTCACCGGACACAAATATCTGCATAAAGGGTTTGGATGCCAGGCTCATGATCACCAAGGCAAATCCATTATTGATAGTATGCAAGAGCATCGCATTGAAGATCGATCCGCTACGTAAAGTGAGATACGCCAGGATCATCCCCAGGATCAGCACCGGAACAAAGCGGAATGGATCCAAATGGAAGGCGGCAAACAGCAATCCGCTCAATACAATGCTCACCTTCATGCCGTATTTCTCGAAAAAGCGGATCAAAAAGCCGCGAAACATCAGTTCTTCACAGATTCCCGGCGCCACAGCAATCACCAAAAAGCTTGCCCACAACGGCAGATCCATGCTAAACAGCCCGCCCAGCATCTTCAGATAATTCTCCGGGAAAGGATAGATGGTATTGATCGCTTGCGAAAGCAGCGCCACCAATATCGACGCCGGAATGGCGATAAACGGTACCAAAAGCAGCTCTTTCAGTTTCGGCGCTTTCAACCGCAAGACCTCATTACCATTCATTTTGAACGCCCTTATCAGGATGAATATCGGCAATGCGATTATCAGAAGTTGCGTTAGCACCAGACCTCGCGCCAGATCCTGCTGCTGCAAATATGAACCCAGATAATACAGTAGCAGCAGGGCTATGCTGTAATACACTACCCCATTGTAGGGACTAAAAAAGCTTGCTTTATTCTTTCTAAAGCTCTTCAGACTGCCGCTGTCCTCGTCGGAACGGAACAGGATGCCTTCGGTATTGAAGAGCTTGATGGTTGCCCAGATCGCCAATACATCCAACACTAGGGTGCTGATGATGGTGATAAGGAGGTGCGAAAGCTGATAGTCGTTTATCATCACCGCTTTGAACAGCAATGCGATGTTTACTACCGGGATCAATGCCATCAGATTACTCATCTCGATGGCGGGCAAAAGCTGATCATGGCCAGGATCATCGATACCATCATGATCGGCTGCTCGTAGGTTCTGGCTTCTTTCATGTTTCTGCTGAAAGTGGATAGTGATAACAGCAGCGCAGCAAACAGAGTTGCCAAAGGCAGCATGGCCACCAGCAGGATCAGGATCGCCTTGATCGGCATGGCAGTTCCCTCCATTTCCAGCCCGGATTGGGATAGCATATAGCGCAAAGAGAAGCTGATGCTAAAGAGGTTTATGATCAGATTGATCATGCCCAAAGTGATGATGGTGAGATACTTGCCTATCACCACCTCCTTTCTGCCAACTCCTGCCACCAACAGTGTTTCCAAGGTCTTGCGCTCCTTTTCACCCGCCACTAAATCCGCCGCCACCAGAGAAGCGCCTGCCAACAGCATGATGATCATGATATAAGGCAAAAACATCCCCAAAAGCATTCCCATCTTTTTCTGGGAATCGGAGCTGTCACGTTTACGCACATCCACCAAGTTCATCAGTTTGGGATTCACTCCCATCCCGCTCAATTGCTCTTCGATCAAGCTGTTTTCAGCCTCATCTATCTTTTCGGCAATCTTATTGAAAGTCATAGTGCCGCGTTCATTGGAAGCGTCATATTGGATGTAGCTATGATACACCCTCAGCCCATTTGCGTCCAGCGAGTCCCGAATGCTTACAATAGCCTGGATATCCTTGCTGGCATACAGCTCCTGGGCGTTTTCGCCGGCAGGAACCACAGTGAAGTGCTCTATTTCGCTAATGCTGCTCAAAAGGCGCATCGAAATCTCGTTTTGAACGCTGTCCGCCACTGCCACAGTTGCTCCGCGTTCTTCCAAAACCCCGGTCTGACGGGTCATGATGGCATTGAAGCCCACAATCAATAGCGGATACAGGATCACCGGCAACAGCAGAGTGGTAAAAAGTGTGCGTTTATCCCGCATCACTTCCATCAACTCCTTGCGATACACTATCATTACTTTCTTAAAATTCATGCGCTTGTACCTCGATTTCACCGTTTGTCAGATTCACATAATGCACAAAGATGTCGTCCAGATCGCTTTGTTGCGTAGCTTCCCGCAGCTCTTCCAAACTGCCGCTGGCCAATAGCTTTCCCCGGTGGATCATCACGATCCTGTCTGCCAGCCGCTCTGCCTCCCGCATGATGTGAGTGCTGAAGAGCACACATTTGCCGCGCTCTTTGCAACTGCGGATAAAGGACACAATATTACGAGCGGTCAGGATGTCCAGACCCGCGGTGGGTTCGTCAAAGATCATTACCGGTGGATCGTGGATGATGGAGCGGACGATGGATACCTTCTGCTTCATACCGGTGGAGAGAAATTCGATCTTTTTGTCCATAAAGTCTTTCATATCCAGCAGTTCCGCCATCTCATCCATACGCTGGTTGATCTCGGTATCCGCTAAAGAATACAGACGCCCGAAGTAGCGGATAAATTCATGCACCCGCAAGCGGTTATACAGCCCCGTATCTCCGGAAAGAAAGCCCAGATTCTCTCGTACCCTGTCCGGATCGGTTAATATATCCCAACCCTGGATGTTTGCGCTGCCGGAGCTGGGTTTGAAGACTGTGGAAAGGATGCGCATGGTAGTGGTTTTCCCCGCTCCGTTCACTCCCAACAGACATACTATTTCACCGTCATTAGCGCTAAAGCTGAGATCATCCACAGCGCGAAAGCTGCTGCCGTCCTTTTTGGGAAACTCTTTCACCAGATTCATTACATTTATCATACTATCTTCATCCGTTCATGTTTTGCTATTCTGCCTGCTTCGCACAGCGCCACAAAAGGGGGCAGAACTATGTAGCCCCGCCCCGGTTAATAAACATACTGTCATGTATCTATTACAAGTTCTCGATTGCTTTCAGCGCTTTGGGAGCAGTAGCGGGGCTCACCCCTTCCTGACTGATGTAGCCCAAAACAGGGCTGCCGGATGGCTTGCGATCGGCATCTTCACGATAGAATTCCACATGGATTCGCACCGGTTTTCCATCCAGTTCCACTATGTCATTGCCTTCGGCATCGCGTTCAAATTGGTTCTCGTACAGCCACACCAGCCCGATTGCGGCAGTACCGGCAGGATCATTTACATTCCTGCGCTTGGAACCGATGGCTTCACGCTGTTCCAAACTGAGATTAGGGGAATTGATACTGGAGCTAACACTACCGATGCGCTTGCCGTCCCGATATACTCCGCGGCCAGTCACTATGCCTTCGCTGATGATGATGTTCATGCGTTTGTTCACGCCCTTGGCCAAGGCTTTTTGTAAAGCAGCCTTGCCCATAAAATCGCCCTTATTCATGTCGATGGCGGCATCATAGAGGGGGGCATTTATGGGATTGTGGGCGGGATCATATTCCTGACCCATCAGCGGCAAACCGAAGGCTCCCGCTGAAATGCGGTTCTCGTCTCTACCGCCCAGGCCTACCAGCAGTCCGCCCAGATCCAAAGCCAGGCTCACGATCTTCTTAAAATCTTCCGCTGCTTTGGCTATCGGGATGTAAAGCTCCCAACCCCAACGGTTTGTATAGCCGGTGCGGCTGATGTAGTAATGCTCGCCGTCACGGTCAAACTCGTTGAAACTGAAGTAACTCATGTTCTTTTCAGGATTGTTGCGGTTCTTCAGTACCTCTACACCGTAAACCTCTTTGATCAATTTATAAGAAAGCGGACCCTGGATGTCCACTTTTACCAATTTGTCGGAGATATCCTCCGCCTCCACATCTTCCCCATCCCGCTTTTGACGCATCATGCGGTCGATATCGGCGATCAATTCCTGCTTTTCGCCCTCAATTTCCACAGTGTCCGTGATGTCGTGACCGGCATTGATCACCGCGATAAATTCATCTTCCGACACCCGCATCACGATCATATCATCCTGAACTCCGCCAGCTTCATTGAGTAATAGACTGTATTTACAGCCTCCCACCTTCATATCGACGAAATTTGCGCCCAAACTGCGGTTTAGCAGCGTAGCGCTATCCTTGCCCTTAAAACGGATCTGCGCCATGTGGTCGATGTTGTAAATCGCCACTTTGTTCACTGCGGCAGCCTCTTCCAACACCGAGGTCAGATAATTCACTGCCATGTCGTATTGACCAAAATTGCTACGCTTCACGCTCTGCAAAGCCAATCCCTTGCGCTGTGCCAGAAGCGGCAAATACCAATTCTCTTCCAAATCATAAAGGAAGGTCTTGCGGATACTCTTCGGAAAGTCGAAGCCGTACTTTTTCATCACAAAACTCCTGAAAATATTTTTTTATTGCACAATCCATTAACTTCACTTTTTTGTAAAGTCCTTTTTCGTTTCTTTCCCTTTTCCCCACTCTGAAGGTGGGAAGGAGGAGGATTGGTGAGAAGTTTATTTTGACGTTCTAGCGTTATGAGGTTTTTGACGTTTTATCGATCCCCACTGCAGCAGCCCAGCACCGCAGAGCCTTTCAACAGCGAGCTATACGAGCATTCAACAGGCCAAAGGCCCAAACCTCCATTATTCATCATTCATTATTCATCCTTCAACCAGTGCGCAACAACGAGTGCCGAACTCGATATCAAGCTGTTATCATCCAGTGCTCACTCGATGATAACCCGATGATATCTACTTCATATCTGGATAGTTTTCAGGGTGATGACAATGGAATCAGGTACCAAGTAGAAAAGAGACGTAGCATCGGAATGCTACGATACGCCTTGAAACAGAGCTTCCATAGTTCCGATCCGTAACGGAGGATGCTGGTTTTCCGCAATAAAAAAACCGCCCAGTATGCAATAACTGAGCGGCTTCAAATTATGGTCGGGATGACAGGATTTGAACCTGCGACCACTTGAACCCCATTCAAGTACGCTAGCCGGACTGCGCTACATCCCGACCGACTTTGTACCATAGATTTCATTCGCCTTTTTTTGGCAAGGAAAAAATTCATAAGGACGCTTAGTGTGTGACCTTTTGGCGATCAGGGAAAGACCCAGCATTTTGTGAGAGGATTTCCGTAAAAGCCCGAAAGGCGACATTATTATATAGCGAGGGTGTGAAGAATCGGCGACCGGGGTCCCCAAAGCTGAGTGAAACGAAGGTTTGGGGTAGTTACCGGGGTCCCCAAAGCTGAGTGAAACGAAGGTTTGGGGTAGATGCCGGGGTCCCCAAAGCTGAGTGAAACGAAGGTTTGGGGTAGATGTCGGGGTCCCCAAAGCTGAGTGAAACGAAGGTTTGGGGTAGTTACCGCGGTCCCCACGGAAACACGAAGCGTTTTTGTGGGGTGGTCCGCAGCGGAACGTAGTGGAGCTGTATTCATCATTCATTATTCATCATTCATCATTCAACCGCCTCACACCAATATATCCAAATCCCCCGGTAAATAGTACAGACGTCCACTGCGTTTGATGCGTTTCCTCAAGTATCTGCCCAATTCCGGTTCCACCGCTTCTATTTCGTCCAGGCAGCGTGAGATTGCTTTTCGCACTGCTTCCCTGGCCTTATTTTCAGCATCGAGGAATTTCGCAATCCGGCCGTCTTTATACAGCACTTCCTGCAGGTAACTGAGCAGCTTATCCTTCTCGTTCAAGACCTCTTCCAGCGCAGCAACATCATTGTTTATCCTTAGTTCTGCTTCCATTTCAATTACTTTCAGCAAGCGTTTCTTAACCTCGGCAATGCAGCGCAAATCTGCCTTTTCGATGCGGTTATCCGGACTTTGCCGATACACATTCATCCCCTCCAATTCAGCTGCACTCATTGCCGCAAACATCTGCATTCCCTCCGGGACTGTGTTTCGGGAAGCATATAAATCCCTGGCATAATATGTTTCTCCAGGGTGCCGCAGCAATTCCAGCAAATAGCGCCAACCCACACTCTTCTTGAATTCTTGATTCGTACCATGGTAATTCATCTCTACGCATCGATCATGTTCTACAAGTTCCAAAGTCTGCGATCTCACTTTTCCTCCTGAATATGTAATTATAGTAGCATCTCTGAATACGATTACATTTTATTTAGTGATGCTTATGCTGTCAAGAAGAAATATTAGCACAACCTATTTTATTTGATTTTGGGCTCAGAGCATGACGTCAACTGCCGCTAAAGCCAGCAGCCCCTCCATCATTCACCATTCACCATTCATTATTCACCATTCATTATTCACAGCCAACTGCAGCACGGTAGCACTATCTAACTAGGAACGAAGAACTAGTGAACTACGAACTGTTGAAATATATGGACATCCCCATATCGCTGATCCAATCGGCCATCCCCCTTATTTCCATCCCAAAATCGCTGAATATCGCAGAAAAAAATTTGAACAGACCTTTTTTCTGCTTGACATCTGTCCTGCAGTATCCAATGTTTGAATTGCTGATGCTTTAGCTGAGGAACTCTTGCTGTATGATGCCTTTTTATCATACACTAAAGTTCTTATCATGATCTCGTAAGAAAGAATTGCCGCCGGAAAATGGGTATTTACTAGAACCACCGGCAAGGTCAACAAAGAAGGTTTTTGTATGAAACTTGTAGCCAATGGTAATCTTTGGAGCTTAC